>OGKG01000080.1_pt1 | contig 102314 bp, 109 predicted proteins | sample 1572201 | NCBI WGS metagenome assembly OGKG01 (sample SAMEA2582146, study PRJEB24529) | metagenome | biome: Human gut stool | place: China | collected 2011 | reverse complement strand
ACCCGGCCTGCGGGCCCCCCTCTCCAAGCAGGAGAGGGCAGGGGGCTGCTCTATATCAGCCCCAGCTGGGCTTTCCAGTTCAGCACCCGGTACACCGCTTCGTCCACCCGGTCCTGGGAGATTTCCCCACTCCGGGCCGCCTCCAGGACGGCGGAAAGCTGGCTTTCAAAGTCTGTGCTGCACAGAAGATCCGCTCCGGCCTTCACCGCCAGGACGGCGGCCTCCTCCGGGGTGTAGTCCTCCAGAGCGCCCATAGACAGGTCATCAGTGATGACCACCCGGTCATAGGCCATGGTGTCTCGCAGGTAGCCTATAACGGCAGGAGACAGGGAGGCCGGGGCATCGGCATCCAGAGCGGCTATCCGGTTGTGGCTGACCAAGATCGCCCCCAGACCGGTCTGAATGCCCGCCCGGAAGGGGATCAGGTCCTTTCCCTCCAGCTCCTCCAGACTCCGGCTGTCCAGGATGCTGGCCACATGGGTGTCTCCGTTCTCGCCGTAGCCCGGGAAGTGCTTCATAACACCGCCCACTCCATACTCCGCCATCCGCTCCAGGGTGCCGGACACATACTGTCCGGTGGTAATGGGGTCCGCCCCCAAGGAGCGGCTGTAGAGGAAGGACCCGGGGTCCATCGCAATATCGCACACCGGGGCCAGGTTGACGTTCAGGCCCAGGGTATGCAGAAGGTAGGCCTTTTCCGACTCCAGGCTCAGGGCCAGCTCCATGCCTCCGGATTGGAAAGCCTGCCGGGGGGACGGGAAGGGCTCCCCCCGGAAGACCGGGTGGCTGCTGATCCGGACCACGGTGCCCCCCTCCTCGTCCACTGCCAGCAGGAGGGGAATATTTCCGGCTGCCCGGTAGGCTTTCAGCTTTTTCTGCATGGAGCCCAGGGTCTCGTCATCAAAGTCCCGGCCAAAGAGGACCAGGCCCCCAAGCTGATTATTTCGGATATCGTCCAAGGCCGTTTCCTTCCGGCACCGGGCCAGGAAGAGCTGACCCACCTTCTCCTCCAGGGTCATGGCTTCCAGGATTTCCCGGACCGGGTCTGCCGGTTCGGTGGCTTCCGTCTCCGGCAAGACGGTCTCTGGCAGGACGGTCTCCACCCCGGTCTCCGGGGCCGTCTCAGAGGCAGTCGGTTCTTCCTTCGGCCCGGCGCAGCCCCCGAGAAGAAGGGCCAGGCACAGTATGACCAGCCGCCTCATAGCCCTTCCTCCGGGATCCGCTTGCGCAGCCAGTCCTCTTGGCAAACACCGCCGCCGCCAGGGCCCTGGTGCTGACAAAACGGCCCACAATGATGGTGTCCACTGTGTTGTACATCTGCTGAAAAAAAGTGCCCAGCAGGATCGGAAAGAAGAAAATCAAAATCTGTTTCCAGATGACCCCTTCTGTGATCTGCCGGGAGGCCGTGATCTTACCCATGCCGGGACCTCCTCGTTTTTTTAGAATCTTACCGGATTCTAGCACATTGGGCGGAAAAAGTCCATAAGAAAAACCCGCTCCCTGTAGAGCGGGCCCTTCGCCCTGACGCCTTCCCCGGTGGGGAAGGCCGGAATATTTTTATTCTGCCTGGGTAGATCCCAGCTTGATGGCGCTGTAGTCAATGGTGGTGGGGTTGGCCGCCAGAGCCTCTTCCACAAAGTTGTTGGTCTTCTCGGTGAGGATGTCGCTCTTCACCTGCTCCTGCCAGACGGTAGCGCTGCCGCAGTAGAGCATCACATGATAGCCGTAGCTGGTCTTCACAATGTCGGTATCGCCGACCTGACGGCCATCGTCAAAGCACCAGGCGTCAAAGGCCTCCACCATCTGGCCCTGGGAAACGCCGGTGTACAATCCGCCGTTGGTATTGGAGCCGGGGTCCTGGGAGTTTTCGTTGGCCAGGGTGGCGAAGCTGTCCTCGGTCTTATCCCCGGCCAGGTACTGGCTGAGAATTTCCTTGGCCTTGGCCTCCGCATCCGCCCAGGCCTCGTCGGAGATGGTGGTCTCGCCGGTGGTGGAGCCGTCTACAGGGGTGCTCTCAGGGGTGATGAGGATATGGCGCACATCCACGGTGTGGGTGTCCTTGGTCAGGCCCTTCTCGGCGTAGTCCGCCTCGTGGGCATTGAAGTACTCCTCCAGTTCCTGCTCCGTGGGAGCAAAGCTGGCATTGACCTCCGTGTAGTAGCCGCTGGAGCGGTAGTACAGGTCCCAGAATGCCTTATAGTCCGCCACGGAAGCCCCGGGGCCGAAGTTTTTGTGGATCATATCTTCCGCGGTGCCGTAGCCGTTCTTCTGGGCGGTCTGCTCCAGGCCGGTCTCTATGGTGTCCAGCTCATTTTGGAGCTCCTCGGAAATCTGGAAGCCATTCTCCTGGGCGGAGCGGTATATGGCCTCATACACCTTCCAGGAGGACAGGGCCTGCTCCAGGAAATACTGCTGCCAGGTCCGGTTCTCTACCATGCCGCAGGTCTGGGTGTCCAGGGGCTGGGAAGCGTCCAGGCCGAAGTAGGCGGCATAAGAGCCGTACTGGCTGTAGAAATTCTGAGCCGCCAGCCAGTAGTGGACCTGCAGCTGTCCGTTGGTCAGCACCCGGTCTCCGGCGGTGGCAACCACCGTATCGGCAGCGGCCTTTACCTCTTCCTCGGTGCCGGTATAGCTGCCCTTGCAGGTCACATCGTTGGGATCGCCGTCGGCGGGGATGGTGGCCTCGGTGGTCTCCGCAGTGGTCTCCACAGTGCTTTCAGAGGCTTCGGCGCTGGGGTTCAGCTCCTGGTTCTTCTTCTTGCCGTTCATCACCAGCACCGCCACAACGGCTGCCACCAGGATCACGGCCGCTGCAGCCAGGGCCACGGCAGAGGTGCCGCTCATGCCCTTCTTCCGCTCAGGCTCCCTGGGCTGCTCGGAGGCAGCCTCCTCAACAGGGGCAGCTTCCTCAGAAGCAGCTTCCTCAGCAGAGGCAGCCTCCTCAGCAGGGGCGGCTTCCTCAGCGGCAGGAGCCTCCTGGGGAAGCTCCGTGGCAGCTTCTTCCACGGGAGTCTCCTGCGCGTCGGGTTCCAGGGCAGCGGGCTGGAGCGTATCTTCTTTTCCGCAGGCGGGACAGACGGTCTGCCCGTCTTCCATTTCTCCGCCGCAATACTTACAAGTTTTCATAAACAAATTCCTCTTTCTTCCCGGAGATCTCCCCCGGGAGTCCATAATCCTGCTCAGTTTACCACGTTTATGCCGGGAATGCAAGGGAAATATAGATTGTTTACATTTTGAGGCAATGTGCGGCAAGAATCCCATCATTCTCCCGCAAACTTTTGTCCTTGTGCCCGTTGACAAAAGATGCGGATTATTGTAGAATTTGGAGGTAGAGACGGAGGTGTCTACGGGTGAGAGCCCCGGGCGGCTTTGTCTCTTTTTCTTTTTGTCAATATCTGATTTTTTTGACCGGAAAAGGAGAATATCTACCTATGGAGAAGCTGGAACAGCTGTACGAAGGAAAAGCCAAGAAAGTATTCAAGACCGACGACCCCGAACTGTTGATCGTGGAGTACAAGGACGACGCCACCGCCTTCAATGGCCTGAAGAAGGGCACCATCGCCGGCAAGGGCGTGATTAACAACGAGATGAGCAACCGGCTCATGGCCATGCTCGAAAAGCAGGGTATCCCCACCCATTTCGTCAAGGAGCTGGATTCCCGCCAGACCCTGGTGAAGAAGGTTTCCATCGTGCCCCTGGAAGTCATCGTCCGCAATATTTCCGCCGGCTCCTTTGCCAAGCACTACGGCGTAGAAGAGGGCATCGTCTTTGAGCACCCCACCATCGAGTTCTCCTATAAGAATGACGCTCTGGGTGATCCCCTGCTGAACACCTACCATGCCCTGGCTCTGAAGCTGGCTACCCCTGAGGAGATCAAGACCATCGAGGACTACTCCTTCCGGATCAACGATGCCCTGAAGGCCTTCTGGGCCACCTGCGGCGTGACCCTGGTGGACTTCAAGCTGGAGTTCGGCCGCCTGAGCGACGGCACCATCGTCCTGGCTGACGAGATCAGCCCCGACACCTCCCGGCTGTGGGACTCCAAGACCCATGAGAAGCTGGACAAGGACCGCTTCCGCCGGGACCTGGGCGGCGTGGAGGAAGCCTACGCCGAGATCATGCGCCGTCTGGAAGAGCACCTGAAGTAAGATAGGCCACGCAAAAAAACTCCGTAGGGGGGCAGTCTCCCCCGCGGAGCTTTCCTGTGTTTTCAACTAAGAATAAGAACTATAAATCGGAGGATAATCATATGGGAAACTGCGCAATCGTTGGCATTAACTGGGGCGACGAGGGCAAGGGCCGCATGGTTGACCTGCTGACCCAGGACTACGACATCGTAGTCCGCTACCAGGGCGGCGGCAACGCGGGCCACACCGTCATCAATGAATACGGAAAATTTGCCCTGCATCTGCTGCCCTCCGGCATTTTCCGCAAGGGCGTTGTAAATATCCTGGGCAACGGCGTCGCGCTGGACCCGGAGAACCTGTGGAAGGAAATGGAAGAAATCCGCGCCAAGGGCGTTTCCCTGACTCCGGAAAACCTGAAGATCTCTGACCGCGCCAGCCTTCTGATGCCCTGGCACCGGCTGATGGACGGCCTGGAGGAAGCCCGGCTGGCCGACAAGAAGTTCGGCTCCACCAAGCAGGGCATTGCCCCCTTCTATGCCGACAAATATGCCAAGAAGACCGTCCTGGCCGGAGAGCTGCTGTATCCCAAGCACCTGAAGGAGCGTCTGAAGGACCTGCTGGAATGGAAGAACCTGACCCTCACCGGTGTCTACGGTGCCGAGCCCGTGACCATGGAGGAGCTGGAGGCCTGGCTCGCTGACTACTGCGAGAAGATCAAGCCCTACATCCAGGACACCGGGGTCTACCTCCGGGACGCCCAGGCCGCAGGCAAGAAGATCCTGTTTGAGGCCCAGCTGGGCTCCCTGCGGGACCTGGACTACGGCATCTACCCCTACACCACCTCCTCTAACCCCATCGCCGCCTACGCCCCTGTGGGCTCCGGCGCGCCCAATGTGAAGATTGAAAACATCGTAGGCGTTGTGAAGGCCTATTCCAGCTGCGTGGGCGAAGGCCCCTTCACCTGCGAGATGTTCGGTGAGGAAGCCGAGGCTCTGCGGCAGGCAGGCTTTGAGTACGGCGCCAAGACCGGCCGCCCCCGCCGGGTCGGCCCCATCGATATCGTTGCCACCCGCTACGGCGTCCGGTGCCAGGGGGCAACCTCCATTGCCCTGACCAAAATGGACGTCATGGGTTACATGGACCGGATCCCCGTCTGCGCTCACTATGAGCTGGACGGCAAGATCACCGACGAGTTCCCCTTCCCTGCTGTGCTGGCCGATGCCAAGCCCGTCATGGAGTATCTGCCCGGCTGGAAGTGCGACATCTCCGGCTGCCGCAGCTGGGAGGAGCTGCCCGAAAACGCCCGGAAATACGTAGAATACATTGAGCAGAACGTTGGCTGCCACATCGGCTACGTTTCCGTAGGCCCCGAGCGGGACAGCATCATCTACCGCTAAGGAGGACGTTATGACAGACCGCTACGAATCCCCCCTGTCCAGCCGCTACGCCTCGGAGTATATGCTCCACCTTTTCTCTCAGGATGTGCGCTACCAGACCTGGCGGAAGCTGTGGGTTTCCCTCGCCAAGGCCGAGCACAAGCTGGGCCTGAACATCACCGAGGAGCAGATCCGGGAGCTGGAGGCCCACATTACCGACATCGACTACGCCGTGGCCGCCCAGCGGGAGAAGCTGGTGCGCCATGATGTCATGGCCCATGTCTATGCCTACGGCCAGGTGGCTCCCTCTGCCGCCGGTATCATCCACCTGGGTGCTACCTCCTGCTACGTCACCGACAACGCCGACATTGTGATCTATCGGGACGGCCTGAAATACCTGCGGACAGAGCTTCTGAAGGTGCTGGCCAATCTGCGGGAGTTTGCCCACGCCTACAAGGATATGCCCACCCTGGGCTACACCCACTACCAGCCCGCTCAGCTGGTCACCGTGGGCAAGCGTGCCACATTGTGGATGCAGGACCTGCTCAGCGATGTGGAGGAGCTGGACTTCGTCATCGAAAACATGCGCTTCCTGGGCTGCCGGGGCACCACCGGCACCGAGGCCAGCTTCATGGACCTCTTCGACGGAGACAGCGCCAAGATCGACGAGATGAACAAAATGATCTCCGGGGACTTTGGCTTTGACAAGTGCTTTGCCGTCTGCGGCCAGACCTATCCCCGGAAGCTGGACAGCCGGATCCTGAATGCTCTGTCCTCCATCGCCCAGAGCTGCTACCGGATGGCAAACGACATCCGCCTGCTGCAGCATGACCGGCAGGTGGAAGAACCCTTCGAAAAGAATCAGATCGGTTCCTCCGCTATGCCCTACAAGCGCAACCCCATGCGCTGCGAGCGCATTTGCTCCCTGGCCCGGTATCTGATGGCGGATGCCCTGAATGCCCCCATGACCGCCTCCACCCAGTGGCTGGAGCGGACCCTGGACGACTCCGCCAACCGGCGGATCAGTCTGCCTGAGGGCTTCCTCTGCGCCGACGCCATTCTGCGCCTTGCCCAGAACGTCACCGACGGACTCCATGTGAACGAAAAGATCGTAGAGCGGACCGTCCGGGAATATCTGCCCTTCATGACCTCTGAGAATCTGATGATGGAGGCCGTCAAGCGGGGCGGCAACCGTCAGGAGCTCCACGAGATCATCCGCTCCTGCTCTATGGAAGCCACCGCCCGGATGAAGAACGGCGAAAGCTGCAACCTGCTGGAGCTGCTCTCTGCCAGGAAGGAATTCGGCATGACCCCCCAGGAGATCGAGGCCCTGCTGGATCCCAAGCTCTATGTAGGCCGCTGCCCCGAGCAGGTGGAGCGGTTCCTGGGTGGGCTTTCAGAACTCCTGAAAGACGTTCAGCACGAAACTGCGGAAATCAACCTGTAACGGAGGTACGATCAATTTGGAAAAAATCCTGGTTTTGGACTTCGGCGGACAGTATAATCAGCTGATCGCCCGCAGAGTCCGGGATCTCCATGTGTACGCGGAGATCGAACAGTACAACGCCATTCCCCCCGAGGAGATCAAGTCCCGGGGCTACAAGGGCATCATCTTCACCGGCGGCCCCAACAGCGTGTATGATATGTCCTCCCCCCACTACGATCCCCAGGTTCTGGAGCTGGGCATTCCCATTCTGGGCATCTGCTACGGCTGCCAGCTGACAGCCTGGATGGCCGGCGGCAGCGTCATCACCGCCGAGACCTCCGAGTACGGCAAGATCCGGCTGGACCTGAAAAAGCCTGGATCCAAGCTGTTCCAGGACGTGCCCGCCGAGAGCATCGTATGGATGAGCCATACAGACCGCGTTGAGCAGCTGCCCCAGGGCTTTGAGGTCACCGCCTCTACGGACAACTGCCCCGTAGCCGCCATGGAAAACGAGGCGAAGGGAATTTACGCGGTGCAGTATCATCCCGAGGTCACCCACAGCCAGTTCGGCAGCCTCATGCTGAAGAACTTCCTCTACAGCGTCTGCAAATGCGCCGGTGACTGGCAAATGGATTCCTTCATCGAGGACACCGTCAAGGCCCTGAAAGAGCGCATCGGTGATAAAAAAGTCATCCTCGGCCTCTCCGGCGGCGTAGATTCCTCCGTTGCCGCCGGTCTCATCAGCCGGGCCATTGGCGATCAGCTGACCTGCGTCTTCGTGGACCAGGGCCTGATGCGCAAGGACGAAGGGGACTTCGTGGAGAAGACCTTCACCAGCCTCTTCGATATGCACTTCGTCCGGGTCAACTGCCAGGAGCACTTCCTGGAATGCCTGAAGGGCGTTACAGACCCGGAGCAGAAGCGGAAGATCATCGGCACCGAATTCTATAAGGTCTTCTGGGACGAGGTCCGGCGCCAGGGCGGCGACGATGCCTTCTTCGCCCAGGGCACCATCTACCCCGACTGCATCGAATCCGGCAAGGGCAACGCCGACAAGATCAAGACCCACCACAATAAGGTCAAAATGCCAGAGGACGTCAAGTTCCTGGACATCATCGAGCCTCTGGCCAGCCTCTTCAAGGACGAAGTCCGCCGGGTCGGCGAGCAGCTGGGCATTCCCCACGAGCTGGTGTGGCGCCAGCCCTTCCCCGGCCCCGGCCTGGGTGTGCGCATCATCGGTGAGATCACCGCTGAAAAGGTCAGGATCCTCCAGGAGGCCGACTGGGTCCTCCGTGACGAGATGGCAAAAACCGGCTACGAGACCCAGATGGCCCAGTTCTTCTGCGTTCTGCCCGGCGTCAGCACCGTAGGCGTCATGGGCGACCACCGCACCTATGACCACCTCCTGGCCATCCGGGCCGTCACCACCGACGACTTCATGACCGCCGACTGGGCCCGCATCCCCTACGATCTTCTGGCAAAGGTCTCCAACAGGATCACCAATGAGGTCAAGCACATTAACCGAGTGGTGTATGACGTGACCAGCAAACCCCCCGCAACGGTGGAGTGGGAATAAGGACAGTTCAACCCTATTTTTTCAGCTTATTTGCCAAATAGATAACGCTTGGCTTCAAGCAAACGAGCCGCATTTTTATAGCGTAATAGAACGAGCGAACCGGGCTTTGTTTTCCGGTTCGCTCGCTTGCATATTGAAGACCAAGAAAATCAAAGTTCTTTTGTGAATTGTGTATCAAGATAATGAAGACAGGCCCCGTGCTGTATGCTTAGGGCCTGTCTCTGTGTCTTAATTCAGCAAACAACTACCTCATCAACGATGGTACGATCATCCCTGTTCTCTTTTTTTCATGCTCTCTTCCAATGGCGAATCCTCCATATTCGAAAAGGCATAAAGAATCATCTGATTTATGAGTTCATTGCGACTAATGCCAACGTCAGCGGCTTTGCTATCGATATTTTTTAGTATGTCGGAATCAATCCGCATGGAGATAACTTCTTTTTCAGGTTTTTTTGCAACAAATTTCGGCATATAGTCACCACCTTGTATTGACTATTATATGTCGATTTGATAGAATATAATATATTCTGAATTAGATGTCGAAAATCGAATACAGAATTTTACAGAGCGGAAAATATCTCCGGCACGCAAAAGTAAAGACATATTTTGAAAGGGGCTCTTGATATGAGAAAAACAATCAAAGTTGCGTTGTCCACAGTCCTATGCATTGTTCTTTTATCCGGTTGCAGTTGTAAACATGAATGGACTGCACCAAACTGTGTTTCTCCGGCAGTATGTTCCAAATGCGGCGAAACCCAGGGAGAAGCCTTGGGGCATCAATATGTAGAGGCGACTTGCACCCAGCCTAAATACTGCAGCGTATGCGGGCTGACCGTCGGGAACGCTCTTGGTCATGATTGGGCAGATGCCGACTGCAGCACCGCAAAAACATGTAAACGCTGTGGAGAAACCGAAGGAAGCGCCTTAGGCCACGATTGGAGCGACGCAACTTGTGTTTTGCCCAAAACCTGCCAACGATGCGGAGCTACCGATGGGAAACCACTTGGCCACTCGGTCGACGAATGGCATACGACCCAAGCTTCGACTTGCACGGTCAAAGGTATTGAAGCCGGTACCTGCACAGTGTGTGGAGAAGAGGTCACGCAAGAATTGGATTTGATTGAGCACACACCCTCCGACTGGGAAGTTGAGGTTGCACCCACAAAAACCACCAAAGGAAAGCGCATCAAAAAATGTAAAGTTTGTGGTGAGGTTGTCGAAAAAGAAGACTTTGAATTATCGGATGAGGAACTAAAAAAGCTCTACATATCTGAGTGTAAGACGATAGGCTTTGATACTCTTGCCCGTACGCCAGATCAATATAAGGGGGAAAAAGTCAAATTCAGCGGTAGAGTTGTTCAAGTTTGTTCCGAAGCACAATCCGCTCTATATTTCTCAACTTATCGCGTCAGCGTATCCGGATACTCCAAAGTTGTCTATCTAAAGGTTGACAATTATGGTTCCGGCACGAGAATCCTTGAAAACGACTGGATTACTTTCTATGGTGAGTTTGATGGTTTGTACACATACACGTCAGTGAGAGGCGACGCAATTACAATTCCGGAAGTCACAGCCGAATACGTTGATTAATTAGCAAAGATCATCCCTAAAACTTATAGAAGAATGCTGAATAGTTTCCGCTCGTTAGAACTGCCTTAAAACGGTTTTCTCGCATTAATTATACGCCCTCTGTTCCAGTTTTATTTGGAGCAGAGGGCATTTCCAATATAAATGCGTCGATTTCAGCACTTAGCGTGCACATAAAAATCAACCCACCACCTCCACACTGTCGGTAGTGGGTTAATTGCTGAAAATCAATTACACGCTGTCAGTTTTACGTTGTTAATAACCAGGTATTCGCCATTTTTCAATGTGATATACGCCTGGTTTTCAAAAAGCATATTGCAAGATATAGGTATGTTTTCAGGTGACCCCTCACATATCTGATATGCGCCGCGCGTCCCCTTCGTATTGATCAATGCACAATAATCATTCAGGGTCTCTATCTTATATTCGCCCTCGGGCAAATCTTTTCCTACAAGAAACACGCCATACTTCTCCCAATTTGATGTGTCAACTTCATTGGCATGAACCATCATCCCTCCGTGAGGGATTTTCACATACTGTCCGTCTTTCACCGTAACTTTGCGGAGCACTTGATACATAGACCATTGAAAATCAGTCGGATCATCACTTACGTCATACATTGCCGCTGCATCCGTTATGGACATAATGTAATACTCCCCTGCAGGAAAGTCTGAGCCGCACCGGTATGTAGCATACTCCCAGCTTTCTGAGAAAAGCGCAGGATCAAGGTAACCATAACTCAATTCAGTATTGACTGGTGTAGGATATGTTTCATCTGGCACTGTATTCTGGGTCGTTTCCTGAGAACTGTTTACCTCCGTAGAAGATGTCATGATAGGACTCTGTGCAACAGTTTGTGACGGCATTTCCGTTTCCCTCATCAGATTAGATGTGCGTTTTGGAAAAAACAGCAGGCAAATCAGTACCACCGCGGTAACTGCAACCAAGACGGTTATTGAATACCGTTGTTTGCTTTTCTTTAACTCCAATTCCAGTTTCTTTAGCTCTACTTCTTTTTCAGCATCAACACGTCTAATTTGGGCCTCATCAATATTTCGATTCGTCTGGCTGTAATTGATCTCAAAACGATTGGTATTATCATTCAGCGTTATTTGTGTCCCACAATACGGGCAAAAAAACGATGTGCTCTTATCCACATTTATGGAAAATGGAGCATCACAATTGGGGCACTTCATTGATTGCAGTTTCATGGTTGATTTCTCCTTCTCTCTATCCCAAGTCACGCATGTCTAAAGAGTTCCACTGTTGCGCTTTTTCATTATATACCCAAACTATTCATTGGTCAATTCATTATCTTTTTTCACCTGAAAGTTAAGTATAAGTAGGATACAGCGTTTTCCCGGTGCAGCTTTGCTCTGCCATCGTTGCTCCACCTTCTGGTTGGGAAAAAACTACAGATTCGGCTTCAGAACGTTATTTAAGTTTTCTATAAAGACTACTTGACACCATATATAACACCACATATAATATAGGGGACAGGAGGGATTGCCATGTCAAAATGGGATAAGCTACTGGAAAGAATCTGTTCCCTAAGCAAAGACCTCCGGTTTGAGGAGTTGCGAAAAATTTTGGAGTCCTTTGGGTATGTAATGAACGCTCCCAGAAGCGGCAGCAGCCACTATACCTTCCGAAAACCTGGATGCCAGCCGATTACCATACCAAAGCACGAGCCTATCAAGAAGGTTTATGTAGAAATGGTCAAACAAGTTGTGGAAAGTGAGGGTGCAAATGAAAACGCTGAATGAATACCTGCGACTTCCTTACCGCATGGAGATTGTAGAAGATCATGACGAGGGCGGCTTTGTGGTGTCCTACCCGGACCTGCCTGGGTGTATCACCTGTGGGGAAACGGTGGAATCTGCGGTAGCCAACGCCCAGGATGCCAAGAGGACCTGGCTTGAAGCCGCTCTGGAGGACGGTATCCCCATCCGGGAGCCGGATGATCTGGAAAGCTACTCCGGCCAGTTCAAGCTGAGAATCCCTAAAAGCTTGCACAAGTCCCTGACCGAACACGCCAAGCGGGAGGGGATCAGTATGAACCAATATTGCGTGTATCTGCTGTCCAAAAACGATGCCACGTCGGCAAGATAGGCCCAGTGATGTGTTGCTTCCTCTCCTAATAGAATTTATCACCGCTGATAAGATTTTGATAATCATCCGCTGTATAGCTATGATAATATGAATAATCAAAATACCTAGAAGAACTTGAGTAACGCTTATTAAGCAAAACTGTTTAAGCGATGCATCTCAAGAACGAGTGGGAATAATTTGCACATGGTAAAAAGCACCAGCGAAATCAGTGCTTTTTGAATTCTGCGACTGCCGCTGGCAACGTTTTGGCAACATCTTTTCATAATTCATAAAAATAGGAGCTAACTGATCCCATTCGTCAGTTAGCTCCTTTTTTGCATGTTTTAATCTTTCAGCCAGTCAGCAAAAGCTTTACCAGATAGTCGCTGAGTTCCTGGGATGGACCAACCTTTTTGAATTTCCCGGTGCTGTCATACTGGGGATAGTGATAGCGCCAGCGGTCATATTCCTCCTGGGTAATTTCTTTGTTTTTCAACTTCGTCATTTCGGTATTCCAGGCATCCAGCATTTCTTGAAGTTCTATACCGTCACTGCCACCCTTTACTGGATTGACCCGCAGATGCACCTCCCCCTCGCTTTCGCAGACCTCCAGACCATAACAGTCCTCCAGGAGGTACTTATGAAAACAGGGCTTACCAAAAAGCATAAGCAGAATATGGGGCGATATATTCAGAGGATCCCTAAATCATTTGTAGCTAAGTACAAAATACATATTTGCATCTCCTATGCCGTTGTTGATATATTTATGCTCCGCACTTGCGTCAAACGCAATGGAAGCCCCTCTTTTTAGCTGGTAAATATTGTCACCAACAGCGACCTCGACTTCCCCATCAGCGACCATCACGTACTCTGTCCGCCCGTTCTTGTGAGTCTGCGACACATGATTGCATCCAGGTTTGAGAACACAATAGAAAATTTCAAAGCCTGTTGCAGGTGTAAATGGAAAAATACAGTAAAACAAGATTTTTCCGTCGTTGTCAACAACCGGAGAGATATTCTCAATATACTTGATATCGCAATACAGAGATTGAGGACTCGTCAGAAGATTGTCGAATCGTATTTTTAATCCGTTTGCGATTTTCGAAACCGTAGCCAGTGTCGGAACAGACTCAGATCGTTCGATCTGGCTCAGCATGGTTTTGCTAACACCAGTCATGGAAGAAACCGCATCAAGGCTGAGCCCCATGCTCTTCCGGATGTTTTTCAAGTTTTCGCCGATTTTCAATTGCTCGCCCATGAATTCCGCCCCCTGTTATGCCGCTGCAGGCAGATATAATACACTCCATCCATTTCGGATAAGCACATTTTTTTATTTTAACAGCGTATCTAAGGATATGTCAAGGTGGCAATACCACTAAATTCCTGAAGAAAAATTTGTAAAATTGCGTTATTGACAGAGCGGCTGAAATGATGCATTATGTATATACGCTATAGCGAACGCAAATTCGTTATAACGAATACCCGTAACTACGGGATTCAACAGGAGGGTACACCATGAAAACCATTGCTGTATTAGGAACTGGAAATGTAGCCCAGACAATTGCTGTCGATATGAAAGCCAAGGGTCAGGAAGTCCGGCTGTTTGCGCCTGACTATCTGTTCTCCAGATTCCAGACCATCGCGATTTCTCATGAGATCGAATGCGTCGGCGAATTTAACGCAAAAGAAAAGATCGATGTGGTGACTTCCAACATTGACGAGGCTGTAAAGGGTGCAGACTATATCATCGTCTGTGTCCCCGGCAATCGTCATGAGGAATTTGCCAAAATTCTGAAGGGGCATACCACAGCTGAGCAGATCGTGATTACCTTCAACGGCTGTATGGCCTCTCTGATTTACAAGAACGTATGGGGCGATGACCCTACTTGCCCCATCTTTGTGGAATCTACGATCCCGCCCTTCAGCACCAGACGGGTAGAACCAGGCAAGGTTCGTATGTTTGAGCGTCATCTAGCACCTATCGCGTTTTTCCCCGCCGCCGCCGCAGAGAAATACTACGATCAGATTCGCAAGGATGTCTATGATTTCCCCGGTCTCTACAGCGATGTTCTTGAGTGCGGTCTAAGCTTGATTAATCCTACTGTACACCCTGGCCCTTGCCTTGTCAACCTCAGCAATATCGAAAAGCCAGATGTCAACTTCTTTTTGTACGAGCACGGATTCCAACCCTCCGGTCTGAAAATTGACGTTCTCCTTAACAAGGAGCGGCTGAAAATTGGTAAGGCACTCGGCTATGATATCCATGCTCTGGAGGATTTTGCTGGCGTCGATAAGGTCGATTCCTGGGTGCCACTGTATGCTATGGGCCACGGTTGCCACAACCTCACCTCGATTGCCGGCCCCAATGATATCAACTACCGCTATCTGACGGAAGATATCCCAATCGCTCTGGTCTGCTGGGCCTCTATCGCGGATCAGCTGGGCATTGAAACGCCCATCATGGATGCTGTGATCACTCTGGTCGGTGTCGCCCATGACACAGATTGGTTCAAAAACGGCAGAACTGCCGAAGTACTCGGCATCAGCGGCAGAAACGCCGAAGAGTTGAATCGTTACGCAAAAACGGGCAAATTCTGATCCCACATAGACAATTTTAGAGAGGAGCGTATTGAACGTGAATAGCAATCACGATTTGGACCGCTGTGATTATGACACTGCGGCCATCACTGATTATGATCCGCGCTTTGAAGCAAGCAAAAAGAGCGCCTTGTTTCTGCACATTCTTGGCATTGTCGCATCTATAATTGGCACCTGCTGGATGTTTTATTTCGGGACGGGCGATCCCACACAGATGACATACTTTTTGGGTTTTCCTCTCTGGTTTTCCGGTGCGACAATTATCTACACCATCATGACCATCATTGGCATCGTTCATATCTGTAAATGGGACGAATTTCCGCTGACAGCAAGAGCTGATAGAAAGGGGGAGAAATAATGGCACAGGATCTTGGCGGCTTTACCATTGCCCGCTCTACTTCGGTCACCATGCTGCTAATCTTTTCGGTGTATTCAATTATCATCGTCGGATTCGGATTCTATGTAAAAGCACAGGCCCGGAAGGGTGGCTCCGACAACCTCGCGTCCTTCCTTACAGGAGGCGGCAACATCGGTGCATTTTCCATCGCCATGATTGCCGCGACAAACGCCATGTCCGGCGGTTCCATGGTTGCGGCTCCCGGCCTCAGCTACGCGGTCGGGTTTGCTTCCCCTCTGATTTATTACAGCGGATTTCTGACCTCCGCCTACTGTCTTGGTGCTGTTGGACGGAAAATTGCTATTCTGCGTGAACGGACCGGCGCAGTTTCCTATTTGCAGCTGCTGCGCCTCCGTTTTCAATCCAAGGGTGTTGTGGGCGCGCTGGCAGTCACGGGCGCGTTGGGCCTGGTGTTTTTTGGATGCGGCCAAATTTCCGCCGGTGCCAAAATCTTCGCGGCAGTCACTGGCAGCAACAGCTACTATCTCGGTTTGTTCCTGGTGATTATTATCTCTGTTGTTTACACGGTTTCAGGCGGTGTAAAATCTCTGGCAAAGGTAGCTGTTATTCAGGGTGTAGTTATGCTTGCGGCCACGTTTTCTATCATTGGCGTTTTGATATTTAGAAACACCCAAATGTATGGAGGCGTCACCCAGGCTATGCAGAGCCTTGCCGTTACCTTCCCAACAATTCTCCAAGCGCAGTCCTCCGGTTCCTTTTGGAATATCCTGGGCCTGTCCCTCTTTTTCGGCGTTGGTGTTGGTGTCATGCCTCATTCCTTGTCTGTTTCCATGACATATAACGACCACAAAAAGCTGAAGCTGGGGATTTTGATCGCCACATTAACTTTCTTTATTGTCAACGGCCTGATGTGCATGATTGGTCCACTGGTCCGTGCAATCAATCCGAATATTGCTGTTGCTGACTACACCTCTATGTTTGTGGCCACTAATCTGCTTCCTTCCTGGGTGGGCGGCATTATCTTCTCTGGTGTGTTCGCTGCTGTTCAATCCTCCATTGCCGGTATATGCATCTCTGCCGGTGCTATTCTTGCAAAGGATTTCATCGTCGACTGCCTCATGAAGGAAGTTCCTGAAAAAACGCAGAGCAGAATCAATTATGGCGTCATTATTGGCGTCGGTGTGATTGGTGTGCTGGTTGCTCTGAAGCCTACAGACATTACACAGTACATGATTAACTTCGCTCTCGGCAGCATTGGCGGCGGCTGGTATTGGCCAATCCTCTTGGGATTTTATTGGAAAAAGGCCACAAAAACCGGTATGATCCTCTCCACGATTGGTGGTTATGGAACGTATATTGTCTGCTATTTTCTGTCCAGTATTATCCCTTACACCAAAGCCTGGTGGGGCGTTGCCATGGGTGGCGTAAACGCCTTTATTCCCGCTTGGATTGTATCCTTGATCTGCATGGTAGCCGGAAGCCTTTTGACACAGAATCAGAAAGTGCCTTTGGGGTATTATCAAGTGTTTTTCTGCTCGGATTATGATGAGAAATATGCAAAACTAGATTGTAAATTGCGGTAGTGTCAAGAGTTATGCGCAAAATTAATTACGGCACAGATACACGCAAAATTGATTACAGCTCTGGTAGAAATCTATTACAGGGGGCGGCTTAACCGCCCCTCGGCTACCGATTTCCCGGGAGGCTGGGATGGTATGCGCACCGGGAAGGTGTGGATGCCGTTCCAGCCTCCCGGGAAACCTAACGCAAAGGCCTCCGGTTTGAGGAGTTGCGAAAAGTTTTGGAATCTTTTGGGTATGTAATGAACGCTCCCAGAAGCGGCAGCAGCCACTATACCTTCCGAAAACCTGGATGCCAGCCGATTACCATACCAAAGCACGAGCCTATCAAGAAGGTTTATGTAGAAATGGTCAAACAAGTTGTGGAAAGTGAGGGTGCAAATGAAAACGCTGAATGAATACCTGCGACTTCCTTACCGCATGGAGATTGTAGAAGATCATGACGAGGGCGGCTTTGTGGTGTCCTACCCGGACCTGCCTGGGTGTATCACCTGTGGGGAAACGGTGGAATCTGCGGTAGCCAACGCCCAGGATGCCAAGAGGACCTGGCTTGAAGCCGCTCTGGAGGACGGTATCCCCATCCGGGAGCCGGATGATCTGGAAAGCTACTCCGGCCAGTTCAAGCTGAGAATCCCTAAAAGTTTGCACAAGTCCCTGACCGAACACGCCAAACGGGAGGGCATCAGCATGAACCAATACTGCGTGTATCTGCTGTCCAAAAACGATACCACGTCGGCAAGATAGGCCTTGGCGATGGCAGCGAATAAGCGCTTTTTCTGTAATGATAGGCTCTGGGCCATGCGGTCTGGGGCTTATTCTATGGAGTTTGCTTTGCACAGTCGCTCAGACACACGGCGGCATTCAGGAAAATGAACGCACTAAAAATAGTTGCATTTTTGAAAGCGGTGCAGTATAATGTTGATTGAAATTCTGGAACAGGAGGGACTTCTATGAATAATACGATGGAATACAAAGGCTATCTCGGCAGTGTGGAGTTTTCGGAAGAAGAAGCTCTGTTCTATGGCAAAGTTCTGGGCATCCGGGCGTTGGTTTCTTATGAGGGAAACAACGCACAAGAGTTGATCGCGGATTTTCATGGTGCGGTGGACGATTACTTGGAGCTGTGCGCCCAGCAGGGCAAAGAGCCGGAGCGGGCCTACAAAGGGAGCTTTAATGTCCGCATTTCCCCGGAGCTGCACAAGCAGGCGGTGGTTGCCGCCATGTCCCACAACATGACGCTGAACAGCTTTGTGGAAAGCTCCATCGCCCAGGCCGTTCATGCGGGTGCATGAAAAATGGTGTAAGGACCGTTTTATGGCATTGGTTTTGTAGCGTTCGGAAAGGGTGTATGAGACATATTATAGCCTCACCCTATTTACCAAATTGGAAAAACTATGAATTTTGGTAAATAACCCTCGCGTATTCCATGGATAACTGGTATAATACAGATACGAAAAACTACGTTTTTCACTGACTTGTAGCATCCCCTGGTAGCTTTTTGATAGTAAAAATTCAGAGAATACACAGGATATGGATAATGCGAACCAAACCATGTCAAATGAAATCAAATCGTCTAAACAAAAATATTTAGAAATGAGATTCATTTGGCGAGTGGGAATGATTTTCATAGGTTCAAAAAGCCCGCAAGTACTGGACTTTCTTGGCTTTAATGCTCCCTCGTGGCAGCGATTTGGTAACAGAATTTCATTATACACAAGAAAAGAGCTACCCGATTTCAATGAAGTCAGGTAGCTCTTTTTTATCACTTTTTCTTTTGGGAGTAAAGCAATACAACGTCAACATCATAGTCGAGGCTACTAAAAATAACTCTTTTTTTACACTCAAGAACGCATTCAGACGGAATCCCAACGGCGGTATAAACTATTGTCAACACAACAAATCTCAATATATGGGTTGCTGCAAGCAATTCATCATATCTGGGTTCGACATAATTTTTAGAATTGTAATGCGTGAAATAGTTCCGCATATTTGAAAGTCCCTTTGCATAATCAGGTATTTTTTTCTCATTCAATCCAAGAACGCTGCTGCATTCTGATAATATATCCTGATATATGTATTTTAATGGTATTTCATTCTTGTGTTTGCTTTTACCTTCGTCTTCTGCCAGTTTCTTAGCTTTGCTATATCTAAATACATTGGAATAAACTTCAATAGCTTGTGACAAATTCAAAAATCCATTCATTCTTGTGGAACGATTGCAGATTATTTCATAGAACAACCTGGAAATAGGATTCGCACTTTCGTAGAGATTAAGCCAGGCATCCCATACTTTTTGAAACTGATTCTCAAAGGCAGAACTCCTAATAAGAAACGGTTCATGGACCGCGGGAATATCCTCTCTATGATTCAACCACAAGCCGTATACATTTTCATCACCATCAATTTCAAAGGTAATATCTCCAAGAGAAATATACCCATTTCCAAAAAATGAGAATAGATTTCTTGCAGCGGAGACTTTGGCTACAGCTTCCATAATGGGCAAGGGATCCGCAAAAGAATAATCGATTATGGAAATAATATTATGCTTATAAAAATCAGCAGCCCATTGTGTCCCAAAAGTTTGATAAATCTGTATCTTTCCGTACTTATCTGAGGCAGCTATCGGTTTCGGAAAAGTAAAGTTCAACACGCTTGGATCATCTTTTGAGAAGCCCACATTGTGTTTCAAAGGGGATGGCCCGGAAAACATATAATTCAAATCTGAAGTAGAAATTCTTACCCTTTTCGCCATCGGCGTTGAAAAGGGACACTCACCAACAATTATTTCGCTTGGAATAGCATAAAAAGAAATATCGTTTTCTTCAATAGTCCAAGACGCCGATTTTATATAGCAGCCCAGCAAGGTGGCTTTTCTTCCTGCCACCTCTCCTAATACAACAATATCAGTGCTATTTCCTACCTTTCGATATTCCTCCAGTGGGAATCTTGCATTCAGAATAATGTCTCCGTTTTCTCTTTGCAGAATGCCGGGAAAGACTACTTCTTTACCGTCAACCACGCATTGGAAATCGGATATTTTATTGAGCAGCTCATCTATCGAAGGCATATATTCACCACCTCTTACCGTTTCTATCACTTCGTAATAGCTTTTGTTTTCTCAATCTTCCTATCTGCATAAAGAACAACATCTTTGATGACCAGCTTCTGCACAGCGGAGATCAATACTGCCATTGTGTCGTAGTCTGGCTTGCCGTCCTTCGTCGGAAGTTGCATTTTAAAATGTGTGCTTTGTGAACTTCTCAATTTCTTACCATAAGAATATTTTCCCCGTAAAGCGCTTTCCATTGCGGCGGAAAAAAACAACATACAAGTTTGGGAGTATTCTCTTTTTGTATTCCAATATACCCCCGTATCATCTCCTGCTCCGAAGTCATAATTTCGGAGGCGGCTAGTCTGTAATACCCTGTTTTCACACGCTCGAGATACCCCTGCTTGCAAAGCGCATATATATCCTGGTCTTTGAGCCCGGCAGAAATAAAATCCGATTTCTTTGCAATTTCCCCGACGGTATCAAAGACTTCATTAACGATATTGTACTTGCTCAAGCTGCCACCAACTTTCCGCACGCAATATTTGTATTATGCGTGTTGATATTATAATTCCCGTGCCCCCAAATCTATGTCTTTCTTACAGGACTTCCGTATACCCTGCCAGGACCAGCAGTGTTTGATATACCCCGTCAATGTGGCTGCGCTCGTAGCCGTGGGAGGCGTAGACGCCGGAGCCGATGAGGCCGTGACGGATGTCGTTGCCCGCTCTCAGGGTGGCTTCTACGTCGGAGCCGTAGTGGGGATACACATCCACGGCGTAATCCGCGCCGGTTCTTTGGGCGGCGGCGATGAGTCCGGAGACCACATCGTAGCTGTAGGGGCCGCCGGAATCCTTGGCGCAGATGCTGACCTGGCGCTCGGTGCAGCTTAAGCCATCGCCTACGCAGCCCATATCCACAGAGATGGCTTCCGTCACGCCCTCCGGCACCGAGGCGCTGCCGCCGTGGCCTACCTCCTCATAGACGGTGATGTGGGCATAGAGCTTCCGCCTGGGGATCAGGCGGTTGTCTTTCAGGTACTTGGCGAAGCCCAGCAGGATGCCCACGGAGAGCTTGTCGTCCAGGAAGCGGCTCTTCAGGTAGCCGGTCTCCGTCCGGCGGGTCCGGGGGTCGAAGCAGACCATATCCCCTACGGAAATGCCCAGGTCCTGGGTCTCCTTGGCGGTGGATACGTTCTCATCCAGCACCACTTCCAGGGTGTCGAAGGTCCGCTTGGTGTCATTGTAATCGCCGTTGACGTGAATGGAGGCGTTGCACAGCTGTGCGGTGCCCTCATAGACCTTTCCTGAGCGGGTGTAGACCTTCACATTTTCCCCCTCGGCGTTGTTGGCGTTCATGCCTCCCAAGGGGGTCAGCTTCAGGCGGCCGTTGCCCTTGATCTGGCAGACCATGGCTCCCAGGGTATCGGTGTGGGCCTCCAGCAGCAGGGCATCATTGGCATCTTCTCCCCCCAGCTCCGCCAGAACCCCGCCTTTGCGGGTGATCACCGCGGGGCAGCCCAGGGCCTCAAAGGCCGCCCGGACCCATTGGGCAGCCCGGGCAGTAAAGCCCGAGGGAGAGTCCACCGCCAGCAGGGCGGCTGTCTGGTCCCAAGCGAAATCGGCATAGTTTTTATCAAGCATCATAGCTTCCTCCTAACAGAATGTAGTGCCAGACTCCGGCAACCTCCCGCATGAAGTGGTTGACCTTCTGGCCCCAGCGGGAGGTCTCCGCGGGAATGCCCACGAATTCCACTCCGGCTTTTTTCGTAAACAGGCTGGCTCGGAACAGGTGATACTCGCTGGAGAGAATTCCCAGCTTGGTGGGGCGGCTGCCGGTTTCCTGCTCCAGCAGGTCCAGGGAAAACCGGATGTTCTCCCAAGTGGACTTAGCCTGGGTCTCCATAAGAATGCGCTCCGGCTGGATCCCCAGGTTCACCAGCTCCCGGTACATGCATTCCGCTTCCGTCTCCGGCTCGTCATCTCCCTGGCCGCCGGAGACCACGGCCACCACATCCGGATGCTCCGTCAGGTAGTCTGCAGCGGCATAGATCCGGTCCCACAGGGAGATCGAGGGGCCCCAGGACCGAACCTTGGCCCCCAGCACCACCACATAGTCCACAGGTTCCTCCGCAGAACCCAAGCTGGCATGGAGAATGAGTCCCTCGGTCACGGCGCAGATCAGAAAGCCGATGACCACCACCACCGTCACCCCCCGGGTGACGATCCGGCCAAATTTAGGAAACCTTAGGGTGACAAAGGGCATCAGCGTATAAAACAGGATGAGTCCGATGAGGCACAGGCAAACCAGGGCCGAAAAGCTGTAGCCCACCAGAACATATTTGCAGCAAAATCCCAAAATTCCCAGGGGAACGCACAGCAGCAGCGGCCAGAGAATGGGACGTATTTTGTCTTTCAACATAGAAACCTCCTTGCTCGGATACCCTATCCTATCATATTTCCCACCCAAAAGCAACCGCCAGGCTCCCGGTTGCTTTTCCCGCGAAAACGTGGTATGATAGCATCAGCTAAGAAGGCTTACTTGTAATAGGAGGTCCTGACCTATGGAAATGCCTCGGGAAGCGGTACTGGAAGAATACAATCGGGCTCTGAAGCAGGGCCAGCGGGAGGTAGCGGAATTATCCGCCCAGGGGAAGCCCACCAATCCCGCGGTGCTGGATGACATTCTGCCTGACGGCAGCGCGAACGCCGTCCAGGATCTGGGGGTGCTGGAGATCCCGTCCCAGCGGATCCTGGGCACCAAATCCGCCGGGCGGATCGCCGCCTTCTCTCCCAGCTTTTTCCCTCTGCTGGATGCCAAGTCCGAGTTCGCCAGCAAGTGGATGAACCTGTGCGCCGCCCACCTGGGGGACGTAGGCATCCGGGATGCCATCCAATGCTATGAGTACCTGGGCAATTTCTACGTCCAGGAGGGCAACAAGCGGGTCAGCGTGCTGCGCTACTTCGGCTCCCCTCGGATCCCGGCCTCCGTCCGGCGGATCGTGCCTCCCAGGTCCGATGACCCCAGAATCATTGCCTACTATGAATTCCTGGACTTTTTCAAAAGCAGCCGTCTTTATACCATTCAGTTCCACAAGCCCGGTCAGTATGCCAAGCTGCTGGCCGCCGTGGGAAAGGCACCGGGAGAGCCCTGGACCGAGGAAGAGAGACGTACCTTCAGCGCCTACTATTCCTATTTCCTGGATGCCTTCAGTCAGCTGCCCCCCATTGAGGATGTGCTTCCCGAAGAGGCTCTGCTGCTGTGGCTCCAGCTTTATACCTACAAGGACCTGGGGAAAATGGGAGTCTCCGGCATCCGGAAGACCCTGACGGCCCTCCGGGCGGATGTGATCACCTCTGCCAGTCAGGAGAGCGTCCATGTCCGCACCACGGCAGACCCGGCCGTAAAAGCAGGCGTACTGAGCTGGATATCTCCGGTGCACCTGAATGTGGCCTTTGTCCACCAGCTGAACCCCGCTGCCAGCGGCTGGGTCCTGGGCCATGAGCAGGGGGTAGACTATCTGCGGCAGGTTTTGGGCAACAAGCTGACCATCAAGAGCTACTTCAACGCCGACACGCCGGAGGAAGCCGTTCGGCTGCTGGAGCTGGCAGTCAGCGAGGGGGCGCAGGTGGTATTTACCACCGCCCCACTGCTGCGGGCCGCCACATTAAAAGCCGCGGTACAGCATCCCAAGGTGGAATTTTTCAACTGCTCCGTAGACCAGCCCTATTCCAGCGTCAGCTCCTACTATGGCCGGGTCTATGAGGGGAAGTTTATCACCGGTGCCATTGCCGGTGCTCTGGCAGATAATAACCGCATCGGCTATATTGCCTCCTACCCCATCTATGGCCAGATGGCCAATATCAACGCCTTCGCCCTGGGGGCCCAGTTTACCAACCCCCGGGCCAAGATCCATCTGCGCTGGTCCTGCGTGGAGGGAAACCCCCAGGCGGACTTCTTCGCCGACGGCATCCGGGTGATCTCCAATCGGGATGCCCCAGGGCAGAACAAGATCTATCTGGATTTTTGCAGCTACGGCACCTACCGGATGGAGGACAGCGGGGAGCTGATCCCCTTGGGCTCTCCCGTATGGGTCTGGGGCAAATTCTATGAGTTCGTCCTCAGCTCCATGTTTTCCGGCACCTGGAAGCGGGAGAAATCCGGCCCCGGAGCACTGAACTACTGGCTGGGCATGGACAGCGGCGTGATCGCCGTAAATCTGTCGGACCGGCTGCCCACAGGCATCCGGACCATGGCCCAATTCTTGCAGGACTCCATCGCCGGAAAATGGCTGGATCCCTTTGCCAGGAAGATCGTCGCCCAGGACGGTACCGTCAAAAACGACGGCACCACCACCTTCACCCCGGATCAGCTGCTGCATATGGACTGGCTGTGCGACAATGTGATAGGCGATATTCCCAATCCCTCGGAGATCCTGCCCATGTCCCGGCCCATGGTGGAGGAGCTGGGGATCTACGCCAACAAGCCGGCAGGCGGGAAAGAGGAAGCCGCTCATGAAGATCCTGGTCCTGTCTGACGAAGAATGCCCCGCCCTGTGGGACTATTATGTTCCCGGGCGGCTGGCGGAATATCAACTGATCATCTCCTGCGGAGATTTAAAGGCCAGCTATCTGAGCTTCCTCGTGACCATGGCCCGGTGCCCGGTGCTTTACGTACCCGGGAACCACGACACCCGCTACGACCAGGAGCCTCCAGAGGGCTGCGACAACATCGACGGCAAGGTGGTAGAATTCAACGGTCTGCGGATCGCCGGTCTGGGGGGCTGCCGGAAGTATCACGATGGCCCCAACCAGTACACCGATCGGGAAATGCGGGGCAGGATCCGGAAGCTCTTCTGGCCTCTTTACAAAGCCGGTGGGCTGGACATTCTGGTGACCCACGCCCCGGCGGAGGGACTGGGAGACAGCGAGGACCGGGCCCACCTGGGCTTTGCCGCCCTGAGGGAGTTTCTGAACAAATACACCCCCGGCTACCATTTCCACGGCCATGTACACATGAACTATGGCACCGGCAATCAGCGGGTCATCACCTACAACAGCACCACCATCGTCAACGCTTACGAGCGCTATGTCATCAGCATCCCGGACCGTCCGGTACCGGAGAAGAAGAAAAATAAGCTGATTTGGATATCGGAACCTCCCAGGTACGACTGAGCAAGGACCCTTCGCGTAGGGGCGACCGAGAAAGAAGGACAAAAATGTTTACAGGTTTCTCCCCGGAGACCGTTGATTTTCTCTGGGGCATTCGCATGAACAACAACCGGGACTGGTTCCTGGCCCACAAAAAGCAGTATGTGGATTCCCTTTACGAGCCCATGAAGGCCCTGGGCGCGGCAGTATTCGAGCCCTTCCTGGACAGCCCCGGCAGCATCCTGAAGGTCAGCCGCATCTACCGGGATGCCCGGCTCCACCATCCCCTGCCTTACAAGGAGAGTCTGTGGCTGTGCATCCGGCAGGATGTGGACTGGTGGGCAGAAAACCCCTGCCTGTTCTTCGAGATCCGTCCCGAAGGCATCAGCTACGGCTTCACGGTCTGGAAGCCCAAGGTAGCCACCATGGATCGGTTCCGCAGACAGATCGCCGCCAAGCCCCAGGACTTTCAAAGGCTTCTTCGGGACACGGAGCGGAAAACCGGCATTCCCGTAACGGCGGAATGCTACAAGCGGCCCAAGGAGGCCCCAACGCAGGCCCTTGCCCCCTACTTCGCCTGGAAGGGGGACATCAGCTGCGTCCGGAGTGAGGACGTGGGACCGGAGATATTCGGGCCCCAGCTGGAAACCAGAGTCAAGCAGATGCTGACGGATCTGATACCGCTATACGATTATTTCAACCAATTCACCGAATGACGGAAAGGATGTTACCCTATGAAAAAAACGATTTTTAAAGGCATGGCCACTGCTATGGTCACCCCCATGACCCCGGAGGGTGTGGACTATGAGGCTCTGGGCCGGTTCATCGACTTCCAGCTGGCCTCCGGCATCAATGCCCTGGTGGCCGTCGGTACCACCGGCGAAAGCGCCACCCTGACCCCTGAGGAACGGAAGAAGGTCATCTCCTTCACCATCGACCGGGTAGCGGGCCGGGTGCCTGTCATTGCCGGTACCGGCACCAACAACACCCTCCATGCCATCGACTATTCCGTCTCCGCCGCCCAGGCCGGAGCCGACGCTCTGCTGGTGGTCACACCTTACTATAATAAGGCCACCCAAAACGGCCTCATTGCCCATTTTACCGCCATTGCCGACAAGGTGGACAAGCCCATCATTCTCTACAATGTGCCCTCCCGCACCGGCTGCAACCTGCTGCCCGCCACCGTGGAGAAGCTGGCGGAGCACCCCAACATTGCCGCCATTAAGGAGGCCAGCGGCAACATGAGCCAGGTGGTGGAGCTCTTCGCCCGCTGCGGGGATAAGATCGACGTCTACTCCGGCGAGGACGGCCTGACCGTACCTATGCTGGCCATGGGCGGTATGGGCACCATCAGCGTGCTCAGCAACGTGATCCCCAAGGGTGCCGTAGAGATGACCGATGCCTTCTTCGCCGGAGACCTGCGGAAGGCCGCGGCCCTCCAGTGCCGGTACCTGGACCTCATCAACCTGCTCTTCTGCGAGGTGAACCCCATCCCCGCCAAGGCTGCCATCAGCGCCATGGGCTACGGCAAGGAGTTTATCCGTCTGCCCCTGACCCCCATGGAGGAGGGCAACCGGACAAAGCTTCTGGCAGAAATGCGCAAGCAGGGGGTAGCCCTATGAGAGCCATTGTTTGCGGCGCCAATGGTGCCATGGGCAAGCTGATCTCCCAGCGTCTGGGTGAAAAACAGGTGGGTGCCGTCAGCATCGATGGAGAAAACGGAGCCTCCAAAACCTTCCAGGAGCTGGGGGACCGGCAGGCGGATGTGATCATTGATTTTTCCCACCACAGCGCCGTTGCCGATGTCCTGGACTACGCCGAACGCTTCGGCTGCGCCGTGGTCATTGGCACCACCGGACACACCGAAGAGGAGAAGCGGCGCATCTACGCCGCCGGGGACAGGATCCCTGTGTTTTATTCCGGCAACATGAGCTTAGGGATCGCGGTGCTGTGCCGTCTGGCCAAGCAGGCCGCCGCCGCCTTCCCGGAGGCGGACATTGAGATCCTGGAGATCCACCACAACCGGAAGGTGGATGCCCCCAGCGGCACCGCCCATATGCTCTTCCAGGCTGTCCAGCAGGTCCGGCCCCAGGCCACCGAGCACTGCGGTCGGGCCGGAGAGGGCAAGCGGACCCGTGAGGAGATCGGCGTTTCCTCCCTGCGGCTGGCAGGCATCGTAGGTATCCATGAAATTCACATCTGCACCCCCACCCAGCAGCTGGTCCTCCGGCATGAGGCCTTCGATCGGGGTATGTTTGCCGACGGCGCCCTGGAGGCCGCCGCCTTCCTGGCGGGGAAGCAGCCGGGGATCTACAACATGGAAAACTTGCTGGGGTGACACCATGAAAATTTTCTATATGAACGGGGCAGGCAACGACTTTATGGTCTTCGATGGCCGGGGGTTGGACCTGGATTTTTCCGCCCTGGCCAAAAAGCTCTGCGCCCTGCGCCATGCCGACGGTCTGCTGGCGGTGGGCAATGCCGAGGGCTTCGACTTTGAGATGATCTTCTACAATGCCGACGGCACCCGAGGCGAGATGTGCGGCAACGGTGCCCGGTGCATCTGCCGCTTTGCCTATGACCAGGGGCTTGTGGGGGAGCAAATGCGCTTCAAGACTCTGGCCGGTCCGGTAGAGGGCTGGCGGGTAGACGAAAACCAGTACCGGGTGGCCCTGAATCTGCCCAGCGTCCTGGATCTGAGCCGAAAGGACGATGTGGCCTATGTGGAGCTGGGAAATCCCGGTGTGCCCCACGCCGTCCGTCTGGTGGACAGGGAGATCCTCCAAAACCGGGACAGCCTCCGGGAAGAGCTGCGGAACCTGCGCTTCGACCCGGCCTTCCCCAAGGGGGCCAACGTGAACTACTGCCATCTGGTCGGTGAGGGTGAGGCCCAGGTCCTGACCTTTGAGCGGGGCGTGGAGGATCTCACCCTGGCCTGCGGCACCGGCTGCGGCTCCACCGCCTGCGTACTGTGGAAAAAGGGACTGCTCCCCGGCAAGCGCCTCACCGCCCAGGTCCCCGGCGGAACTCTGAAAATCACCATTGAGGGCGAAACAGAAGTTGAAAAGCTCCTGCTGGAAGGCCCCACGGAGATCACCGAGGTTCTGGAACTGGACATCTGAAAAATTCCCCAAGGGCCGGATGAATCCCGGCCCTTGGGGAATACTGAAAGCGGCAGAAAAAGAAAATTGAAAAAAAGGAAAATAATACTTGACATTTTCGAAATATCTGGTATAATCCTAACTGTTCCGTGTGACACAGAGGATTTGTGTAACGGTAGCACACCGGACTCTGACTCCGTTTGCGGGGGTTCGAATCCCTCATCCTCTGCCAGAAAACGCCCTTACTCGAAAGAGTGAGGGCGTTTTTTCACAATCAAGTCAATCCTCGCGTAGGGGCCGATGCCCACATCGGCCCGTAATCTGCTGGGCGGTATCGGTGAGGATGCGCGGGAAAACCTGCCGCTCAGTTGTCAGCCCTGACGGGTGTGGGGCGATACAAAGAACCGGCTACCTGCCGCCCTTCATCCGCCGCCTGGGGGCGGCGCCTTCCCCCAGGAGAAGGCAGAGGAGCCCCAAGGTACTGCCGGTCAGGATCACCGCCGCTGCCTCCGGGTGGGATACGTCTCCCGTAGGAGGCATCTGGGGCAGACTCCTGGTAAGGTACCAATGGAGGCCCTGCCAGTCCCGTCTTCCCTGGTCCGTCAGGTTCTCCGGCACCTTCAGGATCAGGTCCACCGGCTGGTCCGTGTCCTCAGAAAAGTTCCCAAGGTAGATCCAGTCGGCGCTGCCCAGCTCCCCCTGGAAGATCAGCCCATCCCCCTGGACGGTCAGCTTCAGCTCCTCCAGACTCTTGGGAAGGCCAGGGCACAGCAAATACAGCCGCCCGCCCTCCGGAAGCCGGATCCGGACCTCCTCCCGGAGAATTTCTCCCGGAGTGATGGCCAGTGCGCTGCCGAACAGCGCGGAGACCTGGCATACCCCGTCCCCGCTGTACAGTGTCCCCTCCGTTCCGGAGCCGAAGGCAATTTCCGCCTCGGCCGGGACAGAAAGCACCAGAATAAAAAGGACAGCCAGCGTTACAATATGCTTCATAGAAATGCCTCCTGTGTCAGAATGGGCCTGCCCCTCTCCTTACGAGAGGCTGGGAGTTTATCCTACCACCCCGGACGCACATTATCCGCCGGAAGCCGTCGGCGGATTCATAAAAAGTTTATGAAAATTTCAGCACTCTTTCAGGCTGACCATTTAGAATAAAGTGAATTTGTATTGGGAGGAAATTGCGTTGATTGAAGTATCCCACCTGACAAAGCGGTACGGAAACCACCTCGCCCTGTCGGACCTGTCCTTTACCATCCCCAATGGGCAGATCTACGGCCTTCTGGGGCCCAACGGGGCGGGAAAATCCACCACCATGAACATTCTCACCGGATGTCTTGCCGCCACCTCCGGAGAGGTGCGCATTGACGGAGTAGACATTTTCGAGGATCCCATGGCGGCAAAGCGGCACCTGGGGTATCTCCCGGAGCAGCCCCCGGTGTACATGGACCGGACGCCCTGGGAGTATCTGCGGTTTGTGGCCCGGGCCAAGGGCGTGAAAAACCTGGCCCAGGAGGTGGACCGGGTCATGGACCTGACCCAGATCGCCGATGTCCGTGACCGGCTCATCCGGAACCTGTCCAAGGGCTACCGGCAGCGGGTGGGCATTGCCCAGGCCATTCTGGGGGACCCGGACATCATCATCCTGGACGAGCCCACTGTGGGCCTGGACCCCAGGCAGATCACGGAGATCCGGGAGCTGATCCAAAAGCTGGGGGAGAACAAAACCGTTATCCTTTCCAGCCATATCCTGGGGGAAGTCCAGGCGGTGTGCGAACGCCTTCTGATCCTTTCCAAGGGGAAGCTTGTGGCCTGTGACACCCCGGCCAATCTGGAAAAGCAGATGTCCTCTGCCTCCGCCCTGGAGATCGATGTCTGCGCCTCTCAAGAGCAGGCAGAAAAGCTCCTCTCCAGGCTCCCCAATGTTCAAAGCTTCAAGAGCAAGGGCACTGCTGACCGGTGCCAGGTCCGGCTGGAAACGGAGAAGGAGCACCTGGAGGACCTTTCCAAGGCCGTCTTTTTTGCCCTGGCGGAGGCCGGGACTCCCCTTCTCGCCATGACACCTACAAAGGCCAGCCTGGAGGACATCTTCCTGGAGCTGACGGACGGAAAGGAGCCAGAGGCATGAAAAGCGTATATCTGCACGAGGTGAGCTCCGCTTTTACGGGGTTCAGCGCCTACGTATTCGGGGCCTTTCTGCTGCTCTTCGGCGGCATTTATACCCTGGCCTATAATCTTGATCTCCACGTAGCGGAATTCCAATACGTGCTGCAAAACATGAGCTTCCTCTTTATTTTCATCATCCCCGTGGTGACCATGCGGGTCTGGGCAGAGGAGCGGCGGCAGAGGACGGAGCAGCTGCTCTATGCCCTGCCCCTGACCATGACCCAGGTGGTGATGGGGAAATACCTGGCTCTGCTGACCCAGCTGGCGGTGCCTGTGGGCCTCCTCGGCCTGTATCCCCTGGCTCTCAGCGCCTACGGAAATGTGCCCCTGGGGGCAGCCTACAGCGCCCTGTGCGGATTCTTCTTTCTGGGCGCGGCGCTTTTAGCCATCGGCCTGCTGATTTCCTGCCTGACAGAGAGCCAGGCAGCGGCTGCGGGGCTGTGCTTCGTGGTGATGCTCCTGAACTACTTCCTGGTAAGCCTGGCAGAGCTGGTCCCCGGCACCGCGGCTGCCTCCCTGGCGGCCTTCGGCGCGGTGAGCCTGGCCATGGGCGGCGTTCTCTACGGCATGACGAAAAACGGCGTGTTCTCCGCCGTGGTCTCTATGCTGCTGTTGGCGGCCAACCTGGGTGTCTACGCCTGGAAGCCCAGCGTGTACGAGGGGCTGTTTGCCTCTGTCATCCGGCAGATGTCCCTGTTTTCCCGGTTTACGGTCTTTGTCACCGGTGTGTTCGACTGGACGGCCATTGTGTATGATGTGACCGTCATTGGGGCCGTGCTTGTGTTTGCCATTCAAATTCTGGAGAAAAGGCGGTGGAGCGAATGAAAAAGCCTGATTTTTCCGGTTTCCGCAGCCGGTCCTTCCGGGCTGGGGGCTACAGCCTGTTGGTCTGTGCCCTGGCCGTAGCCATTGCCATTGCCGTGAACCTGCTGGCGGGCGCTCTGCCCGAAAGCCTTACCAAGCAGGACGTGACCAAGCAAAAGCTCTTTACCCTGTCCGCCCAGAGTGAAAATCTGGTATCCTCTCTTGAGGAGGACATTACGGTCTACTGGGTGGTCCAGGCTGGGCAGGAGGATGCCAACATTGAGCAGCTCCTTTCCCAGTACGAAAGCCGGAGCACAAACCTGAAGGTGGTGGTCCGGGACCCGGATGTGTATCCGGATTTTCTGAGCCAGTATGATGTGTCGGAGACCTACAACAACTCTCTGGTGGTGGTTTCTGCCCAGCGGTATCGGTATCTGAGCTATTATGACATCTACACCTATGACGCGTCCAGCTACTATACCACCGGCCAGTATACGACTCAGTTCGCCGGGGAGCAGGTCCTCACCGGGGCCATTGCCTATGTGACCAGCGACAGCCTGCCCCTGATCTATCTGACCACCGGCCACGGAGAGGCGACTCTGAGCACCCAGTTCGCCGATGCCGTCAGCAAGGCCAACCTGGAAACCAAAGCCCTCTCCCTTTTGACGGTGGAAGCCATTCCCGAGGATGCCGGTGCCCTGTTCATCAATGCCCCGGATACGGACTTTACCCAGGAGGAGATCCATATTCTGGCCGCCTATCTGGAAAACGGCGGCAACCTTCTCTATATCTCCCAGCCTCCCAAAAAGCAGGCCCCGGAGAAGCTGGAGGCTCTGCTTGCCACCTACGGCATTACCTCCAACCCCGGCATCGTCCTGGAGGGCAACGGCAACTACTACGCCCTGTCTACCCCCTACTATCTGATGCCGGACATGGAGTCCCACACCATTACGAATCCCCTCATTGACGGCAACTACTACTGTATGCTTCCCGTGGCCCAGGGCCTGACCGTAGCCACGGACCAGCCGGAGAATGTCTCCGCCACAGCCCTGCTGACCACCTCCTCCCGGGCTTACTCCAAGCTGGCGGGCTACCAGCTCACCACCTACGAAAAGGAGGATGGGGACATTGCCGGTCCCTTCGCTCTGGCTGCCCAGTCCACCAAAACTCTGGATGACGGATTGGAAAGCCGCCTGGTATGGATCGGCTCCACCGGTATTACCGATGACGATGCCAACGCCCGGGTCTCCGGAGGCAACCAGGATCTGTTCCTCAACGCCCTGGACTGGCTCTGTGACCAGGAGCAGAGCGTCACCATCCACGCCAAGGCCCTGGGCACCAACTACCTGACCATGTCCGATGCCACCGCCAACATCCTGAGCATCCTGGTTCTGGCGGTGATCCCGGGGACCCTGCTGGCACTGGGCATGATCCTGAACGTGCGGAGGAAACGCAGATGAAGAGGAGAAAGACACTGCTCTGGATGGGGGCCCTGCTGGCTGCCCTGCTGGCTGCCTTTGCGGCGGTCTCACAGATCCAGCCCGAGACCTCCTCAGGGGAAGAAAAGAGCGCCCAGAGCCTGGGAGAAGCGGATCTGACAGCCTTCACCGTCACCTACGAGCAGCCCATGACCTTCGTCAAAACCGAGACGGGCTGGTCCTACCAGGCGGATGACAGCTTCCCGCTGGACCAGGACAAAGCCCAGGCCATGGCACAGGTGCTGGAAACCCTGAGCGCCAATAAGACCATCGACTCCCCCAGTACCGACAAGACCTACGGGCTGGATGCCCCCAAGTGTACCGTCACCTTTGGAAATAAGGCTCTGAAAATCGGCAGCGATGCCGCCATGGACGGGGGCCGTTATTTCTCCCTGGGGGATGGAAAGGTTTATATCACCAGCGCTGACATTTTGAGCCCCTTCCAGTATGCCATGCTGGACCTGGTGGAGCTCCAGGAGGCCCCCATGATGGAAAACCTGTCCCAGGTGACCCTGGAGCGAAAAGGCGGCAGCCCCCTGGTCCTGAGGGACCGGCAGGGAGAACATCTCAGCTACTCCCAGGACTATATCTGGTTCTATGGCGACAGTCCCCTGGACACGGAGAACACCGAAGAGCTGATCCGCCACGGCACCGACATGACCTGGGAGGGCTGCGCCGACTACAACGCCGCAGACCCAAGCGCCTATGGCTTCGACGATCCTACCCTGCGCCTCACCGTCCGCTACGGCACCGGCACCTATACCCTGGAAGTGGGAGACGCCCTGTCCGGCCAGTATTATGCCCGAATGAATGACTCGAAGATCATCTACTGGATGGATGCCACCGATGTCAATGCCCTGCTGCAGGCGGACCCGGCAGACCTTTATCCCAACGAGGTCCTGCTGATGGACTGGGATACGGTTTCCTCCGTCACCGTCCAACTCGCCGGAGAAACCTGGCGCTTCACCTCCGCTACCCGGGACAAGGTATCCACCGAGGCCGGAGAAACGGTGGAAGCAGGCGAACAGGAGACCTATTGGCTGCTGAACGGCAGCGAGGTATCCCTTGGGGATGTGCTGACCTCCGTCACCGCCATGACCCCCACCGGCTCCGCCCTGGGGAAAACTCCCACAAGAGCCAAGGACCTGGAGCTGACCGTCAGCCGGGAAGGAAAAGAGGACGTAACCCTCTGCTTCTACCGGGACACGGCCAGCCAGTCCCTGGTGACCTTGAACGGGGAATCCACGGTTTGTGTAAACCGGACCGATGTAGTGACCCTCTGCGAAGCCATTACCGCCATCGTCCTGGCGGAATAAAAGCAAGCCGTCCCCGGCGAAACCGCCCTGCCAAGCAGGAAGCGCGGTGCAGCCGGGGACGGCTCATTTATTCTTTATGACGCAAGGAGCTGTGCGTAGTATCCATCCAAAAATTCCAAGCGGTCCCGGATAAAGTCCTCCAGTGGCCGTTGGCTGCTGACATACAGACCCCAACGGTCATAGTCCCGCTCCATAGCGCCGCTGGCGGCTATCTGGCCGGAAAGGCCTTCCAGAGTGGAAAGCAGGTGCTCCTCGGCAAAGACGCTCTGCCGGAGCTGGAACCACCGGGCGGCAACCACCTGATCCAAATCACTGTGGGCGGCCTGGACCTTCTCATAGTCCGCCCGATTCAGGGTCGTTTGGATGCTCTCTTCATAGTTGTAGGCAAAATCCTTCACCAGGCCCATAGACATATCCGTGTCCCAAAGGATCAGCTGCAGCTCGTAGTCCCCATCCCTGGGGCTGAGCAGGTAGAAAATATTCCGGAACAGGGAATTGTCCTGCATATAGCCGAACTGGACAAAGAGGCTTACATCCGCGTAATTGCGCAGGTTGACAGACTGCCCGAATCGGTTTTTCTGGAGATCCAGCCACAAATCATAGGTCTGCTCATCCGTCAGCTTGGAGTAGATAATGCTGTAGCCCTCCGGCTGATTGAGCCTGCTCATAGAGCCGCCCTCCCCCTTTAAGAGGATCTGGTCCGGCTCCAGATTCAGGTACTTCCGGTCTATCCGGCGCTGGAGGAGATACAGCCCCCGGTAGCGGCCGTTCATGACGATTTCACAGTAGTTTCCGGTAGACATCCGCACATCCCAGTCGTTTTCCTGAGCCAGCTCGTTCCAGAGGGTCATCAGCAAATTCTCCTTCACCTTAAAGTCATCCAGGCTCATGGGGTTCAGGATCCAATCGTCATCGGAGCCCATGCCCAGCAGCTCCATATTCCGCTTGGTGCCGTCGGATTTCTGCAATGTCAGCTTGATGCTCTTTTTGGGCATAACAGTAGCCGTTCCGCCCCGAAGGTTCCAGCAAACAGGGGTGGACTTGACGGTGTATCCTTCCAGCTCCGGGTCATTGGGTGTCCAGGCCCGGAAGGTGCCGTAGGCATAGACGCCCTTTTCCTGAAGCTCCGTATGATCCGGATCCTCAATGGAGAACACCGGCAGCGTGGTAAATATCACCCGGTAGCGCATAAAGCTGTCTCCGGAGCGCACCAATAGGGCAAAGGGATGATTTTCGGCTGCCGCCGAGGCCAGATCCTCAAAAAGCGGATCCTCCAGGAAATACATTCTGGTCCCGGGGAAGGAGCAGGTGAGCCGTCCCTGGAGATCCGTGAAGGAGGTACCCTCCGAAATGCTCTGGGATACATAGATGGTAGAGCTCTCCACATCCATAGGAGCCTTCTCTCCCGAGAAGAAGAGAGACTCGCTGTAATCATAATATGCATAGCCCTCCTCCGCCGGACTTGCCGCCAGGAAGGGGACCCCCAGGCAGGTATATTGCTGCCGCCAGGTAAACCGGAAAATAGATCCCAGCAGCACCGCCAGGGAAACCAGGAAAAAAGCTCTGGCAATGGGGCGTCGTTTTGACATAGTCTTTCTCCCTTACTGTACGTAGTAGGTGTCCAGGAATGCCACCCGGTCCCGCAGGAACTGGGCCGGAGTGGCAGCATCACCGAAGGCATGGCCCCACAGCGCCTGGTCCCGGCTCATTGCGCCGCTGGCGGCCAGCTCTTCGGTCAGGCTGTCCATCAGTTCCTCCATGGACTCATCCGACAGGAGATCTTCCCGCAGCTCCCGCCACCGCCGGGCAATGGTCCGGTCCAGCTCCGGATGCGCCGCCAGGACAGCATCGTAGTCACTGCGGAGCAGACTCGTCTGGGTGCTTTCCCGGTAATCATACTGGAAGCCAAAGCACAGTCCCATGGACATATCCGTGTCCCACAGGGTGTATTGCAGGCGGTAGTCATCCCCTTCCGGGGTCAGCAGGACGAACAGATTCCGGTAGGACCAGTTGTCCTGGAGGTACCCCAGCTGTGTAAAGATGCTGATATCCGCATAGTTCTTCGTATCCATGATGGTCCCAAGCCGGTTCTCCCGGATGTCCAGCCAAAGCTCCTTGATGGCAGCTGATGTGCCGGTGGGATAGACCACCTCAATGGGGGTCCGGGGGTCATCGTTCAGCACCAGGCCGGAGTCAGGCTTTAAGAGGATCTGTCCGTCGGAAAGCCCCAGATACTTTCGGTCCACCCGGCGCTGGAGGAGATACAGCCCCTGATAATGGCCGTTCAGCACCACTTCGCAGTAGGCACCGGAAGACATAGGATAGTCCCAAGGGGACTGCTCCGCCAACCGATTCCATAGCTTCATGGCGAACTGCTCCTTGACCTTAAAGTCATCCAGGGCCATGGCGTTGAGGATCCAGTCATCGTCCTTGCCCAGGCCCAGCAGATTCTGGTTCCGCTTGCCGCCGCCGTTCTTTTCCAGGGTCAGCTTGTAGCACTTTTTATCCAGCTCGGCGGTGGTCTGGCCCCGGATCTTCCAGCGGACCAGGCTGTGCTTGACGGAATAGGTATCCGTCTCGGTGTCCACTGGGCTCCATAGGGACAGTGAGCCCCGGACAATGGGCCCCTTCTCCGTCAGCATCGTGCTGTCCGGGTCCTCCATAGCCAGGACCGGCAGGGTGGTAAAGACCACATCGTAGCGCATATAGCGCTTTCCTGTGGAAATGATCAAGCCGAAGCGATGCCCCTCCCGGACGGCGGCCTCCAGATTTTGAAAGGCCTCATCCCGTAGAAAATACATGGGAGTCAGCAGGTTGTTGAGGGTCAGCCTGCCCTCCAGCGCGGCATAGGTAGTCTCCGGGCCGATGTCCTGAGAAATGTAGATGGTGGAGGACTCCACATCTACGGGGGCCTTCTGGTCATAAAACCAGAGCACATCACTGTAGTCCCGATAGACGTATTGGCAGTTATCTGGAATGTCTTCCCAAAAGCGCAATCCCAAACAGGTATCCGAATGGGTCCACTGAAAGGCCAGCACACCGCCCAACAGAACCAACGCGGAAAGAAACAAAATTTTTTGAACGGTGCGGCGCATACCCGGCCCTCTTTCTTACTTTTGCATAGAATCTTACTCTTTACAAAATAGCCGAAGATTGTGAACAGACTATGAATAACCAAAAATCGCTTCTTACAATCTGCCAAGAGCGTACAAAAAATCCCCAAAATCTCTAAGATTCTGGGGATTTTTTGTGGTACGCCGGAAGGGACTCGAACCCCCGACCTACTGATTCGTAGTCAGTCACTCTATCCAACTGAGCTACCGGCGCATACGTCTGCTCAACGCTCAAATATATTAGCACAGCCGGATAGATTTGTCAAGAGGATTTTCGCGAAATCAGGATTTTTTTCGGAGCAGCAGCAGGGTGCCCGCCACCAGGGCCAAGGGGACGGCCAGCAGGCCATAGGGAGCAGTCAGGGTGTCCGGCTGGGGAGCCGGTTCCGGTGTAGATTCCGGGATGGTCTCAGGGATCGTCTGGGCAGCCTCCCGGGCGGCCTGCGCTTCCCGTTGGGCGGCCTCCTCTGACTCCCGGCGGGCCTGTTCCGCCTCTTTTTCCTGCTGGGCGTAATCCGTCAGGTGTTCGAAGAAGTCCCCGCCTGTCTCATCCGGGCCCGTCGTAGACGCATAGAGTCCAAAATAGCAGGGGCTGTATTGGGGAATGTCGGCAGCCTTGTCCATGCCTGCCATATACCAGGCAAAATCCGCCACCTGGCTGGCATGGCTGGGGAAGCCCCGCTCCTTGCAGACCTCATAGGCGGTCATGCCGCCAAAGGCCTTCAGGGGCTGGTCCCAGTCCATCACGATCTGGTTTTCTTCGTAAGAATGGAGGTAGAGCTTCGGCGTCAGCCATGTGCCGTAGCGCTGGGCGGACTCCGGGAAGGCGGTTTCCTCCGCGGCAGCCTCCCAGCTCTCCGTCAGCAAGGTAGCGTAGAGGATATGGGCCCCGTGGGCGTACTCCCCTTTCAGGTCATGGCCCAGGGCAACCAGAGGACGGAACCGGCGGAGCTGCTCCACCACATAGCCCTGGAGGTCCTCCCGGGAGACTCCCTGGATCCGGTACTGGTTCAACGCGTCCTCTCCCCGGCGGGAGTAGTAGTCCGCAAAGCCGCCGAAAACCGGATACTGCCGGACTCCGCAGGCCCACAGGCCGTCCAGGGCCTCGTGGCAGCGGTAGTTGTTCAGATTCCGGTGGTTGGTAAGGTACACCACCTCCACCCGGTAGCCCAGTTCTCCGGCGTAATAGGGCAGCACTCCGGCAAAAAACAGCTGCTCATCGTCGCAGTGGGTGGAGAAGAGCACCAGATCCGTAGCCCCCTCCACGGGAGCCTCCCACTGCTGGACCCAGTCCGGCAGTTCTCCATCCGTAAACAGATACAGCTCGTAAAGAGGCACCGGTCCCGCGTCAAAGGAAATCGTGACCCGCTTCTGGGGCTCTCCAAAAAGGGCCGTCAGATCCACCAGCGTGTGGAGGAACTGCTCCTGCCCCGCTTCTTTTTCCTCTCCATGTTCACCGGTGACCCGAAAGCCAGGGTATTCCGTATCAAAAATCAGGTATAGATACCGCAGCCCCTCCGGGTCCTCCAGGGTAAGCCTGGCATGGTCCTGGGCTTTTGTTCCCTGGTTCTTTCTCCCGTCAAACAGGCCGCCGGTCCCGGAAAAGCCCTGGCTGTCTGTCACCCTGTCCGCACCGCTGACATCCTGCGCCACCGCCACCACAGGGAGCAGGGCCAGCAGGATCAGGAGGAAAAGAAATCGTCTCATGTACAGCACCGTCCTTCGGGGATTATTATACCCGGATAATCCAAATTGTGTTTTCCCGGCAGGCCTTTTTGCCTTCTTTTTGATTACCGGTCCCTTTGTTTTTCCAGGAGCTTCCTCTTTAGATATCCGAAGGCCTCGGTCCGGCCGCTGAGCAGCAGCAGGAGCCCGTTGGGAACGATGACGCAGAGGATTCCCTTCAGGAGAAAATCTCCCCACAGGCCCAGCCCCAGGGCCCCGGCAGCCCCTTGGATGAAGGCGAAGGACACCGCCACAACGGCCAGGTACAGCCCCTGCCGCAGAAAGTAGGGGGCGCTGGAGCAGCCGAAGATCCGCTTGTGGAGCAGATAGGGCTCAAACCAGAATGAGGTCAGCAGTCTCGACACCGAGGTAGCCGCCAGGATGCCCGTCAGGCCCCAGCGGACACCGAAGAAATAGGACAGCACCAGATTGACGGCGGCGGCATAGAGCAGAATATTCTTCGTCTCCCGGAAAAGGCCCGTGGTGTTCCGGTAGCTCCATACGGGAGTCAGCACATTGGGCAGGAAGAAATTCAGGCAGATCACCGCCACCGTTGACCCAGGCAGCAGCCAGCTCTCCCCGGCCCAGATGCGGATAAAGGGATTGTAGAGCACCAGCAGGGACAGCGTGCAGAAGGTGGTGATCCAGGAAAATACCAGGCTGTAGACATCAAAAATCTGCTTCTTCTGCTCCCGGGTTCCGGTGGCGTTCAGATTGCCGATAGAGCCCAGCACCGCCTGATTGAGGGTATTGGTGAAGGCTGTGACCACCATGGTCTGGATCATGGTGTAGTTGTCGTAGCGGCCTACGGTGGCCGTGGAAATCAGGGAAGAAATATACAGGTTATCCGTGCCGTTGAGCAGCTGGCCTCCCGCTTTGTAGGAAAACATATGGCGCACATCCCGGAAGATGGCCTTCTTCTCCTCCTTTGGCAGCGCCGCCTTGTTTTTCAGGAAGGGATAGAGCTTATCCGCCTGACGGGATACATAGAGGTTGTTGGCAACGGTCATGGTGATCTGGATGGTAAGATACACCGTAAAGCTGCGCAGTACCAGCAACACAAAGATCTGAACAGCAGTGGTCAGCAGCTTGAAAGCCATGGTGTATTTGGAAATCAGATACCGCTTCTGATCCGCCTGGATGATACTGGACTTGTAGACCAGCAGATAGGAGCAGACGGAATTGGTGAGGAACATCAGATAGTACAGCACCAGATGGAATCGGTCGATCTCCGTCTTGATGAGCACCCCCAGCACCGGTACCAAGGCCAGGCCGATGATGCCCACCGTCAGGGCAATGATCCGGTAGATGACCTTATAGTAGCCCATAAGGGCCGTCAGCTTCTCTGTGTCCTCCTCCGCCAATGGCTTATAGAGGGAGAAGATCACCACATCTGCCAGGCCCAGCTCCGTCAGGGACAGCACATCCAGGATGCTGGTATACAGGCCGTTGATGCCCAGATACTCTTCGCCCAAAACCCGCATAAACACGGTCCGGGACAAAAAGCCAAGCAGGGTTACCACCAGCTGGGCCGCCAGGCCGAAGCGGAAATTCCGCAGGGTATTGGTCAATCGGGAAGAATTGTTTTGATCCACAGTTTTCCTCCGTTTCTGTTGATTGAAAGGAAGCCAGCCCGTATGCAAAAAACGCCCAGCCGATTGGCCGGACGTTTTGAATGGAGCTGCTAGCCAGATTTGAACTGGCGACCTCATCCTTACCAAGGATGCGCTCTACCGGCTGAGCTATAGCAGCATTTCCGCCGAATGCTTGGGTATTATACTATGGGAAAAGGGATTTGTCAAGTGTAATTTTTGTTTTTCGCCTGGGTTTTGCATGAAAAAAGCCTGCCGTTTTTTACACGGCAGACTTGATTCTTTCTTGGATTACACCAGCTCGATGACTGCCATCTCGGCAGCGTCGCCCCGGCGCTCGCCGGTGCGGGTCACACGGGTGTAGCCGCCGTTGCGGTCGGCATACTTCGGAGCAATCTCCTTGAACAGCTTGTGAGCCACATCTTCCTTGGTGATGAAGGACAGGGCCCGACGGTAAGCGGCCAGGTCGCCCTTCTTGCCCAGGGTGATCATCTTCTCAACCACGGGCTGCACTTCCTTGGCGCGGTAGAAGGTGGTCTCCATCTTGCCGTTGGCCAGCAGGTCGGTCACCTGCTGACGCAGCAGGGCCTTTCTCTGTGCGCTGGTCTTGCCCAGCTTACGAGTGCCAAACATGAACGTTTCCTCCTTTTGGTAAGCTTAGTTGTTGCTGCCAGATTCTTCGCTGGCCAGGGACAGACCCATCATCTCCAGCTTCTTCTGAACTTCGTCCAGGGACTTCTTGCCCATGTTCCGCACACGCATCATGTCCTCCCCGGTCTTGTCGATCAGGTCGGCCACGGTGTTGATGTTGGCACGCTTCAGGCAGTTATAGCTCCGGACAGACAGATCCAGCTCATCAATGGTCATAGAGAGCTTGGCATCCGGGTGATCGGCCACCTTCTCCACCACAGTAGAGCTGCTGGTAACAGCGTCAGACAGGTTGGTGAAGACGGTCAGGTGATCGCTCAGGATCTTCGCGCCCAAGGACACGGCATCCTTGGCGGTAATGGTGGAATCTGTCCAGACCTCAAGGGTCAGTTTATCGAAATCGGTCTTGTCACCGACACGAGTGGGCTCCACAGTATAATTCACCTTGGTAACAGGAGAATAGATGGAGTCGATGGGGATCACCCCGATGACGGTCTGAGGCGTTTTGTTCCGATCGGCGGAAACATAGCCCCGGCCTTGGGAAAGCGTGATCTCCATGTTGAAAGTGGCATCCTCACCCAGGGTGCAGATATGCAGCTCGGGGTTCAGGATCTCAACGTCCGCGTCAGCCTTGATATCGCCGGCGGTGACCTCACAGGGTCCCACAGCGTCGATATGCACGGTCTTGACTCCGGGGCAGTGCAGCTTGGGCGTGATCCGCTTTACCGCAAGCACGATTTCGGTCACATCCTCGGTCACGCCGGGGATGGTGGAGAACTCATGCTGAACACCCTGAATTTTCACAGAGGTGGCGGCGTAGCCAGGCAGGCTGGACAGCAGGATCCGTCTCAGCGAGTTGCCCAGGGTCATGCCGTAGCCGCGCTCCAGAGGCTCTACGACGTACTTGCCGTAAGAGGGGTCCTCAACGGAATCGAAGCAGCTGATGCGGGGCTTTTCAATTTCTACCATGAATCAAAACCCTCCTTAGGTTGGTGGGGAGCGTAACTCCCCACGTAAATGCACATACGAACAGGGGGCAAGATGATTACTTGGAGTACAACTCGACGATGAGGTGCACAGCGATATCGAAGTCGATATCAGCCTTGGTGGGCATAGCAATGACCTTACCCTGGAGGGTGTTCTTATCACGGTCCAGCCACTTGGGAGCAGCAACAAAAGCATCGTCTTCCTTCAGCTTCTTGAAGAAAGCATTGGAAGCGCTCTTCTCGGACACAGCGATCACGTCGCCGGTCTTCACCAGGTAGCTGGGGATGTTGACCCGGCCACCGTTGACGGTGAAGTGGCCATGGTTCACCAGCTGCCGGGCCTGACGGCGGGAGTTGGCAAAGCCCAGACGGTATACCACGTTGTCCAGGCGGCGCTCAACGAAGGTCAGCAGGTTTTCACCGGTGTTGCCTTCGGCACGGGCGGCCTTATCGTAGTAGTTCCGGAACTGCTTTTCCTGGATACCATACACAAATTTGACCTTCTGCTTCTCGGTCAGCTGAGTAGCATACTCAGACTTCTTCGCTCTTCTCTGGCCGCCGGGGTTCTTGTTGGAAGTCTTGGAATAACCCATTGCGGCAGGAGAAACGCCCAGCGTTCTGCAACGCTTCAGCACGGGCTGCATATTCTTAGCCATTTCGCAAAATTCCTCCTATACCTAAATCAGACTCTACGTCTCTTGGGGGGACGGCAGCCATTGTGGGGAATGGGGGTGACGTCCTTGATCATAACAACTTCCAGGCCGGCAGTCTGCAGGGCGCGGATCGCAGCCTCACGTCCCTGGCCGGGGCCCTTCACATAAACCTCAACGGTCTTCAGGCCATGCTCCATAGCAGCCTTGGCAGCGGTCTCAGCCGCGGTCTGGGCAGCATAGGGAGTAGACTTACGGGAGCCACGGAAGCCCAGTCCGCCGGAGGAAGCCCAGCTCAGAGCATTGCCTTCCAGGTCGGTGATGGTAACCATGGTGTTGTTGAAGGAGGAGCGGATATGTGCCGCACCCTTCTCGACGACTTTGCGCTCGCGACGGCGCTTAACAACCTTCTTAGTAGCTTTGGTAGCCATTTACATATCCCTCCTTACTTCTTCTTGTTCGCAATGGTCTTCTTGGGACCCTTGCGGGTACGGGCGTTGGTCTTGGTGCGCTGACCGTGAACGGGCAGGCCACGGCGATGACGCAGGCCGCGGTAGCAGCCGATCTCGCTGAGGCGCTTGATGTTCATAGCGGTCTCACGGCGCAGGTCGCCCTCGATGATATACTGATGCTCAATAGCCTCACGAAGCTGAGCTTCCTGATCCTCGGTCAGGTCCTTCACGCGGACGTCGGGGCTGATGCCGGTCTTCTCCAGCACTTCAGCGGCCCGGGCGGGTCCGATACCGTAGATATAGGTCAGGGCAACTTCGATCCGCTTGTCGCGGGGAAGATCAATACCAGAAATACGTGCCATAACTCTTCAGCACCTCCTATTAGCCTTGTCTCTGCTTATGCTTGGGGTTTTCGCAAATTACCATAACGCGACCCTTGCGCTTGATGATCTTACACTTTTCGCACATGGGTTTAACGGACGGTCTTACCTTCATACTGTTTAACCTCCATATGAGAATGGTTCTCTTTAGATTACTTACTTCTCCAGGTGATCCGACCCTGTGTCAGATCATAGGGAGACATTTGAACGGTTACCTTGTCACCGGGCAAGATCTTAATGAAATTCATTCGGAGCCTGCCGGAAATGTGTGCCAGAATGGTGTGTCCATTGCCAATGTCCACCTTGAACATTGCATTCGGCAGTGCATCGGTAACGATGCCCTCAAGTTCGATTACGTCGTCTTTTGCCAAGTCATGAACCTCCTAGGTCGTTTGCTTGCACGGCCCGGCTCAGGGAAGCCAGGTCTCTTCGTAATTCTCCGTTGAGCACTTTGTCGCCGGAGCGTAACTTCTCGGCAACTCTGGTCTCAGATCGAAGCACTTTTACTACGTGTTTGCGTTTTTTTCGCTTGGGCTTTTCCAAGGGCCTGTTCCGGCCGTTGACCAGCGTCACATATTGGTCTTCGGTGCTTACTACATAGAACAGGCATCCCTGATCTCTGCCCGCCGTGGAAGAAACCACATCTCCGATGAGGAGCGCGGAATTTTCCGGGTCCATAGTTAAAGTCCTTCGGTGACGGTGAGTATTTCCGGCTCGCCGTCGGTGATGAGTACAGTATTTTCATAGTGGGCTGCCAGCTTGCCATCGGCGGTGACCGTCGTCCAGTTGTCCTTCAGGACATTGACCTCATAGGTGCCTTGGCACACCATGGGCTCGACGGCGATGACCATACCGGGGAGCAATCTGGGGCCCCGGCCGGGAGCCCCGAAATTCGGGACCTCCGGCTCCTCATGCAGCTGCCGACCTACGCCGTGACCCACGAAAGACCGGACAACTGAAAAACCGTTAGACTCCACGTACGTCTGTACGGCATGGGAGATATCCTGCACACGGCTTCCCTTGGTAGCGTGCTTGATCCCCTCGAAGAAGGACTGCTTCGTTACGTCGATGAGCCGCTGTGCTTCGGTGCTGATGGCACCGCAGGCAAAGGTAGCCGCGCAATCTCCATGAAATCCCTTATAGAACGCGCCCACGTCTACGGAGACGATATCGCCCTCCTTGAGGATGTATCCCCCGGGGATCCCGTGGATCACCACCTCGTTGACAGAGATGCACGCGCTTGCAGGGAAGCCGTATAGCTTCAGGAAGGACGGTCTGGCCCCCTGACTGACAATAAAGTCATGAACGGCTCGGTCTATTGCCTTGGTCGATACGCCAGGCTTCACCAGCTGGCCCGCCAGAGCTCTGGCGGCAGCGGTGATTTTTCCAGCCTCACGCATGGCCTCGATCTCACGTTCATTTTTGATCGTGATCATACCTTTGCCCCAATCGCTTTCAGAATTTCTTCATTAGCGCCCTCAATGGACTGGTTGCCATTGACGGTGTGGAGCCGGCCCAGCTTGGCGTAGAAGTCCTTCAGCACCTCGGTAGAAGCGTGATAGACCTCCAGCCGCTTCAGCACGGTTTCGGGAGCGTCGTCCTTGCGGATGATCAGCTCCCCGCCGCAGCTGTCGCAGACTCCGTCAACCTTGGGGGGCTTGGCGACGACATGATAGCTGGCACCGCACTTGGAGCAGACCCGACGGCCGCCCATACGGTTCGCGATATCATGATCGTCCACCTCAATAGAGACAACATGGTCAATGCGGACGCCCTTTGCCTCCAGGGCCTGGGCCTGGGCCAGAGTGCGGGGCACTCCGTCCAGGATGAAGCCGTTGGCGCAGTCGGGCTGGGCCACACGCTCCGCGACGATGCCGAGGATCAGCTCGTCGGGAACCAGGCCGCCCACATCCATGTATTTCTTTGCTTCCTTGCCGAGGTCCGTGCCGTTGGCAATGGCCTCACGAAGCATATTCCCGGTAGAAATGGCGGGGATGGAGAGCTTTTTTACAAGCAGCTCCGCTTGGGTCCCCTTTCCGGCGCCGGGCGCGCCCAGTAGAATGAGATTCATCCTGCCATACCTCCTGACTTAGTCCAGGAAGCCCTTGTAGTGCCGCATCAGCAGCTGGGCCTCCAGAGCCTTCACCGTCTCCAGGGCAACGCCCACAACGATGATGACGGAGGTGCCGCCGATCGCCAGGTTCCGGACCCCACTCATGAGGTTGCCGGCGATGATGGGCAGCAGAGCCACAATGCCGAGATACACAGCACCAAAGACAACGATCTTGTTGATGACCTTCTGGATGAAATCAGCGGTGGGTCTGCCCGGACGGAAGCCGGGAATGAAGCCGCCGTTCTTCTTCAGGTTGTTGGAGATCTCCACGGGATCATACTGAATGGTGGAGTAGAACCAGCTGAAGAAGAAGATCATCAGGAAGTACATGACCGCATAGAACCAGGAAGTAGAGCTCCACACATGATCGTACCACCAGCCGCTGGTATGGCCCGTAAAGGCGCAGATGGTAGCGGGCAGGGAGCAGATGGACTGTGCGAAGATGATGGGCATAACACCGGACATGCTGACCTTGATGGGCAGATTGGTGTTCTGACCGCCGTAGACCTTGCGGCCTACCACACGCTTGGCGTACTGGATGGGGATCCGACGCTCGGCGTTGTCCATGAAAATGATGAACAGGATCAGAGCGGCCATGCCGATCAGCACGACGATGATCTGCCACCAGACCATGGTGGTCAGGGTGCCGACCATGCCGGGAATGCCGGAGATGATATTGGCGAACAGGATCATGGAGATGCCGTTGCCGATACCGAACTCGGTGATCTGCTCACCCAGCCACATCACGAAGGCAGAGCCGGCGGTGAAGGACAGGATGATGACCACTGCGGGCAGGAAGCCCTGCTTGGTGACGATGGAGAAGCCGGAAGCGGAGTAGTTGACGAGCATCTGGTAGTAAGCCCAGCCCATCAGCAGGCCCAGACCAACGGTGGTGTACCGGGTGATCTTGGCGATCTTCTTCTGGCCTTCCTCACCCTCCTCCTTAGCCATCCGCTCCAGGGCCGGAATGGCGATGGTCAGCAGCTGGATGATGATGGAGGAGTTGATGTAGGGCTGAATGCTCAACGCGAAGATGGTGGCTCGGCTGAAGGCGGAGCCGGACATGGCGTTGTACAGGCCCAGGATCGTGGAAGACAGGACGCTGTCAAAGTAGTTGCTCAAGGTTACGGTGTCGATATAAGGGACAGGAATCACGTTGCCCGCCCGATAGATCAGCAGAATGAACAAGGTGAAGATGAGCTTCTTGCGAAGTTCGGGGATCTTCCATGCATTCTTAAGTGTGTCTAACACTTACACCACCTCGGCCTTTCCGCCTGCCTGCTCGATCTTTTCCTTAGCAGACTCAGAGAAAGCCGCGGCCTTTACAGTGATTTTCTTGGTCAGCTCGCCGCCGGCCAGAACCTTCAGACCGTAAGCGCACTCACCGATGATGCCGGCAGCCTGCAGGGCAGCCACATCAACGACAGCGCCGTCTTCAAAACCGTTCAGCAGGCCCACATTGACGGAGGTCAGGGGCTTGGCGAAGATGTTATTGAAGCCACGCTTGGGGATACGGCGAGCCAGAGGCATCTGGCCGCCTTCGAAACCGGCACGGACCTTGCCGCCGGAGCGGGCCTTCTGGCCCTTGTGACCACGGCCACCGGTCTTGCCGTTGCCGGAAGCGATGCCGCGGCCCTTGCGCTTGCCTACGAAGGTAGAGCCCGCGACAGGAGAGAGTTCATGGAGCTTCATTTCTGTTCTCCTCCTTATTCAACTTCGGTAACCTGCAGCAGGTAGCCGATCTGGGCGATCTTGCCGCGGGTCTGGGTGTTGTCCGGCTGGATGGAAGTCTGGCCGATCTTGCGAAGGCCCAGGCTTGCAGCGGTAGCGATGTGCTTTTCCAGACGGCCGTTCAGGCTCTTAACAAGCGTAATTTTCAGGTTTGCCATGTTAATTGCCCTCCTTAACCAACGATTTCTTCCACGCTCTTGCCGCGGATGGCAGCAACCTGCTCAGGAGAACGCAGAGAAGTCAGACCGACCATGGTGGCCTTGACAACGTTCTGAGGGTTGTTGGTACGCAGGCACTTCGCGCAGATGTTCTTGATGCCGACAGCCTCCATAACGGCACGGACAGCGCCGCCGGCGATAACGCCGGTGCCCTCGGGGGCGGGCTTCAGCAGGACGGTACCGGCACCGAAGATGCCGATCACATCGTGGGGGATGGTGTTGCCAGCCAGAGAAACCTTGACCATGTTCTTCTTGGCATCGGCGATGCCCTTGAGAATAGCCTCGGAAACTTCGGCGGCCTTGCCCAGGCCGTAGCCCACGGTACCCTTGCCGTCACCGACAACCACCAGAGCGGAGAACTTCATGACACGGCCGCCCTTAACGGTCTTGCTGACACGGTTCAGGTAAACGACCTTCTCAATGAGCTCGGAAGCTTCATTGTTAGGAGTCTTATTGTAAGCCATTTGTTTTCCTCCTCTTCCTTAGAACTCGAGGCCGCCCTCGCGGGCACCCTCAGCCAGAGCAGCAACACGGCCATGGAAAATATAGCCGCCGCGGTCGAAGACGACCTCGCTAATGCCCTTGGCCTTGGCACGCTCAGCCAGGACCAGACCCACCTTCTTGGCACCTTCGCAGTTGCCGGTGAGACCCTCAAATTCCTTCTCCAGCGTATTGGCGGAAGCCAGAGTAACGCCGTTCACGTCGTCAATGATCTGAGCGTAGATGTTCGTGTTGGAACGGAACACGTTCAGACGGGGACGCTCGGGAGTGCCGGAGATTTTGCCACGAACGCGGACATGCCGCTTCAGGCGCATTGCATTCTTATTAACCTTGCTGACCATTTCGGCACACCTCCATTACTTCTTACCACCGGTCTTACCAACCTTGCGGCGGATGACTTCGGTGGTGTACTTGATGCCCTTGCCCTTGTAGGGTTCGGGGGGACGCTTGCTGCGGACTTCGGCAGCGAACTGGCCGACAGCCTGCTTGTCAATGCCCTTGATGATGATCTTGTTGGGGGTGGGAACTTCGATGGAGATGCCGGGGATCTCGTCCACGATCACTTCGTGAGAGAAGCCCAGACGCATGACCAGCTGAGTGCCCTTCTTCTCGCAGCGGTAGCCAACGCCGTTGACGTCCAGCTCCTTGGAGAAGCCCTTCTCAACGCCCTCTACCATGTTGTGCAGCAGGGTGCGGGTCAGGCCGTGGAGAGACTTGTGCAGGTGCTCTTCATCGGGACGGGAAACGATCACCTCGTTGCCCTCGACCTTCAGGATCATGTCGGGATGGAAGGTGTAGCTCAGAGTGCCCTTGGGGCCCTTCACGGTAACAGCATTGCCCTCGGCAATGTCCACCGTGACGTTTGCCGGAATGATAACCGGCTTTCTACCAATTCTAGACATTTCTGAATATCCTCCTTACCAGACGAAAGCCAGGACTTCGCCGCCGATGTGAGCCTCGCGGGCCTTCTTGTCGGTCATAACGCCCTTGGAAGTGGAAACGATCGCGATACCCAGACCCTTCAGAACCTTGGGCAGCTCCTCGGCGCCGGCATACACACGCAGGCCGGGCTTGGAGACGCGGCGCAGGCCGGAGATGACCTGCTGCTTCTTGGCCAGGTACTTCAGAGTGATGTGGATCATGCCCTGGTTGCCGTTGTCAACAACGGTGTAGGACTTGATGTAGCCCTCGTCCAACAGAATCTGGGCAATGGCCTTCTTCAGGTTGGAAGCGGGGACATCCACGGTTTCGTGCTTTGCAGAGTTCGCGTTCCGGATACGGGTCAGCATATCTGCTACGGGATCGGTGATTTGCATGTTAATATCCTCCTTTAAGAAGTTACGGGCTTAACCCGTTCAAGTTTGGGGGTATCCGGGGAATGCGACGCGCGCCTAGGGGCACCCGTCCATCTTCCCGGGACTTCCCAAATCTTTTCACATTGTTGTCGACCTTACTCGGAAACGAGATTACCAGCTGGCCTTGCGGACACCGGGGATCTGGCCCTTGTAGGCCAGCTCACGGAAGCAGATACGGCACACGCCGTAGTCCCGCAGGTAAGCATGAGGTCTGCCGCAAATCTTGCAGCGGTTGTAGCGGCGGCTGGAGAACTTGGGCTCAGCCTGCTGCTTCAGGATCATAGACTTTTTAGCCATTTACGTAATCCTCCTAATCAAGCGGTGAAGGGAGCGCCCAGCTGGGTCAGCAGCTCTTTGGCTTCCTCGTCGGTGGCAGCGGTGGTGCAGATGCAGATATCCATACCACGGATCTTGTCCACCTTGTCGTACTCGATCTCAGGGAAGATCAGCTGCTCCTTCAGGCCAAAGGCATAGTTGCCGCGACCGTCGAAAGAGTTGGGGTTGATGCCGCGGAAGTCGCGGACACGAGGCAGAGCCACATTGAACAGGCGGTCCAGGAACTCGTACATCTTGTCGCCGCGGAGGGTGACCTTCACGCCGACGGTTTCACCCTCACGGACCTTGAAGTTAGCAACGCTCTTGCGGGCCTTGCAGGTAATGGGCTTCTGGCCGGTGATGGCAGCAATATCCTTGCAGATGGCCTCGATCTCCTTGGCATTGTTCTTGCTCTCGCCGCAGCCGACGTTCACAATCACCTTGTCCAGCTTGGGGATCTGCATAACGCTCTTGTAGCCGAACTTCTTGTTCAGAGCAGGAGCGATCTCAGCGACATAACGGTCTTTCATTCTGTTAGCCATTGTTTAAGCTCCTTTCTCAGATTTCGGCGCCGCACTTGCGGCAGATACGGGTCTTCTTGTCGCCTTCGACCTTGTAGCCGACGCGAACGCCCTTGCCGCACTTCTCGCAGTACAGGGCAACCTTGCAGGTCCGGATGGGGGTCTCGCGCTTGACGATGCCACCCTCCTCGCCCTGACGGCGGGGCTTGGTGTGGCAGGTAGCCACATTGACCTTCTCCACAATGACCTTGTTCTCGCTGGGCATGGCCACCAGGACCTTGCCCTTAACACCCTTGTCCTTGCCGGACAGGACGATAACGGTATCGTTCTTCTTAATGTTCATTCCTTCGGTTCCCCCTTAGATGACTTCGGGCGCCAGGGAGAGGATCTTCATGAAGTCTCTCTCACGCAGCTCGCGGGCCACCGGTCCAAAGATACGGGTGCCGCGGGGATTCTTGTCGTCCTTGATGATAACGGCAGCGTTCTCATCAAAGCGGACATAGCTGCCGTCCTCACGACGGACGCCCCGCTTGGTGCGGACGATGACGGCCTTCACGACCTCGCCCTTCTTGACAGTGCCGCCGGGGGTAGCCTTGCGGACGGAAGCAACGATGATGTCACCGATGTTGCCGGTCTTCCGCTTGGAGCCGCCCAGGACACGAATGCAGTGGATTTCCTTAGCGCCGGTGTTGTCGGCAACCTTCAGATAGCTTTCCTGCTGAATCATTTTCTGCCGACCTCCTTACTTAGCCTTTTCGATAATTCTGACCAGTCTCCATCTCTTGTCCTTGGACAGGGGACGGGTCTCCATGACCTCGACAGTATCGCCGATGCCGCACTCGTTGTTCTCGTCGTGGGCCTTCAGCTTGTAAGTCCGCTTCATGGTCTTCTTGTACAGAGGATGCTGCACGCTGTCCTCAATCGCAACCACAATGGTCTTGTCCATCTTGTCGGAGACAACCTGACCGATTCTGGTTTTGCGGAAAGCTCTGGTATTTTCAGTCATACTTGTTTCCCTCCTCAGATGTTGGTCTCTTTCTCACGAATAATGGTCTTGATGCGGGCAATGTCCTTCTTGACAGCGGCGATCTGCATGGGGTTATCCAGCTGATTGGTCGCGTGCTGCATCCGCAGCATGAACAGATCCTTCTTCAGCTCGTCCAGCTTCTTGGTCAGCTCTTCAGTGGACAGACTCTTGATTTCCTTTGCCTTCATCATTATTCACCACCAATCTCAGTTTCGACTTCCTTGGTGATGATACGGGTCTTGATGGGCAGCTTGTGCTGAGCCAGACGCAGAGCCTCACGGGCGACTTCCTCGGAAACGCCGCCAATTTCAAACATCACCTTTTGATTCTTTACAACAGCTACCCAGCCTTCGGGAGCGCCTTTACCGGAACCCATACGGGTGCCCAGGCCCTTCTTGGAGTAAGGCTTGTCGGGGAAAATCTTGATCCAGACCTTACCACCACGCTTGGTGTAACGGGTCATGGCAATACGGGCAGCTTCGATCTGGTTACCGGTGATCCAGCCGGGCTCCAGAGCCTGGATACCGAACTCACCGTAGGAAACCTTGTTGCCGCGGGAAGCAACGCCGGTCATACGACCACGCTGCACCTTGCGGTACTTTGCTCTTTTAGGCATCAGCATCAGCGGTTACCTCCTTCTCTGCGGTTGTTGTTTCTGTCGCCGAAGCGGCGTTCGCCACCCTGGCGGCGGTCCCCGTTGCGACGGTCGCCATTGCGGCGGTCACCCTGACGGCGGTCACGGCGCTCACGGGGAGCGGGTTCGGGAGCGGCGGCACGGAGGGTGGTATTCAGGACTTCGCCCTTGTAGATCCACACCTTCACGCCGATGCGGCCGTAGGTAGTAGCGGCCTCAGCAAAGCCGTACTCGATGTCGGCACGGATGGTCTGCAGAGGAATGGTGCCCTCGTGGTAGCTCTCGGAGCGGGCAATCTCAGCGCCGCCCAGACGGCCACCGCAGGTGACCTTGATGCCCTTGGCACCCAGGCGGGTAGCCTGCTGCATGGCCTTCTTCATGGCCCGGCGGAAGGAGATACGCTTCTCCAGCTGCTGGGCAATGTTCTCGGCAACCAGCTGAGCGTTCAGGTCGGGGGACCGAACCTCAACGATGTTCAGGTTCACGCTCTTGCCCAGGCGAGTCTCTACGTCCTTGCGCAGATTCTCGATCTCGGCACCGGCCTTGCCGATGACGACGCCGGGACGGGAGCAGTGGATGTTGATCTTGACCTTGCCGTTGGAACGCTCGATCTCGATCTTAGCCACGCCGGCGGCGTACAGCTTGTTCTTCAGATACTTACGGATGTTGTAGTCCTCGACCACCAGGTCGCCGACCTTCTCCTCGCGGGCGTACCAATGGGAATCCCAGTCTTTGATAACGCCAACACGCAGTCCATGGGGATTAACTTTCTGTCCCATAGCTACCTCCTGATTAAGCCTTCTCGCTCACACCAATGGTGATGTGAGTGGTTCTCTTATTGATCCGAACGAAACCACGACGGGACGCGATGCGGCCGCGCTTCAGGATGGGGCCGGGATTGGCGATCACAGTGGAAACGTACAGGTTTTCAGCGTTCATTTCGTGATTGTGCTCGGCGTTTGCCACAGCGCTCTTCAGCAGCTTAGCCATGGGCTCGCAAGCGGCCTTAGAGGTCTGGCTCAGGTACGCGGCAGCGGTCTTCACGTCCTGGCCCCGGATCATGTCGCAAACCAGCTTGACCTTACGGGGAGACATCCGGACGTACTTTACATGTGCAAATGCTTCCATTTTCGTACCTCCTTACTTGGCATTGGCGGTCTTGCTGCCAGAGTGACCACGGAAGGTTCTGGTAGGCACGAACTCGCCCAGCTTGTGGCCGACCATATCCTCAGTGATATAGACAGGCACATGCTTCCGCCCGTCGTGGACGGCGATGGTGTGACCAACAAAGGAGGGGAAAATGGTGGAGGCTCTGGACCAGGTCTTCAGAACCTTCTTTTCACCGGCCTTGTTCAGCTCTTCAACGCGCTTGTACAGCTCAGGAGCTACGAAAGGGCCCTTTTTGATACTTCTGCTCATTTCATTTCCTCCTTACTTGCTGTTTCTGCGCTTGATGATGAACTTGTTGGTGGGGTTCTTGCCCTTACGGGTCTTATAACCCATAGCAGGCTTGCCCCAAGGAGTGACAGGGCCGGGACGACCGATAGGTGCGCGGCCCTCGCCGCCGCCGTGAGGATGGTCATTGGGGTTCATGACAGAGCCGCGGACGGTGGGACGGATACCCATGTGACGGGTACGGCCGGCCTTACCGATGTGGACATTCTCATGATCCAGGTTGCCAACCTGACCGATGCAGGCGGTGCAGTTCATCCGAACGTAGCGAACTTCGCCGGAGGGAAGTCTGACCTGAGCCAGCTCGCCTTCCTTAGCCATCAGCTGAGCGGCAGCACCGGCGGAACGAACCAGCTGAGCGCCGTGGCCGGGCTGCAGCTCCACGTTGTGGATCACGGTACCAACGGGGATGTTGGCGATGGGCAGGCAGTTGCCGGGCTTGATGTCAGCAGCGGCAGAAGAGACCACCTTGTCCCCGGCCTTCAGGCCGTAGGGAGCCAGGATGTAGCTCAGGGTCTCGTCTTCGTACTTGATAAGAGCAATGAAAGCGGACCGGTTGGGATCGTACTCGATGCGCTGCACAGTAGCGGGCATATCCAGCTTCTGGCGCTTGAAGTCGATCACACGGTACTTACGCTTGTTGCCGCCGCCGCGATGGCGGACGGTGATATGACCATAGCTGTTGCGACCCGCATTCTTCTTCAGGCTCTCAACCAGGCTACGCTCAGGTTTTGCCTTCTTGTCTACGCCGTCGAAAGCGGAAACGGTCATGTTTCTGCGGGACGGGGTATAAGGCTTAAAAGTTTTAATAGCCATTTGCGTTTCTCTCCTTTATTGAGATTAGACCATGCCTTCGAAGAACTCGATGGTCTTGGAGTCGGCAGTCAGGGTAACGACGGCCTTCTTGTAGGCAGCCCGCTTGCCGGCGGGGTAGGCACCGGTGCGCTTGACCTTGCCCTGCATCCGGATGGTGTTGACCTTGGCAACCTTCACGCCGAAGGCCTGCTCAACAGCAGCCTTGATCTCGGTCTTGTTGGCGTCCACGTCTACCATGAAGACGTACTTCTTATCAGCAACAGCCTCCATGGACTGCTCGGTGATAACCGGTCTTCTGATGATGTCATAAACGTTCTTCATTACGCGAATACCTCCTGGATCTTCTGGAGCGCGGCCTTGTCCACAACCAGCTTGTCGGCGTGCAGCACGTCGTAGGTGTTCAGCAGGTTGGCAAAGGTCACTTCGCAGCCTTCGATGTTGCGGCCGGAACGGACAACGTTCTGGTCAGCAGCGGCGGTCACGACCAGGGTCTTGGTGGTGCAGCCGACAGCGTTCAGGAACTGAGCGAAGGTCTTGGTCTTGGGAGCGTCCATCTTGATCTCGTCGATGACCACCACGGCCTGCTCGCTGGCCTTGGCAGACAGGACGCTCTTCAGCGCCAGCCGCTTGGCCTTCTTGTTCAGGCTGTAGCTGTAATCGCGGGGCTTGGGGGCAAACACGATGCCGCCGTGGGTCCACTGAGGAGCGCGGGTGGAACCCTGACGGGCCCGGCCGGTGCCCTTCTGACGCCAGGGCTTGCGGCCACCGCCGGAAACCTCGGCGCGGGTCAGAGCGCTCTGAGTGCCCTGACGCTTGTTGGCCAGGTGATTCTTAACTGCGTCATGGACAGCAGCTTCGTTGGGTTCGATGCCAAACACAGCTTCGGGCAGTTCGATCTCGCCAACCAGCTTGCCGGACATATTGTAAACATTCGTCTTAAGCATGATTTAAGATCTCCTTTCCTTAGCCTCTTGCGGAAGCCTTCTGGGGATTTCTGCCGGAAGCCTTCTGCGGGTTCTTGCTGATGCCGGTCTCGACGTTCTTGATCCGGTTGTTCTTCACGGTGTTGCGGATGTAAACAAGACCGCCCTTGGGGCCGGGAACGGCGCCGCGGATCACGATCATGTTCAGCTCTGCGTCCACCTTCACCACGTCCAGGTTCTCGATGGTGACCTGCTCGCAGCCCATCTGGCCTGCGCCGATCTTACCCGGGAAGATACGGGACTGGTGGGAAGAAGCGCCCATAGAACCAGCGTGACGGTGGACAGGGCCGCCGCCGTGGGTCATGGGGGTACGGCCGGCGCCATAGCGCTTCACAACGCCCTGGTAGCCATGGCCCTTGGTGATGCCGGTCACGTCGATCTTGTCGCCGGCAGCGAAGGTGTCAGCCTTGACCTCGTCGCCAACATTCATGTCGGCAGCGCTCTCCAGCTTGAACTCCTTCAGGTACTTCTTGGGGGCTACGCCAGCCTTCTTCAGGTGGCCGGCCTCCGGCTTGCTCAGCTTGTGCTCCTTGACGTCGCCAAAGCCAAGCTGGACGGCGGTGTAGCCGTCGGTCTCAACGGTCTTCTTCTGAGTCACGACGCAGGGGCCTGCTTCCACAACGGTAACAGGGATAACCTTGCCGCTCTCATCGAAGATCTGGGTCATGCCCACTTTTTTGCCGATGATTGCTTTTTTCATGGTTGAGTTTCTCCTTTATTAGGTTATTGGTTGACGCCTGCATTGGCACAGGTGCCAACATGACCCGTCCGCCCGATGCCAGACAGTGCGGGCAGCGGTAAGAACTTGATAGAATGTCAGGCTCTTACAGCTTTATCTCTATCTCAACGCCGGCGGGCAGATCCAGGCTCATCAGAGCCTCGATGGTCTTCTGGCTGGGGTTGAGGATATCGATCAGTCTCTTGTGGGTTCTGCGCTCAAACTGCTCACGGCTGTCCTTGTACTTGTGGACGGCCCGAAGGATGGTGACGACTTCCTTCTTGGTGGGCAGGGGGATGGGGCCGGAAACCCGGGCGCCGTTGCGCTTGGCGGTCTCCACGATCTTGGCCGCGCTGGAGTCGATCAGCTGGTGATCGTAGGCCTTCAGCCGAATGCGGATCATCTGGTTTGCCATGTGTTGTTTTCCTCCTTGATGTAACGTACTCAGTTTGCTTAGATGTCTGGGTACGGTCGAACTGTTCGTTAACGCTTCCGTGCGTATCACTTCGGGCCATGAAAATTGGCCGACAAGCGCCGACCATTCCTCCGCCCCGGCGATATACGCCAGCGAAACAGAAGCAGTTCAGCCGCCCGATGACCGGACATACTCCGCGGAAGTTACCGCCTGACGGCGCAATCTCCCGCATCATCGCATCGCATGCGCAGTCTCCCACACACGCTCAGATATAGTACCATACCGAAAAAGAATTGTCAAGCATTTTTTCAGAGTTTTTTACAAATTTTCGTAGGCATTTTTGGGCGAATCGGAGAAAATTTTCGTATCTTCCCCGCCGGAGGAAGCCTTCCCCACTGGGGAAGGTGGCTCGGCGAAGCCGAGACGGATGAGGTGACCTTTGCGGCACACAGAAATCATGGTATAGTTATAGTAGAATATAAAAGGAGGCGATTTCCATGACCAGTGTTCCCCACCGCCGCATCATCTGTATCTGTCTGCTTCTGATTTTGCTTTTCCTCACCGGCTGTGGAGCCTCCAAAGCCTATCCCCCGTCAGAAGAAACGGTCCGCTCCGCCGCCGAACAGCTGGGCTGGACCATCGACCCAGAGGGGACCCAATCCTGGGTGGAGGGCCAGATCCTCTATACCTTGGTAAGTGACGATTTGCCCAAGACCACCATTTCCTTTGCCCTGGCAGACGGAAGACGTATGGTCACACTACATAGCTTTGGAGGCAAGACTTCCGAAAAGCCAGAATTCGCCTGGGAATACTGGAAAGCGGCAATCTCTTTAGTGGAAGACCTCTATGACGGCTTCTCCCAGGGAGAGCTTTACGAGTATCTGTGTCAGCAGGGCATTCCCGCCCCTTTGGACCTGACCGGGGCCATCAACGTGCCTGCGGGATATGAGCGCCGCCGCCGGGATATCGACTGTCCCGGAGGCTTCGGCTGGGCCAGCTGGTCCACCCAAGGGGCGAACATCGAGTACGGCTTCGGAGGCCGCCGGATCCACGAGTGGTCGGAGCAGTTTACAGTGTCACTGTATGAATCCAAGGAGTTTTTTGAAAGCACCCGGCAAAAGTCATGAGTCCCCCCCGTCGATAGGAGCATCCCTACCTTCCCCTGGGGGAAGGTGCCGCCCCAGCGGCGGATGAGGGGCGGTACCAGGTCGGACTCTGTACCGCCCCACACCCGTCCCGGGCTTCGCCCGGTCCACCCCTCTCGTAAGGAGAGGGTTTTTTGCGCAAAAAACCAGCCCGTTGAATGGCAAGCTCTTTCCACTTCACCATTCAACGGGGCTTTCTTACAACCATTCGTTTTTCCCCTCATCCGTCTCGGCTTCGCCGAGCCACCTTAAGCGTAGGGGAAGGCTTCCTCCGGCGGGGGTTATTTATGTTCCCACTCTTTATACTGGGCCGCTTTTTCGTAGAGCTTCAGGTAGCTGTCATACCGGCTGGGCTCAATGTCCCCGGCCTCGGCGGCCTGGCGCAGGGCGCAGCCCGGCTCTTTCCGGTGGGAGCAGTCGTGGAACTGGCACCGCCCCAGGTAGGGGGCGAAATCCGGGAAGGCATATTGAAGGTTCTCCTTCAATATAATATCCATCTGGTCCGTATCAAAGGACGAGAACCCCGGAGTATCCATCACGAAGGTCTCAGCGTCCAGTGTGAACAGCTCCACATGGCGGGTGGTGTGCCGCCCCCGGCCCAGCTTCTCGGAGACCTCGCCGGTAGGCAGGTCCATTCCCGGGGCCAGGGCATTGAGGATGCTGCTCTTGCCCACGCCGGAGTTGCCGGTGAAGGCGGTGAGCTTGCCCTGGAGGGCTTTTCGGAGCTCCTCCACTCCCGCCCCGGTCTGGGCGCTGGTGGGGATCACCCGAAAGCCGGCGTGACGGTAGATCCCCACCAGCTCGCTTGCCTCATCCAGGTCCGTTTTATTGACGCAAAGAAGGGTCTCTACCCCTTTGTTTCCCGCAATGGCCGCCACCCGGTCGATGAGGAAGGGCTCCGTAACGGGGTTCACATTGGCGGCGAAAATCACCAGCGCGTCCACGTTGGCTACCGCCGGACGGATAAAGCTGTTCTTTCGGGGCAGGACCTTCTGGATCATGCCTTTGCCCTTGGTTTCTGTCACGGTGACCAGGTCCCCGGTCAGAGGGCTTAACCCCTCCTTGCGCAGGATCCCCCGGCCCTGGCAGGTCAGAATACCCTCCGGAAGGGCCACATCATAGAATCCGCTGATGGAGCGGACGATTCTGCCTTGTTTTTCTTCGCTCATCAATCAAAGGTCACTTTCTGGGTGATGTATTTTTCCCCGTCGATATAGAGATCATAGAAAACCGTTCCGGTGCCGGAGAGGGAGATGATATACTCCGTAGTCAGGGGCGGGATCTTCTCATCCTCCACAATGGGCCGGTCGTCCTGCAAAATGGTAAGCAGGTACTCCTCCTGGCGGCTTGGCACCGTGAAGCGGACACTCATCTTGGTCTGCGTGGGCTCCGTTTCCTCTGTTTCCTCCGTTGCCGCGGTGGTTTCGCCGCCGCCCTTGGAGACCTTCAGGAGGATCTCCCCATCCAGCTCCAGCTTGGTCCCCTCGGCTACGGACTGCTCCACAACCTCGCCCTTGGGCCGGTCGCTCTTGACGTTTTCCGTCTTCACATTGGTAAAGCCCAGGCGGCTCAGCTGCTTCTTGGCCTCGCCGGAATCCTTGCCCACCACATCCGGCATCTCCGCCGTGCTGGGGCCGGAGCTGATATAGACCACAATGTTCTGGCCCTCGGTGAGCTCCGCGCCCACCTTGGGATCCGTCCGGGTCACATTGCCGGACTCCACATAGTCGCTGGCCTCGGCCTGCTCCACAACCTTCACATTGCGGATATTCTGTAGGATCTTCATGGCCTGATCCCGTGCCATGCCCACCACATTGGGCATCTCCACAGTCTCCGGGCCGGTACTGATCCAGAGGCTGATGGTCTGCCCCTCTGTCAGCTGGGTCCCCGCCACAGGCTCCGTGCGGATGACCTTGCCCTTGGCTGTGTCGGAGCTGGCCTCATAGCGAACCAGGCTGTCAAAGCCCTGGCCGGTGAGGAAGGCCTTGGCCTCCTCCTCCCCCACTTCCCGCAGGTCCTCCATGATCTTGACCACAGGTTCCTCACCCAGAGACACGGTGATGACGATTTCCGTCCCCTTGGTCACCTTGCTGCCGCCCTCCGGCTCCTGAAGCATGATCTGCCCCTTTTGGTAGGTATCGTCATACTGCTGAGGCTGGTAGCGGAATTTGAAGTCGGAATACTTGTCTACCAGGTCATCCGAGTACATGGTGCCAACCAGGTAGGGCACCTCCACCAGGTCCTTATCCTTATTCAGAAGCGCTCCGTTGAATAGGGCCAGCAGGAAGGCCCCAATGGCCAGCACCGCCACGACGCTGCACACGATGACGGCAATGGTGGCGATCCGGTTCCGTTCCTCCCGCTTGCGCTGCTCCTCCTTTTTGCGAAGGGCTGCCCGGCGCATTGCCTCGGTATTCTGGCTTACCGGGCGGCGGGAGGCGGTGTTCTGGTTCACTCCCAGGCGCTGCTGAGGCATCCGGCCGGTAGACTGGCTGACCCGGCCTGTATTCTGGTTCACCCGGCCAGTATTCTGGCTGGGCCGCTGGCTTCTGGGAGGATTGGGGATCCCGTTTTTGGCGTTGGCCACCCGCTCCGCCGTGGTCTTGGGATAGGTGGAGGCCATGCCCTTGATGGCAATGGGGTGCTCCGAGGGCGCGCTGGCCTGATACTGAAAGTCAATGGCGGGATTCTTCCGGAACTCCTCCATGTCCTGGAGCATTTCCGTGGCGGAGGAATACCGGTCCTTGGGCTCCAGCGCCATACCCTTGAGAATGATCTGCTCCAGCCCCACCGGGATATTGGGGTTCAGGCTGGAGGGCTTGGGCGCGCCGCCGTTGATGTGCTGGATGGCCACCGCCACCGGGGATTCCCCGTCGAAGGGGGGCCGCCCGGTCATCATCTCGTACATCACAACGCTGAGGGAATAGATGTCCGACCGGCTGTCGGTATAGCCGCCCTTGGCCTGTTCCGGGGAGATATAGTGGACGGAGCCCAGGGCTTCCTTGGTCAGAGTGTTGCTCTTGCTCATGACCCGGGCAATGCCAAAATCCATCACCTTGACGCTGCCGTCTTTCAGCACCATGATGTTGTGGGGCTTGATGTCCCGGTGGACAATGCCCCGGCTGTGGGCGTGCTCCAGGCCCTTGGCGATCTGCATGGCGAAGTGCAGGGTCTCCTTCCAATTGAGGACCCCCTTCACCTCCATATATTGCTTCAGAGAGATGCCGTCGATGAGCTCCATGACCAGGTAGTTGGCATCGTCCGAAGAGGAGACGTCATAGACCTGGACAATGTTCGGGTGGCTCAGCATGGCCACGGCCTCGCCCTCCGCCCGGAACCGGCGGCGGAACTCATCGTCTCCCGAAAATTCGTCTTTTAATATCTTAATGGCTACCTGCCGGTTCAGCCGGTGGTCCAGGGCCTTATAGACAATGGCCATGCCGCCGGTACCGATGACTTCCAGGATCTCGTACCGGTCGTCCAGCAGCTGTCCAATATAATGATTCATATTGAAATTTGCTCCTTTCACTGACCGGTCAAACGGAAACCAGAATGCTTGTCACATTATCGGGGGATCCTCGCATTTTCGCGATGTTCAGCAGCCGCTTGCAGCAGTTCTGCTTTTTGACCCCGTGGACGACTTCAAACAGGATCTCCTGGTCGTCCAGCATATTGCTCAGGCCGTCGGAGCACAGGAAGAGGAAGCTCCCCTTCTCCAGGTCCTGGCGGTAGATATCGCTGAGAATGGTGGGCTCTGTGCCCACGGCCCGGGTGATCAGGTTCTTTCCCGGGAAGGTCTTGGCGGTCTCCGGCGTCAGATCCCCCCGATCCACCATCATCTGCACCACGGAATGGTCCTTGGTGACCTGACGAATGGAGCCGTTGGTGATGGCATAGCACCGGCTGTCCCCCACATTGATGATGGAGGCCTGGTTCTTCCGGATCACCGCGGCTACCAGGGTGGTGCCCATGCCGGAGAATTCCTCAAACTGGCAAGCCTGGTCGTAAACCGTGAAGTTCGCCAGCTTGACGGCGGAGCGCAGGATCATGTCGCACTTGTCCCAGTCGGTCTGGCTGGTCCAGTTTCTGGTAACCTCCTGAACGAACACATCCACCGCCAGAGAACTGGCCACATTGCCGGACTTGGCCCCTCCCATGCCGTCGCAGACAACAGCCAGCAGACTGTGACGGTCCAGCTTCTCTATATGAAAGGCGTCCTGGTTCTGTTTGCGGACGCAGCCTACATCTGTCAGGCCCCAGCTTTGCATGGGATACCTCCTTTCTCTTTGCCTTCCCTGGGGGAAGGTGCCCGCCCCAGCGGGCGGATGAGGGGCGGGATCGGTACAGACCCGGTACCGCCCCTCACCCGTCAGGGCTACGCCCTGCCACCCTCTCCCGGGAGAGGGTCTTTTTCTCTATTGTACTTTCTCCTCAATTGCCCGCAGGAGGCGTCAATGTCCCCGCCCAGGGTCCTTCGCACCGTGGCCGGGATGCCGCCGTCCTCCAGGGTTTTCTGGAAGGCCGCCACAGCCTCTTTGGTGCTGGGCTTCAGAGGGCTTTCCTCCACGTGGTTCAGAGGGATCAGGTTGAAGTGGCATGGCAGGCCTTTCATCCGCTTCAATAGCTCTTTCGCGTTTTCCTTGGAGTCATTGACTCCGCCGATCATGGCGTACTCGAAGGAGATCCGCCGGGAGGTGGCGGCGTAGTACCGGCGGCAGGCATCGATCAGCTCCTGGCTGGGGTAGGCCTTGTTCACCGGCATAATGGTGTTTCGGATCTGGTCATTGGGGGCGTGCAGGGACACCGACAGGGTCAGCTGCAAATTTTTCCTCGCCAGCTCATCGATCTTCGGCACCAGGCCGCAGGTAGAAAGGCTGATGTGCCGCATGGAGATATTCATCCCCTCCGGGCTGTTCACCAGCTCCAGAAAGCGCATCACATTGTCGAAATTGTCCAGAGGCTCCCCAATGCCCATGAGCACAATGTGGGAGATGGGCAGACCGGAATCCACCTGGGTGAACAGGACCTGGTCCAGCATCTCAAAGGGCTCCAGACGGCGGACCAATCCCCCCAGGGTAGAGGCGCAGAAGGCGCAGCCCATGGGGCAGCCCACCTCCGTGGAGATGCAGACGGTGTTGCCGTAGTGGTAGCGCATGAGCACCGTTTCCACACAGTTTCCGTCGGAAAGCTGCCACAGATACTTGATGGTGCCGTCCTTTTGAGACTCCTGCTTGCGGACCACCTGAGGGGGCTGGATGGGATGGTTTTCCGCCAGCTTTTCCCGGAGGGTCTTCGGCAGGTTGGTCATTTCCTCGTAGCTCCTGACCCCCTTGTGGAGCCAGCCGTATACCTGCTTGGCCCGGAAGGAGGGCTCATGCAGCTCTTTCAGGGTCTCCGCCAGCTCCGGCAGAGTCAGGTTTTTGAGATTCATAGATTCCTCCGCAACCGACAGATGAAAAATCCGTCGGTATCGTATTGGCCGGGATACAGTGTCAGCATTCCGGTTTCATTTCCCGGGAAATTCCCGGGAAGGGATAATTTTTCTGTATGGAAATCCGGATGACTCTCCAAAAAGGCAGAGACGACCTCCTCGTTTTCCCGCTTCAATAGGGTGCAGGTGGAATACATCAGCACCCCGCCGGGACGGACATACCGCGCCTGGTTCCAAAGAATGGCCCTTTGCAGCGCCGGCAGTTCCTTGGCCGTTTCCAGATCCCGATAGCGGATATCCGGCTTTTTGCGGATAATGCCCAAGCCGGAGCAGGGCACGTCCGCCAGGACCACATCCATAGTGCCTTCCCACTCCGGGCGGAATTGGGCCGCGTCCTGAAGGGCTGCCTGTAGGGAGGCGATCCCCAGCCGCTTGGCTCCCCCTTCTATGAGGGCGATTTTATGGGCATGGACATCCCGGGACAGAACGGTCCCCCGGTCTGCCATGGCAATGGCCGCGGCAAAGCTTTTGCCCCCCGGTGCAGCGCAGCAGTCCAGCAGGCGTAAGCCGCCCTCCTCAGGAAGCCGGGCGCACAGAACGCTTAATTTCGACGCCGGGTCCTGGACGTAGAAGAGGCCTTCTTTGAAGGCATTCAGCTGGTCGATGCTGCCGGTGCCGTTCAGGACCAGGCAATCCGGCATCCAGGAATGGGGCTTTGCCTCCACCCCTTCTTTTTCCAGGGCTTTTTTCAGATCATCCGCGGCTGCTTTCAGGGTATTTACCTGAATGACGGTCTCCGGGGCAGCGTTGTCCGCCTGCAATACGGATTCCAGCATTCCCTTCGGCACATTGGCTTTTAGAAGGGCGACCAATGCCTCCGGGTGGCTGTATTTGTCCTCATAAGAGGTGGGCTCCAGGAGCTTTCCCTTGGTTCGGACGGCGCTGCGAAGCACGCCGTTGACCAGTCCCGTCTGACTTTGGGGGGCATATTTCTTCGCCAGAACCACCGACTCGTTGACGGCGGCGCTGTCCGGCACCCGGTCCAGGTCGTAGATCTGGTAGAGCCCCAGATGCAGGATATCCCGGGTAGCCGGGTGGAGGGATTTCAGCTTTCCCTTCAGCAGCTGCTTCAAATAGAAGTCCAGCCGCCCCCTGTTCTGCAGGACCCCGTAGCACAGCCGGGTAGCCAGGGCCGCTTCCCGTCCATCCAGCCTGTCCCGCCGGACGGTGTCCTTCAGCACGGCATTGGACCAGCCCCCCTGACGGCGGCAGGCAATGAGGGTGCTGAGGGCCGTTTCCCGTGCCCCCATCAGTCCTTCAGGGGGTGGCCCCGGAAGTAGTCCGGGGCATTCATCCGCTTGCCGCCCTCGGCCTGGAGGGAGCGAATTTCCACAGCACCTTCCCCGCAGGCGATGACCAGGCCCGTCTTGGTCAGGCCCAGGATCTGCCCCGGCTCTCCTTCCCCGGCAGCCACGCGGGTCTCGTGAACCTTAAAGCGCTTGCCCTGGAGCTCCATGGTGGCCACGGGCCAGGGCTGCAGGCCCCGGACCTGGTCGTGGATCTGCTGGGCAGTCCTGTGAAAATCAATGGGGCACAGGCTCTTATCCAGCATGGGAGCATAGGAAACCTGGCTTTCGTCCTGTTTTTCTCCCGCCACAGGACCGGCCTGGAACCGGGCCAGGGTCTTGCTGAGAAGCCCGGCACCCAAAAGGGCCAGACGGTCCAGCACCTCCCCGGCGGTCTCGTTCTCCCCGATGGGGGTGGTGACCCTGTCGATCATATCTCCGGCATCCATCTCCCGGCACAGGTACATGGCGGTGACGCCGGTCTCCTTCTCCCCATTCAGCACCGCCCACTGATAGGGGGCGGAGCCCCGGTACTTGGGGAGCAGGCTTGCGTGAATGTTGATGCACCCAAAGGTGGGCACGTCCAATACCTTCTGAGGGAGGATCCTGCCGTAAGCCACCACGGCGCAGACATCAGGCTTCAGGGCCCGGAGGGCCTCCACCGTCTCCTCCTCCCGGAAGTTTTCCGGCTGGAAGACAGGGATCCCCGCGTCCAGAGCCACTTCCTTCACAGGGCTGGCGGTCAGCTTCATGCCCCGGCCCTTGGGCCGGTCCGGCTGGGTATAGACCCCTACCACATGGTGGCCGTCTGCCAGGATCCTTTTCAGGCAGGTGGCCGCAATGTCCGGAGTGCCCATAAAGACAACACGCATGGTCACCCCTCCTCGCTCAGTTCTTGCAATTCTTCCTCGGTGAGATACCGTTCCATGATCTCCGTATACACAATGCCATCCAGGTGGTCCAGCTCGTGGCAGAAGCACCGGGCCATCAGCTCCTCACCCTCTACCTCGAATTCGTTGCCGTCCCGGTCATAGGCCCGGACCTTGGCATAGTTGGGACGCTTGACGATGCCGTATTTGCCGGGAACACTGAGGCAGCCCTCGCTGCCTACCTGCTCGCCGCCGGTCTCCAGCAGCTCCGGGTTCACCAGCTCCAGCATTTCCTCCCCGGTGTCCACAACAACGACCCGGCGAAGAATTCCCACCTGGGGAGCCGCCAGGCCCACGCCATTGGCCTGCGCCAGAGTCTCCTTCATATCGTCCAGCAGCCTGTGCAGCTTGCCGTCAAATTTCTCCACCGGTCTGCACACCTTGTGCAGGCAGGGGTCTTTTACGGTCATGATCTTGCGAAGTCCCATTGTTATATGTCTCCTTACAAAAGTCTTTCCTTCCCCTGGGAGAGGGTTTCTCACTCGAATCCATTGACATCTATGAAGGCCGTCACGCCCCGCATTTTGCTGTCTTTCCCGAAGGACCGGAGAAGATAGCTCAGGCCGCTTCTCAGCTCCTTGGTCATCTTTCCCAGCACCGTCAATCGGTAGCGGTAGCGATAGTTGACCTTCGGCACGGGGCTGGGGGCGGGGCCCAGGACGGTCAGCGGGCCTAAGGCCCAGGATCTTTGCAGCTCCAGCAGACTGTCCCTGAATTTCATGGCTCCCAAAAGGACCTGCTGCTCCTGCTCCCCCTGAAAAGCCACCAGGATCTGATCCCCGAAGGGAGGAAGGTCCTGGACCCGGCGCAGGCCGATCTCCAGCTCATAAAAGCTGTCGTAATCCTGCTTGGCCGCCAGCTGAATGATGGCATTGTTGGGGGTCAGGGTCTGAATCAGGGCCCGGCCCTCGCAGTCGCCCCGGCCGGCCCGGCCCACCACCTGGGTAAGCATATTGAAGGTGGTCTCTGCCGCCCGGAAGGAGCCGGAATAGAGGCTCAGGTCCGCGTCCAGGGCCCCAACCAGGGTTACATTCGGCAGGTCCAGACCCTTGGCCACCATCTGGGTGCCCAAAAGGACCTGTTCCTCTCCCCGGCGGAACCGGTCCAGAATGACCTCGTGGGGGTTGGCGGCGCTGACGGTATCCGCGTCCATTCTGGCCACGGTCACGTCAGGAAACAGTTCATTCAATTCCTGCTGGGCCTTCTGGGTGCCTACGCCAAGGGTTTTCAGAGGGCCGCCGCACTTGGGGCACCGCTGAGGCACCGGCTGGGAGAAGCCGCAGTAATGGCACATAAGCCGGTTGTTGGCGCTGTGGTAGGTGAGTCTCGCGCTGCACCGGGGACACTCCGGAGCTTCCCGGCAGTCCACGCAGACCAGGGCCCGGGCGTTTCCCCGGCGGTTCAGCAGCAGAATGGTCTGCTTTCCGGCGGCGCAGGTATCGTGGATGGCCTGGCGCAGAGGGATACTCAGGCTGTAGCCGTTGCCCAGCTTCAGCTCCTCCCGCATATCCACCACTTCCACATCGGGAAGGGCCCGGCCATTGAACCGGGTTTTCAGCCGATAGAGGTCATATTCCCCCTGTTTGGCCCGGTACATGCTCTCCACCGATGGAGTGGCAGAGCCCAGAAGCACCAGGGCCTTTTCTTTGAACCCCCGCCAGATAGCCACCTCCTTGGCGGCATAACGGGGGGCGTTTTCCGATTTATAGGAGTGCTCCTGCTCCTCATCCAGAATCATCAGGCCCAAACGGGCGCAGGGGGCGAAGACGGCGGACCGGGTGCCAACCACCAGGTTGGCCTTTCCCTCCTGGACCCGCCGCCACTGATCGTACCGCTCCCCAGGGGAGAGGCTGGAATGAAGCACCGCCACCTGGTCCCCAAACCAGGCGGCCATCAGCCCCAGGAGCTGGGGCGTCAGGGCAATTTCCGGCACCAGCAGCACCGCCGCCTTGCCCCTGCTCAGAGTCTCTTCGATGGCTTTGATATAGACGGAGGTTTTGCCGGAACCGGTGACTCCATAGAGAAGCGCTACCCCAGGGGTCTCACGGCCCATCTGGGATTTCAGTCTCTCGAATACCGCCGCCTGCTCCTGCCCCAGAACCAGGGGCTTCTGGACGGGAGCAGGGACGATCTCCCGGCACCGCAGGACCTTTCGCTGGGCAAAGGCCAGGAAGCCCCGCTTTTCCAGCCGGGACACCGTATCCACGGAGGCTCCGGTGTAATAGCAGATGTCCTTGACGCTGGCAGACCCCACGGAGCACAGCAGCTCCAGAACGCTTCTCTGCATGGCGGCACCCTTGGGCCGGGAGGCGGCAAAGGCCATGGCCTCCTCGGCGGGTACCGCCAGAAGGGCAATGCGCTCCAATTTGTCTCCGCCCTTCCGGGTGAATTCCTTCTCTGCCTGGATCCACTTTTTCCGGACAAGGTAGCCAAGGACCTCTCTGCGCCTGTCCTCCTCCGGGATCACAGCGCCAAGCGCCGACTCCCGGCACCCGCCGCCCTGATCCCGAAGATAGATCAGGACCTCCTTTGCCCCCTCCTTGCGGATGGAGGCAGTTTCCCAGCTTCGGTCCTCGGTAAGGCTCACAGTCTCCTTCTCCCGAAACCAGTATCCCGCCGGAAGGATGGCCCGGACGGCATCGTAGAAGGTGCAGAAGTATCGCTCCCGGAGAAAGGCCGCCAGCCGAAGCTGGGTGTCGCTCAGCAGAGGCTCCGCTTCCAAGACCCCTTCTACATTTTTCAGCCCCTCCCGATCCCCTTCCTCCAGGGAAAGGACCAGTCCCTCGGTGCGGGTATTTCCAAAGCCGAAGGGCACGGTGACCCGCTGGCCCAGGCTCAGGGAAAGGCTCTGGGGCACCCGGTAGGAATAGGGCTTGTCCATGGCATAGACTGCGTTTGCAATGGCGATGCCTGCGATCATTCCCGTTCCTCCCTGGGCTCAAAAATTCAGTGCTTGTACTCTTCCTTCACGGTGGCGCTGAGCTCACCGTCGGCAACCTCCTGGATAGCCATGGTCACAGGCTTCTCCGGCAGGTCCTCATGGAACTCCTCCGCCTCGGCGGCGATCTGACGGGCCCGATGGGCCACCAGGTTCACCAGCAGATAACGGCTCTCAACTTTGGTCAGCAAATCAGCAACAGGTGGATACAGCATAAAATAAATCCTCCAATTCAAATTTTCGCCTGTCATTGCGAACCGGCGTCTATCGCCGGTGTGGCAATCCCCCGATTTTCAAAGCGGGTTGAATATCCGGGGATTGCCACACCAGTGTGCGCACTGGTTCCCAATGACCGTTTATTTGTCTATGTAGCTTAGAATTTCCTCGGCGCAGCGCTGCGCATCGTCGTTCACGACCACGTGGTCATACCAGACCCGCTGCTCCATTTCCCATTTCGCCCGTTCCAGGCGGATGGCGATCTGGTCTTCCGGTGTGTCGTTGCGGCCCCGCAGGCGGCGCTCCAGCTCCTCATAGCTGGGGGGCATGATGAAGATCAGCAGGGCCTCCGGGTAGTTGTTTTTGACATTCCGGGCACCGTTGGGCTCGATGTCCAGCAGGACGTGGCCCCGTTTTTGCTTCTGCTCTACCTGGGACCGGGGGGTGCCGTAGTAATTTTCGGCGTGCTCGTCGTACTCCAGCATCTCCCCCCGGCGGATCAGTTCTTCAAAGTCCTGCCGGGTGACAAAATAATAGTCCTTTCCGTCCACCTCTCCGGGTCTGGGGGGCCGGGTGGTTGCCGAGACGGAAAAGAACAGGTCCTTCCGCTTCTCCATCATGGCCTTCATCACCGTGCCTTTTCCCACACCGGAGGCGCCGGAAATCACGATCAGTTTTCCCATACTCACGTTTCTCCCTCTTCCCCCGCTTCCTTCCCCTGCCACCGGTCGGTGAGGGTTTCCGGAGAGACAGCGGACAAAATCACATGGTCCGTGTCCATCAGAAGCACGGACTTGGTCTTTCGGCCATAGGAGGCATCGATGAGCATCCCCCGGTCCTTGGCCTCCTGAATGATTCGCTTGATGGGGGCCGAGTCCGGCGCCAGGATGGAAAGCACCCGGCCCGCCGCCACCATACTGCCGAATCCGATGTTTACCAGCGTCATAGAGACACTCCTTATTCGATGTTCTGGGTCTGCTCCCGGATCTTCTCCAGCTCAGCCTTAATATCCACCACCACCCGGGCCAGGCGGACATCGGAGCACTTGGAGCCGATGGTGTTGGCTTCCCGATTCATTTCCTGGAGCAGGAAGTCCAGCTTTCGGCCCAGGGCTCCCCCGGCTGTCAGCATGGTATCCATCTGGTTCAGGTGACTCCGAAGCCGGACGGTCTCTTCGTCCACGGCGATCTTATCGGCGAAAATGGCAGCCTCGGTAAGGATCCGGGCTTCGTCAATGGCCGTGGAAGCCAGGACCTCCCTGAGCTTTTCCTCCAGCCGGGTCCGATAGTCGATCACCGTCTGGGCGCTGCCCTCTTCGATTTTCTCCACCAGTCCCAGAATGGTCTGGCCCCGGCTCCGAAGGTCCTTCTCCAGAGCCTCTCCTTCCGTGCGGCGCATGGCGTCAAAGTTTTCCAGGGCCTGCTCGGTTACCACCAGCAGATCCTTTTGCAGCTGCTCCTCATCCACCTGGGGCTTATCCAGGCAGAATACATCGGGCAGCCCCGTAAGGGTTGCGGCCGTAACATCGTTTGGCAGGCCGTAGCTTTCACACATCTGCTTCACGGCGGCCAGATATCCCTCTACCATGGGGGTGTTGAGGGTGACGGTGACATCAGAGGTTCCCTCAGAGCGGAGGGAGACGAACACGTCCACCTTGCCCCGGGAGATCCTGGCCTTTACCGCCTGCTTCACCGCGTCCTCCCCGAAGGACACCGCCCGGGGGAGCTTCACGGTACAATCCAGATACCGGTTGTTCACGCTGCGGACCTCTACGGTGAATTCTCTGCCGTTGACGGTCTCCACAGCCCGGCCGTAGCCGGTCATGCTTTTCACCATGGACATTATCCCCTTTTGAGCCGGGAAAAATCCCGGCGTAATCGTTACTTCTTATCGATCTTCGCGGAAACGCTTTCCGTCTTCAAGGTGCCCACCTGCTCGAAGCCATCGCCGTAGACCACGGTGGCCTTAAAGGTGGAGGTGCCGGGCTCCGCGCCGGTGAAGTCCACGGTGACGTGGATATCCTCCGGGGTGATGTTGGCCACCTGGGCGGAGGGGCCCCGAAGGGTAACCGTAAGCTTTTCCGTGATGAGCTCCACTTTCAGCCCTTCCGGCACGTTGACGGGCTCCAGATCCTCCACCGTCAAATCCCGGATGGACAGGCCGTTGAACTGGATCTCCGCGGTGACCTCGGTGATGCCCGTCAGGTTGTTCACGCCCTCCGGCAAAGAGATCGGGAAATTGAGGATGGAGTTCCGGTTGATCTCCGCCAGGTTGATGCTGCCGATGGACAGGGTGTCTCCCAGCAGGTCCAGGGCGGCCTCGCTGCCGGATACCCGGATGGTGTCGTTGCTCAGGGTAATGGTGGTATTCTGGGCCGTGGCACCGCCGCCCTCGGTCAGGGCATAGGTCAGGCGCAGGTCCTTCACCCGGCGGATGGTCACATCCAGCCGGACCTCCTCTACATCGGTGGTAATGAGCTTGGCATCCACAGGATCTCCGTTTTCGTCACAGAGCGTATAGTGGTAGCTCTCGCTGAGGGACTCCCGGCGGCCTTCCAGGTCGGCGGTGATGGTTGCTTTGGCAATGGTGTCCACCACGGACTCAGGGCCCGTAACGGTGACCTCGCTATAGTCCAGGGTCCGGTTTTCCTTGTCGATCATAAAGCCCTCGGCAGGAGTGCCGGTCCAGACCACCTCCACAGGGACGGTCTTGCTGACCCGGCGGACTACGGTCACATTGATGCTGTCCGGCTCCTTGGATTCGATGACAAAGGCGTTGCTGGCCACATCTCCCGGGAAGCTGGGGGTGGAGTAGGTGATGCGGATCTGGCTGCCGGGCTCCCGGATGTTGCTCAGGTCCGCCTTGATGGTGATGTTGCCGGAATTGACCTTGCTCAGATCCGACCGGTTTCCGGAGAGCTTCAGGTTCACCGTATTGGAGGACACCGCCGTCACCATCAGGCCGTTTTCATTCAGCACGGACTCCCCTTCCCAGACGATGGGGATATTGTAATAGGTATCCGTAGACCCGGGGCTTACCGCCGTAATGACATAGAGCCACAGGCAAAAGGACACGGCCAGGGACAGCAGGATCATACCGATTTTATTCTTCATGGCGTCTGCCTCCCTTTCCCTCCTGGAATTTCTCCTTGAAATAGGCCCCGATGGACTTGTTGGCTGCCTGGTCCTCGTTCTTGCACAGGGCGTTGCGCAGGAGCTTCTCCAGGGTCCCCGGTGCCAGGTGCCGCTTGAGCATGCCGCCCTCGGCTACGGAGATGGTGCCGGTCTCCTCGGAAACAATGATCACAATGGCGTCGCTGCTTTCGCTCATGCCCACACCGGCCCGGTGCCGGGTGCCCAGGTCCGCGGAGAGCCGATCGCTCTGGGACAGAGGCAGCACGCATCCGGCGGCAGTGGCCCGGCCCTCCCGGATGATCATGGCTCCATCGTGGAGCGCCGCCTTGGGGAAGAAGATATTCCGGATCAGCTGCTCGGAAACCTGGCCGTCGATGATGGTGCCGGTTTTGATGAAGTCATCCAGCCGGGCCTCCCGGGCAAAGACGATGAGGGCTCCTACCTTCTCCCGGCTCATGCAGTCGCAGGCAGCCACGGTCTGGGAAATGACCATATCCATTTCGGCCACAGGCTTTACGCCCCCCAGCAAGCCCCGGAGCTGGACACTGCCCAGATGGTCCAGCATCCGCCGCAGCTCCGGCTGAAAGAGCACCACCAGGGCAATGAGGCCAATGGACAGAAATTGATTCAGAATAAAGGACATGGCGTACAGGTGCAGTACCTCGGCCAGGCCCAGAATGACCATGACCACAACGACAGCCTTTGCCACACGCATGGTATTCGGCGTCCGGATCAGGGGCAACAAACGGTATATGAGGAAGGCGACCAGCAAAATGTCCAGATAATCTGTCCACTGCATTCTGGTCACCGGCTGCAACAGGTTTTGCAATGCTTCCATGGTTTACCCCTCTTTTATGTCAACTGTTTCAGATCCCATATAAGGCTATGGTATACTTATCTATTATCCTGCCTATTATAGCGGATTCCGGCGGCGTTGGCAATAGGGAGAATATATAAAAATCGTTAAAAAAACCTCCCGGGTTTCCCCGGGAGGCGGTATTGAGCCGGTTCAGCGGCTGTATTGCCTTACGGCAGCAGGTTCTCGTTGATGTTCCAGCAGACGTAGTAGGTACCGATCTGGCCGGCCACCACGAACTCGGTGGGGTACTCGGTCTTCAGGGTAGCGATCTCGTTGGTGGGCACATCGTCGATGAGCAGCCAGTCACCGTTCTTGAAGTTGGTGAGCATGTTGTTGCTGTTGTCGGACAGGTAGAACTTGATCTCCTTCATGGTGACGTTCTCAGCATCCCAGTAGTGGTCGTTCTTGGTCAGGGTGATGACGGAGTTGTGGTCCCAGCCGGTCATCTTGTAAGCGCCGTTGGAAACGAAGGTGGAAGCATCGGTGCACCAGGCCTCGTTGGCAACCACGTCCTCACGGACAGGGAAGTAAGCGGGGAAGGCCAGCAGCTCATTCCAGTAGGCAACGGCGTTGTTCAGGGTGACAACAATGGTCTTGTCGTCGGTAGCTTCCACAGCCAGATCGTTGGGATAGCCCTTCACGTTCTCGAACATGTAGCCGTAGTCAGCGCCCAGCTCCTCAGAGGCAGCCCGCTTCCAGGCGAAGGCGAAATCGGAAGCCTTCAGGTCCTGGCCGTCAGACCATTTCAGGCCGTCACGCAGGGTGTAGGTGTAGGTCACAGTGCCGTCCTCGTTGACAACGCCCTCGGGCAGAGACTCGGCGCAGTCGGCAACGATCTCCAGCTTGCCGTCAGCATCGGTGTCCCACTTGGCCAGGCCCGCGAACAGGTGGCTGTCCAGGGTAGCGCCGTCCACAGCGGAGTTCAGAGCGGGATCGAGAACCTCAGGCTCGGAGGCGATGCAGACGTTGATGGAGTCGGTCTTCCCGTCCACGTCGCACTTGTAGAAGTACTTGTAGCCCAGAGGGTTGCTGAAGAAGCCGTGAACGGAGTCATCCAGCATATAGATGTCGGTGTAGAAGTACAGAGGCACGATGCAGCCGGTGTCCATCAGCATGTCCTCGGCAATGTGCATCATGGCGTAGCGGTTGTCATTGTCGGTGCAGGACTTGATGGCGGAGATCAGCACATCGTAGGTCTCGGCCCAGGTGCCGTTCTCAACCTTGGTATCCAGGCCGTAGGGGGTCAGATCCAGGCTGTAGGCCTTGACAGCGGCATGGTCGCCCTTGCCGAACTGGACATCGTTGTTGCCGGACGCGGAGGTCCACATATCCAGGAAGCAGATGGGGTCGTTGTAGTCGGCCACCCAGCCGTTACGGGCCACGGAGTAGTCGCCGGCCTTCCGGGTGTTCAGGAAGGTGGCCCACTCCTGGTTCTCCAGGTTCATGGTGATGCCCACGGAAGCCAGAGTAGCAGCCAGGTACTCACCGATGGCCTTGTGGGCATCGGAGGTATTGTACAGGTAGGTCAGGGTGGGGAAGTTGGTGAACTGGCCGGTGGTCTCGTCGTAGTCGTAGTACTTGCTCAGGATCTCGATGGCCTTTGCGAAGTTGTCCTCGTAGGCATCCTCAGCCACATTCCAGTAGCCGTTGAAGCCGTCGTTGTGGCCGGCGTTCTTGTAGAACTCGGAGCCGTCAGCGTCGGTCATGCCCATGGCCACGAAGGAGGAAGCGGGGACCTGGCCGGCCTGGGTGATCTCCTCGACGATGTAGTTACGATCGTACAGCAGGGAGATGGCGTAGCGGATCTCGGCCTCAGCAGCAGCCTTCTCTTCGGGAGTCATGTTGCTGGTGTCGACCTTGCCGGTGTCGGCAGGGGCTTCGGTGGCAGCGTCAGAGGCAGCGGCAGTGGTAGCAGGGGTTTCCGTCTTGGAACCGCAAGCAGCCATGCCCAGAACCATGACGGCAGCCAGGAGCAGAGCAATGCGTTTTTTCATTTTTCATTTTCCTTTCTCAATAGTGATTTTATCTTCAAATCCCGATTGGGACCTGAATTCAAAGGGAGATTGTCCCCTGACCTTCTCCTGGGAGAAGGTTTTTATCCAATTTCGTTCAGCCTGTGGCAGGCCACAAAGTGCCCGGACTGGACCTCCTTGAATTCCGGCATGGAGGCGGCGCACTCTTCTTTGGCGTAGGGGCAGCGAGTGCGGAAGGGGCAGCCGGAGGGGGCGTTCAGAGGGCTGGGAATGTCGCCGGTAAGGACGATGCGCTTATTCTCTCTGGCGGCCTTGGGGTCCGGCAGAGGAACGGCAGACATGAGGCACTTGGTATAGGGATGCAGGGGATGGTCGTAAATTTCCTTTGCGTCCGCCAGCTCTACCATTTTACCAAGATACATAACGGCGATTCTGTCGGAAATGTGACGGACCACCAGAAGATCGTGGGCGATGAACAGGTAGGTCAGGCCCATCTGGTCCTGGAGTTCATCAAACATATTGATGACCTGGGCCTGGATGGACACGTCCAGAGCGGACACAGGCTCGTCGCAGACCACAAACTGGGGGTTCATGGCCATAGCCCGGGCAATGCCGATACGCTGCCGCTGGCCGCCGGAGAACTCATGGGCGTAGCGGTTGGCGTGCTCGGAGTTCAGGCCCACCTTGGCCATCAGCTCCAGCACCCGCTCCTCCCGCTCCTTCTTGGTGGCGTACATCTTGTGTACGTCCAGAGGCTCGGCGATGATATCGGAGACGGTCATACGAGGGTTCAGTGAGGAATAGGGATCCTGGAAAACCATTGCGGACTTCCTCCGGTAGTCCAGAATGTCCTTCTTGGTTTCGATTTTCTTGCCGTCGAAGAGGATCTCGCCGGCGGTGGGCTTATACAGGTGCAGGAGCGTGCGGCCAACGGTGGTTTTGCCGCAGCCGGACTCGCCTACCAGGCCCAGGGTCTCCCCCCGGTGGATGGAGAAGGACACATCGTCCACGGCCTTCAGAGGCTTGGTGGAAAAGGCACCGGTGGAGATATCGAAGTATTGCTTCAGGTGCTTGACTTCAACCAGAGTATCAGCCATTGGTCTTTTCCTCCTTTTCCATTTCTTCCTTCACGTTCATCCAGCAGGCTGCCTGATGATCGGCGTTGATCTGCATCCGACCGCACCGCTCTCTCAGGCAGATCTTCATAGCGTTGTCACAGCGGGGAGCGAAGGGGCACCCGGCGGGCATATTCAGCAGGTCGATGGGGGTGCCGGTAATGGGCTGCAGCTTCTCCCCGTCGTTGGAGACCGTGGGGATGGAGCGCATCAGGCCCTTGGTGTATTCGTGCTTGGGGTTGTAGAAGATCTCGTCGGCAGTGCCCTGCTCGCAGATGGAGCCGGCATACATGACGATGACCTCGTCACACATCTGGGCAACAACGCCCAGGTCGTGGGTGATCATAATGATGGCCATGCCCAGCTCTCTCTGGAGGGACTGCATCAGCTCCAGGATCTGGGCCTGGATGGTCACGTCCAGAGCGGTAGTGGGCTCGTCGGCAATCAGGATGTCAGGCTCGCAGGCCAGGGCCATAGCGATCATGACTCTCTGACGCATACCGCCGGAAAACTCGAAGGGATACTGGTTCATCCGCTTCTCAGGCTCGTTGACGTTGACCAGGCGGAGCATCTCAATGGCCCGCTCACGGGCCTGCTGCTTGTTCCGGTTGGTATGCAGCAGGATGGCCTCCATCAGCTGGTGGCCGATGGTGTAGGTGGGGTTCAGAGAGGTCATGGGGTCCTGGAAGATGATAGACACCCGGTTTCCCCGGACGGTCTTCATTCTCTTTTCGCCGCAGCCTACCAGCTCCTCGCCGTCCAGCTTGATGGAGCCGGAGACGATCTTGCCGGTCTTCTCCAGGATCTGCATGACGGAGTAGGCGGTGACGGACTTGCCGGAACCGGACTCTCCCACAATGCCCAGGACCTTGCCCCGGTCCAGGTTGAAGGAGACTCCGTTGACGGCTTTCACTTCACCAGCGGGGGTGAAGAAGGAGGTATGCAAATCGTTTACTTCTAGCAATGCCATTCTTTATCTGTCTCCTTTCCTTATTTCTTCAGCTTGGGGTCAAAGGCATCCCGCAGGCCATCACCGAAGAGGTTCAGAGACAGAACGATCAAAGAAATGACAATGGCAGGAATGACCAGACGGTAAGCATAAGAGGTGACGCCGTTCAGAGCGTCGGAGGCCAGGCTGCCCAGGGAAGGCATGGGGGCGTTGACACCCAGGCCCAGGAAGGACAGGTAGCTCTCGGTGAAGATGGCGCTGGGGATCTGCAGAGCGGTGGAGATAATGACCACGCTGATGCAGTTGGGCAGCAGATGCTTGCGGATGATCCAGCCGGCCTTGGCGCCGGTGGCCTGAGCGGCCAGGACGTACTCCTGCTCCCGCAGGGACAGGATCTGGCCCCGGATCAGCCGGGACATGGACACCCAGTACAGCAGGGCAAAGACAACGAACAGAGAGATGATGTTGGAGCCCAGCTTCGCCAGGACCGTGCCATCAATGACGGCTCCCAAGGTCTGCTTCATCACGGTAGCCAACAGAATGACCATCAGGGTATCCGGCAGAGAATAGATGATATCCACAATTCGCATGATGAAGATATCCACCTTCCCGCCGCAGTAGCCGGCGATGGAGCCGATGGTCACGCCGATGATCAACACAATGATACTGGCGAAGAAGCCAACGGCCAGAGAGATCCGGGTGCCGTAGACCACACGGATGAAGTAGTCACGGCCGGAGGCATCGGTGCCGAAGATGTGGGGGAAGACCTTCTCCCCTGCCTCCATCTTTTTGAGCTCGGTCTTGCCGTACTCAAAGGGGGCCAGGTTGTTGTAGGACTTGTCCACAGGTCTGCCGGGACGGACGCCCAGCATGGCATCGTACTTGTAGGGCCAGAACATAGGCAGAATGATGGCTGCCAGAGTGATGACGATAATCAGGATCATGCTGATAAAGGCGATCTTGTTTTTCACCAGGCGCTTCATGCCATCCTTGAAAAAGGTGGTAGAGGGCCGCATCTGGACCATATATTCCTTCTCCGCATCGGTAGCGGGGATGAAGTCATCCACATTCACGTGGAGGCTGAAGGGGTTCTTTTTCATATCCATGTTATCGGGCAGCCTCCTTAGTCCAGTTTGATCCGCGGATCCACCACGGTGTAGAGAATGTCGCTGACCAGGTTCATGACCACGATCAGAATGGCCAGCACAATAGTGGTGCCCATGACCAGGGGATAGTCACGTCCTGTAATGGAGTTGACAAAGGCGCGGCCAATGCCGGGCACGGCGAAAATCTGCTCCACCACCAGAGAACCGGTGACGATATAGGCCAGCATGGGTCCAAAGTAGGTGATGACAGGGATCAGAGAGTTCTTCAGAGCATGACCGAAGATGATCTTCACAGGAGCCACGCCCTTGGCCTTGGCGGTGCGGATATAGTCCTGACCAAGCACATCCAGCATGGAGGAGCGGGTCAGACGGGTGATATAGGCCATGGGATAGAGGCTCAGGGTGATGATGGGCAGCAGGAGTCCCTTGGCGCTCTCGCCGTTGGCGGGCACCAGGCCCAGCTTCACCGAGAAGATCAGCAATAGCAGTGTGCCCATAATGAAGGAGGGCATAGAGACAAAGGCAGTGGTAATGACCATGATGATCTTGTCCAGAATGGAATTCCGGGTCAGAGCGGCCACACAGCCCAGGACAATACCGGAGCACAGGGCAATGGCGGCGGCGATGAGGCCCAGCTTGATAGAGGTCTTCATGCCGTCGGCAATGACATCGACGACCTGACGGCCACGGAGCTTAATGGAGGGACCAAAGTCAAACTTGGTCACAATATCTTTCAGGTAGTTGACATACTGCTCCATGACAGGCTTGTCGAGACCATACTTGGCCTCCAATGCCTTCTGGGTGGCTTCGGAGACGGCCTTTTCGCTGAGGAACGGGCCGCCGGGGACAGCGTGCATGACGAAGAAGGTTACAGTGATAACCACCCACACCGTCAGCAGCGCCAGGAGGATGCGCTTGAGGATATACATAAGCGTCTTGGTGTTCATCCGGCTCTTCCTTTCGATTTTTCTTGTTCAGGTGCATAGATGTTGCACAATAGTTATACCCTGAATTATACCAAATTTAAAAAATCAATGCAACTGGATAATTTTCCAAAGTATATCCCCATTCTCCCCGGGCTTTGGGTACATTTCACAACAAATTCATATTTCAATAAATTCATATAAAAGACATATTTGGGGACGTATTCCGAACTTTTCCGGTCCACTTTCCGAAAATCCCCGGCACAAAACGTGCCGGGGCGGAAATTTATTCGCTTAGCCTTCGCTGCTGTCGCCCAGGTCCATGCCGTCCATACCCTCCAGGCCGAATTCATCGCCTTCGGCGGTGGTCTCTTCGGTTTCCTCGGTTTCGGGGGCAGGAATGAACTCGCTCATATAGACATCCTCAGGGAGCCCGGCGAGATAGGCGGGCAGATTGATGATGATGCCGTCCATGTTCTGGGGCAGGGAGACCGTATAGGTTGCCTCCGTGGCATCGCCGCCCTTTTCCTGGGTGATCTTCAGGGTCATGGTGAACTTGTTGCCGATGCAGGTGGACATGCCCCGCTCCTTGTCGTAGAGCTTGGCGATCCGCTCGCCCTTGACATAGACCTCCGTCTTATAAGGGGGCTTCAGCTCCGTGCCGTCTACCTCGATCTTCTTGGCATCCAGGTACACGGTGTGGCCCCGGCCAATAATGGTCATGGCGTAGCCCAGGGCAATGAGCAGCACCACAGCAATGATCTGAATAACGAGGGTCTTCTTATTCTTCATGGTTTAGCCCTCCTCTTCCGCGGCCTGCTCGGCAGCCAGCTGGGCACCGGCGGCAGACTTCGCTTTCCGCTTCTTGGCCTCGTACATCACAAGGGCCACGGTAATGACCGCGTAGGACACAAACACCCGGAAATACTCACCGATCATGGAGTCGCCGGTGATGGCCGCGCCGGTCTTGGGCGCTACAATAAACATGGTATGGAACAGAATAACGCCCAGGAACACGTTGCCGATGCCCGCCTTGTCAACGCTGGCGCCGCCTACCAGCAGCGCCGCAATGGCGAACATACCGATCTGGGAGTGGGCAGTGTAGGTGGGGAAGTTGCCCACGTTTTGCAGGTAGATGATCATGCCGAAGCCCGCAAAGACGGTGGACATGACCATGGCGATGACACGGGTCCGCTCCACGTTGATGCCGGCGTCCCGGGCCACCTCCATATCCTGGCCAACTGCCCGCATATCCTGGCCCAGCTTGGTTCTGCGGAACCAGACAATGAACAGGCAGGCCAGAACGATGAGGATCAGCGTCAGCACAGGGATCTTCACCCCGCCGATCTTCAGAGGTATCAGGTTGTCCAGGCTCTGGCGCATATTCAGCAGAGACACGGTATTGCGGATGCCGTAGCCCCGGGGCAGCTTGATGGAGGCGTGCTTGATGGGGATAATGGGGCCCATCATGTACAGCACCACCAGCTGATAGATACCGGTCATGAAGAAGGCGATCATGTAGGAGGTGATCATTTCACGGCCCTTGGCCTTGTTCAGGATCTTGCCGATGAACACACCCAGGCCGATGGAAATGGGGATGGAGATGATGGCGGCCAGCACCAGGCCAGGGATCCCCCAGATCTGCCAGTCGGCCACAAAGATCAGGCCGATCTCACCGGCCATAGCTCCCAGGGTCATGCCGAAGTTCAGGCCCATACCGGCCATAATGGGGATCAGCAGACTCAGGATCAGGAAGGCATTCCGGCCCAGACGGGTCATGACCTCGTTGAGAAGGTAGCTGGCGGAGAAGCCGGACATGGGAATGCAGTACAGGCAGATCAGGATGAACATAATGGGCACGCTGTTGTTGCCGATGAAGTCCTTCACCTTCTGCCCGAGGGTCTTTTCGCCCAGACGGGGGGCATTGGATTTGTTTGCCATTTTAGTTTTTGCCTCCTTCCGTCTTACGGGTCAGTGCGTAGACGATCATACCGTTGGACACGATGATCCGGATGACCTCACTCATATCCATGTGGAACAGGCCATTCATAACGGTGGGGGTCATGGTCACCAGGCCCTGGTACAGGAAGGTACCGATGATGACATTGGTGATGGATGCCTTGTTGACGGAGGCACCGCCGATCAGGATGGCGGCCACGGCGGGCAGAGCCATATTGAAGGGGGCCATGTACAGCTGAACAAAGCCGAAGCCCTGCTCATAGACCAGAATGCCGATGGCACCCAGCCAGGTAGACAGGATGACGGAGAGCATGCGGGTCTTGTCGATGCTGATACCGGCAGCCTTGGCAAAGGCGGGGTTGGAGCCTACGGCAGTCATGGCGGTGCCGGTCTTGGTGTGCAGGAATGCCCACATCAGGAAGGCCAGCAGAGCGAAGAACAGCAGAGAGCCTGTGGGGATCACCAGGTTGATGCCGAATTTATTCAGGTCGATGGCCAGGAAATTGGCCAGGACCTTGTCGTAGAAGCCCTCCAGGGAGATGGTTGTCCGCAGGCCCTTTCCGGCGAAGCCCCAAACCATGGTGGGACTCTTGTAGGGCAGCAGCAGCCACATCATGCACATGAAGGACACGGCGGAGAAGCCCACATAGGTGGCGACCATCATTTCGCCGCCCTTGATCTTATTCAGCAGGAAGCCGTAGGCGGCACCCAGGAGGATGGCGAAGGGGGTAGACAGGACGACGGCCATAAAAAAGCTCATTGCTCCCGTAAAGCCCAGCTCAATAGACAGCGTCGCGCCCAGCAGGCCAGAGATAATGGCCAGGGGCAGGCCCATGTTCAGGCCGCAGCCGGAGTGGATCATAGGCACCATGGCGAGAACCATGATGGCGTTCCAGCTGAAGCGGTTGAATACGTTGGTGAACTGGGTCCACAGATTGACCTGGGCAAAGGGTGCCAGCAGGAACATCAGCAGCAGAAACGCCGTGATGATCAGTCTGGGAACGCCGTAGCTGTCCACGGCACGGCGAAGCAGTCCTTTTTCTTTCTTTTCCATGTTTCGCCCTCCTTACTTGACCTGGCTGACCATCAGCGCGCCAAAGGCCTCGCTGGATTCGGTCGCCGGCAGGATCCCGGCGATCCGTCCGCCGGAGACAATGGCAATGCGGTCGCAGGTGGTCCGCAGCTCCTCCAGCTCAGAGGAGATCATGACCACGGTAACGCCGCTTTCCCGGTTGAACTTTTTCAGTGCCTCCAGCACCAGAGCCTTGGCACCCACATCGATGCCTCGGGTGGGCTCGGAGACGAAGAGGAACTTGGGCTCCAGGGCAAAGGCCTTGGCCAGGCACACCTTCTGCTGATTGCCGCCGGAGAGCTCCCGGGCCTTCTGCTTGGAGGAGGTGCACTTGATCTTCAGCTCATCGATATACTGCTCCGTCACCTCGTGAATGGCCTTTTCATCACGCCACTTCACAAGGCCACCCAGGTAGCTCTTCAGGAACTTGTTGTGGATCTGCATGGCAGGGAAGGCCACGTTCCACTCCAGGGTCTCGTCCAGCAGCAGGCCCACACCTCTGCGGTCCTCGGATACGAAAGCCAGCTGCTCGTCCAGGCACTTTCTGGGATTGTTCAGGGGAATGGGCTTGCCGTCGAACTCCACGGTGCCGCCGGCCTCATACAGGCCCATCACACCGTTGGGGATGCCCAGCTTACCCTGACCGGCAAGGCCGCCGATCCCCAGGATCTCGCCTTCCTTAATATCCAGGTTGACGTTGCGGACGATTTCGCCGGGCATATCCACCCAGAGCTTTCGGATGGACATAATGGTCTTGGCATCGGAATGATCGATGATATCCTGAGAAACAGAGGTATCCACCTTCCGTCCCACCATGGCCTTGGTGATCTCGTCTACGTTGGTTTCCTTGGCAGGGGTATCTTTGACCACGTGGCCGTCCCGCATGATGACCACCTTGTCGCAGACGGACAGGATCTCATGGAGCCGGTGGGTAATGAAAATCACGGAAATGCCCCGCTTGGACATGCCCCGGATGGAGTCCAGCAGCGCGTCGGCTTCCTTCTCCGTCAGAACGGCGGTGGGCTCGTCCAGGATCAGCAGCTTCAGCTGGTCCTTGCTCAGCTCTCTGGCGATTTCGGTGAATTGCTTGTGGCCGACAGGCATATCGCTGATGCGCATATCCGCGTCAATATGAACGCCCATCTTCTCGATAGCCGCCTCGGCCCGTTTATCCATTTCTTTATAGTCCAGGGTATTCAGCCGGTCGCCGAAAACCTCGGACAGAATCGTCTTCTTTTGGGGCTCACGATTGAGCAGAATATTCTCCTTGGCAGAAAAGCCGGGAATCAGAGAAAACTCCTGATGCACCATGCCGATACCGGCAGCCAGGGCATCAAAGGGCGTAGAAAAGCGGACGGTCTCCCCATTCAGGAGAACGTCACCGCCGTAGCCGCCGGTTTCCCGAATCACATCCATACCGAAGAGGATCTTCATCAGGGTAGACTTACCGGCACCGTTTTCGCCGACCAGGCCCAGGACCTCGCCGGCTTCCAGAGTAAAGTTAATGTCTTCGAGAACCTGGTTCCCGAAGAAGTCTTTCTTGATATTTCGTATCTCCAGCAATGGAGCAGTATTTTTTTCCATAAGCAGTTCCTTACCTGTGAAAACAGGGGAGAGAAAACCTCTCCCCTGCTTTGTATTTTATTTCGTTCGCTTGTTACTTCATAGTGAAGTACTTCTCGGGAACTTCCACAGCGGTGGAACCCATGAAGTGGCCGGGATTGCCCATGATGTAGGTATCCTGATAGACCAGGAACACGTTGTCCAGCTTCACGCCGGTATCGGCATTGGTGTAGTTGGAGCCGTTCCACTGGGCCTTGGGAGAGAACACCTGATAAGCCTTGGCGATGTCGTCCACATCAGCCAGCTCGCTTTCGCCCTTCAGGACGTTGACAGCGTGCTGGGCCAGGCCAGCGGACACGGTGTAGCCGTAGGAGTAAGCCCAGGTGCCGAACCGGTCAGCGCCGCCCTTTTCGCAAATGGCGGACTCAACCTTGGCCAGGATCTTCTCAAAGTCGCCGGCCTCCTCGGTCAGGTCGATGCCCAGAGCGCCGGGATAGCCCATCAGAGGAGAGGGCAGGTCGGCCTCGATGAAGTATCCGCCGTACTCCAGCAGCTGCTTCAGCAGGGGCTCGGTGTGGGCATCGTTGGTGCAGAAGTAAGCAGCCTTCTGGCCGTACTTCTCCACCCACTCGGGGACCTTCTCAAGGATGTAAGCCTGGGCACCGGCGACGCCGACGTCAGAGGTGGGGTCGGGAGCGGTTTCCAGAACGAACTTCATGCCGAACTCTTCGCAGGCAGCCTTCATGATGGCTACACGGCGGGACATGGTCTCATAGGCCATGTGACGGGGGAAGGAGATGTGCACGAAGGTGTCGCAGCCCAGCTCATGGGCGGTACGGATGATCAGGTAGCCACGGGCAACAAAGTCGTTGTTGCAGGTCAGATCAGCGGCAGAGCCAATCTCGGGCAGGTCCTCGTGGGACTCACCGGCGATGCACAGGATGTCGGGGCGGCGCTCCTTGATCTGACGGAAAGCCTCGGTGGTGCCGGGCACAGCCTGGTTGACAACGATGGCCTTCATCTCGGGATCATCGGACAGGTTGACAATGGTCTGAATGGTGGTCTCCAGCTCTTCGGTGAAGTTGTCGGGGTAGATCGCCAGGGTGACGTTCTCTTCGCCGTACATAGCCTGGAAGGCCTCGGCGCCGCGGCGGTCGTCCTCAGACTGAGAAACAGAACCGGTGACGATGCCGACATGGAAGGGATTGCCGTCCGCGTCGATCAGGGCATTCTCAGCTTCAGCGGAAGCCTCAGCAGCCTCGGTAGCGGCGGTCTCACCGTCGGCAGATGCCTCAGTGGCAGCGGCGGTAGTGGCGGCGGGGGTGTTGCTGCTGCCGCAGGCTACCAGGGCAAGAGCCATAGCCAGGACCAGCAGGATGCTCATGAACTTTTTCATTTTTGGACCTCCATCTTTTCCTCAAAAGATTCATCCCGCGTTTGCAGGATGTTCATACTATAGTTAAAATTGCAGTATTTGTCAACTGCAAATTGCAGGAAAGTGCGTAAAAATTCAGGTTTTCTTCATCTTTTGTATCTTAGCACAAATACTTTCTCAATTCCTCTTTTATTTTTGTGTAAATAGGCATAGCCCCTTCTCTCTCCTATGGATATGTTTTCTTGGCAAACAACCTTCCATGTCATAAATACACTTTTCCACAGAACAGTCACATCTGTCCACGCGTGTTTATTTCGCTAAAGCGCCCCGGAGGGCTTCCTCCGGGGCGCTTTGTCATAATGTGAATACTATTCAGCAATATTCTGTATATTATTCATTCCGTTTTGCAGGATTCACTGCCACTTATCGCAAAGCATGTTGATCTGGTCCGCGAATCTGGCCACGTCCTTGTTGGTCCGCCCCCGGAATGCCCCCACCAGCGCCGTGAGCCGGGCCAGGGCCGCCGTAAGCTTGCCGTAAATGCTGTCCTTCCGGGCAGCGGCAGGTGTGAGGGTTTTCTTCTGGACCAGGACCCCCTCGGGCTCGTACTCGTATCTGCCGGAGGCCAGGTTGAAAATGGCCCCGGAATAGGGTGCGGAGGCATGGATGCCCAGCTTCTCCTGGATGAGCCCGGCAAAAAAGGTGACCACCTGGTCCTCGCCGTGATTGACAAAGACTTTTCTGGGCTTCTCTTTGAACTCCGACAGCCAGTGCAGCAGTTCTCTCTGGTCCGCGTGGCCGGACTTGCCGGGCATAGAGGCAATGCGGGCCCGGACCGCCACCTCCTCATTGAAGAGTTTGACGGTTTTGGCCCCTTCCAGCAGGCTCCTGCCCAGGGTGCCTTCGGCCTGATAGCCCACAAAGAGCACCGTGGAGCCACTGCGCCACAGATTGTGCTTCAGATGGTGCCGGATCCGGCCAGCCTCGCACATGCCGCTGGCAGATAGGATCACCTTGGGGCTGGGGTCCAGGTTGATGGCCTTGGACTCCTCGCTGGTCACCGCCAGATGGAGCCCCGGGAACATCAAGGGATTCACCCCCCGGTGGACCATGTCCAGGGTCTTTTCGTCCAGGCAGCCGGGAGCGCACTGGAGAAATACCGCCGTGGCCTCGATGGCCAGTGGGGAGTCTACATATACCGGGAAGTCAAAGCCCACCAGATTCTTTTCCTTGATCTCCCGCAGCAGATACAGCATCTCTTGGGTCCGGCCTACGGCGAAGGCGGGGATCACCAGATTGCCTCCCTTGCCAAGGGTTATCCGGACACAGTCCGCCAGAAAGTCCGCAGGATCCTTGCAGGCCTCGTGGATCCGGTCGCCGTAGGTAGACTCGATGATGGCGTAGTCCGCCTCCCCGATGTAATCCTTCCCCCGGAGGATGGGCAGATTCACATTGCCCAGATCTCCGGAGAAGACCATCTTCCGGCTGACCCCGGGCTCAGACAGCCACACCTCGATGGAGGCGGAGCCCAGCAGGTGCCCGGCGTTGACAAACCGGATGTCGATGCCCTGGGCGATGGAGATCTTTTCTCCCAGAGAGCAGGGCCGGAACCGCTTCAGGCAGCTTTCCGCGTCCTCCAGGTCGTAGATCGCCTCCACCGGATCCAGACCGGCCCGGGCGGCCTTCCGGGTCTTCCATTCCGCCTCCTGCATCTGGATGTGGGCACAGTCCTTCAGCATAATGACGCAGAGGTTGGTGGTCTCGTCCGTTGCGTAGATGCGGCCCCGGAATCCGTTTTTCGTCAGCAGAGGCAGCAGGCCGGAGTGGTCAATGTGGGCGTGGGTCAGCAGGACAAAGTCCAACGCTCCGGGAGAAACCGGCAGACTCTGGTTCTCGAAGCAGTCCTTTCCCTGCTCCATGCCGCAGTCCACCAGACCCAGCACGCCGCCGCACTCCACCATGGTACAGGAGCCTGTTACCTCGTGGGTGGCTCCCAAAAAAGTCAGTTTCATAGGGCACCTCCTTATCTATAGTATTACTATACCACCATCCCTTTGCCCTGCCCAGGAAAATAGGGGTGGGAATTTGTCCAATTTTGTGATATTGTATGGAAGGTTCAGAAGATTTTTACACCCGAATCATGATATGTTCACGTTTTTCGGGTATAAGAGAAATATACTTTTACGTATTGAAAGGAAACCAACATGAAAAAACTGATTTCTCTGACCCTCAGCGCCGCACTGTGCCTGGGCCTCTTTGCCGGATGCGGCAAGCAGAACGCCCCTGCCGCCACCGAAACCACCGCTCCCGCCTACGCCTCTTCTCTGGAGGTGCTGGAAAAGGTCTGGGCCACCTTCCCCGAAGAGGACCGCTTCTCTGCCGCCGGCGGCGACGAAGCCCACGACACCACCGACGGCCCCGGTGCTTTTGATATCAACGCCTACGGCGAATCCTTCCGGTATCAGACTCTGGTGGACGAGAACCTGACGGGCAAGCTCACCGGCGATGCCGCCACTCTGATCCACATGATGAACACCAACACCTTCTGTTCCGCCGTTATGGAGCTGAAGAACGCCGGCGAAGCCTCCTCCTTTGCAGAAGTCTACAAGGAAATCGTCCAGGGCAACCATTGGATGTGCGGTTTCCCCGACACTCTGGTGGTGCTGAGCCTGGGCAACTTCGTCCTCACCGCCTACGGCGCCGACGACCTGATCCAGCTGTTTAAGAGCGGCGCCCAGTCTCTGGGGGCAACCCTTCTGGTAGAAGCCCCGGCGGAAGCCTGAGCCCATGATTTTTTCCAGCATTCCCTTCCTCTATTACTTTCTCCCCCTGGCCCTGCTCCTCTGCTATCTGGTACCGAGCAGGGCCAGAAACGCGTTCCTGCTGCTGGCCAGCCTGGTATTTTACGCCTGGGGGGAGCCAAAGTATCTGCCGGTCATGGCAGCCGCCACAGCCCTTGGCTACGGCTTCGGGCTGGCCATTGAGCGGTTCCGGCGGTTTCGAAAGCCCTTGCTTGTTCTGAGTATCGCCTCCAGCCTGGGATTTCTCCTCTATTTTAAATACGCCGACTTCTTCCTGGAGAATCTCAATGGCCTGGGGTGGAACGTCCCCCTGCTGAGGCTGGCCCTGCCTGTCGGCATCAGCTTCTACACGTTTCAGATCCTCAGCTATACCGTAGACGTATACCGGGGAGAGGTGAGGGCCCAGCGAAACCCCATTGACCTGGCCTGCTATGTCACCTTCTTTCCCCAGCTCATTGCCGGACCCATTGTCCGCTACAAGGACATTGCAGCCCAGCTCCGGGACCGGCCCCAGAGCCTGGACAACCTCCGCCTGGGAGCCGGCCGTTTTTTGGTAGGACTGGGAAAAAAGGTACTGCTGGCCAACCTGTTGGGAGAGGTCTGCGCCGCCTGGCGGGTAACCGCGGACCCTTCCGTTCTCTTTTCCTGGCTCTATGCCCTCAGCTACACCCTGCACATCTATTTTGACTTCTCCGGCTACAGCGACATGGCCATTGGTCTTGGAAAGCTCTTCGGCTTCTCCTTCCCGGAAAACTTCAACTACCCCTACATTTCCCGCAGCGTCACCGAATTCTGGCGGAGATGGCATATGTCCCTGGGCACCTGGTTCCGGGACTATGTATACATTCCCCTGGGAGGCAACCGGAAGGGAAAAGGGCGGCAGTTTCTCAACATCCTGATTGTCTGGATGCTCACAGGCTTCTGGCACGGAGCCGCCTGGAACTTTCTCCTCTGGGGTCTGTACTTTGCCCTGCTGCTGATGGTGGAAAAGGCGGGGCTCCCGGTCCGCGGGCGGGTCTACACCCTGGCAGCTGTCATCTTGGGCTTTGTGCTTTTCGACGCCTCCTCCCTGTCCTCCGCCCTGGCCTGCGTCAAAGGGCTCTTCGGTCTGGGGGGGCTGCCTCCGGTATCCGCCCAAGGTCTGTATCTGCTGAAAAGCAATCTGGTTCTTCTGGCCGTCGCCATCCTGGGGGCCACCCCCGCCCCCAAAAGGCTCTGGGAACGGCTGGAAGCCAAGGCCCCCCGGCTTTCCGCAGGCCTGGCCCCCATCGGCATGGCAGCCCTGCTGCTGGCCAGCACCGCCTGCCTGGTGGACGGGTCCTACAATCCCTTCCTCTATTTCCGCTTCTAAAAACCTCTCCTGGGAGAGGGTTCAGGAGTCTTTATGAAATCTACCAAAAACCGTTTCTTTCTTCTCTTTGCTGCCCTGTTCCTGGCCCTGACCCTGGCCTGCTGGTTCCACAGCCCCAGGACCGAGTCCCTCACGGAGCGTCGGAAGCTGGCCCAAAAGCCGGAGCTGACTCTCAAAAGCTTCACCGGCGGCAGCTTTGCCTCCTCCTTTGAAAGCTACAGCCAGGATCAGTTTCCCCTGCGGGAAGGCTTCCGGACTCTGAAAGCTCTGTTCCAGACGAAGGTCCTGGGCCGTCAGGACAACAACAACATCTACGTCAAGGACGGCTGGCTGGCCCAGCTGGAATACCCGGAGAACCTCTCCTCGGCGGATCATGCCGCCTCCCGGTTTCAGCAGGTGTATGACCGGTACCTATCCGGCAGCAGCCGGGTATATCTGTCCGTGATCCCGGACAAAGGGTACTTTCTGGAGGGCATCCCCAAAATGGATCACGGTGCCTTTGTATCCCGGCTCCGGGAGAAGACCCCCTTCGCCGCATACATCGACCTCTTCCCCACCCTGACCCTGGACAGCTACTACCGCACGGATACCCACTGGCGGCAGGAGGCGATCCTCCCTGCCGCCCAGGCTCTGGCCAAGGCCATGGGAAAAGAAATCGGCAGCGACTTTACGGTTGCGGATACCGGCATCTGCTTCAAAGGGGTCTACGCCGGACAGTCCGCCCTCCCTGTTTCCGGCGAAAGCATGTATTATGTAACCTCCCCCACCCTGTCTGCCGCCACCGTCTGGGACGGGGAGCAGGGCAAAGCCATAGGCGTCTATGATTTTGACCGTCTCACCGGCAGGGACCCCTACGAATTCTACCTCTCCGGCTCCCTGTCTCTGGTCACGCTGAGAAACGAAAAGGCCGCCGGGAAGGACCGGCTGATCCTCTTCCGGGATTCCTTCGGCAGCAGCATTGCCCCCTATTTTCTGGACTGCTACCAGGAAGTGACCCTGGTGGATATCCGCTATATCCCCGTGAACCGACTGGGCCGGCTCCTGGACTTTGAAAATGCGGACGTGCTTTTCCTCTACAGCACCCTGGTGCTGAACCACAGTGAGACTCTGAAATAAAAGGGCTGTCTCGAACGATTTTGAAAAATCGTTTTGAGACAGCCCCTTCATTTTCGTTATTCATTCAGCAATTCCGCATCAGACAATGTGGGGTCAAAACTGCCTTGAATGGTGGGTACAGAGCGAGTATTCAGTACATAGCCGGGGGGCAGCGTAGTGGGGGTAAAGCCAGTGACTTCTCTGAAGACACGGTTGAAACTGCGAATTGTATTGAATCCACAGCGCAGCATGACATCTGTAATTTTCATAGTCGGGGCGCTGTCAAGCAGCTGTACAGCCTTTTCAATGCGTACTACGTTCAGGTATTGTGAAAAGGTCATGCCAGCCTGCCGCTTGAAATAGCGGGAGAAATAAGCATCAGACATATTCATAAATTGTACGGCATTCTGATATGTGATGTGTTCATATTCCAGATCAATATGGTTCAGCAATTGCTTATAGCGGGTGATTACGTCACTGAATTGCCACTGAGCTTTCCTCAATGGTTCTCCTCGAAAGACGTCAACTAAAATTTCTCCTATCATGGCTTCTGTACGGCATTCGAAGAAGATAGGCTGATTCTGGAGTTCATGTCTTATTTCAGACAGCTTTGGAAGAATGCCATACCGGTCTTCAAACACTGGGTTTTCTAATGCGAAGGGGGAGGTGATGGGATCATACATCTTCTCATCGAACAGGCAGACGAGCAGAACACTGTCCGGGCTTGCGCTGATGTAATGAACGCGGCCACTATGACAGAAGATACATTGCTGCTGGGTAATGTTGAACATGGTATCATCCAGCATAACCTGAGCGCTTCCCTCACGGCATGCTATTAATTCATGTTCCATGTGCCAATGTGAGATGTTGTGTAAGTTCCTGTATTTGCCTACCCAAACGTGCTCATTGCCTGCATACGCTCGTTTCTCAAATTTTGCTAACATTAGACAAATCTCCTTAATAAGTCAATAAATGTCTATAACAGAAAAAAGAAAGACTTTCAAATCAGGAAGTAGTGGGGTAATATTAACACAAAGGAAAGGAAAAGACAAGCTGTATTTATGAAAAACGCCAATGTGAGACAAAAAGAAAGACAGGGCGAAATAATCAATGTCCATGTATGTTGTACGGTGATCGCGACGCCGTATCACAGATAGAAAGAACTAAAGGAGATAACAACATGAAAGAGAGTAAGCTGCCCAAACGATTTTGGCTGATCATCGCGGTCGCTATGATCCTCGTGAGTATGGTTGGATCCAATTTGGTGCAAAGTGACGGCGGGAAAGTAAAAATTCACAAAGTGAATCTGGTGGTTGCTGATGGTGCGGAGCTGTATGCGCAGATGTACATTCCCGAGCAGGCCAGCGCAGATCATAAGCTGCCTCTGGTAATTGTACAGCATGGCAGCCAGCATAACCTGCAAATGCAGGACATGAATATGGTGGAATTAGCGCGCCGTGGCTTTATCGTAATCTCCGGAGACGCTTTTGGGCATGGCAGTTCTACGCCAAGAGGCTTCGTCGACCCATCTATGAACTTTGCCAATATGCGCTATCTGCTGGAATACGCCTGCAACAATCTGGATTGCGTTGACATGGACAAAATTGGAATCTGCGGCCATTCCATGGGCGCTTCCATCACCACGACAACGCTAAAGTACTATGTGGAGCAGGAAGCCAGAGGCCTGGGGGTCAACAAAATCAAGGCATGTCTGGAAATTGGTTATGACCCGGAGTATGTCCCCTATACTTTTGAGGGGATTGAAGAACCAGTTTACGCGGATTCTGATTGGGGCGTTATTGCTGGCAAATACGACGAATATTTCTTCCGTCAGCCCGATGCGGGCAATGATCCTGCCCATATTCTGGAAAGCAAGGCGGCACTGGACTTTATCCACCAGGTAGACCCTGCAGCGGAGGGTCCTGTTCAGGAGGGCAAGTATTATCAGGGCGAGATTAACGGTAAGGAGTGCTACCGCGTTTACTATCAGAACCCTGAGATTCATCCGCAGAATACATTCTCTACCAATACTTCTCGTGATGTAACGGAATTCTTCTACACCTGCTTGGGTGTGCCGGATGGTTACAGCTACATTGACCCCAGTAATCAGGTTTGGCTCGGCAAGCAGCTGCTCAATGGCCTTGGGCTTGCGGGTATTCTGTTGTTCCTGTTCCAGTTCGCTTCCTGGATTATGGATGCGGTTCCCTTCTTCTCTACACTGAAACGAGGAAATAAAGTCCTTCCGGAGGCCCCCGCACTGGATACACCGAAAAAGCGCTGGGTCTATTGGGTAGGTTATGTGCTGAATATGCTGCTTCCGGCGGCACTTGCCATGCCGGTTATGCACTACTGGGTTGGCAAGCAGTCCTTTGCGCCTATGACGGTTACAAAGTGGTTTGGCGAAGGTACAACAACGGAGGTTGCCGCCTGGGCACTGGTTGCATCTGCCTGCATCCTGGCCGTATTTCTGCTGTCCTATTTTCTGTTCAGCCGGAAGTACGGAATGTCTACCGAAGGCTGGGGTTACAAAACCAGCGCACCCAATTTCTTTAAAAGTCTGTTGCTGGCCTTTATGACGTTCCTGACTGCCTACGCCTTTGTCTTTATTGCAGACTTCTTCTTTGTGACTGACTTCCGTTTCTGGCTCATTGCTATGCGCACTTTCAATGCCAATAAGGTAATGTATTGGCTGGCCTATCTCCCTGCGTTTGCGGTCTTCTATCTGGTCAACTCTCTGGTCGTTGAGGGTGGCAACCGAATCAAGGGGATGCCGGAGTGGGCTGTCACGACATTGAGTTGTCTGGCAAATTTCCTGGGTTTGGCAATCCTGATTTCTATCCAGTACATCGTCTATGCCAAGACCGGAACCTTTGTTTTCAACGCTATGCGAACCCACAATTTGTTCCCGTTCCTGGTACAGGTACCTGTGGCAACCCTGATTACCAGACGGTATTTCAAGGAAACCGGGAGCATTTACCTGGGGAGCTTTACCATTGCGATGCTGTATACCATGATGCAGGTCACGCAGGTTTCTACCAACTTGGGCCTGATTCCCTAATGGCGTAAAGCGCACACCGATACATTCTTTGAAAAAGCAGTGAATGATTAACGATCTCCCTTTGACATTTGCAGACATCGGAGCAAACAGGATGTTTCCGGGTTTGCGGATGCCAAAGGGAGTTTTTTTAGGGAGGCATTTATGAAAAACTACGAATTCTGGTTTATCGTCGGCAGCCAGACCCTTTATGGGCCGGAAGTGCTGGAAACGGTGGACGCCCGGGCAAGGGAGATGGCGGCTTATCTGACGGAAAGACTGCCATATCCTCTGGTATACAAGGGAACCGCCAAATCCGCTGAAGAGATTTCCGCAGTTGTGCGGGAGGCCAATTATCAGGAGAAATGCTGCGGCCTGGTTACCTGGTGCCACACTTTTTCGCCCAGCAAGATGTGGATCAACGGTCTGGAGGTTTTGCGGAAGCCCTACTGCCATTTTGTGACGCAATATAACCGGGATATCCCCAATGACGAGATCGATATGGATTTCATGAACCTGAACCAGGCGGCGCATGGAGACCGGGAGCATGGTTTCGCGGGGGCAAGGCTGCGCCTGCCGCGGAAAATCATTGCGGGCTATTGGCAAAACCCTACCGCGGCGGAGCGGTTGGGCCGCTGGATGCGAACGGCGATTGGCGTTGCCGTGTCCAGGAACATGAAGGTCATGCGTTTTGGAGACAATATGCGGGATGTTGCCGTGACCGAGGGCGATAAAATCGAGGCCCAGCTGAAATTCGGCTGGCAGGTCAATACCTGGGCGGTAGGCGATCTGGTGGCGGAAATGGCCACGGTTACGGAAGAAGAGGTCAAGGCCCAAATGGCGGCGTATCTGGGAAAATACGATCTTGCCACGGAAAACCGGGAGGCCGTTGCCTATCAGGCCCGGGAGGAAATCGCCATCAAGCGGATGCTGGACCGGGAGGGCTGCCGGGCCTTCGCGGATACCTTCCAGGATCTGTACGGCCTGGAGCAGCTGCCTGGTCTGGCGGCCCAGGATCTGATGGCGCAGGGCTACGGTTTCGGCGGCGAGGGCGATTGGAAAGTGGCGGCGCTGTTGGCGGTCATGAAAGCCATGGGCAAAGACGAAAACGGCGCTTCCGCATTTATGGAGGACTACACCTATCATCTGGAGCCGGGCAAAGAGTATTCGCTGGGCGCACATATGCTGGAGGTCTGCCCCAGCGTGGCCCAGGGAAGGCCCCGGATCGAAACACATCCTCTGGGCATTGGCATGAACCGAAAGGATCCTGCCCGGCTGGTATTCAACGGCAAGGCGGGGAAAGGCATTGTGGCGAGTCTGATCGATATGGGTGGCCGGTTCCGGCTGATCGTTCAGGATATCGAGGCGGTGGATCCGATTATGGACATGCCAAATCTGCCTGTGGCCCGGGTCATGTGGCGGGCCATGCCGGATCTGCTTACGGGTGTGGAATGCTGGATCACCGCAGGCGGTGCCCACCATACGGTTCTGAGCTATGACGTGACTGCCGAGCAGATGCGGGATTGGGCCGCGATTATGGGTATCGAGTATGTCCATATCGACAAGGACACCACCCAAGAGAAGCTGGAACAGCAGCTGATGCTGCAGGACATCGCCTGGAAGCTGCGCTGAAAAGGGGGGAACATATGGAGCTGAAGGATACGGTCCTCGGTATTGAACTGGGTTCGACCAGAATCAAGGCAGTGCTGGTGGACAGGAATTTCCGGCCGCTGGTTTCCGGCAGCTTTGCCTGGGAAAACCAGCTGGTCGATGGGGTCTGGACCTATGCCATGGACCAGGTCTATCAGGGACTCCGGGCCTGTTACGCGGACTTGAAGCGGCAGGTTCAGCAGCGCTTCGGCCAGACCATCCGGCAGGTGGGGGCCATTGGCGTTTCCGGTATGATGCACGGCTATCTGCCCTTTGACGCACAAGGAAACCAGCTGGCGCAGTTCCGAACCTGGCGAAATACCATGACGGAACAGGCTGCGGAAGAGCTGACCGCCCTGTTTGGCTTCAATATTCCCCAGCGCTGGAGTATTGCCCATCTGTATCAGGCCATGCTGAACGGGGAACCACACGTAAAGGAGATTTCGTTTCTTACGACGCTGGCGGGTTTCCTGCACTGGAAGCTGACAGGAGAGAAGCGCATGGGCGTGGGCGAGGCCTCCGGCATGTTCCCCATTGGCCGGGGCAGCTGCGCCTACGACAAAGAGATGGTCCACAAATTTGACGCGCTGGCGGCGGAAATGGGCTATTCCTGGACATTGGAGCAAATTCTTCCCCAACCGGTTCCTGCGGGAACCCCAGCGGGAATTTTGACTCCGGAGGGGGCCGCACTGCTGGATCCTTCCGGAGATTTGCAGCCGGGAATCCCGTTGGCACCCTGTGAGGGAGACGCGGGAACCGGTATGACAGCTACCAATGCTGTCCGGCTGGGAACCGGCAACGTATCCGCCGGAACTTCAGATTTCGCAATGCTGGTTACGGACTGTGAAATGGCGGTACACCGGGAAATTGACATGGTGACAACGCCCGCGGGGATTCCCGTCGCCATGGTACACTGCAACAACTGCACTTCGGACATCAACGCGTGGGTTTCTCTGTTTGAGGAATTTGCGGAGGCGATCGGTGCGCCTCAGGAGCCGGGAAAGCTGTATACCCTGCTGTTCCGAAAGGCACTGGAGGGCAGCCCGGATGGCGGCGGGCTGGTCAGCTGCAATTTCTATTCCGGAGAGCCTGTTTTGGGCCTGAATCAGGGACGCCCGCTGGTGGTCCGCAGTCCGGACAGCCGATTGAACTTGGGAAACTTTATGCGGACGCACCTCCTGTCTGCCCTTGCCACCCTGAAAATCGGGCTGGATATTCTGACGCAGCAGGAAAAAGTGGAGCTGACCAAGCTCTATGCCCACGGCGGATTCTTCAAGACGCCGGAGGTGGGACAGCGGATCCTGTCCGCGGCCACCGGGACGCCTGTGGCTGTTATGGAAACAGCGGGAGAGGGAGGACCCTATGGCATGGCGCTGCTGTGCGGGTATCTGCTGTGGCACCGGTCTGGGGAGACGCTGGAGGATTTTCTGGAAAACAAGGTGTTTTCGGAAGCGGAAGCCCACACGGTTATGGCGGAGCAGCGGGAAATTGATGGCTTTGCGGCATTCCTGGCACGCTATCGTCAGGCGCTGGAAATCGAAAGAACGGCTGTAGCTGTTTTGCCGGACTGACGGAGAAGGATACTTAAACCACATCCATATGCACATGCCCATCGTCAATGGCGTAGGCGTAGGCCGTCTCCGGCATGGACTTTACCAGGGCCAGCGTTTTGGCGGAGGGCCAGCCACGGATGGAGAAGTCCATGGCCTTGCCCGTCAGATGCCGGGAGTTGGCCACGCCGCCTACTGCCCGGTTGTGGGCGGGGCAGCGGAGGGTGCTGCTGGGGATCATGGGGCTTCCGGCAGCGGCCCGGACTTTGTCCGCCAGGCGCATGAGCTTTTCGCTGGGCTCCACGGGGAAGCCGCCGCAGCGCCCGCAGGAGCAGGCAATAAAGGGCTCGGAGCGGGTGAAATAGCGGATGTCCTTCCACCAACCGGCTCCCGGCTCCGGAGGGGCATCCGGCCGCTCCCAGCTTTCGAAAACAGCCTTGCGCAGAGCTGCCTCTGTGGCCTTTCCGGCAATGCCGTCGGCCTCCAGGCCGTATTCCCGCTGGAATTCCCTCACCGCCGCCCCGGTCCTCTTCCCAGGGATCCCGTCCGCCCCTCCGGGATCATAGCCCAGAGCCGTAAGGAGCAGCTGCAATTTTCGTACAGTCAATCCCTTACCTCCCTTTAGGTCAGGTAGATGCTGAAAATCTGCCCCCGAATCCCGGCCGCGGCGGGGACGATCCGCAGGGATACATAATACTCTCCGGACAGATTGGAAATATTCATCGTTGAGATCTTTCGCTCAAAGTCCTTTCCGATGGACATCTGCATCACACTTTCCTGGACCGCATCGTATCCGGTGCTGAGGGACACCCGGATATTGGTAGAGCCGGTATTGTAGTTCTCCAGCAGCTGCCAGTCGATATTCAGGGCAGAGAATCCGCTGACAGCGATCTTCTGCTTGGTGCCCAGGATCACCGGGTCATTCGTGGTGGAGTGCAGCTCCATCCGGTCCTCCAGCAGACTGCCGGATTTCCACACCGCCGAGCCGGAGAGATAGGTTTTCTTGTACTCCGCAAAAGTCCAGCCGCCGGTAAAATCATCGAAGGTGCTCCCCGCCTCATAAAGCCGCCCGTCGAACCGGGAACAGAACTGCTTCCATCTGTCGGCGGCATACATCCACCCCTCCAGCCGCTGCCAGGCCTTGTCCTTGTAGATGTGGGCAAAACGGATGGGCAGCTCCACTCTGGGGGGCCCGGGAAGGATCACGCTGGTGCCGTCCTCCTGGAGCTGGAGCCAGATATTTCCCTCGGCCCCCTGGGGCCGGAGCTGGGAGATCAGCAGATCCGTATCTGCCCGGTCCGTATCCAGCCACACCGTATTGTTTTCCGCCGTACTTGGTCTCTCAACGCCACGAAGGACGGTAATGCCAAAATCATCCTGCCGGGCGGTTTTCCCGCCGCCGGATTTTCCATACAGATAACAATCACCCATTATCGCAGCACCTCGATCTGGATCGGCACCGCCGTATCCGGTTTTTCCTCCAGACAGGTGAAGAGGATCTTTCCGTCTCCTGCCCGGGCAAAGCTGACCTGATTCCAGCTTTTCAGCTGTTTCAGGGCCGTTTCCTGATCCTGGGCGTAAACAGGACCAACATGGGGCGTATCCGTGTTCCGGATGCCCGCCAGAGGCAGCGCCTGGGTGTAAGGCCCCTCACCTGTCCAATCCGTGGACAGGGCAGCTCGCCAGGCCAGCCGCTCTCCGTCCCCCTTGGGGCCGACAGGGCCGGGCTCTCCGGGGTCGCCCTTCTCCCCCTTCTCTCCCCGAATGGAGGGAATGGGGGTGATTTTTCCCGTCCGGTCCCGCAGCCGCAGCACCGCCGTGCCGCCGCTGGGGTCCACCTGGACAAAATAGCCCTGGGGCATCTCCCCGGAGCCCACATACACTTCACTGTAGCGCAGAAACGCGGTCTGCTCACCGCCCCGCTGGCGCAGGGTCAGCCGCACGCCGTCTGCCTCCTGCTCCATGGCAATGCCATTGTCCTCCAGGGCCTCCATCAGCTGGTCATAGACGTTGGGTGCCGGGGCCTCCGGGCTTCCCCAGGCGCTCCGGATCCCCTCCCGCAGGAAGATCCTTGCGGGAGTCGTTGTCCGCAGGTTTCCGGCAAAAATGCCTACCTCCAGAGTCCTGGCATAGGTAAATACCGGCACCCGGCACTGATTTCCCCGGAAGACTACATCTACATAGGCCCCCTCCGTCTGAAACCGGGCCGTCCGCAGGGGATGTGCCTCCCATTCCTTTTCCAGGTCAAACACCACCCGGTACTCCCCGTCTCCGGTGATGTAGGGCGTGTGGTCTGTTTGACGGGCCACGCCTTCCCGGACCGATATATGAATTTCCTTCACTTCTCACCTCTTCCTTTCCGGGTTGTTTCTCCGGCGGCACGGCAGATCTCCACCAGAAAGTTCACTTTTTTCAACCCGTCGTCATTATAGGTCATTTTATTCAACCTGTCAAATTGGACGGATCCCTGTGGTTTCCGCCACAAGGATATGCCCCTCGGCCTTTGCGGTCGAGGGGCATATCCTTATTTCAGTTTCCAGGCCAGGTCGCCCAGGGCATGGCCTAGGTGCCTTACAAAACTTCTACCGCTTTCCGCTCTACGTCCAGCATGGCGGTATAGCGGGTAATGTAATCATGGAAGCCCTCCACGTCCGCTTTCTCCGGGGCCAGGGTAACGCCTTTGGCACCGGCAAAAACACGGGTGTTCAGGTAATCCTCCAGGGTCTCTCCTTCTGCCTTTTCCAGCATATAGGCGGCAAGCAATGCCATGCCGTAGGGGCCGCCCTCTCCGGCGGTCTCCATGCAGGTCACAGGGGCACCACAGGCGGCGGCCATGTATTTCTGGCCCACCACAGGGGTCTTGAAGAGGCCGCCGTGACCCATCAGAGAGTCGATAGCCACCTGCTCCTTCGCCAGAATATCCATGCCAATCTTCAGCGTGGACATGGTGGAGTAGAGCTGTGCCCGGAAGAAGTTGGCCAGTGTGAATTTGCTCTCGGGTTTCCGGATCACCAAGGGCCGCCCGGCATCCATGTGGGTCACGCCCTCCCCGGCCATGTAGTTGCATACCAGCAGCCCGCCGCAGTCCGGATCTCCCTCCAGGCTCTTCTCATAAAGCCTGGTATACAGCTCTCCGGTGGATGGAGCGGCACCGAAAAGCCTGGCGGTCTCTCCCAGGACGGAAACCCAGGCGTTGGTATCGTTGGTGCAGTTGTTGCAGTGGACCATGGCCACAGGCCTCCCCGTGGGGGTAGTCACCAGGTCGATCTCCTGGTAGACCTTCTCCAGCGGCTTTTCCAGAACCACCATGGAAAAAATAGAGGTTCCGGCGGAGACATTGCCGGTCCTGGGGGCCACGGCATTGGTGGCCGTCATGCCGGTACCGGCGTCTCCCTCGGCAGGGGCGAAGGGAATGCCGGGAGCCAGCAGGCCATCCAGCCGCTTTGCCCCCTCCGGGGTCAATTCACCGGCCTTCTCACCGGCTGTCAGGACCTTGGGAAGGAGATCCTCAAGCCTCCAGGGCAGGTGCCGGGATGCCAGGAGAACGTTGAACTTCGCCAGCATGGCGGCGTCGTAATCCCCGGTCTCACTGTCGATGGGGAACATTCCGGAGGCTTCGCCAACCCCCAGGGCGTTCACACCGGTGAGCATATAGTGGACATAGCCCGCCAGGGTGGTCATGTGGGCGATCTGCGGCACATGGGCTTCCCCGTTCAGCACGGCCTGATACAGATGGGCGATGGACCAGCGCTGGGGGATATTGAAGTGAAAGACCTCCGTCAGCTTCCCGGCAGCCTGGGCGGTGATGGTATTCTGCCAGGTCCGGAAGGGCACCAGCAGATTCCAGTCTTTGTCAAAGGCCAGATAGCCGTGCATCATGGCGGAGACACCCATGGCGGCAATGCGCTCCCGGTGGGCGACCCCGGAAATGGCAGCCTTCAGTCCGGTCCAGACATCGTCCAGCCCATAGGTCCAGATGCCGTTCTCAAAACTCGATTTCCAGGTATAGTCTCCGGAAGAAACAGGCTGATACCGGCCATCGATGGCCGTTGCCTTGATGCGGGTGGATCCCAGCTCCAGACCCAGGATGGTTTGTTCAGACATAGCGCATCCTCCCTTTCTGCATTTATGTGGTCTTCCACACCAGCCCCCTGGGGTAGAAGAAGCGGAGCTTTTCCTGAGCCAGGCAGATGCGAACGGTCTGTGCCTGCCTCAGCTCTCCGTCCAGGTTGATGGCGGTAGGGGCATCGGCGGTAATGGTCAGCTGATCGGTGCGGAAATGGCGTATGTAGCCGGGCAGCTCTTTGTAGCGGCCCGCCTTGTATTTGCCGATGAGACCCGGGACCTGGAGTCTGGTCACCTTTTTCACGGCCAGGACCTCCAGGATCCCGTCGGTGGGGTCTGCCTCCGGGACGGGGCAAAAGCCGCCGCCGTAAAATCTGCCATTGCAGACACAGACCATGGTCATATCCCCGTCCAAGGTCTCTGCGTTGATTTCCAGCCGCAGGTGCTGGGCAACCCCCCGGACCACGTTGACCACTGCCGAAGCGCAGTAGGCCCGGAACCCCTGCAGCAGCGGGAACCGCTTGTAGTTGGCCACATCCGTGCCGATACGGGCATCCAGGCCCACGGAGCAGATGTTCAGGCACAGGTCATCGTTGCAGCGGATCAGGTCCAGCTCCACTTCTTCCGGATCCAGGAGCTTCCGCAGATCCCGGAAGGCCTCTGGCTGGGAGAAGAGCCGGACAAAGTCATTGCCGCTGCCCCCTGCCAGAACGGTGACGGCGGCATTTGCATAGCCTGCCGCCCCGGCAGCCACCTCGTTCAGGGTGCCGTCTCCCCCGCAGGCGTAGATGCGGTAGTCCTCCCCGCTCTTCGCCGCCTCCCGGGCCAGCCGGAAGCAATCCCCAGGCCCCTGGGAGATCTCCACCCGGTAGTCAAGGCCCCGGCAGCATTCCAGGATCTGACGGGTCACGGCCTTGGTCCGGTCACAGCTTCCCGCCGCCGGGTTGATGAGAAAGAGATGTTTCATTTCTTGTTCTTTCTCTGACTGTTCAGATACATATAGTAATCGCACTTGATCATGCCGTTGTAAAGCTTTCGCTTCCTATCCGCCCTGGCACCGAAATAGTGCTCGAACTCCGGCTCCGAGGTAATGATGTATTTCTTCCAGCCGTCCGCGTAGCGCAGGTGCCGGCCCAGGTCGGCATAGAGCCGCTGGGCGCTTTTCTGCTCCATCATTCGCTGGCCATAGGGCGGGTTGGCAATGAAGATCCCCTCGTCCGTAGGCAGGCTCATCTTGGTAGCGTCCCCATCCTTGAATTCGATCAGGTCACCCAGGCCTGCCTTTCGGGCATTGGCCATGGAGAGGGAGACGCACTTGGGGTCGTTGTCAGAGCCCAGGATCCGGTAATTGCCATGGAATTCCTTGTCCTTGGCCTCGGTGCGGACCTGGCCCCAGAGCTTGGGATCCAGCCAGGAGAAGGCCTCGGCGGAGAACCGGCGGAAGGCTCCGGGGGCCTTGTTCTTGGCAATCAGGGCCGCTTCAATGGGAATGGTGCCGCTGCCGCAGAAGCCATCCCACAGGAACTCCCGGCCCCGATAATGGGTCAGCATGACCATAGCCGCCGCCAGTGTCTCACGCAGAGGCGCATCGTTGCCATTGGCCCGGTAGCCCCGCTTGTGAAGCCCCGGTCCCGTAGTGTCCAGATACAGCTGGACCCGATCGTTCATAATGGAGAACTGGAGCTGATACTTGGCCCCCGTCTCCGGCAGCCAGTTCACGCCGTACTTCTCCCCCAGGCGGCGGGATGCCGCCTTTTTCACAATGGCCTGGCAGTCCGGCACGCTCATGAGCTGGCTGTTCAGGCAGTGGCCCTTCACAGGGAATACACCGTCTCTCGGGATGTAATCCTCCAGATTGGCCCGGTACACCCCCTGGAAAAGCTCCTCGAAGGTGGTGGCCTTGAAGTCTGCCAGCACAATCAGCACCCGCTCGCCGGTGCGCAGGCACACGTTGGCCTTGGCCAAGGCCAGACCGTCTCCGGAAAACAGCACCCGGCCGTTTTCCACCTGCACGTCCTTCAAGCCCAGCCGCCGGATCTCGTCGCCCACCAATTTCTCCAGGCCCAGCAGGCAGGGCACCATAAATGTATGCATATTGCACCTCGTTTCGTGATTTGGGGTCATTGCAGCATGTCCAGCAGCTGCTCCGGGGTGTCCGCCACCAGGGGCGCGCCTGCGGCCTCCAGAGCCGCCCGGCCCCGGAACCCCCAGGCCACGCCGATCATGTCCAGCCCGGCGTTCCGGGCGGTGGCCACGTCCACCTCGCTGTCGCCCACATACAGAGCCTCCTCCGGGGCCGCGTGAAGCTGGGCCAGGGCCGCCCGGACCATATCCGGGGCGGGCTTGGAGGCGATACCCTCCCGCTGGCCCATGGCCCCGTCCAGCTCCGGGAAGAACCGGGCCGCCAGGGTCCGGGTGGTCCGGTCCGGCTTGTTGGACACCACCGCCGTCCGCACGCCCTCCTGCCGCAGCCGCTCCAGCAGCGGCCCGATGCCGTCATAGGGACGGGTCTCCACGCAGTTGTGGGCCTGGTAATAGGCCCGGTAGTCCGCCAGGATTTCCGCCTCCCGATCCGGGTCCACCCCCTGGGGCAGGGCCCGGTGAATCAGC
>OGKG01000064.1_pt1 | contig 108038 bp, 81 predicted proteins | sample 1572201 | NCBI WGS metagenome assembly OGKG01 (sample SAMEA2582146, study PRJEB24529) | metagenome | biome: Human gut stool | place: China | collected 2011 | reverse complement strand
TCGTACTTTTCGTCATAGCTCAACATATCATATAATATGCAAATATAGCAGTTTTACTTTATTTTATGATGTGTTACAGAGATAAATTTTCGAATTTACTCTTACCGTAATCTGCTTGACCATATCATTGGACGTTAAGACATTAAATGCTGTTATATTATTCGTATAGTTCGTATTTCACCTATAACAAACAATATATTGTTTCTTACTAGAAAGCGAAACTCATTATGATTGTACAACTTTTACCCTGATACTTATACAAAGAAGACACAAATCAGCAAAATACCACAATAAATGTATATACACTTTTTGTTACAACTATTTCCGTAGTTACATTTTATGTATTATATTTGTCATGGAAATCAAAAATAGAGCGTTATGGAAACCCCGTTTATATTTGGAAAGATTGCTACCGAGAAGAATTTTACCGACCGTGAGAAAGAAACTGCCGACTTGGTTCAGAACTTTACATCGTTAATTAATACAATTATTATCTCTCCTCGCCGCTGGGGTAAAAGTTCGCTTGTAAATAAAGCCGCAAAGTTAGCGATGGCGCAGGACAGCAACCTCCGAATCTGTCATATCGACCTTTTCAATGTACGTAATGAGGAACATTTCTATTCGCTGCTCGCTCAAAAGGTTATTGCCGCCACTTCCACAAAATGGGAGGAAGCGATTGAGAGTGCGAAGAGTTTCTTTTCGCATCTTGTTCCCAAGATTTCAATCGGTACAGCCCCAACCAATGAGGTTGCAATCGACTTTGATTGGGAGGAGGTAAAGCGCAACCCCGATGAAGTGCTTGATCTTGCCGAGAAGATAGCCAGGAAGAAAGGGCTGAAATTCATTATTTGTGTAGATGAATTCCAGAACATAGCGGAATTTACCGATCCGGACTATTTTCAGAAAAAATTGCGTTCACATTGGCAGTTGCATCAGAGTGTGGCCTATTGTCTCTATGGTAGCAAGCGCCACATGATGATGGAAGTATTTACCGACTCATCCAAACCCTTCTACAAGTTTGGCAACCTGATATTTCTCAATAAGATTGACACACCTTGCCTTGTGGAGTTTTTCAAGAGCCGTTTCGCTGATACAGGTAAGAACATTGACGATGAAGCAAGCCTTTTGATTGTAACGCTCGTAGATAACCATCCATACTACGCACAGCAGTTGGCACAGCTTTCATGGCTCAGAACAAAGAATGTATGTACCGTTGAGATCGTACGTGAGGCGCACACCGCATTGGTGGAGCAGTTAAGTCTGTTGTTTGTAACAATCACCGAAACACTTACCACACAGCAACTGAATTATCTTAAAGCCCTTATAGCCGGCGAAAAGGCCATCAGTTCGACTGAAGTAATGCATCGCTATCAAATCTCTTCAACGACCTCAATATCCCGTTCAAAGGCAGCCCTTATCAAGAATGATATATTGGATAATAAGGCTGGTGAAATCTCGTTCCAGGACCCGATTTATGCCTATTGGTTGAAGACTGAGTACTTTGCAAAATGACGAGATTTTGATTTTTTGCGAGCTAAACAAAAGTTTATTGGATATAATTTGTGACTTTAATATGAGGTTAAAAAATAATATTCCACAGATATGGTCTATTGATAAGTTATTGAAAGCCAATTTAGTTATTCCTAATTATCAACGGCCGTATAAATGGACGGACAAAAACATCGTAGAGCTGCTCCTGGATATCCAGAAGAGTATGGAAGAGAGTAGAAAATATGCAAACTTTAAATACCGTATAGGTACAGTCATATTATATAAGAATGAAAACGGCGAGTACGAGGTGGTAGATGGTCAGCAGCGTATCTTGTCTTTTTTGCTCTTATCTCTGTATTTACAACCCGGTTTTACTTGTGCTTTGTCGGAAGTAGAGTATTCTAATAAGATTACCCAAAAGAACATACAAGCAAACTATAAGACAATAAGTGAGTGGTTTTCTTCTGTCGATGAGGAAGGGAAAAAACTTTTTACGAAAGCGCTGAAAGATATACTGGAGGTGGTAGTCATCACGGTCGATAAAATCAGTGAAGCTTTTCAGTTGTTCGATTCCCAGAATACCCGTGGCCGTGCTTTGTATCCACACGATTTGCTTAAAGCCTATCATTTAAGAGAGATACATGATAAATATGAGATGCAGCATGCGGTGATAAAATGGGAATCAAAGGATCCCCGAGCCATTCGGGAGTTGTTTGATCATTATCTTTTTCCGTTGTGGAACTGGGCCAAATGTCGTAAATGCGGAAATTTTACCATAGCCGATATTGATATTTATAAGGGTATCGAAGAGGACACGGGCTATACCTATGCCCGCAGAGCCAACAAGGCCATGCCTTACTTCCTGCTTACGGAGCCATTTATTTCCGGAAGTGATTTCTTTGAAATGGTCGATCATTATATGCAAATGTTGCATAACATAAAAGAGGAAATCATCACCAATCCGAATTTCGATAAAATAAAGCAAATGTTGACAGACGGGAAAGGCGCTGATTCTGTCGAGGCTTTCGATAAGGCCTGCCAGTCTTCATCAACTGGGCTTAATTATGCCCGCAATCTGTTCTTTTGCGCTTTGTTGTGCTATTACGACCGTTTTCATAATTTCGATGTTATGGCGGTCACAAAGTTGTTTACCTGGGCTATGATGATCAGGGTTGACATGACTCATTTAGGCTTTGATACAATCAACCGGTATGCCATCGGGAGAAACGATTTTGACAGATACAGCAATGCCAAACCCGTAATAGCGATGATAGCTTATGCTCGCAGGCATACTGAAATTGCCGGTATGAGGCTTACTTTGAGCGTCGACGATCGGGCAAATGATGAATGGAAAGAATTATATAGCAACCTTTGTATATTAAACGGATATAGTATTTGAGATGGTAGAAGAGTTAAGAATTTTAGACGGGCATACCCTTTTCGATACAGATGCCCACTATGTCATTCCGCGTTACCAGCGGGCTTATGCTTGGGAGGACAAGGAAATTGGGCAGTTGATAGATGATATTAATGACATTGATATAGATTCCGCTGAAAATTATTATATCGGGTCGCTTATTGTTTCAAAAGTCCAAGGTAAGGCTGATACCTACGAAGTAGTTGATGGACAGCAACGTCTTACCACCTTGTTCCTTCTGCTGCAGTATTTGGTTTCCGAAGGAGCTTTGGAAGGTGAGTTGGGGCAGACGCTTTCTTTTGACTGCCGTCCAAACTCAAACTATACGCTAGCACGTATTCAGAAAATATTGGATGATAAGATAGATGACGAAAGTGCTGTCGAGCAGCCTATTGTGAATGGCATTCGGGCTATTCGTCAAAAATTTGAAGAAAAATCAGGATTGAATAGAGATGATTTTGTGTCACGCTTGGCACATGTTGTTCTCTATAGAATAGAAGTGCCCGAACATACCGACCTGAATCGTTATTTCGAAATCATGAACACCCGAGGAGAGCAGCTGGAGCAGCACGATATTCTGAAAGCCCAGCTCATGGGATATCTGAATGATAGAGGACAGCAGGAGTTCTTTTCAAAAATATGGAATGCCTGTAGCGATATGACCGGTTATGTTCAGATGCATTTCTCGCCAGCCGATCGGGAGAAAGTTTTCGGAAATGAGTGGAATGTTTGGCCTGCTGACGAATGGGCAGACTATCAGCCCTGTTTCGGCGTGACCGAGGAATCGGAACAAGGTGCTACCATAGCAGAAATTGTCAGCAACAAATTCAAGATAGACGATGTGGATGGCATGCTTGACGATAACAGACACGTTCGTTTTGACAGCATCATAGATTTCCCTTATTTCCTGCTTCATGCCCTCAGGGTGTTTGTGGAATTAAATGAAGTTTCTTTGGAAAAACCTTTGGGTGATTTGCTGGATGATAAAAAACTGATTTCGGATTTTAAGACCGTAATCAGTCAGGGAAAAATGAATGGAAAACCTATGGATAAGAAAAAATTTTCTCAAATGTTTATCATTCATTTAGTACAGACCCGATACCTTTTCGATAAGTTTATCATTAAGCGCGAATATTCGGGCGAAGATAATGAGGGCGAATGGAGCCTGAAAGAATTGTTTACTTCTGGGCAGGGTTCCAAAAAGAAAGCATATTATTCCAATACCAAGTTGAATTATAGCAATGAGTGGGAGCGAACGTATGCTCCTCGCAATAAAGAATGTTTGATGATTCAGTCCGCGCTCCGTGTGTCCTATACATCACCCAAAGTCATGCACTGGATTACTGAGCTCCTCCTATGGCTGTTTAATAATGATGATGATCAAAATCCTAAACTGATAGATGCCGCAGAGTTAATAGCCGCACAGGCAACCCGAAGAAACTTCTTGGATGGGGGCAATTATAAGCTGGGTGTGCAGACTCCTCACATCGTATTTAATTTCCTGGACTATCTGTTATGGAGAAATGATAAGAAAAAATATGAGGATTTTGAATTTGAGTTCCGTAATTCTGTGGAGCATTGGTACCCGCAAAATCCGTCCGACGGTTCTTTTGATTCCTGGAATAACAAGGATACATTTGGAAATTTGTGCATTATTTCTCGAAATGTGAATTCAAAATTCTCAAATCTTTCACCGGAGTCAAAGATGAAATCTTATGAGAAGATGGTTAGAAAAGGAAGTCTAAAACTTCGCATCATGGGTGAAATCATACAAAATAGTTCAAATGAGGATTGGATTAAGAAATTATGCCAAGAGCACGAAGATAATATGATAAGAATATTAAAAAATGCGTGTGATACAGCATACTAAAATTAAATTATGACGACATAATAAAGCATATGGAAGAAAGAATTACTTTATGAGTTAGTAAACTATGTGGGAGCTGATTGCATGTTAAGACAAATGGTTAATGAATTCTATATTCTGAGATAGTTTTATTATACTTGCGACAATGAAAATTTATATGTCCCGCAATGTAATATCAGAAAAAACCGATATTTGATATCGACAATGTTTTTACCTATGAAATTTGACTTCCTGAAGATTTGTATGAACTAGCTGGATTGGCATAACACTATGGATTCCTACTGGATTATTGGATTGGAGCCAAGATATATTTGTATCATTATATTTTGCGTGCATAGGCACCATGAAATCTATTGAAAAAAAGACTCAGAGGAGAACTATCTCGTTTTATGTGCATTAGATGCATATGAAATTGAAACAAGCACAGTAATGAATAAAACAGCATCAATAGTTTTTATAAGACCATCTTATCACGGGAATCCTAAACTTGGTGCACAAAAGGGCCTATTTACTTTATGGGAATTTGTCAATAGATATGGACGACAAATCAGTTCTGATCCAACACTGTTGGATGTTTTTTGAAAAAAAACTCTCAAAAGGATAAGACTTTATTAAACAAACTAAAACTGCCATCAAGGTATGCACCAGATTTATATGGATTTCTTCACAAATTAGGCTATCATGCTGCACGAATTTTTCCTGGTTATCAAGGGGCCTCCCCCAAAAATTCAGAAAACTTATTATGTGAGAACGTATTTCAGAAATTATATAAAACTCAATTGGAATAGTTCTCTTTCCAGTTATTAGTGCTAAAATCAAAAATAGAGCGTTATGGAAACTCTTTTATAATAATTGGATAATACGTCCTTACTTACGACTTGTAATAATGGTAAAAAGTTACCCAAATCACAATAAAATTGCGGCTCTGATTCCAAACTCGGTTTCAGGGCCTTTTTATACCTTTTTCTCATCAAAAAACGGCATTTTTCACAAACTTTTAGCAATTCTGATATATAAGAAATTACATTTAATTTTACTTTTCAAAATGGAGGTTCAAACCGAGAATGGTGATAAAAATTAGGAATTCCCTCATTTTTCAGATACTTGTCAATCTGCATGTTGTACCTTTGAGATATACGATTGATAATTAACGATGTACACATATCGTATAGATGTAAGTGGTATAATTAATTGATAATCAATTAATTTCGTAACAAACTGATTGAAGTATCCATAAAATATACAAATACCAAGTCTGAAAATATAATATCTATGATTTTTCAACATTTTTATCTTTCGTTTATTCCTCTGCGTGGCATCGGGGGGACAAAATTTTGTCCTCCCGATGTAATTTTGAGGCTTTTCTCTATAAAATCTTTCAAAATAACAGATATTTAAAATTAAAATAATATTTTTACTTCCTGTTCCAAATATGCTCAAATTACAATATTGATAGCCAGATATATACATTATAATTATACGGAGCATGAATTACGCCATGTGATATTCTGATGTAAATACAAATAACATTCTATTGAAATGCAACATTGTCACTCCGAGCCGAACATTTTTCTAAATTCTACAGAATAATCAGAAGCCCTGTCATAATCATACATTACAGCAGCATTCTCATCATTCTTGTCTTCAGCATTCTTCGACCAATTGTAAGAACCTGTTATTACAACTTGATTATCAATAATACAATACTTATTGTGCATTATTCCCCCTCGTGAGCCACGAACAGCCTTAAATGGTATTCCATCTATGTTAACTCCAAACTTTGAATTCGTATGATCATCATAGAAAATAACCTTCACATCAATCCCTTGCTTATGCTTTTCAACTAATTTGTCTGCTATACTTTGATTCGTAAACCATGCCATACATACATGAATTGACACCCGAGCCTTATCAAGATCCTTGATTATTTTATCCACTATATCATTGAAATAAGCATCATTTCTTACAGGTTTCTTATCTGCAAGAATCCCCCGTGAAAAAAATCTATTCAAAGCTTCGACCATTTCTTTTTCACAATCTTCAGCTTTTACCATCAATTTTGGATAAACAGTCAGTGTATTTCCAGGATGATCCTTACTAGCGCTTGGAGTTATATTAACTGTTTTTATAACATTCAATCTTTCAACAACCTCCTTTGCATCCTTAGCAATAGAATTATCTAAAAAGTACACCTTTACATATTGTTTACCAAATGTTTCTCGGATTTCAGTACTAAAATTCATTCTTTTATGTATATCAGTTCCTATTATAATTGTTCCATTATTATGCTCAACATATAGTGATTTATCACCGTTTTGAATAATTGTACGATTTTTACTATTTTTCTCATCAAATATTACCCCCGGTTCAATCACCTTTTTCTGTATTTCTTTTTTACGGTTTGCTAAATATGTTTCATAATCCTTTTCAGCATTTTTTGCATATTCAAATAATACAGGATACTTAGTAAGTGGTGTAGATCTTTCCCATAACCCACGAATTATAACTTCATGCTCCGCTATAAAATCTAGTTCCTTTTGCTCCGTTGATAGTTTCGAGTATCTCAACCCATTGTGATTATCAAGATACACCTTCAGGTACTTACAGTAATAGTCTCTGATGAAAATATCTCTTTCTTTCAATTCAACATAATCATCTTGGGTTCGGTCATATCGAAGATTTATAAGATAAACAGCAGCAAACCCCCATGCTATCTTTGGACACTCTTTTTCTCTTTCTGTATCACTCTTTCTTGCAAAATTTCCATCTGTTGCAATTACAGAAAAGCCTCCACAAGGGAATTGACAATTTCCTCTTTTGGGAGATAACCTAATATAGGGATATTCTGCATTAACAACTAAGATAAACTGATCATAATCATCCCCAACAATATTAAGAATATACTTGCTATAAATCAGCCTTTCTGATGGCCATCCATTATCTTTATAGAAATCCTCTTCTTTAAACAGTTGCTCCATATCGACTCAGTTTATATTTATTGTTCCTATATTTTTCTCCACATATACGGACTTCTCTCCGTTCTGAGTTATTTGACGGATTACAGTTGGTTGGTTTTCTCCCATAGAAATAATCTTCTCTTCAAGTTCTGCGGTTTTTCTAGCTGTTACTCTTTGGATTTCCTCCATTAATAATGCAGCGTCATTATCTATCATATCCTTAAAACTTCCAGTATTAATGTGAACTAAATAATACCAAAAATCATCTAGATTCTTAATGATAGCATCAATTTTCAAAAGCTCGCTTATGACAAAATCTGAGCTACCAGGTTCTGTTTGTACTTGAATAGAGGCATGTACCTTCTGTTCCGACCAATAATCCTTTATCTCTTTAAGACCATATATATTTCTTGGTATTGGTTGCATATCTACAACCGGAAAAACTCTATTCCTTACATCTGAATTCTTAAATATTTCGGTCATCTCAAACATACAGTCAATAGACTTCAGATAAGGAGCTGTAATGAACATAATAACCTTGTCCGCACTTCCTATCTCTTTCTCATATTTAACAATATCATCTCTGTATTTAATATCCTGAACATCTATTGAATAATAAATACCGTTCTTTTCTAAACCTCTTTTAATGGCTTCCATTGCCCCATTATAATTCTCATCATGTTTATAAGAAATATATACCTTTTTCAATCGATTCTCCATAATCTTGTTATTATTATATCCTTTTAATGATTTGTTTATTACGTACTCAACCATTGGTTTCTCTCTGTTCTTCTGTGTACATATTACGACAATCGTGTCATCAATACAATTCAGAGCCGCATCTAATTTATCCAAATCTTCCAATTTCAATTCTTCCTAACATATGTATTACGGCTTTTCCGCTTGTACTAAAGTGTTTCAATATTTGAATTGCCAAGCTATAGATGATAACATCTTTTCTTTGTTCATCGGCAGTCATTAACTGATCCCTCAAAGCCGTGATGTCTCCGTTCTGGCATTGATGACACAATCCTACTAGGAACAATTCAAAGACATTTCCTTTAGAGGTCTGTATAAGATTTCCACTTATATACTTGAACGAGTTATTACTCCTAATATGTGTTTTAATCTCCTCGTCTGTTAAATCCGTATCTAATAGATACAACCCCGACTTCAACCCAGGATCCATCAACATTATGTTCAGTTGCTGCAGCTGAAAATCCTTATTCATTATCCAACTTATTGATAAAATTGGTTATTAAATACTTGTTGCTAGGATTCTGCATGATAGAATCTATCAAGTCCATTGCATGTTCCAACGTGTCTTGATATCTACTATCATTGAAAGACTTTATTCCATTATACGATTGAATTAGCACATCCACGACATGATTCACTATGAAGTAGTCGTCAGGCAATTCATGGACTAGAATCCTCTCTAGCCATTTCAACGTCTGCAAAGGATCTTTAATGGCATATCCTGCTAAAAATTCTATAAAGGCACTTACCTTGTGTTTACTTAAAGGAGACGTAACATAAGCATCTGCAACTTTTTTCTGGATATTATCATTCCATTTGTCTGCATGATGAAATAAATTATCACATGCCTCTCCCATTTCTGATGAATCAAACTGCGGTTCCATAAAATGGAGAATATAGTAAATGGCTTCCTCGTTTGTTCGTTGGCCAAGAGTACCCAAGAAGTTTAATAAAGAAATACGAGCCTCTTGGTTATTTTCACACATTTTGTCAAGAAACACCTTGATGCGCTCGTCCTTATCGTTGTGTGCCCAAGCTAGCCATAGTATAATGACTTGCTCACGATAACATTCAGTGCAATCTGCCGCATGGCTAAAGAATTCCAACAATTCATCAATGGCATAATTGACAAAATACACTAGTGGATTATAATTATGAACAGGCATAGCCATTAACCTAGGATTAAAGTCATGCATCAGTTTTTTGAATAGCTCAACATTCCTATTTTTATCAAGAATATTTAGTGTTGCCATATTTAAAAGCACTGCAGCTCTTGTATAAACAGAAGCAGTTTCTGCAATGCTTTCTATGGTTCGGAATATATCTTCTTTATATTTGTTCTCTTTGGCACACTCCACCAGCATGTAACCAGCATTACCTCTCGCTTGGTTAATACCCACATTATAAACATCTTTCATATCTTGATGAATATCCTCATCTGGCTCCTTGGCATTGAGCAATACATTGCAAAACAATTTGAAGACAGGCTCAGGTACAAGGCTCATTTTAGATACATCATTTAAGGCAAATAAAAGCGAATGTATACAGAAACCTCTAAAAGTTGAATTGACGTCATAATGTACTATATCAAGGATTCGCTCCATAACATGTACAGCATCATCTAAGCGTCCTGCATCCAACAACCCTTGCATTCCTGCTTGGGGATAATCCAAAAGTACGCGGTTGTCATCTAGTGCTGTATTAATTAAATCAATAAACTTGTTTGGTTCTTTCGCCACTACATTTCTAAATAGATGGCATTGCCCAGTCAAAGATGGTCTGTTCCAATCTATTATAGAATTATCCGTATATGTTAGCATCGCTTTGTGCCATGTGTCAAGGTTCATCTTCATCCCTTGGTCTTCTCTCAATGAAGTCCAGCCTGTATGAGTTGTCATTTGGGAAGGCATATCATTTTTTAATCTGGCTTCATTGAATTTCCTATCAATCCTTTGTCGCTCTTGATATGCTTGCCATGACAATCTTCTGAGTTCTTCTTTATGTATAACATGCAATGCTTTTCCCTTATGCAAATCAATATCAAGCAATGGATGACCATATAAAAGTCTATTTTTAACATAATCCTTAAACAAGACGTGTTCTCCCTTGTCATCTATAGAAAGGATTCTTCTTATTATTGTTAACTTTTGCTCATCATTCCATAACGGGAATGCAACTTTTAATGCTTCCATAGTCTGATACTCCACCCAACTCGGAGCATTGCAAAGAACAGAGCGATTGATTATTAGGTTAAAGATGTTATCCTTAAACTTCTCAGGAAACTCTGTATAGACATATAAAGCAATGAAAACGAATCCTTCGTGCTCACTCTGAGCAAATTCCGTCAAGTATAGTGCAACTCTTTCGTTATCAACTTCTTTCAAGAAATTATCTATAAGAATGTTTGCAGCATCTTCTATAAAATTTGAAACAAAATGTCCACCCGTCACTCTTTGAAAACTGTAGAATTCTGTAGAATTGCTTATTTCAGCACCATCTAAGCAAAATTTCGAACTATCATAAACAAGTTTCAGTATGTCCACTAATAGCTGAACTCCATGATTATGATGATCCCTAAGCAACTTCTCATACAGGAGCTCAACATCATGCCCAACTTCTATCCTATAAACAAGCTTTGACTCCTTCTCAAGCAATTGCAATCTGATATTTTCCTTCAACTCCTGACAAACAAATTCAGGATTATCCTTCATTATATTCTCCAGAAGACGTGTAAGTTCAAGTGGCAGTCTACTCTTAACTAGCTTATTATAAAGTACTATCAATTTCCTGGTATCGCAATTCAAATCATAATGTTGAAGTAAATTACCAAAATACTCACAGTCTTCTTTGTTACTAAAATCAAATGTCGCCTCTAACTTGTCAAGAACAATTTCTGCACAAAGCAAAAGCGTCCTTTTGCTCATCAGCATGGTTTTCTCTTTATAATTTTTGCTTAAACACTTCCACCCACCTTTACTTTCCATGATTTCCCAAATAGCCTTAAACCAATTAGGGGTATGCACAGACTCATATAACACGTCCATATAAATATTATCTTGAAAGACCTTTCTAGAGATAAAATTTATTTCATCATTCAAAGGTGTTTCAAAAAACGCCATATTGCTCAAGGCCAATGATTTCAAATGATACCGATATGTATCTTTTCCATCGTCATTTTGCGCATAAAGTAGTTGGTCAATAATATGAATATACTCCTTAGGACTCTGTTCTCGAAGAAAAGTTAATATGCTCTTAACTGCAGCCCTAGAAAATAACCCTTGGTGCTGCCTTTTAAGTACTTCCAATAAATTGTATCCTTTTTCAGTAAATCTGCGTGCATATACATAATCAAACAACGTTTGATGAAAAAATTGAATCTGATTGCTCTTTGTCTTTAATAACAGCTCATGAGAGAACAGATATTGCAACTCAAAGCTGAAGTCTGTTTCAAACTCCCTAAGGTGTACAGACAACTCTTGACGTTTATACATAGTTGTGACCAGAGCATCCATTAAAGCTAAAAGACGTTCTTTATCAACGGTACGCATGCTATCATCAAGTATGTATTTTCGCCATAATTGATGATAAAGTACGTCCGTTGACAATGGGTATGTCAGTTGTTCTCCTGACTTTATCTTTAAAAATAAGTATAAATGTAACGGATTACCCAAGAATCGTAGAAGATTGTCATTTAAATGTTTCTTACATTCATTCTTATCAAGAATATCTAGAACTTGTTCTTTAGTAAAATCTTTAAGTTCCCATTTGTTCTTTATACGTAAACTATCAAGTAATGGATCGTATTCTAAATCATATGGTCTACAAGAAATAACCACCCTGATATTTGAAATCAATTGTACCTGCCTTATCAATTTTAAAAGAGAACGCAATGGTGTACGATTGGAAGACAGTGATAACGACAATGCATCAATCTGATCTATCAGCAGTATGACCCGTTTATATTGATGAGTCATTTCCTCCATAACAATTTCTATAGGTTTTGCAAGATGCATATTTTTACCAAGTTCATCCGTATCTGCAAACTCAACCTGATCAGATTTAATGCCTAATACTAGATAATCCTTATTTTCCTTCAATTCTTCAAGTAAATCATGCATAACTATAGACTTTCCAACACCAGCCTTCCCATAAAGTAATGCCAATCTACAAGGATGTTCTGTAGATATCCTCCTTTCAATCCAATCTTTTATTTGATCAACCTCTTCTCTATGGATAGAAGGTTGTATAGTAGGTGCGTAGTCCTGCAACTCGTATGACCCTTTAACAAATGCAACAGAAGGCTCTTCTACATAGAGATTACCTACATAAATTTGTCCGCTATTTTTCTCTATATAAATTGGCGTTTGACCATTTTGATAAATAGTTTTATCTTCCATAACAACTTATCTTTACCGCTTAATGTTTCACATAACATTCTCTGCTTCATATAAGATTATCCAATTCTTACCATCCCGGCCAACTGCACGAAATAATCATTTGACCAAATATCAAGTTCTTTTGGATTGCGAACGAAAGGCAATACATCTTCTTTCACTTGTTTTATATCAGCTGTAGAGAGACGTTCAATAAGTTTCTCCTTGAATAACTCTGGAGTTATATTCTCATTGTTAAACTGCTTGCATCGTTCTGCCAAATGAGCAAAATCAAGTGGAACATTATGGCGAACATACCATTCAAAGTCGTACCAATCACGACCTTTTACTCTGTTCTTCCACGCACGATATACTAAGGCGTGCATCTTGCCTGCAAACAAGTCGGGAAGTGTAAAACAACGGGTCATAAATGAATATGGCTGAAGCAATAGCTTCTGTTCCGTCTTGAAGTTCAACGGTGGGCAAGTATCTACTTCTATCTTTATCTTTATAGATTTCTCTGTTTGGAAAGTCACATCATACACATCGGTATTATCTTTAAGAAATGCCGATTCAACCTTTCCGAAATTCCTCTTGTCTTTTTTCTTTATTTCAACCTCACGGCCTACCATTGTAAAAGCATCAACGATAGCAGGAAAGTATTTCGTAAAATCGAACTTATCATCTTGCGTAAGCAATGAAAAATCCATATCCTCACTGAAACGCTGTAAGCCATGAAAGATTCTCAAGCAAGTTCCACCATAGAAAGCCGCCGACTCAAAAAAGCCTCCGGCATACAAGCCAGCAAGTATCACTTGTTGGTTCACTTCAAATATAGCGTTTCTCTTCTGTTGCTCTGTTGTTAAATCATAACGGGAGAGCATATTGTCGAATATTTCATTTTTCATCGTCTTAAGAATTTTAAAAGTGTCGAAATTGAATCGGCCTTTTTGCCAACTTTTATGTAGTCTTCGAATATGGTTTTATCCATCTTATTGAACTCATCCATATCCATACGAATATCCTGTTCAAGATATGTTTCCACATCTTTCATATAGCGAAGATTGACCTGCGAGGAATTGGCAATCAAATCACACAAAGCCTTTTCCGGTGATGCAATAAGAAAAGCATAATTATCCTTATACATACTCCTTACTCCTATTGGAAATGCTATTTTTGAGATATGTTTGTAGTCATAACAGCCGACCGGAGTTTGAAAGCTACGCGAATGCTTTACCGTCATTGATTGATGAACATATACAGCCTCGGGGATAAGTCCATAATATCGTAGTGCAGTAGACATTGAAATATACGAAGGTGTATAGAGATGATTGGCTATCAACTCACTCGATAGGGTCTTTCCTGAATGTTTTGGGTTAGCCACATAAAGTCCCCGCTTCAGTCTGATGATAAATCCTTGCTTCTCAAGCCAGGTCACTTTTTTATTCGCAGACTTAAGTTCCGGGTATAACGATTCGATGATTGAAGTCGTTACAGGAATAGTTCCTATTTCAGTTAATTGTCTATCCATACTGCAAATATAGCAATAATTTGAACAATAAAAGAAATGGGACTTCCTTTTCTGTTCAAATTATTACTACTTAAACAATCTTAAAAAATAGCGACCGCTGCCACATAAGGCTGTTGTTTGTAACAATCACCGAAACACTGACCACACAGTAATTGAACTATCTCAAAGCCCTTATAGCCGTAGAAAAGACCATCAGTTCGACCGAAGTGATGCATCGCTATCAAATCGCTTCAACGACCTCAATATCCTGTTCAAAGGCTGCCCTTATCAAGAATGTTACATTGAATAATAAGGCAGATGCAATCTCATTCCAAGACCCGATTTATACCTATTGGTTAAAGACTGAGTACTTCGCAAAATAATCATAATGTCCCCTCCTTTTCAGAGCCATTTTTGTACCTTTTCTCATCAAAAAACGCCATTTTTCACAAGTTTTTGTACCGCACATTTTGATATTCAAGAAATTACACTTACTTTTACTTTCCAAAATGGAGGTATAAGCCGGGAATGGTGCTAAAAATCACTAACTTACACATTCTCAAATACTTGTCAACCTGTTGGTTGTACCTTTTAGAGTGCTATACTATTGATAATCAACGATGTACACATACTGCATCGGCAAATGACCTGCGTTTTTGCCATGTCAACTCAAATACAAAAAGAATACAACTTATGCGAAATAACTCACGTAAATTCAACTGTTTAGCTATGGATTGAAAAACATAGTTATTTTGCACAAGTTATACCCGAATTGTCGTTTTTTTGTTGTTACTTTGTTGCTCGTATAGATTGAGCAACAAAAAGCAACAAAATTATGGGACAATCCAAAGAACCTATCCGATTAAGACAGCGCAAGACCCCGGCAGGTCTTATCTCGCTGTACCTCGACATCTACCTTAACGGGCAGAGGTCGTATGAGTACCTAAAACTGTACCTAATCCCCGAAACCAACAAGGAGGACAAACGGAGAAACCAAGAAACGCTGAAACTCGCCGAGGCTATCCGTGCGAAACGGCTTGTCAAGTTGCAGAACAGCGAGTACGGTTTCAAATCTCCGTTCAAGGAGGACAGCAACTTCTACGAGTACTATGTGGCTATGTGCAAAGAACGGTTCAAGAGCGACAGCATGGGGAATTGGGGAAACTGGAACTCCTGCCTAAAGCACCTGCTCAAATACGAGCCGAAACTGAAAACGCTAAAATGGAAAGACATCGACCGGGAATTTGTCTTGGGCTTCAAGAACTACCTCGAAAACGAGGCGTGTGCGTGGTCGGAGGACAGCCGGGAAAGGGTCAAGGACAGACCGCTCGCCCGGAACAGCAAGGTTTCCTATTTCAACAAGCTGCGTGCCTATTGCAACAAGGCATACGACGAGCGCATAATAGCGTACAATCCCATACGAGGCATAAATGGTATCAAGACGGAAGAGGGAAACGGATGTACCTCACGATTGACGAAGTTCGGATGCTTGACAGGACGGAGTGCCATTATCCTTCCGTCAAACGGGCGGTCCTATTTTCCTGCCTGACAGGCCTACTCCGTAGCGACATTGAACAGCTAAAATGGAAAGACGTTTATACGTAGGACAACTTCACACGCATCATCTTCAACAAAAAGAAAACAAACGGGCTTGAAAACCTTGACCTCGCCCCCAAAGCCGTCGAGCTTATGAGCGAGCGAGGAAAGCCCGATGACTATGTGTTCGCTTGGATTCACTCACCACACATGACAAACAGCACGTTAAGGGAGTGGTGCATAGGTGTAGGAATAAACAAGCACATCACATTTCATTCCTGGCAAGATATTTAGTTGCCACTATCAATCTTACGAAACGAATAAACACGATACGCCACATCAGTCCACGTCACATTGCCGTCCACGCTCTTAGGTACAATACGAATACTTATGGAACTCTTACCTGCGGTATATCGTTTTGGTATTACAAAACTATCATCAAGCCATTGCATATGGGGATTGCCGTCAGCGTGATACCAATCGCGCTCCTCCACTCTTTTGCCGCATACATAAACCTCTGCCAGCTGGCGGGGAAGCCTCTGATTACTCGTGCGGAGTAGGCGCACACCTTCGTTGTCAGGGGTAGTATGAACCAGAAATGATAGTTGCGAACCCTCACCGTAAGACACAAAACTGTGGGCAACATGAACCTTATTATATGTTCCTTCGTACACCGATGTAGCTGTCTCCACACCGTGGCTACCAGATATTATGCAAGCATGATGGCGGCGCGAGCGGGCATCAGCAGTGAAGATAGAGTCGGTGAGCGTCTCACGGGGCGTATCCTGTCCGTAATAGAATATCGTTCCGGCATGCTCGAGATACTGGTTGTTGTGCTCACCACTCTCAATATTGAATCTTATGCTGCTGTTGAAAGGATAGCTGTCAAGTATGCACAGTCGTGTCATAGACCAAGGGTTATCCGACAGCCCATCATATCCACCGAAGGGATGTGCCTCTGGCGGAGTGGGAAAACCCCAGCCGTAAGATATGTAACTTTCCGATCCGTCACTCTGCACACGCGGTGTTTGCTCTCCGTCTATATACACATGAACATCGCCTTCGCAACTTATAACGTTTGGGTGCTCTGCCCAGCACGTCACATGGGCTGCCACCATTTTTCCGCATCCGGTAGCACTGCCTATACGGCTATCCTCTCCCTCAACATGACTCCGCACATAATATGGAGTATTCCGGAAATATCCTGCATCCCCGCACGCATATCTATTCTCATCAACTGTAACAATGCCTCCAGCAATAGTAAAGGCATGTATGCCACGGTTATGCAGGCATAACGTTGCGTTATGCCAGAAAGGCATTGGGAACGTGTTATACATCATACTGCCGGAAACGCCCATAAGCAGATATTCAACGGAGTTATATCCTAATGAATTGCCGAAAAACGCACCTACAGGACATAGCACATCGGGCGTGCCGTGCCCGTCGAAGGTTATCTCTATCCATAGTGTCTGAAGTGTCTCAGTGTCCATTCTGTCGGCAAAGAGGCGCACAGAGGATAGTAAACCAGCCTTGTCTGCCTTCGCCAAAAGACATGTGGCACCCGGCTGCAACTCGGTGCGGTGTATCACAACCGTGTCTGCAATGGCGTCATTGCACAGTGTAAACCCACAACTTTTCAACTGTCTCATATTCTCTAGACTCTCGGCATATACCACAGTCGTGTCGGTCTGCGGAAAAGCATAGGTTTTGTATACTATGTGTCCCCACCCGCTCTCGCCGCGCATACGGTCGTTACCATAAAGGCGTACGTCAGTAGTAACCTTACAGCTCTTACTAAAAGGCAGCGGCACAAAGCTGCGCGCCACGCGTATGGGACCGCGCCCGTTGTCGTAAGAACCGATGTAGCAGTCTGCAAGCGGTTTGCAGAAAGGGAATTTCATCCCGAGTTCCGACAGCCTAAATTCATACTGCGCCACCTTACTGCCGTCGAGATAGAATCGGAAGAGGGGGGCGCAGCACGTAAGATAACGGTGCTGTGTAAGGTTCAGTATACACCCTGGACCTTCCACGTCTAGGACCACCCATTCGCGGTTGGCGTCTTCATACAGATACCAGTCCCAGTCAGCGTTTCCGCCGGTCTTGTCTATACTCCCCTGATAATGTATCTCCGTGCCCATCGGAGCCAACAGCGGAAGATTTCTTACAGCATTGTAGATAAGCCCATCCTGCGCGGCAATGCGCGACAAGACAGGCATTAGTGCCACAACAATAAAAATCATTCTCTTCATAAATGTTTGTTTTTTTGTACATCTATCACATTCGTCATGAGGAATGTCACATTACCATATATATATAACGTTTTCACAAGCCTGCACAAGCATAGTCTCACCGCAGCGCACTCTCATGCCGTTAATGTTCGAATCTACACCCCACAGACATATAACGACGACAAACGAGTCTACCTTGAAGTCAATCTCTGCCGTAACTTACACCCCAGTGGCTGACGTTGAAGTACTAGCACTTTATGAGCTTAGACGTAGGTTTCAACGATTCGTATGAAGTGCAATACAGACGTCACATCTAATAGTCAATGACATCCTTAGGCTCAGATATGTGAAGTCGCAAGGATTGCCATGAGTGTCTTTTATTTCTAAATCGTACACAACATGTCATCTCACTCGTCTGCTATATCTTTTCAAACAATCTTGATAAGTTGCGTGAGGTTCAACCTCTCGTTAATATCGTTTATAAGATTACATTTCGTGTCCCGGTATACTTGATTTCTCCACTATTCTTAGATGTGGAGCCGCACCGTGTACATTATATTAAACTGCGCTATGCGATATCCCCCCCGTTTGTAGTCTTAAGATATGACTAAAACTTGAATAATTCCTTTGTATTTTATGTTTCGGTTCTGCAGACCACCAAATTATTGAAGCTGAGTCAAAACATTCAGTTCTTTGTTTATGTATTCCGCAGACATCAATCCTCCACAGCTTTCTCAAACGGTGTGGCTGGCAGTCCGGCACTGTTATACAAGTTGGCGTCATCAGGATTGTCTTCCCAGGCATAACGTACGGACTTCGGAGCAGCAATGCCACTACAATCGAGCAGCACACCGTCATTCCCGGACATCATAGCCTTCACCCATTGATACTTGCCATCGGCTCCTGCAACAGCAAAACCACATACATATCCGTAACGATTCTTTGCCATAAGTCTTCCTGCCACGTTGTCGAAAGTCACAAGTATATTGTTTCCTTTCCTCACAGCCTTGAGCACCTGCGGACTCTCGCAATATATGTCCGCCATTCCATAGTCGTTGTGAAGGGCAAGATACGCAAGACGATGTCCCACCGTCTGCTTGTCACGCGGATGTATATCGTTTGCATCACCCACATCTATTGTCACCGCCTGCCCGGTGTGCGGAAGACTGAGCGCAGAGTTTTGAGCATCGCGCAATACAGCCCAGTTGCTTACAGAAGGATGCTCGTCGGCAGGCATGTAGTTGGCAAGTTGAACCCAGTAGAACGGTATATCACCACGATTCCAGTGCTTGCGCCAGTCGTTTATCATCGCTGGAAACAGACGGTAATACTCTTCTGCTCTCGGAGTATTGTTCTCGCCTTGATACCATACGAAGCCACGCACTGGATAGCCCGCAATAGGTGCCACCATGGCATTGAACAGACGTGATGGGAATGCGTTAGGTCCGTCCTCCACATACTCGAATGCCTCGTTGTCCACAGCTATTTTGTATTTCCACTGACCATTAAGTATCGACAGCCGCTCCTGTCCCACTTGCAGGAAGAACAGATCGCTCGAGCCGTAGCATCCGCCACCAGCATGATTGTCCACAATCTTCACTGTAAGTTCATTCTTGCCACCTTTCAGCACGCCTGCTGGCACCAAGTAGCGGCGCTTTACGTCGTAACCGACGGTAGAACCAACTTTTTTACCGTTTATCCATGTAACGTCATCATCATCTATCATACCAAGGCTGAGCACAGCCTGCTGTCCGGCAAGGGGCTCGGGCACGGTGAATTCCACCGTGGTCCACACCACACCGTCCACACCAGACAATGAATCATCGGTCCACAGTCCAGGAACACGCAGAGGTTTCCAGTTTTCCTTGGAATACGACGGGAGATACCACTGCTCCTTTTCACCAGGCTCTTCGGCTATTGCTTTAAGGAAAGCAGCTTCAATCTCCTTGCCACGTGCGAGATAAGAATCAAGATCTTCGGAACGGAGCCTTGTCATAAGACGCTTGTATTTAGGAAAGGCATCTATAGCCTCCATGCTCATCCAACTTTCTATGTCGGTACCTCCCCATGATGTGTTTATCAGTCCGACAGGGACATTTAGACGTTCTGCCAGCTCTCGGCAGAAAAGATACCCGACGGCAGAAAAATTACCGGCAGTCTGCGGAGAGCATATTTTCCAGTCTCCCTTAAGATTATGCTTCGGAAAGCGCGCAATATCCTTTTGTACGTCAAATGAACGGATGTTGCCGTTGTTTGCAGTACGTATTTCCTCATCGGCATTGTTTATGGACCTCATCATGAACTCCATATTAGACTGCCCACTGCAGATCCAGACCTCACCCACAAGAACGTCGTTCAAGGTTAATATCTCTTTATTTGTTTTCACAGTCACCGCATATGGTCCACCCGCCGGCAACTGAGGCAGTTCTACACTCCATCGTCCATCACTGCCAGTCTTGGCAGAAGCAGTGTTCCCTGCAATGGTAACACTAACCTTGGCTCCCTTGTCTGCCCATCCCCAAAAGCGTATTTTCTCGTTACGCTGTATGACCATATGGTCGGACATTATTGCCGGAAGCCTCAGCTGAGCCGCTGCCGGAAGCACGGCAACCAAAACCAGCAGCATTATTCTTATTCTCTTTGTCATTTTGATTTTATCTTAAATGTTTTACTTTCACCTCTTATTATATATCTCCTGCCATCGGGCAATAAAAGTCTTGCCGTCATTGCAGCAGGTACGTTTACAATATATCTTATCACACCACCGTCACGTTTCCAGAATGTCTCAAGCCTACCGTAGGGTGTCTCACGGCTCACATTTAGGCTGTCGAGATCTGACGGGAAGTAAGGACGGATATTGACGAGTCTGAATCCCGGCATCCTCTCATCTGGAGTTATTCCTGCCAAAGACTTAAACAGCCATGCACCTACCTCTCCGAACATTATATGATTGAGCGAATTGTCTATGATAACATCTGTTCTCCAGTTCTCATGCAACGTAGTGGCACCTTGGCTTATCCAATACCCCCACGAAGGATATGTCTTCTGACATACGACCCTGTATGCCGTATCAGCATATCCGTTGTCTGACAAGGCTCCCAACAGAGCCTTGCATCCATGCACGCCTACATCAAGATGGAAACAATCTGCCACAACGCGCTCGTTAAGGCGTGATGCCGTTTTGGCACGAAGCTCATCCGGAACCACATCCCAATACAAAGCCATGGACAACTCTGTCTGCGTTCCGCCTGCATACAATCCGTTTTCCGGATTGAGGAAACGACGATTTATAGCCGAGCGTATGTCATCCGCCAGACGTGAATAATGAGAGGCATCTCAGGCTTTTCCAAGAAGCCTTGCAACCTCGGACATTATAACCGCATCTACATAATAGTATACTGACGTGGTATAGCATAAGTCGCTCTTTGTCTTTACGGGTATCCAGTCGCCAAGTCCCCAGTCTGTCAGGTTTTCCTTTGCAACAGTCTCTATATGGCGTACATACCTGTCCATGCAGTCGTAGTGACGTTCAAGAATTTGTCTGTCACCATACCAGCAGTAAATCTGCCATGGTATGATTACCGCAGCACTTGTCCAGTCAACGCCATTAGCCCAATCATATCCCCATTTGTCCGTAGGCACTATGCAGGGCAACGTACCGTCTGGGCGTTGTTCGTCGCGGAAGTCCGCCATCCACTTCTCATAAATGGTCACAACGTCATAATATGCCATTCCTGTCTCAAGTGCAAGATAGGCGTCTGCCGTCCATCCGTTCTTTTCACGTTGAGGGCAGTCAGTAGGATAACCGAAAAGATTACTGAGATAAGAGTTCTCCGTAGCTGCAAGAAGTTTATTTAGATATTCCGATGATGAATGCCAGTATCCCGTACGTGGCACATCGCTGTGCATTTCCTCAGCCACAAGACTCTCCGCAGTAAGTTCTAACGGTACGGAAGAACTTACCTCTACATACTGGAAGCCTTTATACCCGAACCGTGCGGCAAACTCGTCATCACCTCCGCTAAGCGTGACAATGTCTGTCTGAAACGGATCACGGTCGTCTGTCGGACGATAATGATAATCTATATTCCTCAGATTTACTCTTCCGTCGGCATAAAGCATCTCCCCGTGCTTAAGCCTAACCACCGTACCGCGCGGACCACGGATACGAAACCGCGTAACACCTGCAATATTCTTTGGAAAATGATAAACAGCAATAGTGTCGGACAGGCGGTCTATCTCATCAGCCCTGAAAACAGCCGTACGCCTTACGGGATGCATAACCTGAGAAGATACGATGCGCGTTGGAGAATCAACCTCCTTAACACCATGCCATGACGACTCGCTCCGAACTGTTCGGGCATCATAATGTTCCGCCGTATATATACTCGAAAAGACAGTACTGCTTTCAGCCGTCTGCCAGCTGCCATCCGTCATAACATTCTCCTCGGTGCCATCCGTATATCGTATGAGCAGGTTTGCGGCAAATCGCGGACGGTTGCGCCACGATGCCTCATGAAAGAACCACACTGCCGTAGACTGGTGATTATACCATCCGTTGCCAAGCTCAACCATTACAACGTTGACGCCCTCACGGATAAGTCCGGAAACATCGTGCATAACAGAAAGAACACAACGGTCGAAACGCGTGAACATAGGGTCAAGGCAATGGTCGCCGACTTTCGCTCCATTCAGCATAATCTCGTGCAGACCGGCAGAGGCAACGGTAATAAAAGCTTCCCTCACCGGTTTGGCAACGTTCACCGTATTACGATATAAAGCCAAGGGACGGTAAGCTACATCGTTGCCGTCAGTAATCCAACGCGCACCGCCGAGAGGCAGATTTGTAACGAAACTTGCAACGACCGAGCTGTGCTTCCCTACAAACACACGCCAATAATATCTACGGGCAGGTTCCAGTTTCATTCCCGTAACGGGAAACTCTTGCGTCGCAGGAGCAAGATCATATACACGCACATGTCCCGAACGATCTGACGTGCGTCCATGTCTGAATGCTGAGACGGCAAGACTGTCTTCTGAAATTACGACACGAATCTTGCCCTTAAGTTCCGGTAAAGTCCAACTGAGACGCGGATGAACTGCATCCACGCCTACCGGATTTCTCATATACTCACAACGCAGATTGTCTACATCCGCATATAAAGTAAACGAAAACACAACGGCAGACACCGTCAGTAAAGTTCTAAGATATAATGCAAATATTCTCATTCCAAACATCTGTTACCTGTTTACGGTTTCTTTCCCAAAGGGTAAGCCAGAAGTATAACAATTTCAAGAACAGCCACGGCAGCAGGTATGTAGCTCATTACAATACGTATGCCAAGCATGGCAGTGTCGCTTTGCTGGGCAGCATTAGGTACAAGACCGAAAGCTGCCAATATCCACAGAACAGCCGCACCGGCTACAGCACCACCGAACTTCTGCGCCATAGAACCCGAGGAGAATATCAAACCGGTAGATGACGTTCCATGTATTCTGGAAGAATAGTCGGCGACATCAGCATACATAGACCAGACAAGCGGAGATACAACACCTGTAAGTATGCTTATGAGCACCTGCAATAGAAGTATCATAAGAAAACCGCTATTGGTCATCGGAACATAAAAGAATGCTACAGACAAGAGTGCCAGCAACGCCGCAGAAACAATAAACGACTTTCTCTTGCCCAAACGAAGTGACACAGGAACGGCAAGTACAACACCTATCATATTGCATACTTCACCAACAGCAAGGAATATACCAGCAAAAAACAGGAAAGACACAAAGCCCAGGTCTATATGTGCCGTCTCCCCTATATAATATTTAAAGTAATATGCAGCAACAGAACCGCGAAGCGTATTGAAAAGATTGGTGCAAAGAGCTGCAGATGTAAGCAACCACCACGGAGAATTTGAGGCAAGAGCCTTCAGGTCATCCCAGACAGAACCGGTTTTGGACGGGCGTACATTCTCACGCGTCATGCGGAAACAAAGGAGGAAAAGTATAAACGTAACCGTAGCAATTACAAACATGGCATATTGCCATCCGTTCTGCAATGCAATGAGCGAAGTTTCGTCACCGCATAGATCGGTAAAGAACTTGACCAACGGTTCCCATGCAAAAACAGCTACGAAAGAGCCGGCATAAGCAAAGAACATACGAAAACTGGAAAACACTGTTTTCTCATCGGAATTATCAGTAACTACACCAAGCATCGAACCATAAGGCACATTGATAGCCGTATATACGGTCATCATAAGTATATATGTGACATAAGCCCAGACAAGACGCCATGTTTCGTTCCACTGCGGAGTGGTAAACAACAAGCAACCAGCCAATGCAAACGGCAAAGCCATCCACAACAGCCAAGGACGATACTTACCCCACCTTGTATCGGTACGGTCGGCTATTATACCCATCATCGGATCTGAAACAGTATCCCATATACGTGTCACAAGCATCAGCACCGCCGTTGCTCCAAGGCTAAGTCCGAAGATATCACTATAAAATATCGGAAGATAATAGCTGAATATTTTCCAGAACATTGACGATGACATATCGCCAAGACCATATCCTATTTTCTCTCTTAATTTAGCCATAAACTATAATTTTACCTTGCACTTCCTGTTCTTATCAACAAGACCGTAGATTGCTTTTACAGACTCTATCGAACGGAGTCCATCGGAAGGTGTATTGAAACAGTAGTCCAAAAGTCGCTCAACAGTAGACTCTGCCACATGTAGACGCGTGTCACTCGATGCGTAATATATAAAGACGTTACCATTGTCTTCAATCCAGCCATTGGAAAAAAGCACATTACTCACATCACCGATACGTTCTTCACCGACAGGAGCCATAAAATATCCTGCTGGCTCTGCTATTACATGAGTCGGATTTTCCAAAGACGTAACATAAAGATAGAGCACATAGCGCAATCCTGCTGCACACCCGCGTACGCCATGAGCAAGATGCAGCCATCCCCGTGAAGTTTTTATAGGATGAGGACCTTCACCGTTCTTGACTTCTTTTATAGTATGATACTCGCGCATATTGATAATCTTTTCATCATGTATTTCGGCATGACATATATCATCAATAAACGCCCAACCTATTCCACCGCCATTACCGGTATTGATAAATCCATCCTGCGGTCGTGTATAAAGTACATATTTGCCATCGACAAACTCAGGATGAAGAACAACATTACGCTGTTGTGTATCTGTCTTTACATCATCAAGACGTTCCCATGTCTTCAGATCTTTTGTCCTCGCTATTGCCGCTGCAGCAACCGCTGAAGAAAGATCTCCCGGTTCAGCACACGGGTCTTTACGTTCGGCACAAAACACAGCATATATGTATCCATCTTCGTGCTTAGTCAATCTTGCATCATACATATTCGTATCTATTGTGCCTGGTTTTTCAGGCATCATGACAGGATAATCCCAAAAGCGAAAACCTTCCGTGGGACTGTCACTCTCTGCAATTGCGAAGAATGACTTGCGGTCAGCACCTTCAACGCGTGCCATAAGGTAATACTTACCATTCAGTTTTATAGCGCCGGAGTTAAGTACAGCATTTATAGAAATACGTTCCTCACACAGTGGATTGTCATTCTCATCCATGTCATATCGCCAAATCAATGGAGCGTGTGCTGCCGTAAGTACAGGATACTTATAACGACAATAAATGCCATTCGAACTGATTACCTGTTCATTATGACGGGTTACAAGCTTCTCATAGTCACTTACAAGTTCATTTATATTCTTTAATTTCATAATGAATTAATATTATTTTTCTTTTTTCAATATCAAAAGCCAATCATCGTTGCCATGCTCCGGCAAACACACATCAAACGCATATCCTTCAGAAATACCTCTATCCATGCGCTGTCCAGTACGTGGATTCATCCACTCTATTGTATACCGCAAACCGAACGTATCGGGTATTGTAAGTTTCCATCTACTCCCTCCTGGGAAGTAACACAGCAGATAATCTCCTGTAATGAAGGCAACAGCCTCATCAGTATTGTAATCATCTACGGGAACGGCACAATCAGGAACGTTATATCCTCCGCTGAAAGGAATTTCATTCCAAAGCCTCACAAAATGTATAAGTTGGCATTCAGCCTCCATATCCATGGCATTATACCAATATGTTTGTGCACCGCATTTAGATTCCCGTCCGGGGGCATACATCTGCCAGAGATTGTTATTACCATAAGTATATCCACATGCTCCAGTAAGCATGCTCTGATATAATGTGCGCCTTACGTCTATTGCCGCAAACCTGCCGTCTTCTAACTTAAAATTGCGTGGTATATCTTCATAACGCGGCTCACCGTCCATAACTGGCTTTACAGGCCTCAGAGACATGTCATTCAACATCATACGGCGATATATATCATATCTATTTTGGCAATGACCGGTCTGTATCATATTGAAATCGAGCCATTTTTCATTATGAAACCACATGGAAGACGAATGCTCTCCATGCGGATGATATGTCATAAGGTGTATCTTGTCAACAGACTTTATCCCTCTTGCCATTGCATTCCATATTGCACGGTTCTTGCCGTCTCCTCCACGGTCACCTCCTATTACCCATATAATATTAGGACATGAAGCCCATCTGTTACCCAACAATTTACCATACGTTTCAGCATTATGCTCGTCAAAAACCTCCGGGCCAATACCCCATTGCTTATCTACCTTATCACCCCATGTGGGCAATATTGCAAGATACAGACCTATATGTTCTGCGTATGCAATAACAGAATCAACATGTGCAAGATAACGGGGATTAGGTCTGAGCACATCTCCATCTATTAATTGCGGGACACCCACAGCTGTCGTATCCCGGACACCAACCAGTTCTGAAAGAAGAACTGTCTGTATAACATTTATACCTTTCCCAACCCTGTTGTCCATATAAACACATGCCTCTTCGTACGTAAGTCTTGAAAGCATTTCCCATGCAGTATCACCCATATATAAAAAAGGTGTACCATCATCATACTCAAGATATCTCCTACTATCGTCAACCTTAAGATTACCGTGTATAAACGGTATACCGGCACAAACGGCAGAAGGAAAGAACATCATGGTTATGAGAAGATACTTACTTATCATACGGAATAATCTACTGACAAAACGTACTGACATCCTATCGGTTCTCATGTTATTTTGTCTCTTTATACTTCGCCATAATTTTCACCTGAGGCTTCTCCTTGCCACCGTGATAAGTCGGTATTGTCATTACAGCATCCGTCCACCAAGGTCCTGACGCCCAATAAAGAGCCGGGACACCGTTTTTCTGCAAATATGCAAGAAAGTTGTCCAGCGTCTTTTCCCAACGTTCATCTCCTTCAGGTATACCATATTCGCCTATTATACCACGAAGATTGTTCTTATTAAGCCATTCCACAAAAGGACGTACAAGCTCCACGCCGCGTTTGGGACTCCCCTCTTCCTGGTCATATGTGAACTTATAAGTACCCGAACCGTCATAGTCGAAATAGCAATGTGCCTCATATATAAGATTTCCAGAAGGGTCACTAAGTGTCTTTAGATTGTCACTCATCTGCACCCAACGTCGTGCAGAACTCCAATGGTATCCTCCTACAACGATAGGAGTTTGAGTGTCCACAGTTCTGATAGAGTCTATAGCCACCTGTGCCATTTTATGCCATGACACACTTGCAGGAAGGTCATGAGGCTCATTCATCAATCCGTAACCATAGATATTTCCAAAACCGCTAAACTCCTGTGCCATCATTCGCCAGAATTGACCGTAACTCTCATAAGACAAATCAGATGTTCCTATAATCTTCTCGCGACCGTCATCTATACGACGACAATAGTTATGCATGTCAAACAATACTTTCATTCCACGTCTCTCAGCAGCCCTGACAAAATCTTTAATCTTAGACAAGTCTTCTTGACATAAAGGTCCATTGGGATTATGCTGAAGGCGTTCCCAGCGGAATGGAAGGCGTACAAGCATCAACCCTTTTTGTTGCCAGTATATAAGATCCGTATCCGTGGGGTACGTATAATGCTTATTATATTCACCGGGGAATACAGAGCCAAATTCGCCACAAGCCAGATTAACACCAAAAGGCTCACCGGCAAACATAACACCCCTTAACGCTATCAGTACCGAGATTAAACCTAACTTCATCTTATTCATAATTTCATTTATTTTTTGAATTCCACCATTTTACTATAGCCGGATGCGATGTATTAGCATCTACTGTTACCGTCTCACCCGGATCAATCCATAAATAATTGTCCGATAAAAGCAAACTCGAAGACATTCCAGGCACATCTATTGTAACACCTACAGCCGGCCAATCTGACTGATTTTTTATTATTATAGTATTCTCATTCTGTTCAAAACATATATCTGCTGCACATGACTCCCGCATTACACCACGACGTGTCTCATAATTACAGAAGTACCAGTTTCTTGCTATAAGTGTACCATCATCTTTCATAAGATCTGTTTTCATATACAGCATCTCACTTAATGTCTGTTTATCATTCAGTACAATATCCGAAATCTTCTCAACTTTGCCTTTAGGCTTAATCATAATTAACGTATCAAGAACGCACTGCATCTTATGATTCCAAACAGAAAGACTGGCTTTCACACTCCGATTTGTAATCATATTATTATCATCAAGAAGATAATAAGGAATACTTACCTCTTGCCCTGCCATATTTGTCCTATCAAATAACAATACAGTAGTTGTAGGCTCAAAAGCCCGCTTCACAAAATAATGCAAAGGTTTTATTACACCGTAATAATCTATACTAGACCATGACAATCCCGGATAGTTGTCATTTAACTTATAATAAAGAGCACCCGTTGTATTTGGCCACATGGTACGAGAACGTTCAATAGTGTGCCTTACACCTACCACTTGCGCCATCTGTGACCCAAACACAGCCTCATCTAAAGTCTCCAAAGATGTGAAATAACCGGCATATTGCCCCAACCTGCTAATCTCTCCATTTGTACCGAATATTGGAGTATGATGAGTAAAAACCGACTCTTCCTTTGGTGGCCATACATATTCCTCATCATTAAGATATTTCATAACTGACTCCACTGACGGTAATGACGGCACACCGAACTCGCCCCAAAAACGTGCGGTCATGTTAAGATTATGATTTAGATGCATTTCGTCCCACCAACAGTTATAGTTATGACGGCTACCGCCCCATGGCTCTGCACGATGAAATGGTCTGGATCCATCCAGTTCTATACTAAGGCGTCCCATCATGTCTATAGCACGCCCATAAGGATTCTCAGACTCATTACCACCTCCCCACATGACAAGAGACGGATGATTTCTAAGACGAATTGTATTGCTGACAACAGTTTCCCTCAGCATTTCAAACGGCTGTGTGTCATGACTATTCCATGCCGTGGGCCATTCCTGCATCACCATAATACCTTTCTCGTCACAAAGTTCATAGAACGCATCCGTTTCCGGAATACCTCCTCCCCATGCCCTTATCAGCTGGATATGCTGCTGACGAGCTACAGACAAGAACCTATCATACCGCTCTCTTGAAAAATAAAGTAAAGCATCCATCATACACCATCCTGTTCCTTTTACAAACATATCATGTCCATTGATGCAAAACATCCAATTATATAAATCCTCACTTTTTCCCTCTGGGAACGGCTTCATTTCTACTGTTCTAATACCGAAACGCTGCTCACAAACAGAGATTATCTTTCCATCAACCCAAAGCTGTATTTCCGCATCATATAAATTTGGTCTGCCGACACCATTAGGCCACCAAAGGCTCGGATCTTTTATTTTAAAATCAAAAGCGACATTCCCTTTAGCCTCATTTATTGTTTTAGCAAAAGCCTCAGCCTTTCCATCAAAATTATGAGGCTTTATCAACAAACGGATTTCTCCTGTCGTAACATCCGGAAATGTAATTTGCATCCGCATGTCACCTTCTACAGAACGAGTAATAAAGAACGGAGTCTCTATCCTTAAATCAGGTCTGTCTAAAATCCGTACATCATTCCATATACCCATGGAAGGTATCTTTGAATAATGCCACCCATAAACACAATTGGCCACCACAGTATGTTTCCAAGCCTCATTTGCCGTTGCCGGCCATCCGCCGTTATATATCTCCGGTATCGGGAAAAGTTCCACCTTAATAACATTCTCACCACGCTTCAGATATCTTTCCACTGCAATATCCGGACCGCCAAACATTCCTTCATGCTCAGCAGCAAGTACCCCGTTTATAAAAATCCGGCACTTATTTGCCACACCTTTAAAAGATAACAACGGATTGGACATCGTGCCATCATAGTCAAACGTCCTTGTAATAAACCAATGCTGATAAGAACAACGCTCTGCTATCGTGTCATTTATTCCCAAATACGGATCCGGAATAACTCCGGCATCTTTCAATGCCTTATGTATGCTTCCAGGAACATTACACGGAACGAAGATATCCGAATTTATACTGTCAGCTCCGGTCAACATCCACGAACCGTTTAATGACAATATACGATCCGAAACACGATGTTTCATTTTTCTCACAGAAATATCAGACATATCGACAGCTTCCATATCGAGTGGTGATATAGCATCGTGCCATGTCCGGCGATCTATCTCGTCAAGTGAAGCCTGAGCATGTACAGCGCATGCAACAAACATCATACATATTACCGTTATAAACGTTTTATTCATTGACGAACAACTCTTTCTTTAATTCAAGGATTATATTTACGCAGGTTTGCCCTTACAATCCTGCCGTATGGTTTTATCACATCATCCGTCCAATGCCCGTCTTTACGTGCCCTTGGAATAAGCATAGAACAAGTCTCGTTCTTATCCGAAACAGACCAGTTTATCCAGCTTATATGATGTTCCTCCATCCAGTCAGTCCAACGTTGCCACTCTTCCATGTCGAGCGGACCGTCACCAGTACATTCCATACCGGCCGATTCATTAACAAAGATAGGAATTCCTTTTTTCCACGCCGCTTCAGCACGATTGCGCAGTTCTTGTCCATGAGTGGCAGCATAAAAATGGAGACTATACATTATATTTATCTGTCCCTCCAACGGACATTCTGCTACGAGGTGCAGATCTTGATCCCAATGGGGACTACCGACAAGAACGATATTGTCCTTATCATATTTACGTATTTCCGCTATTACCGCATATGCATAGTCTCTGACACTTTCCCATGTATCCTCCATAGGTTCATTATATATTTCATAAATGACATTAGGATATTTGCCGTATTCCTTTGCCATCATACCGAAAAACTTAACAGCTTCTTCTTTTTCGGGATAATAAGTGTGCCAGTCTATTATAACATAAATCCCATTCCTTATGGCAGCCTTAATAACTTTGTTCATGCAAGATAGGGCAAACTCAGGGTTTTCTTTGTAGTTATCTTCAATACAGATGCCCATGGCTGCACGCAATACAGTACAATTCCAATCATCCCGAAGCCATTTTACACATTTTGCGTTGTAAAAACGAGGCCACAGATTGTGCCAGCCAAGGCTTACGCCACGAAGAACAACAGGCTCTCCCCTACTGTCACACAATTGATTGCCTATAACCTGCAGCTGCCCCCACCTCTTCACTGGAGTAACGGCATATGCAGCCACTGTCATCATCAACAATATAATAACAATCTTAATTCTACTCATAAGAAATATTTTATTTCGCCTTAAAGTACTTTTTGAGAACAGACATCTGTGGTCTGTCTTGTCCGTTTATCGGCTGTACAGCTAAAGAATAGTCTCCCCAACGCGGGCCGGCGGACCAGTATGTACCGCCTATTCCGTTCTCCGAAAGATATTCCAACGCCTTATCAAGAGTGACAAGCCAGCGTGGATCGTTATCAGGCACACCGTATTCACCTACAAAACCCTGTTTACCATATTTCTTACACCATTCAACAAACGGCTTCAGCCTCTCTACACCAATGTCCTCAGTCGCTTTTTCTTCATCATAGTTCTTTACATAATTACCGCTGGCGTCATTGTCAAAATATACATGCGCCTGGAAAATAAGTTTGTCTGAAGGGTCAGTAAGGTCTTTCAAATTCAGGCTAAGGTTTGACCACTTACTCGATGACGCATATTCATTACCCTCAATAACTATAGGTGTCTGCTTGTCCACTTCTCGTATGGCGTTTACGCATTCCTGAGCCAATTTGTCCCAAGGAGAAGACTTCAGCATATCATGTGGCTCGTTCATTATATCATAGCCCCATATATTTGTATATCCCATAAACTCCTGTGCCAGACGTTTCCACAAATCGCAGAAATGAGCAGAAGAACATGTACGGGAACCTAAGATGGCATAATTGTTGGCATTAGAGTTATGACCGTTGCTATATGTACAATAACGTCCGAAGTTATGCAAATCAAGGATTACATAAATTCCAAGCTCTTGAGCCGCACTGACAACAGCTTTCATTTTTGCTAGTTCCGTCTGATCCAGTTCACCTCCAAGTTGTCTCTGTATACGCTCCCATCTGAATGGGAAACGTATCAGTTTAAAGCCCTTATTTGCAAAATATTCTATATCCGAACGGGTCGGATAACCGTAATGTGTACCATCTACTCCGGGATAGACCGCTGCAAACTCGGCACCGGACATGTTTACGCCGAAATACGGTTCTGCAAGCTTGGCTACCGAGCCTCCTCCGCCAGTACCTCCACCAGGATTATCACCGTTGCCGTTATTATCACCGTCACACGACGTAAGTCCAAAGCACATCAGTGTCAGAACCATTATTATATTGATAAACTTAAAACTCTTCATATCTTATTATTTTTTTACAAAACGAAAGTTAGTCATTGCTATATTATATGTCTGCGTTGAGGTCGGAGAAAATATTATCATGAACGGGTATCGTACAGTACTGTCGGTTCCGGCAGGAACAAGCACATGCCCCTCAGGATCTTCTTCGTCAAGGTCTATCCGTATGGTTTTCCACTGATTTTTTGTATTCAAAGCAATACCGTCACCGCCTGGATACCATTGATAATTTCCAAAAATAATCCTGTAATTGGAATTAAGAGGATATTTCTGGTCATTCCAGAATTCAAAGCGCATCTGATAATTCTGCGGATTAGCTGCCACATCATCTGGCAAGTCGATGAATCCTGCCCAGAACACCATCCAACCCCAAGCGTTAACCTGATCTTTAAAACGTATATACTTACCGTCACCGCCTAAAGGTTTGGGGTCATCAGGTCCCGCAGAGAACTGGCTGTAGAGGAAGTTCTTAGGTGCCCACGGATACTTGCTTGCATGAGTGAAAGCACCTGCACCGGGCCAGTTGTTGAAGTCGAATAGTTCCGACACACCCGGTTTGGCATAATCAAGTGTCACTGGCTCTGTCATCTTGGTGCCTTGAACGGTCACCGGGTCACCCATTTTTGCATTTCCGGGTATCTGTATCATCAGCTCCGTTTCCGAAGCGGCAAGCACATTCACATCTTTGTCGCCCACCTTGACAACAGCGTCTTCAGCCGTTATGCCGTAGAGGTCGTAGTCATTGCCCTGAATATATGTAGTGTCCCCGGGCTGTGCAAACTCACAATATAGTCCCTGAATCTTAAGCTCGGGTATTGTCACCTTCAGCGGAGCCGATGTCTCACCAAGTTTTGTTGATATATATACACGGTCTGTAACCGTCTCGGGAAGCACTCTCGGAACCCTCGCAAGCACTGCACCGTAACTTGAATACACATCACTCAGGTCTACATCAACATCATTAAACTTCAACGACGTAACGTTGCCGAGATTTGTTCCTTCTATACGCACCACCTGAGTAAATGCCGCAGTCTCTATCGGCGTTCCGGTAATGTCGTTTGCCATGACAATCTTCGTAATGGCAGGAGCGCCGGTACTCGGTATATTCTCACCAGCAAGGACTTCATCCACTTGGGTTATGTCGTCACATGCAATACACCCAAACATCATACAGGCACATATAATAGAAAATGATATACATTTCATACTTCTGTCGTGTTTTGTTTAACTTAATAGTTTCATTAATTAGTTCCATCCAGGATTATTTGCTTTAATGCCCTTGTTTGTCAGCACTTCAAGAGTAGGAATGGGGAACAGTAGATGCTTTTCCGACCGCTCCTTGACATTTCCAACTTCATCGGCTCCTCCCAAAGCATTCATGGCTGGAAGATATATACCCCAACGTATAAGATCCCAACGACGGTCTCCCTCAAGAGCAAGCTCCATTGCACGTTCCTCTATGATCGCAGAGCGTAACGATGCTTTAGGAGATACCTTTGTATTAACACCGTCAACCTTCACTATTGTTCCATCTTCAAACTGTTCTATATCACGCGGTGTGGCATTACTGCGCTCACGTACAAGATTAAGTGCGTTAACAGCTTCTTGTGTAGGACCGTTAAGTTCATTGGCAGCCTCAGCAAGAATAAGAAGCACATCCGCGTAACGCAAAAAAGGATAATTGGCATCTGTACGGCTAAGAGTACGGTCGCTTATCTGCTGAAGATATTTTGTCTGAAAAGCGAAGAACTGTTCGGATCCGGCACCGTCACAACGCCAGCTTGACGTCACATCCGCATTGTCATACGGTGCCTCACGGTTTTCAACTCTCTTCTGCCATATACCGAAATTAGGATAATATGAGCCTCCGCCCCAGCTTGTGTCAGAACCATCACGTATCCAAGCATGAAGAACTCCTTCGTATATACGATGGTCCTTTTCTTCAAACAGCATATACCAATGCCATCGCATACCCACAGTAAGACTGTTCACTATATGACCAGCTGCATTTGTCATACCGCAATAATGATAAGAAAACAGCGTACCATACATATTGTCCCCCGATATTGTCTGCAATGAGAAGAGATGCTCCGATGCAGTCTTTCCGGAATTGCTCCAAAGCTTTGAATAATCGGAAAGTTCTATTTTCCCATAATTACCTTCCTTTACTGCCTTTGCAAGGTCATAGGCTTTCTGCCAACAATCTCTCACATCGAAATTCTCATATCCGGCGACGACACTCTTATGCATCAGCGTTTTTACAGGATCCGTATATACCTTTGTAGCTGTGCCGTTAATATTCTGCACGACATAAGGTATACCAGTCTTCACCACGAGTTCTTCACCCTCTGCGGTTGCTCCGGCTGCCATTGTAGCATACACCTTTGCTTCCAGTCCGGCTGCAGAAGCCGCATTTACACGCCCGGGCGTATACGCTCCGTCCGTATTCTTATAAAGCATGGTGCGGGCATCATCGAGAAGCGGAATTATAGTATTCTCATATACATCCTTTATCGGAATACGCGGGAAGTTGTCATATGTCCCTTCCTCGTCAACGCTTACAGAATGTATTGGAATATCTCCGTAGGCTCTTGTCAGCATGAAATATGCCCACGCCTTGAGGAAATAGAGTTCTCCGAGACAATTGTCGCGGTGACGCTCTGTCGCCCGGTCGAGTGCCTTAACATTGGTAATTGCCTTGTTCGCCTTGTTTATAAGGGCGTACATTCCATTCCACATGGCGTCTGCCTGAGATGTACCACCCTGAAAGTTACCGCTTCCGAACTCGGAGAACTGCCACACAGCACCAGATATATAGTCGCAGTCGTAGTCCAGCGGACGAGGGAACGAACCGTACATGAACATGTCAGAGAACAACGAGTTATAGACACCGAGTGTCCATGAGTCAGCACCTTCATTACTGTTTGGAATGTCATCTGTCGTGACAAACGTATAAGCCTTTTCTTCGAGCCAATCCTCACACGAAGTGAGTACAGGAACAGACATAAGCGCAAAAGCCATGGCTGATAGAAATATTTTGCTTTTCATATTTATTTTTATATTGATTAATACAGGTGTATATTATAAGCTAAGCTTAACACCAAAAGAGAAACTCCTATTATTCGGGTATGAATTTATATCCACACCACGACGCGAAGCGTCTGTACCGAAAGCGTTTACATCCGGGTCAAACCAACTGTAATCGGTTATCGTAAATAGATTGGACGCCGTGAGATATGCTCTCAGTCCAACAGTTCTTGCTATACGTCCGAAGTCGTATTCAAGACTTACGGTCTTAAGACGGAAATAAGATCCATCTTCGACATATCGGTCTGAAAGAAGCATGTTACGTGTCATTGCTGTCGTAACACGAGGCCATTTTGCAAACGATGCATTTTCCGGTGTCCATCGTGTGTTATATGCGTCTCTTGTAATATTTCCGATACTTGACATTCCAATCATCATCAAATTTCCATTGTAGACATCATTGCCCTGAGTTCCTTGAAAGAACATACTCAGATTGAGTTTCTTCCAGCGTCCGCTGATATTGAATCCGTAGGTATAATCGGGATTCGTGTCACCTATGACAACGCGGTCGCGGTCTGCTGTGAGCTGTCCGTCTCCGTCAACATCGACATATTTTATCTCACCCACCATACGCTGTGCTTCAGAGTCTGATACCGTACGGTACATCGGATCGGCACGAACCTCAGCTATATTGTCATAGAAACCGTCCTCAACATATCCGTATATCGCACCTATAGGCATGTCGTTACGCTGTATGAATACCTGGCTGGCACCGTACCACAACTGTGACGCATACTGATCGGCAGGAAGGTTGAATAACCTGTTGCGGTTCCATGATATGTTCGCATCCACGTTCAGTCCCCAATCACGTGTATCAACCACCACAAAGTTACCCGACAGCTCAAAACCTGTATTACGCACACTTCCGCTGTTTGTCCACATCGTTCTGTATCCGGTATCAGTAGGGATTGAAATGGTCTGGAGCAAATCGTTTGTTTCCTTCATATACCAATTCATACTCAAACTGAATCTGTTGTGCATAAAGCCCATGTCAAGCCCCACGTTAAACTGGTCTGTAGTTTCCCATCGTAATTTGGTGTTTCGTGGACCACTCCCCGTATCATACGTGTAACCACCGTTCAGAGAACCAGACAATGGATAGTTTGCCACGCGCACCCTGTCCATAGTCATATAATCTGACAAGGCTTGGTTACCTGTCTGGCCATAGCTGACACGGAGCTTAAGATTAGAGAAAATATTAAGATCCTTTATGAACTTCTCTTCGGATATATTCCATGCCAACGCGCCTGATGCGAAGTTTGCAAACTTGTTGCCTTCGGCAAACTTACTTGAACCATCACGACGATATGATAATGTCGCGATATATCTGTCCATGAGAGTATAGTTCACACGCCCTAGCAACGACACCATGGTAGAACGTCCGCGGTCGCTAGTCGGAGTGTCAATGGTCATGGCTGCGCTCATGTCGTGGTCCTTTGTAAGGTCTGTCGGAAAATTACTTGCCGTGATGGACTTTCCTCCCCAATTGCTGCGTTCGTATGTAAATGCGGCAACAGCATTAAGGTGGTGGAACTTTCCGAAAGTCTTGTCAAACGTAATAATGGATTCAAACGTGATGTGAGTATTCCAGTTATCTGCCTTTCCTGCACGTCCTTTGGCTGTCTTGCCCTCACCTGTCTCCCTATTATAATAAGTGTCACGCTCACGGTTTATGTTGCTTATACCGAGATTCTGGCGGAACGAGAGATATGGTGCGAGGCGCGCCTCGAGATACGCTGATGTAAATACGTTTGTTGTAACCATCTCATCTTTTGCCGTATTGACGTATGTACGCGGGTTGGCAGACAGCCACGCATACGTGTCCGCATCCGACTTGTCTCCTACATATATTGTCGGAAGATAAATAAGTGCAGAACGGATTATACTGTAATCGTATGAATTTGTTTTTGAGAATTTGTTTTCAGAATGTGTAAAGTTTATGTTCAAACCAGACTTAAGCCATTTAAACGGATTGGAATTTACATTCGTACGGAATGTGTAACGCTCATAACCAGAATTCTTTATTACACCCTCCTGATTTGTATAGTTTCCGGATATGGCATAATTGCCCTTGTCACTTCCACCTGAAATACTGAGATTATATGTCTGGTCTGTTCCTGTTTGTGTAACCTCGTCGAGCCAGTTCGTACCTTCAACCCACTCTGTATTGCCATACCCGTCTGTATGCCAACCTGGCGTGAGGAAGTCCTCCGGAAGCGGATGATAGCTTCCTGACTCTGGAATAAGATTGTTATCCGAGTCATAACGATAGCTCCACTTGCCGGAATAGACAGGATCACCGGCAACAAGACCGTCGTATATACTACTGTTGACAACACCTTCGTTTACATAGTTTGCGTATGTATAAGCATCAAGCATCTTTATTTTCTTTGAAATTTTCATGACGCCCCAATTAGCTGAAAACTCTATACGCTGTGCACCTGCCTTACCCTGTTTAGTTGTAACGAGGACAACTCCATTAGCACCGCGCGAGCCATAAATGGCAGTGGCAGACGCATCCTTGAGAACTTCGATATTCTCAATATCATTCGGATTAATCATAGCCAGCGGATTGTCAACTGTATTATTACCAGAATTGGCATTACTCTTTGGGGTACCACTCGTCTCAAACGGTATACCGTCGATTACATACAGCGGCTGTGTGCTTGTACTTGTGGAGTTCGCACCACGTATCGTTATACTTATTCCTGCGCCGGGAGCACCGTCATTGCGGTTAACCTGCACACCGGCAATCTTACCCTGCAGTCCGCTACCAAAATCGGTAGGTGTTCCGCGCATCAACTCCTCCGAACTTATGGAAGCGATGGCTCCGGTAAGGTCACTCTTGCGCAACTTTCCATATCCGACAACAACAAACTCGTCTATCATATTGACATCGTCCCTCATCTCGACATCGATAACCGCACGTCCTTCCACACTTACCTTCATCGTCTCATATCCTATTGCCGAAAATGAGATTTTCGAAGAACTGCTCTTCAGTGAGATACTGTACTTGCCGTCAATATCCGTGACAGCACCATTACCTTTGCTTCCTACCTCGATGACACTTGCACCGATTACCGGATCACCGTTTTTGTCAATAACCCGTCCCTTGACATTGACACTTTGGGCGAAACTTGCAGTAACGCCAAGTATCATAATCAAAAACACGACGAGAATTCTCTGCTTGACTTCAAACAGACTCCGTCTGCACAAAGCCAATAATTCAGGTTTCTTGTTCATAGGTTTTTCATTTTATAGAATATATTAATTTGTCTATCACACGCTTTGCAAATATATAATGAGCAGCATCGTTCAGATGAACCCCATCACCAGAATCGTATACCGGAGATATGAACCCTAATCCATCTGGGGTGGCTATGTTTGTATAGAAATCTATGGCATGGCTCCCGTATCTGTTTCTTATTTTCCGTGACAGTTCACAGAACCGATTACGGTAATGTTGCTTTGAGGCATCTGGCTTATTGTCTCCTACATACGGAGGATGGTATTTCTCACCGAAGTTGTGTGGCTGAGACGTTGTTATGAATACCTCCACACCAGCCTTGCGTGCCATGTTCACAATTGTTCGAAAATGTTTCAACTGTGTTTTCACGTCTATGCCGTGCGACGTGTCGTTTGTCGGCATGTTGATAATGATAATGTCCGGACGGAACGACAGAGCCTTATTAATGTTACGCAGCGTATCTACGCAAAGCAGATGTTCGCGTGCCTGATAGCAGGGTGTTCCCGTGGGCATTATCTGACATGTGGTATATCCTCCTTTTGCAAGATTTACCAGCGTGCTGCCCGGACTGTTTTTTTCAAGCCATGCCGACACACGGGCTGTCCATGCCTTGTCTGGCGAGCTTACTCCAGCACCGGCAGCAGTAGACGAGCCTAGCACAACGATTCGCTTCTGAGCATTCGCACCGACAGTAATCAGCAGAGACAACACAAGCGAAAAAAATATATTTGATAAATGTGACATCATTATTGTTAAGATATATTATATATAATGCAAAAATACGAATTAGTATTTAGTAACCTTTATACATTTTTATCCGATGATGATACTTTTTTGCCAATTATCGCACAATCTTCCTACCATTATGGATAAATATGCCGCGTCCTGGATTTTCAACCATTATACCCTGAAGTGTATACCATGCGTCAGAATATACATGGTGGACAGGAATCTCCGGTTTTTGTATACATGTTCCAATACTTTGATATTTGACAATCACAGACATCTGCGGGCGATCTTCAGTATAATTATTAGTGGGATGAACAGCCAGCTTGTAGTCTCCCCAACGGTGTCCGGCAGACCAGTAGGTTCCACCCATGCCATTTTCCTTAAGAAAGGAAAGTGTATTGTCAAGAACGGTGTTCCAACGCATATCATCGTCGGGGATACCATATTCACCCAAAAATCCACGTTTTCCATATTTATTGCACCAGTCGACAAACGGCTTTACACGCGTGACACCAGTCTGCGCATTAGCTCCGGAGTTGTCATAGCTGTCTTTATACTCTCCAGAAGAGTCTTTGTCAAAATAGCAGTGAGCAGAGAATATCAAGTTATAGGCAGGATCATTGAGGTTGCGAAGATTATCACTGTAGTAAACCCAGTTACGTGCCGTGGCAAACTGATCGCCATCAACGACAATCGGCGTAGACATGTCTTCTTCGCGTATTGCATATATTGCCGCTTGAGCTATGTTAAACCATGGCATGGAGGAGAGCATAGCATACGGCTCATTCATTATCTCATATCCCCATATACATTTGTAGTCTTTGAACTCGCGTGCAAGCATACGCCATACATCGCAAAAATAGTCGAGCGTGCACGACGCCTCTCCAATCACAGCATACACGTTGTCTGCAGAGCTATAGCCGTTGCAGAATGTGCAGTAACGCCCGAAATTGTGCATGTCGAATACTACTTTCAGTCCAAGCTCGGATGCCCAGTCGAGCACTTGCTTTATCTTATCTATTTCACTCTTTATAAGTGATGACGAGCCCAAAGGACGCTGAACACGCTCCCAGCGGAAGGGAAGGCGGATAATGCCAAAGCCTTTTTTGTGGGCATAGACAAGGTCGTCGTAGTTGGGATAGCCATAATGTGTACCGTCAATACCGGGATATACACCTGCAAACTCACCACCCGACTCGTTCAGACCAAACATCATGAGAGCTTCTCGCCTTTTTTCACACGGAACAACATCATAGTCGACGGAAGGACAGTAAAGGGTTACCTTATTTACTGTGTGATATGCTCCACGAACACGCAACACACCGGCACGAAGCTGTGAAAGAACACTCTCATCGATAATCATATTGTAATCACCGGTTAACTCAAACCCGCTGTAACCAGACTTAAGTTCACCCCATTCGCTATTCTGAAGACAACCGCGCGAATCGGAAGAAACTTTGTCTACAGATACCTTTATGATATCACCTATCTTCGCCGTCTGGAACTGGAACTTGGGAATTGAAATGGTCGGAGTATAGTATTTGATAGCAACACTTCCACTGAAAAGCACCTTGTTTTTAGGGTTTTTCTCAAACGTTATCTTGTCTATGGTATAGTTATAGCCTGTCACAGTAAGTCCACCGGAACGCAATTGAGACAATACCGAAGGAGAAACAATCAGAGTGAAGTCTCCATAAATTTTAAACTCTTTCTCGTCAGTAAATAGTGTTGAACCGGAAGACCGGAAACAGGCTGTGCCACTTTTGTCTGCTCCTAAAAAGCCGGAGGCATAGACACGTATCACGTCGCCAACACCAGCATCGGCAAAAACATTGGCAGACAAATCCACATCATTCCATCCAGAGACTGCCACCGGACCATTATAAACAACATTTTCTTCCGCATAACATGTCGTGAAAACACATATAGTTAGCATTAACGAGAATATTAAATTTTTGGTCATATAATTTTTATTAAGTTATATTGCAAATGTAAATATCTTATATCATATAATACTATATTATTTTGCTGCATTATAATACTATTTTGCCTATCTGCATATATTGAAGTTATATGCAGATACAAAATGGACAAAAAAAAGCAAAGTTTTATTGTTTGTTTTGTGCTTTTTTGTATCTTTGTATACACATTATAAGAAAAGCACACTATGAAGGAAAAACGGATATTACACGAAATAACTCCGCTTCAGGACGAAGACTCTCTATATATCGCCGATAGGCACAAGATGATGTTCAGTTATCCGATACACAACCATGCAGCGTTTGAACTGAACTTCATAGAGCATGCCGCAGGTGTAAGAAGGATAGTGGGAGACCACTGCGAAGTGATTGGAGACTATGACCTCGTACTCCTAACAAGTCAAGATCTGGAGCACGTCTGGGAACAGAATACATGCACAAGTGAGAACATACATGAGATAACGATACAGTTTCACTGGAAAATGGATGAAGGCTTTCTTTCAAGCAAGTCCTTTGGCAGCATACGCAAAATGATAGAGGAGGCACGGAAGGGACTGGCTTTTCCCATGGAAGCAATAATACAGGTATATCCGCGACTTACGCAATTGAGCAAGCTGAACGACAGTTTCTGGGCTGTAAACCAGTTTCTGGGCATACTCTACGATTTGTCACTATGCAGAGGGGCGCGAACCCTGGCTACAAACAGCTATGCAAAAATAAACATACAAGACGACAGCAAGCGGATACTGAAAGTAAAGACATACATTCACGACCACTATATGGACGACATACGACTAGGAACGCTTGCCGACCTTGCAGGAATGAGCACAAGCGCATTCAGTCGTTTCTTTAAGGTGCATACAGGAAAAACGCTTCGAGAATATCTTATAAACATACGCCTTGGAAATGCGGCAAGGCTGTTGCTAGACACTGAAGAAAGCATCGCAAACATCAGCTTTTTCTGCGGTTTCAACAATCTGAGCAATTTCAACCGTATTTTCAAGGACAGAAAAGGGTGTTCGCCATCAAAGTTTCGAGAACAGGTAAGAAAGACAAGAATCATACTTTAACATAACTTATAATACATATGGCTCAGTAAGGCGTCTAGAACAGTATTGCAAGAGGTCATCTTTCGGTTTACGAAAGCTGACCTCCTGCAATATGAAATGCGTCATTTTACAACACCAAACGTGACTGTATCATCATGCACAGTGTATCAACCTGACAGATATGTCCGATTAGCAAGAAAAACGTCCTTTAACAGAGTGCCATAAAAGTCAGGTTCTGTTAAAGGACGTTGTGAATCAATCCTATTTTTTAAGAATGCTCTTTTGTAAGCTGTTTGCTAACTTTACAATTCGAAACAATCCAACAAACCAACAATCTCATCTATTTATATATTTCCTACCATTTTTTATGACAATGCCCTTATAGTCCGTACTGACACGCTGACCTCGCAGATTGTAAACAACATCGCCATCAAGAGAAGTAGGTCCGTTGCCAATATGACTTATTCCGGATGTTGCAGCATTTGCAACTGTTACATAACGAATTTCGAAATCATATGTAGTTCCATTACCTTGACGCTGAATAATCATCCCCGAAGTTTTTATCTTATTGATAATTTCTTCCGTAAGTTCCATAATGAACACCTGTGTTCCTGCAGTCATTGTTGTCTGGGTATTAAGACATTCCCATGATGCGGTTTCCTTAATATAAATCTGATCACCCTCGTCAACATCGCTCATATATACTTTTATGAACTTGCCAGGCTGAAGGTCTGCACCGAGAAGTGCCGAACGGTTGGGGTCGTAGCGGAAATCTACAGATACACTTCCCGTTGCGGAACCACTCCATACAATTGTTTCCGATGCATCTGGCACAATGACATCATCACCTATCTGCGCTTTTATAACTTCAACTTTTGTAAATGTATAAGACGAATTATTAGGTCGGCGTAACATTATACCTTTCTGCTTTATTGCTTCTACAGCAGCAACATTTACCATAAACTCATAGCTCCCATCACCAGCCTCTATTGTCGGTGAATTCTGATCTATAGCTGTAATGTTGTTCCACTCCATATCCTGGAACCACACCTGATCTTCAGCTGCCGCACCTGTATAATAGAATTTTATCTTATCACCCGCCGAAAGGTTTGCCTGTCCTTCCGCATCACCTATAAGCTTGTTGTAATTGTCAAGATAACTACCTGACTCTGGAGTAAAGCGGAGCGTTGACGCAGCAGAACCTTCCCATACAACAATACCGGAACTTACGTCATCACCGGTTCCTGACGAGCCTCCGCCTGAAACACCATCGCCTTTAACAACATTTACCTTTGTGAAAGAATATACAGCCTCACCACCTCGACGTAGACGCAACCCCTTAACTTTAAGTGCATCTACAAACTCTTGAGAAACATTAATAGTGAAAACACCATCACCAGCAGAAAGTAAATCTACATCTGCCCCTGTCACAGAAGCTGGATATGTATTCCATTCATTATCCTGCAACCACAGTTTGCTACCTTCAACCGCACCAGTATAATAAATGTCGATTTTATCACCGGCAGATAGATTTGCCTGATTAGTACCATTACCCATCAGAGTATTGTAAGTGTCTTCACCACTGAAGAAAGTAAGATTACCAGCCTTAGTTCCTTCCCATACAGTAATTACTTCTGCAGAAACTTTAAGAACTGCAATCAGCAAGAGCGCAAAAACAAAAGTAGTTTTTCTCATAATTTAACGATTTTAGTTATTGAATTTATCTTATTTTGCAAATATCGCATATTCCGCCAATATTATATAATATTAATTTTGCAGACAATGATACTATTTTACTCATTTTGCTTTCGCACTTTATTTTTATGCCATAAAAGCATTATATGCATGCAACTAATCAGTACATTTTACCTGACAATAAATAAAAACAATGAAAACAAGCTCTTTGCGGAAAACCCAAATCGCCTTCATGATGATATCATCTATATCGGCATCAGCACAAAAGAAATGGATGAAAATAAAATCTGCTGTAAAATATTCTCACGCGATGCCATCAGGCTGAGTCAATAGAATCCTGCTGATGCCGTTGGAAAAATATTAACAGGAGACTTTTATATAAGAGGATAATCTATTAGCAGACATGTGGACAACGTACGAGATGATGCCCCGGCATACGGGTACAGAACATCAGCCACTGACGGCATAGTGGTACAAAAGGATAACAAGCGGTTGGACAAGGGTCTACGTGAGGAACAGTTAGGATATGTTAGCATACAGCAAACCATCTTGATTCTGGTAACTATTGCATATTCTCACTTTTTACAGAGTTTGTTGAACATATACGTGCGCACGTTCCCAATTTATACAAAGTGTTGTCATTTAGAGCTTCTTGTTGATACACGCAAGGTGATGGCAAAGAATATAAATAACTTTATAGCTTATAATTATACTGTTATTGCAACCGCATATTTTATATTTTCAAATATTTGTATAAATATATGCGGTTGCTGATATAGTTAATCACAGTAATTACAATATAACCCCGTCACTTTTTAAGATTATCAATGAAGAACTGCGATATCTGGCGCATAAGGTGATTGCGGGTGTTTCCACCGTAAATGCTATGATTACGGTTTACATAGAAATTTTCCTTGAAGTCCTTATCTGCCTGCACAAGAGCCTCACTGTATTCAAATACATTCTGTGGATGAACATTGTCATCTGATAGACCATGACACAGAAGCAGTGCTCCATTAAGTTTGTCGGCACGTTCTATAGGGTTTATCGCATAGCCTGCCGCATTCTCTTTTGGTGTACGCATATAACGCTCGGTATACACCGTGTCGTAATACTTCCAGTTTGTAGGAGCCGCTACAGCCACTCCTGCCTTGAACACATGACGACCTTCACTCATACTCATCAGAGTATTGAATCCTCCATAACTCCATCCCCATATACCTATATTATCTTTGTCAACATAAGGCAGTGTGGACAGATATAAGGCTGTTTCAACCTGATCTTTGGACTCTAAATCACCAAGGCGCAAATAAACACTTTTCTCAAACTCAGAACCACGGCCTCCGGTACCTCGTCCATCTACACAGACAACAACAAATCCCTCTGAGGCAAGATAATAATCGAACGCACCACCCTGCCCCATAGATCCGGCATTCCATGAATTGACAACCTGCTGACTACCTGGACCACTGTACTGGAACATAACGACCGGATATTTACGCGAGGCATCGAAATCAGCCGGCTTAACCATCCATCCGTCGAGTCTCACTCCTTCCGAGGTTGTAAAAGAGAACGTCTCCTTTTTCGTGAATCCGTATTGCTGTATGGTCTGTTTCAACTCATGGTTATCAAGAATAGTAGATAGTATCTTGCCGGAATTATTTCTCACAGTATATACATACGGAGTGTTATAGTCACTCCACGTATTTATGAAATATTTAAAATCTGCCGAGAAAATAGCACTATTCCATCCTTCCTGTTCCGTAAGCCGTTCTGTTTTTCCATTTTTATGCGCCACATATACCTGACGGTCATGCGCATTTAATGCAGCAGACTGATAATACACGTCTCCGGTAGACTCATCGTATCCATAAATGGCAGTAATGTCATGATTCCCATCACCAACCTTACGAACGAGCTGTCCGTTCATACCATATATATATATGTGCATATAACCATCGCGATCACTCGGAAGCAGAATCGTGCTCTTACCGATTATCGTTCCCTCGATGGCCTCTTCTTTCACATATTTCGGAACATTTTCCTTTATGATAAGCTGCGATACCGTACTTCTCGGATTCACCGCATAAAGGCACAACTCATCCTGATGACGGTTGAGAGTATATACTATGATTTTCTGAGCGTCTGAAGTCATCTTTATACGCGGTATGTAACTGTCTTCAGAAACCGGAACCTGCAGCTTGCGGGTTTTGTGGGTCTTTATCTCATAGCTCCATACGCTTACGATGGAATTATCATGTCCGGCCTTCGGATATTTGTAAGTGTAATCACCGGGATAATCCTCATATTCACCAAATGTAGGATTGCTGCCCTTAAAATACTGAAGAGAATAATTTCTGACTTTTGTCTCATCATACTTTATCCAACATATCATAGAACCGTCTGCATTGAAAACCAATGAGCGTGACAATCCGAATTCCTCCTCATTAACCCAATCAGGGATTCCGTTTATGATTCCGTTTTTCTTTCCATCCTTTGTAACCTCGCTTTCAGCGTTATCATACAGAAGTTTGACAAGGTGTATATTATTATCGCGTACAAAGGCTACCTGCATACCGTCTGGAGACCATGTCGGAATCTGCTGCGGTCCGCCGTCAGAAAGTTTTTCCAACTTATGACTGCTGATTGTGTATATGTAGTATACCGCCTTAAAAGAACGACGGTATATACGTTCTGTCTGAGTCTGAATAAGCATACGCTTTCCGTCAGGAGACATAATATAGCCGTCAAATTCTTTTATTTTCTCTCCCATGGTGTTGTTTACGTCAAAAAGGATTTCCTCGGTCTTCCCTGTGCGAAAAGAACACTTCAGTATCTGCTTTTTATCGTCACTTATCCTTACATACATATCCGTACCGTCAATAGGATCAATGCCGCTGATTGTCTTGGCTGCAAACTTACCGCCAGTTATATCACCAATGGTTATTTTCTCCAATGCCGCCATATTCGTAACAGCCATAAACAATGTAACACAGATTGTCAATAATTTTTTCATTATAGTATTTTCAAAAGATAAACTAATGCAAAGATAGTTTTTTTTTCTTACTTTTGCATTATACATTGTATTAAAAGATATTTAATGAAAACACTTCCATACAACGACTTCGGGAATTGGATAAGAAAGATGTTTCCGTTCCGTGTTCAGAAAATATCAGTTGACGCAGGATTCACATGTCCCAACAGAGACGGACGACTGTCTGTCCACGGATGCACCTACTGTGACAACCGCACTTTCAGCCCATCATATTGCAACAGGAACAAGCCAATAAGAGAACAGATTGAAGAGGGAAAGGCTTTTTTCTCACGCAAATATCCTGACATGAAATATCTGGCATATTTCCAATCTTTCACAAACACATACGGAACCGTTGAGGAACTGAGACAAAGATATGAGGAGGCACTTTCCGTAGAAGATGTTGTCGGACTTGTTATCGGAACGCGTCCCGACTGTGTGGATGAAGAGAAACTTGACTATCTGGCGGGTCTGAACAAAAACCACTTCGTCATCGTTGAATACGGAATAGAAAGCGCGAATGATGACACATTGCGACGCATAAACAGAGGGCATACGTTTGAAACGTGCAAAAAGGCAATAAAACAAACAAAAGAAAGAGGCATTATCACCGGAGGGCATATAATAATAGGATTGCCCGGTGAAGACCAAAAGGAAAGCCTCAGGCAGGCACCTATAATATCAGAATGCGGACTGGACATTCTGAAAATACACCAGATGCAGATAATCAAAGGTACAAGACTTGCAAGAGAATACATGGAAAAACCGTTTCATCTGTACAGCGTGGACGAATACATTCAGTTAATATCCGAATATATCCAACATCTAAACAAAGACCTTATCTTAGAACGCTTTGTAAGCCAGTCGCCCAAAGAACTATTGATTGCGCCGAAATGGGATATAAAAAATTACGTGTTCACAAACCGTCTTATAAAAGAAATGATATCTTCGGGCTCATATCAGGGCAAACTGGCTCATAAGCAAACGATGTAATTAACATCAGATAGAAAAAAGAGAGGACGATATTCTACACCCACTGATTATATTACTCCAATAATTCAATATAAAACACGTAAGAGCATTGTCTGCGTAAAAGAACTACGATAAAGCAGACAACTCAATCCGTAAAAATGAAATGACAGAGACAACACTTTACTGATGGCATTTTCACGACACTGAAAATATACAAGATTCATATTCCTCGTATATAATGCAATATTTGTTTTTCCAATCACCAAGCTTAAATTCTTCTCAAACAAGCTAATAATACAGAATAATTGCTTAACTTTGTCTCGGATAAAAACATAGCGATTGAAGTTTGTGATTATTTATATATCATAACACTATAAAGCCACAACGTTTCTCGCTAATTCCAATAGTTTGCAGATACACACGATTTGTCGAACTAATACAAATGATTAATACAAATGATTGACAGTTCTGTTTTTCAAGATAAAATAGCGACATATTATACTCTTGGTTGCAAATTGAATTTTTCTGAAACATCAACATTTGCACAAATGTTGAGTGACATGGGGGTCAGACAGGCAGAAACAGGGGAAGCCGCTGACATATGCCTGATAAACACATGTTCCGTGACAGATGTGGCAGACCATAAGTGCAGACAGGCGATAAACCGTATGGTGCGGAACAACCCAGGCGCACTCGTCGTTGTAACCGGATGCTACGCACAGCTGCAGCCGGAGAAAATCAGTAAGATGGATGGAGTGGACTTAGTACTTGGTGCGAATGAAAAAGCTTCTTTAATTGATTTTCTCAATGATGCATGGACGAAGAAACAAAGTCTGAATGTCAACACACCGTCTAAAGACTCTAACTTGCATAATTATTTTTCTGTCAGCACAAAGGATATAAAAACATTTACGCCCTCATGTTCGAGAGGCAATCGTACCCGCTATTTCCTAAAAGTGCAGGACGGATGCGACTATTTCTGCACATATTGCACAATTCCTTACGCAAGAGGATTCTCGCGTAATCCTGATATCGCCTCACTTGTCATGCAAGCCCGTAATGTTGCTGAAGCTGGAGGCAAAGAGATTGTTCTGACCGGTGTCAATATAGGTGATTTCGGAAAGTCTACAAATGAAAGTTTCATCGATCTTGTCAAAGCTCTCGACAATATCGAGGGAATTAAAAGATTCAGAATCAGTAGTATGGAACCGGACCTTTTAGATGACAAGCTTATTGAATACTGCTCAAAAAGCAGAGCTTTCATGCCACACTTCCATATCCCACTGCAAAGCGGCTCAGACGAAGTGCTGCGCCTTATGCACAGACGCTACGATAAAAAACTGTTCGCTCACAAAATTAAGGTTATAAGACAACTCATTCCGGATGCATTCATTGGAGTGGACGTTATGGTAGGTTGCAGAGGCGAACACCCTGAACATTTTGAGGAGTGCTACGAGTTTCTTGAAAGCCTTGATATCACACAACTTCATGTATTTCCATACAGCGAGCGTCCGGGAACATCGGCATTGAGAATTCCTTACACTGTATCAGAAAAAGAAAAGAAAGAGCGATGCAGGCGTCTGTTGGAACTTAGTGAGACTAAAAGACAAGCGTTTTATGAGAGGCATATTGGAACAAATGCGGAAGTATTGTTCGAGAAAGCGGCAAAAGGAAAAGCCATGCATGGATTCACACGCAACTATATTCGCGTGGAGCTTTCCCCCTCAGACAGCAATGAAATGTATGACAACCAACTGACAAATGTCAGATTAGATAACTTCAATATTAAAAAAACGGCATTGAAAGCAATTATATTATGAAAGTCGCTATTGTAATATTGAACTGGAACGGGAAAGCAATGATGCAAAAATATCTTTCCTCCATCATTACATGTTCGCCGGATTATGCCGGAATCATTGTTGCTGACAACAATTCGTCGGACGGTTCTATCGAATATCTGAGGGCGACATATCCAAACGTACAGACCATTATACTCGAAAAAAACTACGGCTTCGCAGAAGGCTACAACAGGGCATTGAGCCAGATTGAGGCTGAATATTATATGTTAATAAACAGTGATGTGGAAGTGACCTCCAACTGGCTGCAACCTCTTGTCTCATTCATGGACTCTCATACTGAATGTTCCGCATGCCAGCCCAAAATATTGTCCATGTACAATCGTGACTCGTTCGAATATGCGGGAGCAGCCGGTGGATTCATAGATAAATACGGTTATCCGTTCTGCCGTGGCCGTGTTTTCGACAAAGTTGAGAAAGACAACGGTCAATACGACAGTATTGCCGAGATATTTTGGGCTACAGGCGCATGTATGCTGGTCCGAAGCAGAGACTTCTGGAGCGCAGGAGGTTTTGACCCACGCTTTTTTGCACACAATGAAGAGATAGATTTATGCTGGCGTATGCAGATAACGGGAAGTAAAATATATTGCGTTCCTTCAAGCCATGTATATCATGTCGGCGGTGGTACACTGCCAAAGAGCAGTCCGATGAAGACCTACCTTAATTTCAGGAACAATCTGACGATGCTGTATAAGAATACAGACAGGTCTGACTTATGTAAAGTCATGTTCATGCGCTTTGTGTTAGATTATGTAGCTGCGTTCAAGATGCTGATAGCCGACCGTAACTATGCAGAGTTCAAGGCTGTTGTCAAAGCCAGACATGACTTCAACAAATGGCGTCCGGAATTCAAGAAAGCGCGCAATGACATTCAGAAAAACCGGAGGGTAAAAAAAATAGCAGGTCTGTACGGTAAATCATTGTTGTGGCAATTTTATTTTAAAGGCAGACATAAATATAGTATGATGCCAAATATTTAAAAACTTTTGCCATTTTATTCAGAAAAAGCATACCAAAATAAAACAAACTGTTAAAAATTTAACTTGTTTTAGAAATTTATTTGGTATGTAAAATAAATTTTAGTATATTTGTATATATTTATTGCAATTTCATATCTGTATCGGTGAAAAGTCTATACTATATTATATCATGCACCATCCTGTTTCTGTTCGTATCATGCGGACTGAAATTGAAACAGAATGATGACAGAAATGCAAATGAGCGTATTGAGGTAAGGCGATATGATCTGACAGAAACGCGTTATCTCACTACCGGAGATTTTGCCGCACTACAGCAATTGAATACAGACTATCCAAGAGAAACACGCATACTGATAGAGGACATTCTGCAACTTGGAGAAATAAGCGATCCGGAGATAAACAGCAAGTTCTTGAATTATTATCAGGACTCCATCCTGCAAAGAATCATTTCGGATGTAGAACTGCAATACGCCGACATGGATGATGTCAACAAACAGCTTACCAAGTCGTTCAGAAAACTAAAAAAATTGATTCCTGACATGAAAATGCCCTATGTCTATTCTCAGATTGGAGCATTGAATCAAAGCATCATTGTCGTTGACAGTTCCATCGGCATATTTCTTGACAAATATCTTGGAGCCGATTATCCTCTCTACAGAAAATTTTATACACAAGAACAGAGAAAATACATGTCTCGCGAATATATTGTGTCTGATTGCATGAGTTTTTATCTTTTAAGTCTTTATCCATATAAATTACTTAAAGACAATTCAAGAAAAAGCCGGGAAATTCACACATCAAAAATAATGTGGGCGGTTAATACGGCTGTCGGAAGAAAAGTATTTGACACAAAATATGTCAATAAGATTGAGAAATACATGAGTTCACATAAGAGCTTGACACTTGACGAGTTATTGAAATCAGACGATATACTGATGTGATTAACCCATGTATACATGGTAAAATGAAATTTTGATACAACACCGGCTTTATTGTGATTTCATCGGACTCACGTAATCTAAAGATACACATAATTCTTATAACTCACGTAATTTTAGTAGAACAAAATAGAACTTACGTATAACGTCAAGTCGCTGAGAATCGTGCAAAAGCGAACAGACATCAGCCGGATACGTATAAACGAATTTCTGACACGCCAGCATAATACATCGTACATCAGCATATTGCATGTCTGATGACTACAAAAATAAATATGTATATTACAAAAAAGCCTTTTTCGTGTGACGGAAAAGGCTTTTTGAGAGTGCAATAAAGGCGATATGGGAACATCAAAAAGCCTTTTCTGAAGCAGCATTTTGCGTACGCAGCAAAGAGAACAGCACACGATACTTCTGAAAAAGAGCAAAACACAGGATTTTCAGACAAAAAACATGATAGAGAGTACGTACTATTACAAAACAAGGAGGAGATAAGAATATCGGGTGAAAAGCCTTTAATCCGCCAATAGAATCATTTTATCCATAAAACGGTACAGTCGGATGCAACGAAAGGCAGCTTTTATATAGACTGACGCTGTCTGCTTTGCTGAAATATTTTGTCAATATTTTTTACTTCACGGTAAGCCGTAATGCCAGAGGATTTTCATTGCATAACCGCATCAAGTCTTACCGGATATTATGTCACCGCATTTTATATTCTGACTTATGCTTTGGCATTGTGGTCATCAGAACACATGTTTTCCGATTCTTATCACCGCCACGTGATAACACGTATGGACAAAACACCGTGTGTACTTAACGGAACGATATAAGTCTGGCGCGTTACATCCAGTCAGGAGGAATATAACATTATCTTTGTCAATAACCGTTTATGTATATTTGGTTACAGGTGAACTTAGTGCTATTACGGCATAAAACATATGTAGGATCATATAGTTGCATAACCTAAATCTCATTGCGAACCCACATATGTATAGCATGACAATATACCAAAAACGCTTTAAACGGAAGCATAATTGTACTTTATCCGTATTTAGTACCGCCCTCCGGCAGACTATTTCATGCCATTATCTGAGCTGTTACGTATTATATAAAGAAATGGATTGTAACAAGATGAGGGCAGAAATGCGACAGAGGGACGAAACCTGATGCCATATTCGAATTTAAGCGAATCTGATTTTCGTGGTTCTATGTGGAACATGAAAGTCCTATCAAAATTTATTGTGATGTATCAGAAGATTACGAAACGAAAAGAGTTTTATAATGAGTATAAAGACAGGTTTTCCACTTTTAGTAAGGCACTTGTAAACTACATGTCATACAGAAATATATGTAAATCATTTGGCATATGACGGTTTATAATTAAAGAGGGTGTATCGCTCATTTGGACACACCCTCTTTGCTTGCTATTCTATATCCACATGCTGTGGCAAATGGAATTCGTAAGACTTGTCGAACACTTGTTCCACTTTATTTATCTCAAGGAATGTTGTACCGCCATTCTCACCAAAACTTCCACTCAAATATGCTATTTTGTCATCCAAATTGATATATCCTTTCTGGCGTAACATTCTGAGTGCGGCGATGAACATATATTCCGGAGAATTATGTTTCTTCTGATATATAGGCGTGACTCCGAAGCTAAGATTAAGCCATCTCTGTGTTTTTTCCTTATAACATATTGCCAAGATTGGTGTCGGGCCACGGAATGCGGCAAGATGACGTGCTGTCTCGCCGGACTCACTGTCAGTAATAATTCCAGCCACACCGAGTTTACGGGTTGCGTCAATGGCTGAGTGCGCGAGAAATTCCCGTTGAGTGCACTTATCGTTCATCGGCACCTCGAATGCCTCTATGTTTGCTCTGTCACGCTCAGCCTGCTCGGCTATTGCCGCCATCGTCTTCACAGCTTCCAACGGATATTTGCCGTTTGCCGTTTCTCCGCTAAGCATCAGCGCGTCGGTATTCGAATATATGGCATTTGCGATGTCCGTCACCTCGGCACGTGTAGGCCGGGGATTGTTAATCATCGTATGAAGCATCTGAGTCGCTACAATCACTGGTTTTTTCTTAACCACACATTTATTTATTATCTGTCGCTGTATTCCGGGAATCCTCTCAAGGGGAACCTCGATTCCAAGATCGCCACGTGCTATCATGACACCATAAGAGACATCGATAATATCATCAATATTGTCAACACCCTCCTGGTTCTCTATCTTCGAAATTATCTTTATATCACTTCCGTGCTCATCCAGAATTTTCTGTATGGCAAGGACGTCATCGGCAGATCTTACAAAGGAATGAGCGATAAAGTCAATATCAAGTTCTATAGCAAGCAATATGTTGTTATAGTCGCGTTCTGTTATTGCTGGAAGATTTATGTGTTCTCCCGGCACGTTCACACTCTTGTGCGCACCGAGCACTCCGTCATTCAGCACTTGAGCCACAAGCATAGGTCCCGTGTTTTCAATGACCTTCATGTCGATTTCACCGTCGTCAAACAATATGTCGTCACCGACTTTTATATCTCTTGTGAAATCCTGATAACTTACATTTATAATGTCGTGCGTGGTGTCCATAGCCGGACGTCCGAAAATCTTCACGACGTCCCCGGTTTTATAATGTATAGGATCCTTTACGTCTGTAGTACGGACTTCCGGACCTTTTGTATCTATCATCAAAGCTATATGAGACGATACAGCACGCACATTCCGCACAATTTCCCTTATTCCGTCCGGTGTGGCATGGGCTGTATTCATTCTTACCACATTCATTCCGGCAAAAAACAACTTACGTATAAAATCCTGAGAGCAACGCCTGTCACTTATAGAGGCGACGATTTTTGTCTGTTTCATAACATCTGATTTATTTTATATCATACATAATGACATGCAAAGTTAAGAAAAAGAAAGTAAAAGACTGTCTTTTAACAAGAAAATAATCACGCATTATGAACAATGTCCGCAACGTACATATAAATGTCTGAAAAACAAGATGTTGATTATTGTGACAATGCGATTTAATCCAAAAAAAAAACACCAATATATTTGTTCAACGCAAAAAAACTCGTATCTTTGCATTTCGAAAGAAAGAAACAAAAAAATTCACATAAATAAACACAAATGACAAAAGCAGATATAATCAATAAGATTGCCACCAGCACCGGTATTCCTAAAAAGGATGTAGCTGTAGTAGTTGAAAGTTTGATGGAGACCATAAAAAACAGTCTTCTCGAAAAAAAGGAAAATGTTTATCTGCGCGGCTTCGGTAGTTTTGTTATCAAACATAGAGCAGCCAAGACGGCAAGAAACATATTGAAAAAGACAACAATGATTATTGAAGCACACGACCTGCCAAGTTTCAAACCAGCAAAATGCTTTGTTGACAAAATGAAGGGTTGAAACGCATAAAGTCCATTTGATGTAACATCATTACAATAAATAATAAATAAAAATTAAAGCTATGCCAAACGGAAAGAAGAAAAAGGGACACAAGATGGCCACGCATAAGCGTAAAAAAAGATTAAGAAAGAACAGACATAAGAGCAAATAAAAACATTTCAGAACAATTGCTCTTATTAGTTTGTTCAAGATGAGGGCGCGTCAATGCATCCGCTCAGGATTTTTGACACGCCCTTTTGTATTATACTACATTTTTGTTGTTTTGCGAAATACAATTTATAAGTTAAGTATAAAGAAGAAATGACAAGCGAACTTGTAATTGACGTCCAGCAGAAAGAAATATCCATAGCTTTACTCGAGGATAAACGACTCGTAGAATATCAGAACGAACCACGTTCCGTCTCTTACGCTGTCGGCAACATCTACATCGCGGAAGTGAAGAAACTGATGCCTGGACTGAATGCCAGCTTTGTAGATGTTGGTTTTGAACGCGATGCATTTCTCCATTATCTTGATATAGGCAGTCAGTTTAACTCATACGAAAAATATCTCAAACAGGTACAAAGCGACAGAAAGAAATTATATCCATTCAGTAAGGCAACAAGACTTCCGGACCTGAAAAAGGACGGAAGCATACAAAACACTCTCCGCAAGGGGCAGGAAGTTTTAGTTCAAATCGTAAAAGAACCTATTTCAACCAAAGGACCGCGCCTGACTGGAGAAATAAGTTTTGCCGGAAGATTTCTTGTACTTATACCATTTGGCGACAAAGTGTCTGTCTCAGCAAAAATAAAAAGCGGAGAAGAACGAGCGCGTCTCAAACAACTCATCAACAGCATAAAACCCAAAAACTGTGGCGTGATTGTACGGACAGTTGCTGAAGGAAAGCGTGTAGCAGAACTGGATGCGGAACTGAAAATCCTGACTAAAAGATGGGAAGACGCCATCATTAAAATACAGAAGACGCAGAAACGTCCCCAACTTGTATTTGAAGAAACAGGCAGAGCCGTTGCTCTTCTACGTGATTTATTCAATCCTACATACGAGAATATTTACGTAAATGATGAGGCGGTATTCCACGAAGTAAAGGATTATGTTTCACTCATAGCACCCGAGAAAGCAAAAATAGTAAAGCTGTATACAGGCAATGTACCTATTTTTGACAACTTCAATATCACAAAACAGATAAAGTCAAGCTTTGGCAAGACCGTCAACTATAAACATGGAGCATATCTCATTATAGAGCATACTGAAGCTTTGCATGTTGTGGATGTGAACAGCGGCAATCGCTCACATTCTGACAATGGTCAGGAGGCAAACGCTTTAGACGTCAATCTCGGTGCGGCGGACGAACTGGCAAGACAGCTTAGACTGAGGGATATGGGTGGAATAATCGTTGTCGACTTCATAGATATGAACCTCGCAGAAGACAGACAACTACTGTATGAACGCATGTGTAAGAACATGCAGAAGGACAGGGCGAAACACAACATTCTGCCTCTAAGCAAATTCGGTCTGATGCAGATAACACGCCAGAGAGTGCGTCCTGCAATGGATGTAAACGTAGAGGAGACCTGTCCCACATGCTTTGGAAAGGGAAAAATAAAATCAAGTATTTTATTCACCGACCAGCTTGAAAGCAAAATTGACAGCCTTGTAAACAAGATTGGGGTGAAAACATTCTATCTGCATGTACATCCTTACGTTGCTGCATACATAAACCAAGGAGTATTCTCCATGAAACGTAAATGGCAATTGAAATACGGACTTGGTGTGCATGTGATACCATCACAAAAGCTTTCATTCCTCCAATACGAGTTCTATGATAACAAAAAACAGTACATAGACATGAAGGAGGAGATTGAGACTAAGTAAGAATGACCATTCGGAAACAAAAAACAAACGACCGCCTCTGCTTTAATAAAATTAACAGAGACGGTCATTTGCTTTATTATAGACGACGCAATTTATATCATGATATTCTTATTCTCCATATTCTCTCACCATATCAAGAAAGTAACGATGCACACGATCGTCTTCAGTTAACTCAGGATGAAAAGACGTGACAAGCTGGTTCTCCTGTCTTGCCGCGACAATCCGACCGTCGCGCTCTGCCATGACGCGCGCGTTTCCATATACTCTCTTTATGTACGGAGCACGGATGAATACCATTGGCAAATCCTCTCCCACATCTTTCATACTACTTTTTACGTAGAAACTTCCAAGTTGTCTGCCATATGCGTTGCGGCAGACTTCTATCGACATGGTGGAAAGTCCCATTGATGAATTGCCGTTTTCCACTTGTTCTGCAAGCAATATGAGTCCGGCACATGTTCCCATAACAGGCAAACCTGAGATTATGGCGTTCCTTATAGGAACAGACAATCCAAGTTCATTAAGCAATTTTGACTGGACAGTACTTTCTCCTCCGGGAATGATAAGTCCATCTTTTGGCTGGTTCCAATCAGACAATTTTCTTATTTCAAACACATCACATCCAAGTCCACGCATCATTCGCTCGTGCTCTATGAATGCTCCCTGTAGTGCCAATATCGCTATTCTCATATTAGTTATTTTCCGCGCTCCGCCATCAGTAAGTTTATTTCATCCTCGTTTATACCGACCATCGCCTCACCCAAATCTTCGGAAAGCTCTGCGAGTATTTCCGGATTATCAAAATTGGTAACTGCCTTTACTATTGCAGAAGCGCGCTTTGTGGGATTTCCGCTTTTGAATATACCAGAGCCGACAAACACTCCTTCCGCTCCCAACTGCATCATCAGCGATGCGTCCGCAGGTGTAGCGATTCCTCCTGCAGCAAAATTAACTACAGGTAACTTACCATTATCATGGACATAACGCACAAGTTCGTAAGCCACCTGAAGCTGTTTGGCAGACTCAAACAATTCGTCATCACGCATAGATACAAGTGTGCGTATTTCCTTCTGAATAAGTCTCATATGTCTTACAGCCTGCACAACATCACCCGTTCCGGGTTCTCCCTTTGTCCTTATCATCGTTGCTCCCTCAGAAATACGACGCAAAGCCTCGCCTAAATTTTTCGCTCCACACACAAACGGAACATCAAACTTGTTTTTATCTATATGATATAAATCATCCGCGGGCGACAGAACCTCGCTTTCATCTATATAGTCAATCTCCAGAGCCTGCAGTATCTGTGCCTCTGCAAAATGTCCTATACGACACTTTGCCATAACAGGAATGGATACGGCATTCTGTATTTGCTTGATGAGTTTAGGGTCACTCATACGTGAAACTCCGCCTGCAGCGCGTATGTCTGCGGGAATACGCTCAAGTGCCATTACCGCACAGGCACCCGCTTCCTCTGCGATTCTCGCCTGTTCCGGTGTTGTAACATCCATTATCACCCCACCCTTCAACATTTGAGCGAGATTTCTGTTCAAACTTTGTCTTTCGTTATTCATAACTTGTTTTATTCTGTTTGGTTCTTCTATATTCACTTGGGGCAGTTCCGGTCATCTTTCTGAAGAATTTTGAAAAATGAGCCTGCGAGCTGAAACTGAACCCATATGCTATCTCCTGCACAGTTTTGTCTGATGACGACAACAACAGTTCCGCTTCATGACACAGATAATCATCTATGATGGTCTTCGGTGCTTTGCCTGCTATGCGCTTAGTGACCTGAGCCAGATAACGGCTGCTCACGTTCAGACTGTCCGCATAAAAGCGCACATCCCTGTTTGACTTGAAATGTTCCGCCACTTCATTCACAAACTCATTATAAAGCTCGCTCGCCCGCCCTATCAAATCCGTATGCGACAGAAAAGACTGATTCACATAATTATAAGCTTTTGTCACGGCGTCATACAAATCATTACCTTTGCAATAGAAAGTTGCAATTGCAGACGAAAGATTACTGCTCATTCCATGGCGCTCATACGAATTGTACATATCCGGAGTTGACACATATTTGCAAGAATGCTCCCCTCGTCTGACAAGAATATCCATGGAGTATTCCGCCATTGACGTTCCCTGCTGAAGCAACACTGCCTGGCAACCATAATTCAATATGTCACATGCTGCGTCAAACATATCCGAAGCCGAGGAAAGCTTCCTTCCTGTTATATATTCGGCACTTTTCTTCTTTATCGTAACAAGTGTGCATAATGGCAACAGGTTCTCTTTAATACAATCAACCGTATCGTCTGACATCAGTACATCACCGCAACTTGAGATAATGACCGGATCATAGATAACATACCGTGGTCTGTATTTTCTCAACGACCACGTTATACTCTGCACTGCGGCTGCACTGCGTATCATTCCAATCTTTACCGCCTGCGGCTGAACATCATTGACAATTGCCTCTATCTGTCCGGAAATCACTTCAGGAGGAATGTTATAGAAATCTTGTATGCCGATTGTATTCTGCACTGTAATGGAAGTAATTACGGAAACGGCATACCCTCCCAAAGCCGATATAGTCTGTATATCTGCCTGCACACCGGCTCCGCTTGTACTGTCAGAACCGGTTATCGTGAGAACTGTATTTCTGCGATTTTCCTCCACACTCTTAAATATTTGTTTGAATGCAAAGGAAAATAAAAAAATAGACATACAGAAATTTTGTTCTCGTTTTGACAAGGAAAACGAGCGTTTGTATAAAGGTTTACATACAGCCGTGTTATTATTGCATATGCTGTATGATTTATATAAGAAGAGCGGAGGTTGCTATCAGGATTTCAAGGCAAGCTTACTTTTGGCTTAACTCATCTTTCCCCAGACAAATCAACAACTTCAGTAATAATGCAATATTTACGAGTTTCCTCTCACATTAATGTAGACAGATGCGCCTCATGGGACACAAACAGCATACAATGCTTCATGAATATAAAACCATTCCGATTATAATAAAAGTTGGCAGATAAAGATAAGTGCCGTCCACGTGTTGAAGAACGGCACTTTATATGATTCTGTGCGAGTCTGTAACATTCCTGTTACAATAGTCAAAGAGACTTAATCAGTTCTATAAGACGCTTGGCATGCTCCACCGACACTTTGTTTTGCTGTTCTATAAGTTCCGGAGTTGTTCGGTTGGCATAGCTTACGCCTCCGGTATAAACATATCCGGCAAACTCCATCTGACAAAGATTGCATGTCGCCTTGAAGCATGGAAGGAAATCATCTATTGTATACCCCATCGCCCCATCATGGCTGTACATTGATGCCGGTGCGCCTGTCGTAAACGAAAGAACAAGTTTTTTACCTTTCAATTTATTTCCGTTACTGCCATGTGAGAATCCGTGTTTGAAGGTCTCCTCCATCCAACGTTCCAGAATTGACGGAGCCGAGTACCAGAATACGGGAAATTCAAGTACGATTATATCAGCCTTAACCAGCCTCTGCTGTTCAGCCTCCACATTTATCTTGTAATCAGGATAAAGACTGTCAAGTCTCACAATCTCCGCCTCCGGCAATTCCTTGTGTACGGTGTCAAGAATTGTCTTGTTTGCCACTGAAGCCGAGAGGTCGGTGTGACCACTAATGATAAGTACATTTTTCATATCATTTATTTTTAATGTTCTGTTTTTAAATTTGCTGTCATATTCATGCAAATATCATGCCACAACATAGCCCATCCGGCATCGTATATAAGATAAGGCTTATAACTAACTTAGCATCATATCATCAGCGGCATCGTTCCTCCGATTCTGGGCATGCAGACTATTGAACGACCTTATACCGTATTCTGAAACCGTGTGTCTGTTCGTCCCAATTTGTGCCGAGAAGTTCAAAACGTCCTATCTGAGCGGTTGAGCGCACATGTTTTCCTATACACGGACAAACGTCATAATCGCCTATATAAACCAGACGTATTGTTTCGGAAGTATTATCAGGAAGATTTGTCAGCTCCACATCATCTGGAATATCCTGCCGTGTGACGTACTTGTATCTCACAGGCAAGTCTTCTCCTATAAGCTCATTCATACGTCTTTCTATCTCCTTCTCATCTTTCCTTGAAGGCTTTCGCTCCAATATATATGTTATTTTGCTCTTCTTACGTTCCACATGAGCATTTGTAGACCGTTTGCATCCGAACATTCTTATCATGGTCTGGTTCAACAGATGCTCTGCTGTATGCGCGGGTGCGAACTCATCCTTGTTATGCTCATTCAGTATAAAATCAGAATCAGTTTCCATCAGATTACAAATTTATATATGTTTACGCCATACGCACGTATAGCGTCCGTAATATTGCGATTAGCTGAAAAATCAAGAACGCGTTCTCTTTCTGTAAGCATCTCTGTTGCATGAAACATTTTCTCAGGGATGCCAAGAAACCCGAAAGCATGCTCCGGTACGTTTACACACACGCTGACATCCTCATCAGAGAAATTCGAAACAATGAACAGAACCTCGTTCTTATACTTGCGTATGAACGCATATTGTCGCGTCAGGTTCCGGTTGACATACATAAGATCGAAGAACTCACCCATACTTACAGATTTCTCACGCGATGCAATATTCAATATCTTTGTATACACATCATTCAAGCCGCGCTCTTCATCTGTGAGTTCCTCCGGATGTTGATAGCCCTTATAAAGCGTGCTCACCGTCCAATAATCAAATATCGTGGTACGTCCGTCACAACCGCTGAAACCTTCGTTGTCCATACCGCGCTCTCCGTATTCCTGACCGGCATAAAGCATGAACGGATTACGTCGCATGAGAGCATTGACTGCCACTGCCGGCACACCCTTTCTCGCATCTCCTGCAAAGAAATCACTCGCAATGCGCTGTTCGTCATGATTCTCCAGGAAGTACAGCATATGCCCGTTTATGTCGTCAACGCATTGCCAGGCATGGCTTATTGCATTTGTCTGAGCCTCCCCCCGCATGACGGCACGCACTGTGTCGTACATACCCACTTTGTCGTAAAGATAGTCAAAACCAGAGGATATGTAATTGCGGTATTCTGACGGATTGTAAACCTCAGCAATGAAAATAATTCCCGGATATGCTTCCTTCAGTTTACTGATAGCCCATTTCCAGAATTCGGCAGGGACCATCTCTGCCATGTCACAGCGGAATCCGTCTATGCCTTTCGACGCCCAATACATAAGTATATCCGTCATTTTGTGCCACGTATCGGGTATCGGGTCAAAATGAAAAGAGCGTCCTCCAGCATCACAATAATCTATTCCATAATTCAGTTTTACGGTCTCATACCAGTCATTGATACCGGGATGATTGTCAAAACGGTCGTTACCAGTAGCCTTCGCAGGACATTCCACATATCTGTCGCCTCCATTAGAGACATCAAACTGTGGTTCTAACGGTGTATCTACGCAGTAATAAAAATTATTGTCAGCACAGAATCCCATTGCCTTGTCGTCGTCCTCACCCAAATCCCTGACGTTATCAGGCTTTGAAACGGAGTGATACTGGCGTGCCACATGGTTAGGCACAAAATCCATTATAACCCCCAACCCATATCTGTGAGTACGCTTGACAAGAGCCTCAAACTCTTTCATTCTTTCCGGAACCTTATCCGCAAGGTCAGGATCCACATCATAATAGTCTGTGATGGCATAAGGCGAGCCTGCCTTACCCTTTACTATGGCAGGATGCTGTACAGGTATTCCGAATGAGGAATAGTCGGTTGCCGAGGCGTGACGTATTAATCCCGTATACCATATGTGCGTTACGCCCTTTGCCTTTATCTGCCTCAGAACTTTCTCACTGAAAAAACTCATCTTCCCACAACCATTTTCGGCAACCGTACCATTACGTTTGCACGTAGTGTTACGGTTGCCGAAAAGTCGTGTGAAAATCTGATATATTATTATCTTCTTATTCATCTCAGATTAATCCGTGTGCTGCGACGTTTTTGTCTATACGCCCAATCATACCCTGAAGAGCCTTGCCTGGACCGCACTCCGTGAAATCATCAGCCCCGTCAGCTATCATATTCTGTACAGAAGAAGTCCATCTTACACTGCTTGTAAGCTGTGCTATAAGGTTAGCCTTTATTTCTGAGGCATCGGTATGCGGTTTCCCGTCCACGTTCTGGTATACAGGACATTTTGGCGCAGAGAATTCAGTAGCCTCTATGGCTTTCTGCAATTCCTCTTTGGCAGGCTGCATAAGCGGAGAGTGGAATGCGCCTCCGACCTTTAAAGGCAATGCGCGCTTTGCACCGGCAGCCTTCAGCTTCTCACAAGCCTGGTTTATGGCATCTACGTTACCGCTTATAACCAGCTGTCCCGGACAATTGTAGTTGGCTGGTACGACAATGTTCCCGGGAGTGCTGCATTCCTTGCAAACCTCCTCTATCTTTTCGTCAGGCAAGCCTATAACGGCAGCCATGGTTCCGGGAGCAGCCTCACATGCCTTCTGCATTGCCGTCGCACGCGCGTAGACAAGCTTCAATCCATCCTCAAAGCTCAGCGCGCCTGCTGCCACAAGAGCAGAGAATTCGCCAAGTGAATGACCTGCAACCATTGACGGAGCGAACTCGTCACCCAAGCACAATGCACTTATAACGCTGTGAAGGAACACTGCAGGCTGAGTCACCTTTGTCTGTGTCAGCTCGGCATCCGTACCAGAAAACATAATATCAGTTATTCTGAATCCGAGAATCTCGTTTGCTTTCTCAAACAATTCTTTTGCCTTTTCGTTGTTATCATACAGGTCTTTTCCCATACCTACAAACTGAGAGCCCTGACCAGGAAATACAAATGCTTTCATACTTTTCTGTTTTTTAGTTTAATACGTGTGCAAAGTTACTATTTTTTTTGCAATCAATGGATTTTTATGCCAGTAAATGCCCTGTAATCACTGATTCTGAATCAGACCGATATACATATATGGGCGTGTGCCTGTCACATACCCACCATCCTTACGTACATCTGCTGCCATCCTGTTTCACATGGTTTTCCTTTGCACCCAGACACATCCCCTGCATAAGCGGAAAACAATCAGAGTCCGGACAAAATATTAAAGTCACAATGAAAAAATCTCCATCCGGATGTATCTTGACGACATTCACCCGGATGGAGATTATAGTCATAGACAGACAAGACCGTCAGTCAAGTCCCAAGGTCTTCTTTATAGCCTCAACCTTTTCCGCACTTTCCTTGTCGCAACGCTCATAGCATCCGGCACACTTCATATTGCCTTTTATCTCAAGGTAGAACTTTATCTTAGGTTCAGTTCCTGACGGGCGTACACTCACTTTTGTATTGTCCTCACAGAACCACTGCAATACGTTGCTTGTTGCAGGCATGTCTATCTTTTCAACATTGCCCTCAGCGTCTTTCTGCTCAAGGGTAAGATAGTCTTTCACCAATACCACCTTGCTGCCGCCAAGTTCTGTAGGAGGATTCTTTCTGAAGTTGCTCATCATAGCCTGAATCTCGTCCGCTCCGCTCTTTCCGGGACGAACGACATTTATAGTGGTCTCTTTTGAGAAACCGTATTCAATGTAAATATCCATCAACAGGTCATAGAGCGTCTTTCCCTGATCCTTTGCATACGCACATATCTCAGCCAACAGGGAGCAGGCAGACACAGCATCCTTGTCGCGTACGAAGTCTTCGGCAAGGAAACCGTAGCTTTCCTCTCCGCCACCAATATACTGCTGCTTGCCCTCAGACAGTGCTATCTCACGTGCTATCCACTTGAAACCAGTATAGCAGTCTCTCATCTCGATATGCTGCTTATCGGCAATCTGCTTTATGGCCTCGGTTGTCACGATAGTCTTGACAATGAAGTCGGTCGGCTTCATCTTGCCTGTCTTAATGCGGTTTGTTATTATATAATAAAGGAAAATGAGACATGTCTGGTTTCCGTTTATGAGAATCCACTCACCCTTGTCATTCTTGCATGCCATGCCTACACGGTCAGCGTCAGGGTCGCTTGCCATTACTATGTCCGCATCCATTTCCTTTGCGTCTCTCAGAGCGAGCGTAAGAGCTTCTCCGTTTTCAGGGTTCGGGCTCTTTACTGTAGGAAAGTCGCCGCTTCTAACCATCTGTTCCTTGACACAGTGAACATTCTCAAATCCCCACTTTTTCAGACTTTGAGGAATAAGCATCATACCTGTGCCGTGCAACGGAGTATAAACAATCTTCAAGTCCTTCTGGCGTTTGATTACCTCCGGGTCGATAGAAACAGTCTGAACCTGCTCGAGGTAAGCATTGTCCACCTCTTCACCGATAATCTGGATGAGCGACTTGTCTCCAGTAAACTTCACATCGTCAACCTTAACCTTGTTCACCTCATCTATTATACCGACATCATGCGGAGACAACACTTGTGCTCCGTCCTCCCAATATGCCTTATATCCGTTATACTCACGCGGATTATGCGAAGCTGTTATGTTCACACCAGCCTGACATCCGAGATGGCGTATCGCGAAAGAACACTCCGGTGTAGGACGCATGTCGTCGAAAAGATATACCTTGATGCCGTTTGCGGAGAATATGTCGGCGACTGTCTCGGCAAACAGGCGGCTGTTGTTACGGCAGTCGTGGCACACGACTACAGAAACAGAACTGCGTCCGGCAAAATTCTTTTTCAGATAATTTGCAAAGCCCTGTGTAGCCATTCCCACTGTGTAAATGTTCATTCTGTTACTGCCCGCTCCCATTATACCGCGGAGTCCGCCGGTACCGAATTCCAGATCTTTGTAGAAACACTCTATCAACTCTGTCTTGTCACTGTTGTCAAGCATAGCCTGAACAGACTTGCGAGTGCCTTCGTCAAAAGAAGGCGACAGCCATTGTTTTGCCTTGTCCGTGCACAAAGCAACCAGTTCTGTATTATTTTCCATAATTAAATAAGTTATGTTTTTAGCGTTCTTTTATATATCTACAAAGATAGTGATTATATGTGAGAATAGCCAACACAACGGGTTATTTTTTTATATTTATAATCCTATAAAAGTCCTTAACCTGTAACAGACATACTTATTGCAGCCGCATATGCACAGACTAAACGCTAACGCCTGCGCTACAAGAACAAGAACGCCTCCGCAGGCAGTCTGTTTCCCTGCGGAGGCGCATACATTATCGGCTACAATATACGTGTGCCTATTTTGTCTTTGTGACTGTGTGCAGCACTTTTCCGGTCTTGTCTATCATATACATATTCAATGATTTCTTTGTAGCGGATATTACCGAGAAACCCGGTTCGGACGAACAGAACACAGTACCTTCAACCGGTTTCACGCTACGGGAAAGTGAACCGGATGAATTAACGATGTAATCAATGTCGTCACCTTTCATCCTGATGTGCTGGAAATTATGTATGTGACCGCATGCATACAACGACACATTATTGTATTTCTTCAAAATAGGAAGAAGAGTACGTTGCAAATCAGCCCGTTCAACATCATCTTTCGGTGTCTCCGCATATATAGGATGATGGCCTACCACTATCACCCAGTCTTCTTTCGCCTGACTGAGTGTGGCGTCAAGCCATTCCAACTGCGCGTCATTGTCCTGCCTGCATGCGTCCGGATATTTGTCGCTTTCCTCGCGGTATTTCGAAATCAGCGGCGTAGTGTCGACAAATACGATGCGGAGAGTCGTTCCGTCCTCATTGAAAGTGCGGGTGTAATAGCGTCCTCCCATCTCCCATCTGCGGCTCACCTTTCCATAATCCAGCACAGCCTGCGTATTGCCGCGATACTCATGATTTCCCAATATAGGATACCATGCAAGCATAAGCTCAGGATGGGAATATATCTGCTCGTAGTTTGTCATCCATAAAGGGTCGTCTACGGAAGCCACACCCTCAAAATGATGTACATCGCCTGCCGCGATCACGCACTCAGGTCCGAGTGTCTCTGCCATGACACCCATAAGCTCGGCTATGGGTTTCTGGTCATAATATCCGTTCCTTCCAAGGTCGTTCGCCATATACAGCACGACATCTCCTTCCAGTTTTTCCCACTCGGCGGGAGTCTGCGCGGATATTGCTACACACGATAAGAATGATACTAACACGGTTGCAAGCACAGCCTGCATTCTCTTTTTGTACTCTGTCATATTATTTTTCATATTCTCTTCTGTTTTATACGATATTCTTATATACATGCAGAGTTTCCGTCGTTTCACGCATTGCGCACAGACGACGGAAACCCGAAGCACTCAGGATTAGAGATTTATCTTTATGCCGGCGTTCACCTTCACGCCATAATATTCAACCTGCATTGTGCGGTTTTTCTCTCCCTGATAGTAACGCAGCGGCTGGTTAAGCAGATTGTTTGCCTCTGCATAAACCGTGAACTTGGTTTTGTTGCCCCATGTGTAGCTTGCATTGAGGTCCATATAGCTCACACTGTCGTAATAGCGGTCGAGCGCACGGTCACCGGTATTCATCTGATCTATGAAACTTGATGCGAAGTTGTATGACAGACGCACGTTCACTCCAGACTTCTCGTAGTATAGGGAAGCGTTGGCTGTATGCTCCGGAGAGCCCGCCATCTTCACATCGTCGCCATCCTTTATGCCAAGCCGTTCGTTATAGTTCCTTGTGGAGCTGTGGGTGTATGTGTAGTTGGCATAGAGACCGAGACATTTCAGCGAAGGTGCGATAAATCCGAAATCGCGCTGCCATGCAGCCTCAACGCCGAATATTCTCGCGTCATACGCATTCATGTTCTGAGTCACCTCGAATGTCTCGTTATTGCCCGCGAGACCGAGTTCCGCACCGGTGTAATATCCGAGTGTCTCCACATTCACGTTGCGCACGTCCTTATAGAACAGTCCGAGACTGACAAGACCTACGCTCTTGAAGTAGTAGTCGGCAGAAAGATCATAATTGAGAGATGTTGTCGGCTTGGTGTCAGGGTCGCCTATGGTAGCCTCCTGATCAACCAGATTGAAACTCTTGTTGGCTATGAGAGCCGAATATTTCGGGCGTGAAAGCGTCTTCGTGAAAGAAGCGCGGATGTTTCCATTGTCTCCCAATTTATATTTCAGGAGCAGGCTCGGCAACAAGTCAGTATAATCATGCTTGTATTCACCTGTAGGCGTGAGTTTTTCAAACTCTTCCATTTCCACCTCGCCGTCCTCGTCAAGAACCGGCTGACCGTCAGAGCCGAGCACTTCGTTCTCGCCAGCCTCATAGTTCAGACCGTTTGTGCGCAGGGACGTGCGCTCCACACGAAGTCCTACGGTAGCGTCGAAATTCTTGCCGAGTTTCTGGTCGAAGCGTATATAGCCGGCGAGTATTGACTCTTTCACTTTGTAGTTGCCTGCCTCTTCCTCAAGAACCTCCTCACCATAAGACTTGTCAAAAGCTATGCCACCGAGGAATTCTTTTCTGATGAAAGGAGTATGTAGCGGATAGAACTCTCCCGGCATGAACCCGCTGCGTATCTGCGGATAAGTCTGTGTGCGCCAGTTTCCGAGCAGTTCCTCGTCATATTCATAAAAGCTGACGTCACGTTTTTTGTCCTTGCTTGTATATTTTGCTCCGAACTTCAGTTTGTTTCCATAGAGTCCGCTTACAAGAGGCAGCTCGAAATTGAGGCGTGCCTTATATTCATTCTCCACAATATCCTCATCCTGATTGGTCAGTTCGTCTATGCTCCAGCCGTCGTCATCCAGATCTGGCAGAGGAACAGTACAGTAGGGCTGGCGTCCGAACACATCCTTGAAGCCCGAACCGAAGTCGATTCCCTCATACTCGAATGAGGCATAACGCTCATTGGGACGCTCTTCTGTGGCACGAGAGTAGCTTCCCGCCCAGTCTATTTTGAGATTGCCGATGTAATGCTCACCGTCAAGCGTGAAGTCCATAGTCTGCTGACGCTCCAGACGCGCGTTCTTCGTATCGTAGGCTCCTGCCTTTGTCTCAAGCACGACAGACTGCTTTGAGGCGGAAGAGTTGAGTTTCTTGTAACTTATGCGGTAACGGTTCTCCCAGTCGTTACGGCGGTTGTATATACCTTTGAATGATATTTTGTTCAACGGATTGAACTTATAGTCGAGAGCAAGCGAATAGCTCTGACGCTCACGTGTGACGTAATACTGACGTGCCTGAGCCTCCTTGAGCTCCACGCCATCATCTCCCATCTCATACTCAAACTCCGTATTGTCAGAGCCTCCGGGCGCATACTGATACGAGGCAGACGCCATCACCCCAAGTCTGTCGTTGAAGAAACGGTCGCCCCATGTGGCTCCGAAGTTCCACTGCTGCTTGTCGCTGATCCATGTGTGGCCTGTTCCGACAGTGAAATTAAGCACACGGCGCGACGGAGTGTTCTTTGTCACAAGATTTATAGCGCCTCCGATGGCATCTCCGTCCATATCCGCTGTCACCACCTTGTTCACCTCTATGGTCTGAACCATATCTGAAGGAATGAGGTCGAGCTGCACGTTACGTGTGTCGCCCTCAGCCGAAGGAAGTCTGTTTCCGTTGACGGTGACAGACGTGAGGTCCGCGCTCGTTCCACGCACCTGACCGAAACGCGCCTCTCCCTGGTCATACTGCACGTTTATTCCGTTTATGCGCTTAAGCGCGTCGCCTATGTTCGAATCGGGGAACTTACCCACCTGATCAGCCGATACAATATTTGTTATACCCATACTGTTCTTCTGCATCTGCATAGCACGACGCTGACCGGAAAACGCACCGTCGACAACCACCTCCTGCAAGGCGATGCCTTCGGTAAGGACAAAGTTGCTTTCCTTTGACTTGTTGCCTTCTATCACAATCTTTGCGACTATGGGCTGGAATCCCACATATGATATTTTCACTTCATATGTTCCCGGTTTAAGGTTGGGCAATTTGTAAAAACCGTTCATGTCGCTTGTGACTCCGGTATGCAGTTCCTCAATCATGATGGTGGCTCCGGGCAGTACACGGTGTTCCGCATCTGTTATACGTCCGGTCACACTTCCCACCACAGCAAGTTCACTGACATCGTTTGCAGCCGTGACACCTATACAACCGGCACCGAACAAAGCCGCGATAAACAACAATCTTTTAACCTTTTCCATATAATTTTTAATAAATTGATTTACGGATGCAAAGATATTCCTGAATAATTACTAAAGAAAAACAAATAAATTAAAGCCTTACGACAATTGTTTTACAACAGCGTTACAGACGGTCACAGTATTTCTTCCGTTGCCATTATTGAGGTTTTCAACCCATACAGTCAATGAAACGTTCTATGAAAAAGCAAGACATCAGACATTGCATTAAGGCTGGAACAATATGCATGAACAGAAACCGATATTCGTACGATAAGTTGAGTAATGGTGAAAATAAAGACAACGTCAAGTCGCTGAGATTCCCGTAAAAGCATGCGGCAAAAGAACCGCAAGCGTACACGCCAGTTTTGGCAGCTTGGCATAAGCTGTTGAATATCAACACAAAGTACAAACGGCATCAGCATATGCGTTTGTCTGTCTTACGGAAAAGGCTCTTCCGGCTTGCAGGAAAGCCCATATGACGATGCGATAAAGCCCGTTCGGGATTACAAAACGGGCATAACCGGAATATAGGACGGACTTAGCAAGAGTACGGAATGTCTGAAACAATGCCTGAAAAGAGCAAAAACGGGGTAACAATTAAGGTAGCTACAAGGGATAAAACGGGCTATGACCGTTTGCGGAAAGGAGGAAACGTACGTAGGAACGTGTGTATAGCTTTACACCGTTTCTATTTTACAAAATAAAAATGTCAAGATTTTTTACTGCCCGTTATTTATGAACAGACGATTATGGAATGCCGCATCAGACGTACAGAGAGCATATCCCATTTGTCATCAATCGGTCATCAGACTGTATAAACTGTTTTTTGCGCCTGTTTGTCCGATGCTTACATCCCATCCGCATTGCTCTCGCCATTTTGCCTCCATGTTTTTCCAGATGTGTCCCGCCAAGGCTTCGGCAAGACAGGAAATAAATGAGCATGACGGCATGGCAGTATACGGATGGGGCATAATTACCTGTTCGTAATGATACATAAGCCCCGAGTCATGAACCGATTACGATAGGGCATCAGAACAATCAGTTTTGGTCTGCCGTCATTCCAAGGCTGCCGGTATAACGGACGGTTGAAGTTTGTAAAGTCACAGAGAAGGAACTCTGTGCCGCAATCAGCTTATCAAAGACAGACCTCAATTCTTTCTGATTTTCTTTAATTTCAATTTCGGGATATTAACCGTCTCTCCCTTTTTAAACGTTTTGCCTTCATTGACCGCCTCTACATAGCATTCCATACCCGGACCGAGATATCTTTTACTTATATACGACAACGACCTGTCCTCTTTCAGGGTAATGGTCTTGGCAATGCCTACTATCCTGTAAGCTCCTGTTCTTATCCTCGGGTCTTTGTTGTATTTGTCCGGATTGATTTCATTGCTATCGTCCGGCGCGCTTTGCTTCCTTGCAACACTGTCCTTAACTGATTCGTTTGCTTTACGGTCAATGCTGTCGTGTGTCACAATATGTTTATTGCTGTCGGCTGAAGGCACGTTTTCCTTCTTTATTTTTTCCTGAAAATTATCTATCACAATTTCCAGTTCCAATATCCGGTCCTCACAATGCGACAGCTTATTCTGATAATAAAACATACCGTATATGCCCAATCCGCACAACAGTACTATGAATGCCAACAATGAGATAATGATTTTATTGCTCCTGCCTGAAGCGTGGCAGTGTTCTCCGCTTGTCTGAGGCTGCACATTGTACGCAGCTGCTTGCGCTTCATTCCGGGAAACATCAGGAACGGAAGGGATGTCATCCTCGTGAGAATCGGTTTCATCCGGCGTCTTTTCGCTTTCGTCGTGATGCTCCGGTTCTTCAACCTCCTGTCTGACAGAAACAACCGTACTTTCAGCAAGCGCATTATCAACGTCACCCGTGTCAGACGTTCTGTCTGAAGGAGTTTCCGCATCCTCATCCTTAGTCCGGCTCTCTTCAGTCGGGACGGGACTCTCATCCGCGATGCTGCCCTCATCATTGTCAACACCGTCATTCATCTCCGCGTTATCACTGTCATCATTGTTTTCAATATCAGAAAAATCAACCCCATCGTTGATTATCACAGTCTCAAACTGTGAAAACGGAAGGTTGACTCTGTTCTTAAGCGAAGTTTCCGGTGTGAACGAAATCTTGTTACGTCCCTCTATAACTATACGTTCACCGGTATTTACATCAATACTCTCACGCGCATTGACACTCTGAATCTTAAACGTGCCGAGTCCTTTCACCTTGACTTGCTTGTCACTACTCTGCAGACCGGAGTTAATGACGTCAAACATCTGCACGACAAAGGCGTCGGCTTCCTTTTGAGAAAGTCCGTATTTCGCAACAAGAACAGAAGACAGTTCTGATATTTTATTCATTTTCTGATTTTCTTAGTTTTTCTTTTATTGACGCTACAGGCTTAAAATTTAATACTATCTTTGGTGGAACCATCATTCTCTGACCGGTAGAAGGGTTCACAACTATACGCTCCATACGGTTTTTCAGCTCAAAAGTACCGAAATTAGGAACCGACACATTTTCTCCCTCATCAAATCTGGAAGCCATCACCTCAATCACGCTGCGTACATATTTCTGGGTATTTTCCTGTGTATATCCGCACCGCTGGGACAATTCGTATATATATTCCTTATTATTCATTGCGTAAGAAGTTGCTAAATTATCTCCCCATATAAATCGAACTCACTGCTGTCTGTTATTCTGACATTATAGAAAGAACCTATTTTCAAATTTTCGTCTGATTTGATAAGAATCTCAGGATCGACCTCCGGTGAACTGAATTCCGAACGTCCTATGTAATAGTCCTGTTCTTTTCTGTCGACTATCACACGCACAGAGCAGCCTATCTTCCCAGCTTCCATCTCCGCACTTATGTCCTGCTGCAAAGCCATAAGAGCGTCAAGACGCCGTTGCTTTACGTCAGAAGGAACGTCGTCCTTATAATGCAAGGCACTGTATGTCCCCTCTTCCTCTGAATATGCAAACGCTCCCATCCTCTCGAATCTCGCCCATCTGACGAAATCCATAAGCTCCTGAAAATCGTTTTCGGTCTCACCAGGGAATCCTACCATAAGTGTCGTACGCAGATAAATGCCGGGAACGCCCTTTCTTATCTCGGAAATGAGGTCCATGGTTTCGCTTTTTGTCACGTTCCTATGCATTCTGGAAAGCATGTTATCAGATATATGCTGAAGCGCGATGTCAAGATATTTGCATACGTTTTTCCTTTCATTCATGACTGTGAGCAACTCTTTTGGAAACTTGTTCGGGTATGCGTAATGCAACCTTATCCATTCCACGCCCTCTATGTCTGACATTTTGCGTATGAGATCGGCAATGTGCTGCTTCCCATCTATATCAACACCGTAATATGTGAGTTCCTGAGCTATAATCTGAAACTCCTTCACTCCTTCGGCAACAAGCGTTCTGACCTCCTGCAAGATATCTTCCTCCGGTCTGCTTACATGACGTCCCGTGATTAAAGGAATGGCACAATAAGCACATCTCCGGTCACAACCCTCACTTATTTTAAGGTATGCGTAATGTGAAGGAGTGGTGAGATGACGCTGTCCGGAACAGGTTGCGACCTCGCTCTTACCAAGGTCTGTCAGCAGCTGTCTGTAATTGAACTTGCCATAATATTTATCTACCTGAGGTATTTCCTCTTCCAGTTCCTTCTGATATCTCTGCGAAAGACATCCCATGACAAACAGCTTCCGTATTCTCCCTTCTTCCTTGGCTTTGACGAGTTCTAATATTGTGTCGATGCTTTCCTGCTTCGCATCCTCGATAAACCCGCAGGTATTGATTACAACTATCTCGCCCTCTATCTTCTCGGAATCGTGTGTGCAATGATAGCCATTGGCTTCAAACTGCCTCATGAGAATCTCGCTATCTACAAGATTCTTTGAGCAGCCCATCGTAATAAAATCAATCTGACCTTTTCTCATTGCCTGTTAAAAAGTGAATCTACGAACTGTCGTTTGTTAAATAACTGAAGAGCGTCCATCGACTCACCCAATCCGATGTATTTGACTGGCACCTTCAGCTGGTCACTGATTCCTATCACAACACCTCCCTTGGCAGTGCCGTCAAGCTTGGTTATTGCAAGTGAGCTGATTGGAGTCACTGAAGAAAACTGTTTTGCCTGCTCAAACGCGTTTTGTCCGGTGCTTCCGTCCAACACGAGCAGCACCTCGTCAGGCGCTTCGGGCAACACCTTCTTCATGACATCTTTTATTTTCTTCAGCTCATTCATCAGACCAATCTTATTGTGAAGGCGTCCCGCAGTATCAATCAGAACGACATCTGCTCCGTTTGCCTTTGCCGAGGAAAGGGTGTCAAACGCCACCGAAGCTGGATCAGAACCCATCTGCTGCTTTATGACCGGCACTCCGACACGCTCGCCCCAAATGCAAATCTGCTCCACGGCAGCAGCCCTGAAAGTGTCTGCGGCACCTATATAAACCTTCTTCCCCGCCTTTTTGAACTGATAAGCCAATTTACCGATTGTGGTGGTCTTGCCCACTCCGTTCACTCCTACAACCAGTATGACATACGGCTTGTGGTCCTGAGGCAAGTCCCAATCGTCATTGTCACCACTGTTGTTTTCTGTCAACAGATTAGTGATCTCGCTTCTTAGAATCTCGTTCAATTCCGAAGTAGAGACGTATTTGTCGCGTGCCACACGCTCCTCAATACGATGTATTATCTTTAATGTCGTGTCAACGCCAATGTCTGAAGTTATAAGAACCTCCTCCAGATTGTCAAGCACATCATCGTCAATTGTTGACTTTCCCGTTATTGCTCTCGCCAACTTATCGAACACACTGAACTTTGTCTTCTCAAGACCATCATTCAATATGTCCTTCTTTTTCTTATTAAAGAGTCCGAATATTCCCATCTGTTACTATAATATTAACCACGGAAGCAGAATAAAACATTTTATATTGCAAATATAATAAAAATTATTGATATACTCAGAAAAAGACCGCGCACATTCAATATGATTAAAAACAGGTAAAGAAAAATTGTGGAATTTTTCCTTACCTGCCGATATTCATTCCGGCAACTTATACTTGTCTCCCGTTGCCTTAACTAATTCTCTTGCATAACTTTCCGGGAATCCGGGACGCACGACTCTTTCGCCATTGCCCGTATTTGTTCTTTTGAATACTCCGTTTTCCTCAGGCTTTATAGCCATGTCATTATATTTTACAATCAGATATATTGCAAGAGACTTCCATCTTGCCAACATCTCCTGCGCTTTATCATTACTGTATTTATTAAGATATTCTATCGCAGCATTCTTGTCGGAACCATACAATTCCATCGCCTTGGCTTCAACGGTTCTCTGATTGTCAAAATAATCAGCTTCCAGACTGTCTCTCACCTCTTTTAATGAATGGAACATCATACTGTATCTGGGATAAATCATGTTGCTGACCCAATTGCATACCCAGAACGCATTCTTATCGGAGAAAGTGACAGCATCCGCTCCCGGAGTGTTATAACATTCCGGCTGGACTTTGTTACCGCAATATATTGGAGTGTAGGCTATCATATTCGCATCATCGTTACCGAACCACAGCACTCCTCCAATCTCACGTGGCAGCCACGACCTCATCTGTGATACAAATGAAAAACCACTTTGCTGCGTACTTATAGGGCGTTCATTAAAATATGTATTGCCATCAACTGTATATGTTAACGGAGTCGGTCTGTAAGGCATCTGCCATATTCCTCCGCCTATGTCCGTCGAGTCTATCGCCAGCGGAGTGCCTTCGTAGTGGTCTCTCATACATCTTTCGATATCCTGCACGCTGACTTTTCTGTTGGGGACAATCCATAATGGCATATCCTCAGCATCCGGATCCACTCCCATTGCCCACGGCAGGTATCTGTCGAAACCGTCATTGAAATGTCTGAAAAAGCTCCATACGCGCGCCTCGCAAAAACGTCTTCCCTGAAAATCGGGCTTGGCATACGCCATCTTCCATGAGAAATCCTCATCCCGACCGGTGAACCATCCTTGTTTCCTTGCGTATTTTATCACATCCTTTGAATATAAGACATTCTCCTTGTCGTTCATGTCAAACTTACCGATACGGCTTTGATTGGCATGCGCGCATATTGCGTTGTCAGGCACCCGAAGCGCTACCCATACGGCTTTCTTGGAACCCGGACCCATTCCCATCATCTCCATTATCCACGCTTCGTTAGGGTCGCAAATGGTAAACGTCTCACCTTCCGAGCAATATCCGTATTTGTTCACAAGAGTTGTCATGACATGTATGGCTTCTCTTGCTGTCTTGCTACGCTGCAATGCTACGTATATCAAAGAACCGTAATCAAGGATTCCCGTTGTGTCAACCATCTCCGCACGTCCTCCGTACGTGGTTTCAGCAATGGTGACCTGATATTCATTGATGTTTCCAATGACATTATAGGTCTCTTCCGCCTCAGGTATCTCTCCATGATATTCCTTCGTGTCCCAATCAAATATCTTACGCATCTCTCCTTTTGCGTGCTTCGCGGCAGGATAATGACATAATCCTATAAACATACCATAGTCATCGGCATTATAAGTACAGATTACCGAACCGTCAGTACTTGCTTTCTTACCTACAATAAAACTTGTGCAACCGAAAGCTGCCGATGCACTTATAATCAACATTAATAAAACTGCATATCTTCTCATAGTCCTAATATTTTATATGTGCCGTATATGTTTCCTTATTGTTTTTATTATCTATAGCGATGACTTCAAGCCTGTGTAATGTTCCGTTTTTCTTCACGTACTTTCTTAAATCACACGTGTAGACGCCTTTTCTCGAGACTCCATCCAGTACCAATTGTCTGTTGTCAATATATCCGTAACATTGCTTCAGTCCACTGCCATCGTCATAAATGCTGAACCTCAGATAATGAGATGACGCTCCCAACCCCGTTTTCAAAGGCTCTATTACCGGTGGCTTATCATCATACTTTATTTCATAAGTGTCTCCTATATCACGTATATAACCTGTCAGCCAGCCTTTTTTGTATATCCCGCCACAATATCGTGACACGCCATAACTGTTAGAAATATACAACTTGGAAGTGTCTTTTACATATTTATTACATCTAATAGATATTCTGGCATATCTGACAAGCGGTAATGAAACGTTGTTGAAAGAATATCTGTCTGACAATTTCTCCGGCTGTCTGTATATTGTTGGAGATATTATCCTGTCCTGAGTCAATGAATTGGGTTTTACTGTCAATTGTACATTGGGAAGGGAAATAAATGTCAGTCTGTCCCATAAAACACGACGGAATAAGTTTGTATGCCTTGGAGGAGACACTGCAAAAGGATTTCTTTCAGCCTTTCCTTCCACTGTGAAATTATACTTGGTATTGTTTCCACTGGCATCCGTCAGGACGTAAGTTATATGATAATCCCTCTCTTCATCAAAGACAACATATCCTTTATTGGCGTCCGTATTATATATAGGCAGGTGATTTCCCGGTTCCACGAATGATTTCATATACCATGTACCGGTTTTTATAAAATGTTCATAGTCGCCACAATAATCCATCACACGTGTCATACGACCCGGAATCCTGGCTACATCACTTTCAAAAACAAGCCTGCCGTCGACAATCAGTTGGGTTTTACGGACTCCCAATCTGTTATATGTGTTATCCATATAATCATTCGCCCATATGCCGAAACCTATTTTACCCCATGCCGTGTATTTGCCGGCGATGTTTAAAGCAGACAATGAAAAGCTCTGCTTTCTTGTCGAGCCGCAGAACATCCCACCCCCTGCCTGAGGATAGACCATAATTCCGTGCGCCAACGGTGGTGTGGTGTCTTTTATATATTTACCGAAAAACATGAGCGGATCCATCATGTCACCGCTTTCAGACTCATACATTTCCATATGTATGTGCGGTGCAGTGCTTGAGCCGGTATTTCCACTTATTGCAATAACCTGTCCTTTTGCCACAGGACATTCGTATGGAGCCAAAGCAATGTCCACATTGTAATTCTTGCTCGCACGCTGTCTCTCTCTTACGATATTCTCAATCTTCGGACAGAAAGCATTCAAATGGCAGAACATGCTGGTGTATCCCTCGGGGTGCTTTACATAGACGGCCTTTCCATAGCCATACTTGCCTATCACAACCCTTGACACGTATCCGGACCCCACCGAGAACACCGGCTTATTCTCAACACGTTCTGTTTTTATGTCTATACCGCCGTGAAAATGATGAGCACGCGGCTCACCAAAGTTCCCCGCCAATGACATCTCATAATTCACCGGCGGTAAAAAGCTTATAATTGATAGTAATATACCGATAAACATCAGCAGGCTTTAAAGCTCATGTCCAGACCTTTGACCGAATGAGTAAGTGCTCCGACCGAAATGAAGTCAACCCCGCACTCAGCGTAATCGCGTATCGTGTCATAAGTGATACCTCCACTCGATTCCGTTTCATAGCGCCCGTTTATTATCTGAACAGCCTTTTCAGTATCTTCTACAGAAAAATTATCCAACATGATTCTGTCAACTCCGCCGTGGGAAAGAACCTTATCCAACTCGTCGAAAGAACGTACCTCTATCTCGATTTTGAGGTCGAGGTTCTTTTTCTTCAGATATTCATGACAACGGTTAATGGCGTTTTCTATGCCTCCGGCAAAATCAATGTGGTTATCCTTCAGCAAAATCATATCAAACAATCCTATCCTATGATTCATGCCTCCGCCTATCAGAACAGCCTGCTTTTCGAGGACACGCATTCCGGGCGTTGTCTTGCGCGTGTCAAGAATATGTGTTTTGGTGCCTTCTATACGTTTCACATATTTATTGGTCATTGTCGCAATGCCGCTCATACGCTGCATTATATTAAGCATGAGACGCTCCGTCTGCAACAGCGAACGCACTTTTCCGCTCACAACCATAGCTATATCACCGGCTTTTACGGGTTCACCGTCATTGATAAGCACCTCAACCGACATTGTAGAATCAAACCTGTCAAACACCTTTTTTGCCACCTCGACACCAGCCAGGATACCGTTCTCCTTTATAAGAAGATGCGATTTACCCATCGCATCTTCCGGTATGCAACACAATGTGGTATGATCTCCGTCACCTATGTCTTCTGCAAAAGCAAGATCTATAAGACGTTCCTCCAATTCGTTTACACTTAACATATCACTTGAAATTTAATTTTAATACTCGCTGTTTAATATATTATCATCCTTATAAGCTACAAGCGCGCCGTCCGTACTGACTACGACGATTGTTCCTCCTACCCATTCAGTGCGAGCCGGTTCCTTCTTAAATTCATATAAACCGACAACATCATGTCCTTCAACCTCCACGACACCATTTACAATCGTAGTATTTCCGAAGATGACACGATTAGCGGCAAACCGTCTTTTTTCAGTCATTACTATTTCCTTTTCGTCATTTCTGCCGGCAGCATTTTCTCATCCAAAGGTCTTACCACAGTTCTTTCGAAACGTTTTGGAGCCACCGATTTCACCTGACTTTCAGAATGTGACCCTGTCCTAACTACCGGAACAGAATCCACCTTGCCCACTCTTACAGTATCATTCTTTTGTACCGGCGGCAGTTTCGGCTGATGCATCCTTACCATACGTATATTATACAACACCAACAATCTGAGAGTTGTAGATGAGGACGCAGCCCTGTCATTGTCATTTACGAGGAAATACCCGGTTATTTCCTTTATACCGAGATTTCCGGTATCTTCAATCTGCAAATGGTAACGCGATGTAGAAGTTATGTTTATTGTGCGCGAGGCGACGCTGTCATTATTGAATTTCAGTGCCAAAACCGCCACCGCATTCCTCATTCCGTCCTGATATATAAACCGGGTATCAAAATCAAGGATAATCTTATCACCTTTATAGAAAGCCGTATCAGCCTTGATTTTATACATATAAACATTTGACGCCTCCTGCGGATAAAGCACCAGCATCCTTCTACGGTTCCATATATCAGTCGTGTCATTACTTGATGAGAGATTGCCGAACTTGCTAATCTCACTTACCGACGCCCCTTGTGCCGCAGCCTCATTCGTAAATCTCTCGGCAAGATTCTTGTATATATCATGCAGTAACTTCGTATGTCTGCTATAATAAAGCAAAGAACTGTCCAGTTCCATCTGCGTAACACCATACTTTTTCAGTATGTTTGCCCTAAACGAACGCATTGTCAGCGTGTCGCCGCCGTTCTGTCTGACAATCTCTTCTGCAAGATGATATTCGTAAAGAATATCCTCCATATCATCCGGCTGGATATAGTCTCTGTCGACAGAAGGTTTGCATGACAAAACGCAAACCATAATCAGCATGAGAGACACTTGCCATTTTGCAAGACGAAACGTCAGACGGTTTTTCATATTCACACTTTTTTGCCTGTCATTCTTCGGTGACATCCCTGTCCGCATTTCCGGAGTCTGTCTTGCGAGAATGCAACAGCACTTCATTTATACTTTCCAGTTCTTTACGGTAGAAAACAAACAACACAACGGCACCCACACTTATGCATGCGTCAGCAAAATTGAAAACAGGAGAGAAGAATATGAATTCCCTACCTCCCCAAAACGGCATCCAATCGGGCCATGTAGTAACTATGAGGGGGAAATAGAACATATCAACCACCTTTCCATGCAGGAATGACGCATAACCGCTACCGAATGGCACAAGCCCAGCCACATCGAACGGTGTCGACGCCTCGAATATCAAACCGTAAAACATCGAGTCGAATATATTTCCCGCAGCACCGGCGAGAATCACCGAAAGGCAAACGACGTATCCTGTAGAATGCTCCCGCCTCACCAGCTTGCATATGTAATAAGCTATGACACCTATCAGGGCTATACGGAACAGGCTCAATACCAGTTTGTTGAAGAACGTGATGCCATATGCCATACCGTTGTTCTCAATGAACTCAATAAAAAACCAGTCTGTGACCCGAATTGACTCACCCAGACACATGTTAGTCTTTACCGTGACCTTGATTATCTGGTCGATAATCAAAATCACGGCAATAAGCAATACGGATAATCGTCCGTCAGAAAGACAAACACTCTTTCTTTTCATTTCTTACGAGCGTTCTTTGATGCCACACTGAGTGTTGCATGCGGAACTGCGCGCAAACGCTCTTTGGGTATCAATTCTCCTGTTATACGATCTATACCGTAAGTCTTGTTTTCTATCCTTACCAAGGCAGCCTCAAGTCCCTGTATGAATTTCTGCTGACGGTTCGCCATCTGCACCAAATCCTCCTTAGACTGAGACGCACTGCCCTCTTCAAGCGCCTTATATGTAGGCGACGTATCATCCACATCGTTGCCGTCAGCGTTCATAAGCTGTCTCATCATAGCACTCTGATCGCGACGGGCAAGACGCAACTTCTCATTTATAATCTCGCGGAACTCCTCAAGTTCACTGTCCGTATAACGTGTCTTTTCTGCCATAAATCAATAGTTTTAAAATTTAGAATAGGTTTCAGTCCAACTTAGTTTTGATTTTTTTCTATCTTGATATTCAATTTATAATCATCAAAGTCAACGCATACGCCATCATTGTCGGCTATCTCAATGCTGTCAGCCAATATCTGGCTCTTGATGTAATCAGCATACTGAGATATGGCAGCGTCCGTCTTTCCGTCCGGCGACACCACGACATTGATTCTGTCAGTTATCTCATAAGCATTGTCCTTACGCATATTCTGTATTCTGTTGACCAGCTCACGGGCAATGCCTTCTCTTCTCAGTTCCTCCGTAAGTTCTATTTCCAACGCCACAGTGAGATTGCCTTCATTTGAAACGAGCCATCCCGGAATGTCCTCACTTATTATCTCGACATCCGCAAGCTCCACTTTCACATTGGTGTCCTCCACATTCAGGTCAACATATCCGTTGCGTTCAAAATCAGAGATTTGAGCTTGGGTGAGCGCATCAATCTGTGCGGCGATGCCCTTCATAAGTCTGCCGAACTTCTTGCCCATAGTGCGGAAGTTGCACTTCACCTTCTTTACAAGTACATCCGAGCCCTCCACAAACTTGAGACTCTTAACATTCACCTCGTTCAATATAAGTGTCTCGACAGCCTCGATGTGTCTTTTCTGCTCTGCGTCGACAGCCGGAATCATGATAGCCTGCAGCGGCTGGCGCACCTTAATGTTCACCTTGCGGCGCAAAGCGAGAATCATGGAAGTAATCTTCTGAGCCATACTCATTCTTGCTTCCAGCTCTTTGTCGATGAGTTTATCGTCAGCAACAGGATAGTCAGATAGGTGTACCGACTCGACATGTTCTTTTCCTGTCACGCTTATCAGGTCCATGAACAGCTGGTCCGCATAGAACGGCGCAAACGGAGCGAGCAGTTTGGCAACCACCTCAAGACATGTATACAGCGTCTGGTAAGCACTCAGCTTGTCAGCACTCATCTCCTTACCCCAGAAGCGTTTCCTGTTAAGGCGTACATACCAGTTGCTCAGGTCGTTGTTCACAAACGACTCAATAAGGCGTCCAGCCTTTGTCGGATTATAACCGTTCATTTCCGCGTCCACATCTCTTATAAGAGAATGAAGCACGGAGAGTATCCAACGGTCTATCTCCGGTCTTTCCTCCATCTTCACGTCCTCTTCGCTATAATCGAATCCGTCCACATTGGCATACAGAGCGAAGAAGGAATATGTGTTGTATAATGTTCCGAAGAACTTACGGCGCACCTCGTCCACTCCCTCAGGATTGAACTTCAGGTTATCCCACGGCTCCGAGTTCGTCATCATGTAGAATCTCACCGCATCGGCTCCGTACTTCCCTATCATCTCAAAAGGATCCGTAACATTGCCCACATGCTTGCTCATCTTGTTGCCTTTAGCGTCGAGCACAAGTCCGGTGGATATGACATTCTTGAATGCCACACTGTCGAACACCATGGTGGCGATGGCATGAAGCGTAAAGAACCAGCCACGTGTCTGGTCCACACCCTCGTTGATGAAGTCGGCTGGGAATGCCGTACGGTCGTCAATCTTATCCCTGTTCTCAAACGGATAATGAATCTGTGCGTAAGGCATGGAACCGCTGTCAAACCACACATCAATGAGGTCGGACTCACGTTTCATAGGTTTACCTGCCTTGCTGACAAGCGTAATCTCATCGACAAACGGACGGTGAAGGTCTATGCGGTCATAATTCTCCTTGCTGTAATCATCCGGCACGAATCCGAGATCCTTCAATGTGTTGGACGGCATGAACCCTGCCGCCACGCTCTTTTCTATCTCATCATACAGCTCGTGCACCGAACCGATGCATATCTCGTTCCCATCCTCATCACGCCATATCGGCAGCGGAGTGCCCCAAAAGCGGCTGCGGGACAGGTTCCAGTCGTTAAGATTCTCGAGCCAGTTGCCGAACCGTCCTGTACCGGTAGACTCCGGCTGCCAGTTGATTGTCCGGTTCAGCTCCACCATTCTGTCCTTCTTTGCTGTAGAACGGATGAACCAGCTGTCAAGCGGATAGTAAAGTATAGGCTTGTCGGTACGCCAGCAGTGCGGATAATTGTGCACATGCTTTTCTATCTTGAATGCTTTGTTGGATGCTTTAAGGTCCATACAGATTGACACATCAAGCGTCTCGTCCTTATCTGTCAGTGTCTCGTCATAAGCGTTCTTCACATACCTGCCCGCATACTCGTTCCACAACTCCACATTGACATGCTCCGCAACGAATTTCTCATCAAGCTCCTCCGTAAGGAAATATTTGCCTTGCAGGTCGACAACAGGACGTTCCTGTCCCTTCTTGTCAACCACGACAATTGGCGGCACACCCGCTTTCTTTGCCACGAATGCGTCGTCGGCACCGAAGTTCGGAGCGATATGCACAATGCCCGTACCGTCTTCGGTAGTAACATAATCACCGGAAATCACACGGAATGCGCCGCCGGTCAGCGGAGATATGAACGGAAGAAGCTGCTCATACTCCATCCCGACGAGTTCAGGACCGAGATAACGTCCCACAACTTTCCACGGTATCACCTTGTCGCCCTTACTGTATGACTCAAGGTCGGCATCACGACCAGCCTCGTTGAAGTAAGCCGAAAGCCTTTCCTCGGCAAGCACCACCGTCTCAGCCTCACCCGTGTAAGGGTTGTAGGTGCGCACTGCCACATAATTGATTTTAGGTCCCACGCAAAGAGCGGAGTTTGCCGCAAGCGTCCATGGGGTTGTTGTCCATGCAAGGAAATAAGCCTCTCCCCATCCGGTCATCTCCTGACGCGGATTCTTTATCTTAAACTGTGCCGTAACAGTGGTGTCCTTCACGTCCCTGTAACATCCCGGCTGGTTAAGCTCATGAGAGCTGAGTCCGGTTCCTGCGGCAGGGCTGTACGGCTGTATTGTATATCCTTTGTACAACAGGTCTTTGTTGTATAGTTGCTTAAGCAGCCACCACAACGTCTCGATATATTTGTTGTCGTATGTGATGTAAGGATTGTCGAGATCGACGAAATATCCCATTTTCTCCGTGAGCGAGCGCCACTCCGCCGTGAATTTCATCACGTTCTCGCGGCACTTGTTGTTATAGTCGCGCACGGAGATGTACTTTTCGGAATCCTTGTTGTCTATATCCGCCTTTGTGATTCCGAGTTCCTTCTCCACTCCCAGTTCCACAGGAAGTCCGTGTGTGTCCCATCCTGCCTTACGATGAACCTGGAAGCCCTTCATCGTCTTATATCTGTTGAATGTATCTTTTATGCTTCTTGCAAGGACATGATGGATTCCCGGGTGACCGTTTGCCGAAGGCGGACCCTCAAAGAAAACAAACTGAGGACACCCCTCACGTTCGTCTATCGATTTATGGAAAATATCTTTCTTATTCCACTCTGCCAGCACCTCGTCATTAGTTGCCGTCAAATTGAGCCCGTTATGCTCTGTGAACTTCTTTACCATGTCTTCTTTTTTGTAATTTAATATATGGCTGCAAAGGTAAAAAAAATATATTTTACAGCCAAAAAATAGGATGGAAAGATTACGGTATGAAAGATGCTGTAAATATATTATAACATTCTGAAACCTTCAACCCGCATCGGAGGCTGGAACACTTGTCACAGATTTACCATTGAATGACAGCTGCCCATTCCTCCTCCGCTCTGGTGCGACCGCCTTGTCTCCACTTTCTCCCTACGCAGCCTGCACGAGGTCTTTTACTAAAACGTAAGGCATCATGTCCGGCAGCAGCATGAGATAGGGATGAAGTCTGACGACCGTGACCGATTGAAGAGCCGCTGGTGACCGACAACAAGACGCGGCATTAACAGGGGAACAACAAGAGTCAGCTTAATTGAATATAATCAATCATAAACAGTCACATGTCTGCGCATATGTCATCATATTCGGATTATTCTGCGACGACATCGGTTTTGAATCAAAATACGCCGGAAATGGAGACGTCAGACAACCGTATGTATATCAGTCATTTGCGCAAAACGGTGGCATAATCATGTTTCATCCGCTCTCCGAAACGGGCTTTTCCGTCGGGCGAAAGATACCGTTCCGTACTGCGTAACGTACTGTTCCGTAGAGTCAGAATGCCTTTACGGGAGCGCGATAAAGCCTCTTCCGCCGAATCCACATGCAAGGACAGCTGTCCGCAAGCACCTTAACGACATCCTGACACGGCTTTTTCCGACGCATCGCATTACAGAAGCGGCTTGTCTCCATATGTTAAACCGGGGCTCTTTTTAAGTTAAAAAGCTTAACGCGAAAGCTTCCCTGCGTGTTGTCATCATACAAGACAATGTAGCCGTAAGAAGGACGCTGCACGCATGCCGGCACAATACGCAGTCATCACAAAACGCAGGTTGTATGGCGTAACCACCTGCCGGAAAAGAGATTACAGGCATTGCGCTAAAGCGACACTTACCCGCTCCAAAGACGCAAATAAAACATATTAGCCGTAATATACAATAATGACGGAAGAAGAACGTTATATTCAATATGAAAAAGACAGTACTCATTATATATATACTGCTGCTTTGCGCCGTTGCGGCTCATTCCCAATCGTTTGTTCTGCAAGGAAGGGTGACCGACGAACAGATGAACCCTATCGAGCTTGCGTCTGTGTCGTGCCTCCAACAGGGCAAGGTAACGATGACATCGCTAAAAGGCGAATTCAGCATGACCTTGCAGTCCGCCGACTCGGTAGTCGTACGTTTCTCGATGGTGGGATACAAGACAAAGACACGTGTGCTACGCAACCCGCGCGGCAAGCAGACCCTTCAGGTTGTGCTCTACAGCAACAACGTGCTCTCGGATGTTGTTGTGACGGGAACAAAACAACAGACCGGACAGACACAGGACATCAACAAAGAAGACCTCCGACACATGCCTTCAACGACAGGAAATGCCGTAGAGGAACTAATACAGGGACAAGCAGGAGTGTCAACACACAATGAGCTGTCCTCACAATATAACGTGCGCGGAGGGTCGTTCGACGAGAACAGCGTCTATATCAACAATATAGAGATATACCGTCCACTGCTGGTTAGAAGCGGACAGCAGGAAGGATTGTCTATAATCAATCCTGACATGGTTGAGAAAATAGGCTTCTCCACCGGAGGATTCGAAGCCAAATATGGCGACAAGATGTCGTCTGCACTTGACATAACATACAGATTTCCCAAAAAGCTGGAAGCGTCAGCCACGGCAAGTCTGCTCGGAGCGAGCGCATATGTGGGCTATGGGAACAAAAAATTCTCGATAAGCAACGGCATAAGATATAAGACAACCCAATATCTGTTGGGCACAATGGACACAAAAGGAGAATACCGCCCGAACTTCATCGACTATCAGGCGTTCCTCAACTATACGCCCAACGACAGGTGGAGAATAAGTTTTCTGGGTAACATATCAGACAATCACTACAACTTCTATCCTGAAGACCGCGAGACAAGTTTCGGCACTATGGAAGACGTGAAATCGTTCAGAGTATACTTCGACGGGCAGGAGAAGGACGTATTCCGCACTTATTTCGGTTCTCTCGACATAACGCGCAATTTCGGGAAAAACACATCTCTGTCGCTCATCGCCTCGGCATTTCACACAAAAGAACAGGAAACCTACGACATACAAGGGCAGTACTGGCTCACACAGACAGAGACGAGCGAGAACCTTGGAGTGGGAACCTACTTCCAGCATGCCCGAAACTACATGAAGGCAAACGTGCAGAGCGTGAAGCTTCTGCTGAAGACAAAAACCAAAAAGCATACCATAGAGACGGCTTTAACATTCAAAAGCGAGCGTATAAAAGAGAATTCGGTTGAATATGAAATGCGGGACTCGAGCGGATACAGCATACCCCACACCGGCGAAAGCCTCCACATGATATACTCAATGCGTGCGCGGAACACACTGAAAGCCAACCGCATTGAGGCTTACGCCCAGGACACTTACAGATTCACAAGTAAGGGAGAGCATACGCTTTTTACCCTTAACTATGGAGTAAGGCTCAGTCACTGGAGCTTCAACGGTGAGACAACGGTGAGCCCGAGGCTGTCGCTCGGAGTCATACCTGCCTTCAACCATAACGTAACGATGAGATTCGCCACCGGTCTTTACTATCAGGCACCGTTCTATAAGGAAATAAGAGACACGACAGCAATTGACGGAGTGACATACGCCACACTCAACAAAAAGACAAAAAGCCAGCGTTCCATACACTTCATAGCAGGCATGGACTATCGTTTCAAAATAAGCAAGCGTCCATACAAATTCACCGCCGAGGCTTACTATAAGGCTTTGAGCGACCTTGTGCCTTACAGTGTAAACAATGTGAAGGTTGTCTATTACGGAAATAACGAGTGCAGCGGACATGCCGCCGGACTCGACATGAAGCTTTACGGAGAGTTCGTTCCGGGATACGACTCGTGGATAAGTCTGTCACTCATGGACACCAACATGAAACTGAACGGGAAGAACATACCTCTGCCAACAGACCAGAGATATGCCGTGAGCCTTTACTTCACGGACTATTTCCCTGGAACAGAGAGGTGGAGAATGTTTCTCAAACTTGCCTATGCCGACGGTCTCCCGTTCTCGGCTCCGCATCAGGAGCTTGAGAGCAACGTATTCAGGGCTCCGGCATACAAACGCGCGGACATCGGACTGAACTACCGGCTGGTAAACAACGAGAACAGGCAGAACGGGCGGTTCTTCAAGAATGTGTGGCTCGGACTGGAATGTCTGAATCTTTTCGGAATAAACAACGTGAACTCTTATTACTGGATTACTGACGTAACAAACCAGCAATATGCCGTGCCTAACTATCTGACCGGCAGGCAGATAAATTTCCGAGTTTCCGTGGATCTGTAAAACATATAAAGATGATAACAAATACACGCAATCTTATGGCTGCCATAATGCTGTCTGTTTGCACACTGACAGCTAACGGACAGAACAACGAAATAAAGTCGGACAGGATTGCCTCACTGCAGGTTGTAGCCGGAGACGACTGGCTGTCGCCCCCTGTAATGATACTCGGAGGTGACGAACCTATCACCATATCGTTTGACGACATGACGCATGAATACCACAGGTATGCCTACAGGATTGAACACTGCGAGGCTGACTGGACAACATCTGACGCACTGTTCACAAGCGATTACTGTGAAGGATTTACAGACGGGAATACCATCGACGATGTCAGGAAATCACTAAACACCAATGTCCTTTATACACATTACAGACTGAGGATACCGAATGAAAGATGCAACATCAAAATGAGCGGCAACTATCGCGTGACAATATATGACGACAACACGTCTGAGGAGGTAGCCACAGCATGCTTCATGGTAGCAGAGCAACGTGCAGGCATACAACTGGAAGCGACCACCAATACCGATATTGACACGAACGGGGCGCATCAGCAGATAGGAATGAAGATAAACTATGCAGGACTTAAAGTGAACAATCCCGGACAGGAAATAAAGACTGTGGTCATGCAGAACGGAAGATGGGACAATGCCGTTGTAAATGCCGAGCCGCAATACACCATGCCAGACGGTCTGCAATGGACTCACAACAGACAGCTGATATTTGACGGAGGAAACGAATACAGGAAATTTGAGACACTCGACGTTTCGCACACAACCATGGGACTTGAGTCAGTGAAGTGGGACGGAAGGGATTATCACGCCTATGTGTGGACTGACGAGCCGCGCAACAGCTATGTGTATGACGAAGACGCAAACGGAGCTTTCTACATAAGAAACAGTGACAACATAGAGAACGACTGCATGTCAGAATATGTATATGTCCACTTTGCTCTTAAAACAGCACCTACCGACAACGACATATTTATAAACGGTGTATGGACAAACGGCTGTCTCACACCGGAATACCGCATGAGCTATAACCCGGAAAGCGGATTATACGAAAATGTGATTATGCTTAAACAGGGATATTACTCGTATCAATATCTTATAAGAACAGACGACGGCAGTCTCAAGCCGCTTCAAAGCGAAGGCAATTTCTGCTATACCGAAAACAAATACCAGTGTCTGGTGTATTACAGGGCAGCCGGAGACAGGACAGACAGGCTTGTGGGATACAGACAGATTGTGATAAACTGACACGATTACGCCAAGTCAGTGATGTCAATGAGCAGATTCTAATCGCCCTTTATACGCTTTACAAGCTTTCCGTCGAACGAGAATATCATCTCAACCATAAAGCTGCTTGAAGAATTGGGTATTCCCAGCACTGCGAAATAATGCACGCCCTCATCGTCAATCTTGTAATACACCATATCGCTGAAGACAGACTGCCTGAGATATTGGGATGACACCTGCGCAGAGAAATCATCCTTTGTTATGTTGCTTGAATAAACCCTTTCGGCACCACAGAAAAGGCTGAAATGGATTATGTTGTCATAGTAGTTGGTGTACACCTCCACCCCATCATCGTTGTATGCCACCTTCTGAACCTTGTATGTTGTGGGGTTTATCTGAACATAACAATGATACTTCTTATCATTATAATATACGACAGTATCCTTTTTTATCAGCCTGTTCTGGTTTACGGAGACTATCGATGTCTTATTAAACAGTTTGAGATAACTGGAATCGCTGCTTTTGACAAGCCTCATGTGCTCGCCGTTCTGACTGACAAACTCGAAGAGATGAGGTGTCCTTTTGATTACAGGATATTTTGTCTTGTTTGCCCCATACAGGACAAACGAGTCTCTTTCTATACGGAAATATACAGGCACACTGATTGTGTCGGGGAAATAAACGGTGTCACCTTTTATTCTGAAGGCAACGTCCTCATCGTCCTCATTTATCCAGATGCCCTGCAATTCCTTTTTTGCCAAGGCATCTTCCTCGACCGTCTCTGCCTTCTTGCCCTTTGAACAGCCACACAGAAACGAGACACATATTAGAATAAAAGCGGATAATGCATAATGTCTCATCATACAATCACTAATCAGTGGTCTTCTTATAAAGTAACTGGCATCAGTCGAACAAATCAGCCTCGCCAAGCGACTTGCCGTTAAGGTCCTTCTCGCTCGTCTTTATATCATTAATGTCTATAGGCCATTTTATATCTATGGTTTCGTCATTCCATCTTATGCTCGCCTCATGCTGAGGAGCATATACGTTGTCAACCTTATATGTGAAAACAGCCTCATCGCTAAGCACAAGAAAGCCATGCGCGAAACCGCGCGGAATAAACAGCTGGCGTTTGTTTTCCCCGCTTAACTCCACCATGACATATTTTCCGAATGTGGCAGACGATTTGCGTATGTCCACAGCGACATCCACCACCCGTCCTTTTATTACGCGCACCAGCTTCGCCTGTGAGAAGTCTCCTTTCTGATAATGAAGGCCGCGCAATACACCATAACTTGATTTGGATTCATTATCCTGCACGAAAGAAACCTTTCCCACATGTTCCTCGAACTCATCTTTCTTCCATGCCTCAAAGAAATATCCGCGGGCATCGTTAAATACTTTCGGTTCGATAATCCAAACTCCGTCAATACAGGTTTTTATGTATTCCATATAGATATTTTATCTTCAAAATATGATGAAATTATCTTCATAATAAAAGGACATATCTGTCCTACAAACGCAAAGATAATACATTTATGCCGATTACCAAAACAAAAAATACTATTTAATTACCAAGCTGATTTTTTTGAATTATTTAGTTGGAAAAGTCATCCGTTTTATTTAAATTTGCACTCGTGATTGAATTAGAAAGACATATTACAAAACTATTACTCACCAACGATTGTGTAATCGTACCGGATTTCGGAGGCTTCATGACTCATCATATAGATTCTATATATGATCATGACGCGAAGACATTCTATCCCCCGTTAAGAACGCTCGGATTTAATCCTCAACTGAAAATAAACGACTCGCTGCTTGTTCAATCATACGTTGAGGTATACGATATAAGCTATCCGGAGGCACTCACGCGCATAGAGAACGACGTGACGCGGCTGAAAGGCATTCTCGCAAAGAATGGCGAGTATGAGTTGTATGGTCTTGGAGTGATATACATACAAGATGACGGCAGCTATGATTTCAAGCCATGCGAGGCAGGGATTCTTACTCCGGACTACTATGGCCTGAGTACATTTTCGGCTGAAATTATAAGCAACAGTCACAAAAACACTGTTGAAAAAAGACACAAAGACAGCATAAGCCACGCAGAGAGCGAGATAAAGACAATTGGGGTTGCTCCTGAATCAGAAGAAAAAGGCAAAAAGGTTTCAAAAGAAAAGACCATAACGCTGAATATCCCGATTGCGTCAATAAAGGAAATTGCCGCCGCATGCATCATCTTCGTGCTGTTTTTCCTCATACCCTCACCCGTAGGAGAAAACAGCACATCAGGCATAACCAAAAGCAGGATAGACACAAACATGCTTTTGAACATAATGCCTAAAGACATCACTTTGGGCACACCGAAGTTCAAGCCGGCAAAAGAACCGGCAAAATGTGCAGACGGCATTAAAAAGGATTGTAAAGCCACAGCCATCTCGGATTCAAACAAAACAGGCAGCACTTATTTCAGCATTGTGCTTGCAAGTAAGGTTTCGAAGAAAAACGCGGAAGCCTATGTAAGGCTTCTGCACAAGAAAGGATTTGAAAAAGCTGAAGTTTACACTACATCCAGCGGCTCCAAAGTAATATATGACAAATTCGCGACGCGAAAAGACGCCAACAGAATTCTTAACATGCTGAATACCGACATAGACTTTTCAGACGCCTGGATTACAAGCATAACAGAAAAATAATGAAGAGAGTACGCTGTCCTAAATGTGAGAGATATATCATTTTTGATGAGACCAGATATAATAATGGTCAGAATCTTGTATTTGAATGTCCTGACTGCGGAAAGCAGTTTAGCATCAGAATGGGTGTATCAAAATTGAACAACATACAGCGCAAAGAAGACCTGTCCGAAAACGAAGAAAACAATGAATACGGATATATTGTAGTAATAGAGAATGTTTTCCACTACAAGCAAATCATACCGTTAAGTTTAGGCGAGAACGTAATCGGGCGTCACATGAAAGGGAATGACATAAACTGCCCCATAGAGACAAACGACCCCAGCATAGACATGACCCACTGCTCGATTACCGTAAAGAAAAACAATAATGGAACACTGAAATACATATTGAAGGACGGACCGAGCAACACAGGGACATTCGTGGACAATGACATCCTGCGAAACAGGGAATGCAGAATAATCGGAAACGGTTCGCTGTTCACCATAGGAGCCACAAGCATAATCCTGCACACGCCGGAAGAAGATTCTGAATAAGTTTGATATTATAACCAGACGTCCATAATTTATATAATTTTATAGTCTGACGTAAGCTTTATAAAAGAAAATTTGTAATTTTGCAAAAATAGGATCTCTTGTTGGTTGCGTGAAGTAAAAAACGCTATACAATAAGGCATGATTTTGTCCAGCAACAGATAATCCAGTTAATTAATGAAAATTGCAATTTTAAAATATAAAGCCGGCAACATTTATTCCGTTATCAATTCACTGAAAAGATTAGGAGTAGAACCTGTGGTAACGGATGACGTGAATGAAGTGATGACCGCAGACAAGGTGATACTTCCGGGGCAAGGCGAGGCAAAATCTGTCATGCAGTATCTTTATTCCCATAATTTGAATGAAGTAATATGCAATCTGCGTCAGCCGGTACTTGGCATATGCATAGGAATGCAGTTGATGTGCCGTCATTCAGAGGAAGGAGACACCAATTGTCTTGATATATTCCACGTAGACGTAAAACGCTTTATCGCGCAGTCAAATCAGGATAAGATACCTGCTGTAGGATGGAACGAAATATCAAATTTAAAATCACCGCTATTCAAAGATATTGTCAGGAAAGAATTCGTCTACTTTATACACAGCTACTATGCTCCGCTATCTGCCTATACAATTGCAGATACAGACTATATATTACCGTACTCCGCGGCATTAAATTACAAAAATTTTTATGCCGTGCAGTTCCATCCCGAAAAGAGCGGAGATGTCGGAGAAAAAATTCTTAATAATTTTCTTAGCCTATGATAAGATTAATTCCTGCGATTGATATTATAGACGGCAAATGCGTGCGCCTTACAAAAGGCGATTATAACGAGAAAACAATATACCGCGAGAATCCGGTTGATGCCGCAAAAGAATTCGAACAGATGGGGCTGACACACCTCCATCTGGTTGATCTTGACGGTGCAAAATCAAGTCACGTGACAAACATTCACGTATTGAGAGAAATAAGCGCAAAAACAAAATTGTGCATTGATTTCGGCGGAGGCATAAAATCGGATGATGACATAAAAGCTGTTTTTGAGAACGGGGCAAACATGGCGACAATCGGAAGCGTTGCCGTAAAAGAGCCGTCTCTTTTTTATAAATGGTTACAGGAATATGGCGCAGAAAGAATTATCTTAGGAGCTGACATCAAAAACGATAATATTGCGGTGAACGGATGGAAAGAGGAGACAAATGAAAATATATATTCCTTTTTAAGACAGTATATCAATCATGGAGTAAGAAACATACTATGTACGGACATAACCAAAGACGGGACATTGTCCGGTCCCGCATATAATCTATACGGAGAAATATTAAAGAGATTTCCGGGAATAAATTTGATTGCAAGCGGCGGAGTATCCTCTAATGAGGATATCATGCAACTTGACAGATTAGGTGTAAGTGCTGTAGTGTTCGGGAAAGCATATTACGAGCACAGAATAAACATAAATACGTTGATGGAGCATGTGTAACGGACTGGCAAAAAGAATCATACCGTGTCTTGACATAAAGGACGGCAACACCGTAAAAGGTGTTAACTTTCAGAATCTGCAGCAAGCCGGAGACCCTGTGCAGCTTGCAAAACGATACAATGAGGAAGGTGCTGACGAACTGGTGTTCTTGGATATAACAGCAACAGTAGAGGGACGGAAGACTTTTACAAAACTTGTCTCTAAGATAGCATCTGAAATAAACATCCCTTTCGCGGTGGGCGGAGGCATCGATTCATTCGAGGATATAGAAAGACTGTTAGGAGCCGGAGCCGATAAAGTAAGCATCAATTCGGCTGCTATCAAAAACCCGGAAATCATAGACAGAATAACCAATGCATTCGGCTCTCAAGTTTGCATATGTGCCATTGACGCACAGTTCGACGGCACAGACTGGTTTTGCTATATCAAAGGAGGACGGGAGAAAACGGCATTTAAGTTGTTGGACTGGGCTAAAGAAGCAGAAAGCCGTGGAGCGGGAGAAATTCTATTTACAAGTATGAATCATGACGGAGTAAAAAACGGATATGCAAACGAGACCTTGGCAGAACTGGCTGAACACCTCAAGATACCGATAATTGCAAGCGGCGGAGCGGGTAAAAAAGAAGACTTCGTTGATGTATTCAATATAGGGAAGGCTGACGCAGCGCTCGCAGCCAGCGTCTTTCACTTTGGAGAAATCAAAATTAAAGAATTGAAACAATATCTTTCTGACAATCACATAAAGGTAAGGATATAAAATACAAATAGAAAATATATGAAAATAGACTTTGAAAAAATGGGAGGTCTCGTTCCTGCAATCATACAAGATGCCAAGACAAAAAATGTACTCATGTTAGGTTACATGAACGATGCAGCATATAATAAGACTATAGAGACAAAGAAGGTCACATTTTGGAGCAGGTCAAGAAATTGTCTGTGGACCAAAGGAGAGACTTCAGGCAATACACTGGAACTTGTCAGCATAAATATAGATTGTGATAATGACACTTTATTGGTAAAAGCACATCCTACAGGACCGGTATGCCATACAGGAAGCGACACGTGTTGGAAAGAATCAAACAAAGACAACGGTACTTCGTTCTTGTCTGAACTACAAGACTTTATATCGACAAGATACAAGGAAATGCCGGAAGGCTCCTACACAACATCCTTATTCAAGGAAGGCGTCAACCGTATGGCACAGAAAGTGGGAGAAGAGGCTGTAGAAGCTGTTATTGAAGCGACAAACGGTACAAATGAACGTTTGGTTTATGAATGCTCGGATTTAATATATCATATGATAGTTCTTTTAACAAGTAAAGGACTTAGTATAAACGATGTTGTTAAAGAGCTGGAAACAAGACACAGCCCATCATGGCATAAACATTAATATCATTGATTATGTTAGTTGACTATCAAAAAGTAAATATCTATCAAGGCGGTGAACTGATACTGAAAGATGTGGAGTTTTCTGTCGACACTGACCAATTCATATATATTATAGGTAAAGTAGGCTCAGGAAAAAGTTCATTACTGAAAACAATGTATTGTGAACTGGACATACCGAAACAAGAAACTCAGAAAGCAGAAGTTCTTGGGCGTGATTTATTAACATTGAAACGCCGTGATATCCCTGCTCTAAGAAAGGAAATGGGGATTATATTCCAGGACTTCCAACTGCTGCATGACAGAAGTGTATTCAAAAACCTACAGTTCATCCTACATTCGACAGGATGGAAATCGAATAAAGATATTAATAATAGAATAGAACAAGTTCTTTCTGACGTCGGTATGTCAGATAAAAAAGACAAATATCCGCATGAACTTTCCGGAGGCGAACAGCAACGTATTGCAATTGCAAGAGCCGTACTTAATACACCGAAAATAATAATTGCAGATGAACCGACTGGTAATCTTGATCCTGAGACAGCAAATAACATTGTCGAATTATTGAGAAAGATTACAGAATCAGGAACATCTGTCATTATGTCGACACACAACATATCCATGCTGAAAAAATATCCTGGTATTATTTATAAATGCGAGGATGGTTCTTTGACTAACATAACAAATGAGTATTATAACGCTCAGAAAGTATAATATCCAATACATTCACACAATAATAGAAATTAAATATAAAAAGATACGAATATGAAGGTAATGAAATTTGGCGGGACATCTGTTGGTTCCCCGGAAAGAATGAAAGCCGTTGCTTCAATGGTTGCATCTGACACGGAACATCCTGTATTTATAGTATTGTCTGCTATGTCAGGAACGACTAATTCACTTATAGAAATATCAAATTACTTATATAAGAAAAATACAGACGGAGCAAATGAGGTTATAAACAATCTTGAAAGGAAATATAAACAACACGTAGAGGAACTGTACTCTACTGATGAATATAAAACAAAAGCACATGAGTTCATACGCAATGAATTCAACTACTTACGTTCTTTCACAAAAGATTTGTTTACAAGTTTTGAGGAGAAAAACATTATAGCCCAAGGTGAGATTATAAGCACCAACATGATGACTTATTACTTATTGGAAAACGGAATAAAGGCAACACTTTTATCCGCACTGGATTTCATGCGGACAGACAAGAATGCAGAACCGGACTTGCATTATCTTAAGGAAAAATTGTCCGTTGTCATGAAAGAAAACCAGGGGTATGATGTTTATATTACCCAAGGATTCATTTGCAGAAACGCATACGGTGAAGTTGATAATCTACAGAGAGGAGGAAGCGACTTTACCGCTTCATTAATCGGAGCGGCTCTTCCCGCAGATGAAATACAAATATGGACTGATATTGACGGTATGCACAATAACGATCCAAGATTTGTTGAGAAAACAGACGCCATACACCAGCTGAATTTTGAAGAAGCTGCAGAATTAGCCTATTTTGGTGCTAAAATACTTCATCCAACATGCGTACAACCGGCAAAATATGCGGGAATACCTGTAAGGCTGAAAAACACCATGGATCCTGCCGCAGAAGGAACCATTATAGATAATGTGCTCATAAAAGGCAAAATCAAGGCGGTAGCGGCAAAAGATAAAATCACTGCAATCAAGATAAAGTCCAGCAGAATGCTATTCGCGACTGGCTTCTTGCGCAAAATATTTGAGATTTTCGAGAGCTATCAAACGCCTATCGACATGATTACTACGAGTGAGGTGGGTGTATCAATGAGCATAGACAATTGTACACACTTAAATGAGATTGTCGATGAACTGAAAAAATATGGCACGGTTACTGTTGACACAGACATGTGCATAGTATGCGTTGTCGGAGATTTGGAGTGGAGCAATATTGGTTTTGAGACATTAGTTCTTGACGCAATGAAAGACATTCCAATCCGCATGATATCATACGGAGGCTCCAATTATAATATTTCGTTCTTAATCAAGGCGTCTGATAAAAAACAGGCACTGCAAAGTTTGAGTGACGTATTGTTTAATAAATAAATTCAAAATGAAAACCAATTTTCCTATAAATAAATTTCATAATATAAAAACACCATTTTATTATTATGACAGCGGATTATTGCGTGATACACTGAATATAATTTATAAAGAGACAACAAAATATAAAAACTATTGTATACATTATGCGATAAAAGCAAATTCCAATCCAAAGATATTAAAGATAATCAGTCAATATGGTTTTGGGGCTGACTGTGTAAGCGGTGGAGAGATACAAGCAGCGATTGATGCGGGATTTCCTCCCTCAAAAATTGTGTATGCCGGTGTCGGCAAAAGCGATTGGGAAATAAATCTTGGATTGGACAACAACATTTTTTGTTTTAATGTTGAAAGCACCGCCGAACTTGAAGTTATCAATACTCTCGCGTCACAACGCAATAAAGTCGCAAATGTCGCTTTCCGCATAAATCCGAATATCGGAGCCCACACTCACGCCAACATAACGACCGGACTTGCAGAAAACAAGTTTGGTATAGCAATGGACGATCTTGAAAAGACAATAGAAATATCAACAAGATTAAAAAACATTTCCGTTATTGGACTGCATTTTCACATTGGATCACAAATCCTGGATATGGATGATTTTAAAGCTTTAAGCAATAGAATAAACGATCTTCAATGCAGACTAAAGCAGCATGGGATTGTACTGCCTAATATAAATGTGGGAGGCGGTCTTGGGATTAATTATGAACATCCGGATATAGAACCCATCCCGGATTTCGCCGGTTATTTCTCCACGTATGCGAAACATCTGCGGATACTCCCGGATCAAAAAGTTCACTTTGAATTGGGACGCTCTGTCGTAGGGCAATGCGGAACACTTATCACACGCCTACTTTATGTTAAGAACGGCTCTTATAAAAAATTTGCAATAGTAGATGCAGGCATGACAGATCTCATTCGCCCCGCACTATATCATGCGTATCATAAGATAGAAAATATCAGCAGTAATGAAGAAGTTGAAACATACGATATTGTCGGACCGATATGTGAATCCAGCGACGTATTTGCCAAATCCATTGAGATTAACAAATGTCATCGCGGAGATATCATAGCTATACGTTCTGCCGGAGCTTATGGTGAGGTTATGGCAAGCCAATACAATTGTAGAGAACTTCCCAAAGGATACATAACAGAAGAATTATGATATTTGATACTTTTTCTATAACAGTCGGAGCATTGCTTGTTTTATTATCATTAGTCACACCTATTCTGAATCCTTTCTTCAGAATAATAAACGATTTTCGTAATAAAAGTAAAATAAACGATAACGACGACAATGAAATAAAGCCCAAGGTGTCTGTACTCCTGCTGGCATACGATGATCCTCAAGAACTGCAGAATTGTATTTCTGCAGTTCTTAATCAAAAATACAATCAAGACTTTGAAATAATTGTAATTATAGAAAAAGGAGATATTATTGCGGAAAACACACTGAGCCCTTATCTAAAAGACAAACGCATATATGTAACATTTGTTCCGTCAAAACCGTTATTTATGAGCAGACAGAAACTTGCAATATCATTAGGAGTAAAGGCTGCCCACAACGAATGGATAACAATAATAAAATCCAACGACATCCCTGCCTCTGAAAACTGGTTGTCAGCACTGTCAAGACATTTCAAAAAAGAGAAATCGCTCATAATAGGATACGCGAACTATGAGCAAAAGACAAAACCGTATTACCGTTTTATAAGACTTCGGACATTATCGTATTTATTACACACGGCTATACATAATACCGCCTACCGTTCAGGCAGTTCGAACATAGCATTCCGTAAATCTACATTTATAGGCGGAGGAGGGTATCGTGGGAATCTACAACTTGTACATGGAGAGTTCGACTTTATTATAAATAAATATGCAGTAAATGGCAATACAGGCGTAGAAATATCGCCAGATTCTTTCATTCGAGAAAAAAGACCGACAAAAAAAGAATGGAACAAAGACAACATATCATTATATTATATGAATAAAGTACTTCGTCGGACAATACCGCATAAACTTTTATATGATGTAGATGTATTCACGATGTATATCAATTATATTGCAATAATAACAATGATGATATATTCTGCGACTCATATTAATTACATTCTACTGTCAACCTCAATATTCGCATTAATACTGACTCTGACACTACGCACAATTATTGCCAAGAAATTATTCAGACAATATGGTGAGAATATCGCATGGATAAAGGTTATACCATATGAACTTTCAACATTCATTAATGATCTTATTTTCCGATTTAAATATTTAAGGTCAGACAAAAATGATTTCACTACTCATAAAATATGAGAATACAATACATCGTTTCATGCCGGTATGATACAAATGATGTCAATGTCCGCTTCATGACATTATTGAAAGAACACATATGTAAATATGACAATATAGAGATGGTAGACAAAGCACCTGATCTTGTTCATATATGCGGAGATTGGGATTTACATACAATAAGACATATAAAAAAGGTCATTCATAGCGAAACTCCTGTAATCTTCACGTCACATACAGGACTCTGTTTCTTTTCAAGCAAAACACGACAACATCAGAAGATAATGATAAAAAATATTGTCCGATATGTATCTGCCGTCCATGTATTCGGTCCGCTGGAAAAGGAAATGACACAGTCCATATGCCCTCACAATAAAATATATGTTATCTCAAACCCTTCTGTCTCCACAACGACTGACATAAATAAAACGATATTGCAAATGACAGAAATGTACAATAGCGTTATAAGTAATCATGATACGTGGAAAAAGGAGAGAATAAAAAACAAAATAAAGGTACTGTATTCAAAAGAAGATAATATATCCGCAATATGCTCAAGGTTTCTATATATAAGATATCTTTTAAACAAAGGATATATACCGATAGAGACTCTTAAGGACACCGCATCCATGATGACAACACTGCAATACGACGAAGACGAAATGGAGAAACTGATAAAAAAGCTTGAGATATATGATTTTGTTTCTTCATTATTGTACGTCATGCACGAGAAAGCGAATCTCACGGAAGGCTTTATGCCGATACAAAGTGCAAACAACAGATTATCAGAAACAATATTAAACAGAATAATACAAAGTTGAATAATATTATGGAAACCAAACAATATATGCATTCATATGACATGAAGTATCTGCAACTGCTGTCACAGTCATTCCCTAATATTTCTGAGGCAAGCACTGAGATAATAAACCTGCAGGCTATACTTCATTTACCCAAAGGCACCGAACACTTTATGGCAGACATACACGGTGAGCACGAGGCATTTCTTCACGTACTAAAGAACGCATCCGGAAATATCCAACGCAAAGTCAATGAGATATTCGGAAACACAATGCGAGAGTCTGACAAACGGGAACTGTGTACTTTAATCTACTATCCCGACCAGAAATTAGAGTTAATAAAAGCATCCGAAAGAGATATAAACGACTGGTATCACATAACTATACACCAGCTTGTGTCCATATGCAGACTTGTGTCCAGCAAATATACACGTTCTAAAGTTCGCAAGGCGTTGCCTGCGGATTTCAGCTATATTATACAAGAATTGTTGCACGAGCGTACAGACGATGTGGATAAAGCAGCATATGTGAATGTCATTATTGATACAATCATATCCACAGGCAGAGCCGATGACTTTATTATAGCAATCTCCAATGTCATACAAAGACTTGCCATTGACCAGCTGCATATTCTTGGAGACATCTACGACCGCGGTCCCGGAGCTCATATCATAATGGACAATCTTTCAGTTTATCACAGTTGGGACATACAGTGGGGCAATCATGACATCCTTTGGATGGGAGCACTTGCCGGGAATAAGGCATGCATATGCAATGTCATCAGACTCTCGTTACGGTATGCCAACATGACAACCCTTGAAGACGGATATGGCATAAATCTGCTTCCGTTAGCAACATTTGCCATGGACACATATCAGGACGACCCGTGTGATGAATTTATACCAAAGCTGTATGGAACCACCAAAGGCATGGATGACAAATCACGTCGTCTTGCAGCTCTTATGCATAAAGCCATTACAATAATCCAGTTTAAAGAGGAGGCTGCCATATATCATCGTCATCCGGAATGGAACATGTCGGATAGAATCCTTCTCTCAAAAATCAATTATGAGAAAGGAACCGTGACTATAGACGGCAAAGAATATAATCTGAAAAGCAACCATTTCCCTACAATAGACCCGTCGTGTCCTTACAGGCTTACAGAGGAAGAGGCTTCACTGATGGAAAAGATATGCCATTCATTCCAGGTCAGTGAGAAACTCCACAAGCACATACGACTTATGTTGCAGCACGGATGCATGTATTCTGTCTACAACAACAACTTATTATTTCATGCTTCCATTCCTCTTGATAAAAATGGAACGCTAAAGGAAGTTGAGATAAAACCAGGATATCGATTCTCCGGACGTGACCTGTTCTATAATATAGGAATGATGATTAGAACGGCATTTCAGGAAGACTCCATTCCGGACGATAAGGCATATGCCATAGACTACTTCCTTTATCTTTGGTGCGGTCCGGAAAGCCCGCTCTTCGACAAGTCTAAAATGGCGACATTCGAGAGATACTTTATTGAAGACAAGGAAACCCACCATGAGGAAAAAGGCAATTATTTCAAATTCAGAGACAACGAAGAAGTTGTCGACCGGATTATGGATGCGTTCAACATAAAAGGAGACAACCGTCATATAATCAACGGACATGTGCCTGTACACGTCAGAAGCGGAGAAACCCCGATAAAAGCCAATGGAAAGCTGATGGTGATTGACGGGGGGTTCGCACAGGCTTACCACAAAGAAACCGGTATTGCCGGATACACACTTATATATCACAGCCGTGGCTTCCAACTGGTGCAGCACGAGCCATTTACAAGCACTACTGATGCAATACAACAGTGTACTGACATAAAAGGTACAACTCAGATTGTAGAGATGTCATCACATAGGATGTTGGTTGCGGATACCGATATTGGTGTAGAACTGAACAAACAGATACGTGACCTTGAAAAACTACTATACGCATACAGGCACGGACTGATAAAAGAAAACATAAGAAATAAATGATTATTGGTGTCCGCTAAAACACAAAACAGCGGTATCTTTATAGAGTCGATTATCTGAATGTGGCTAAGCTATAGTTTCTGTATTTATATTTGTACAGAAACAAAGGCAAATATTAAGGCTGGATTCCTTGTCCGGAATCCAGCCTTAATATTTTTTCTTGGTCTGACAGTTTTAGCAGACACCAATAATAACATTATATATTTATATACAGTCTTACGGCAGACCTGATGAATGTCAGTTTGGAAGAAAGAATAATAAAACCCAATCACATCAGACCACAAAAACTGTCTTTTTACCAGACTACCGTCTCTTCATCCCTGTTCCGCACTACTGTCGCCATTATGTTTCCAGCTTTATCATGATGCAACACGCTACCATCTCCAATAAAACATCGGAACAATCTGTGTGTGACAGCAGCACGGAATACAGATGATGTCTGCATGACATGCCCGGTAAATCACCGCTCTGTCGGTTTTATTCTTCCGGAGTGATAAGCTTATATCCTTTTCCGTGAATGTTTATAATCTCGATCTGGTCATCATCCTTAAGATGCTTGCGCAGCTTTGTTATATAGACGTCCATGGACCGCGCATTGAAATAATTGTCATCAATCCATATTGTCTTTAACGCGAAATCACGCTGAAGGATTTCATTTGCATGGCTGCACAGCAAAGCAAGCAGCTCATTCTCCTTTGTTGTCAGCTTTGTCTGCTTTTCTCCTATTGTCAGCAACTGTTTTTGTGTGTCGAAAGTGAACTGTCCGATATGGCAAATCGTACTTTCCTTGTTTTTCTTTCCACGCACACGGCGCAATATTGCCTCAATTCTGAATACGAGTTCCTCCATAGAGAAAGGTTTTGAGATATAGTCGTCAGCACCGATTTTGAAACCTTCCAAGATGTCTTCTTTAAGTGTTTTGGCTGTAAGGAAGATGATTGGAATCTCAGCGTTTGCCTGACGAATCTCCTGCGCAAGGGTGAAACCGTCTTTTTTAGGCATCATAACGTCAAGGACACATATATCAAACTTTGTTTTCATGAAAGCCTTATATCCTGCTTCACCGTCGGGGCACAACTCTGCCATATATCCTTTAGCCTGTAAGTACTCACGAAGAAGCATACCCAAATTTTCGTCGTCTTCGCACAATAAGATTTTAAGTTTCTCGTCCATAATATTTAGCTTTTTATAATTGGTAATTTAATTGTGAATTTTGTTCCTTTTCCAAATTCGCTGTCTACAGAGATGTCTCCGTTATGCAGCATTACGATTTTCTTGACATAGGCAAGCCCCAAACCGAATCCCTTGACATCGTGCACATTTCCTGTGTGAACCCTGTAGAACTTATCGAATATCTTTTTCAGATTCTCCTTTTTCAGTCCCAAGCCGGTATCCTTTATTGAAAGATACAGATGCTCATCATCGTTCCATGTTTTTATGTATATGTTTATCGGCTGGTCAGGCTTGCGGTATTTCACCGCATTGTCCAGCAGATTGTTTATGACATTCTGGAAGTGCACCTCATCAACATATATTGCGGGGCGGTCTGCCTTTATGTCCGTATATATCTTGCCGCCTGTATGTTCCACTCTCAACGTGAACGAATGCGTAATGTTCTCCACCATTTCATTCAGATTGAGTTTCTTTTTCTTGAACACCGCCTTCTTTCTGTCGAACATTGACATCTGCAACACTTTCTCTACAAGAAACCTGAGACGCTTTGACTCATCGTTTATCACACCTCCCAGATGTTGCATCATTGTAGGACTCTTTGTCACAGACTCGTCGTTAAGCATCTGTGCGGCAAGAGAGATACTGGCTATAGGAGTCTTCAGTTCATGCGTCATGTTGTTTATGAAGTCGTTCTTTATCTCTGTGTATCTCTTCTGACGGAAGATAATGACTATGGTGAAAATAAATGTGATTATAAGCACCATCGTGAATGCAATTGACGGAATCATGAATCTTACAGAAGAGAATATATATGAATCCATATCAGGGAAATGTATCTTCACCACGCCCATTTTGGCTTGTGGGTCATTTCTGAACAATAGCTGTGAATAAGAATATTCCTCGCCTTCGTCCGTATAATCAGGACAACGGTACACCTCTCTTCCGTCTTGCGTGGAGACAGTGAAATGATATGGAATATTTATTCCGTTATTCATCAGTTCCGCCTTCAAATCCTGATCAAGCAGTTTGAAATTGATGCGCTCGTTGAGCGGCTTTTCCGATGCTGAATATAGTATGGAATAAACCACCTCATCCAACAGTGCCTTTTGATATATATACCTGTTTTTTACTATCTCCTGCAGCGATTTTGTCGCTTCCGAGAGAGTGCTTTTATCACTGTTCAGTATCATGCCTTTAGGCATATGCGACGGTTTTACGGTTATGGTCTTCAGCTCAAATGAAGAGTATATTGTACCGTCCTTTCCTGTAACATAATATTGATGTGACTGCTGTATGGTTCCATCGGGGCGCAACGAACGTGTTCCTACAGAATCGCGTCTGAAAGCACGTCGTTCTGTTTCGTTCACGTCTTTTTCAAGGTATCTGAGAGTTTCATTGAGCTCCAGATTTCTTGAAGCCTGATATAGGGCTCTGTTGACAGACTCGTCAAACTGTTCTTTCTTCATGTCCACCATTTCCTGAATATAATTCAGCTGCATGTACAGTAGCGCAAGAAAAGAGAAGCCCATTATGATTGCAATAATCCAAATCGTACTCTTTTTCATATTCGCAAAGATATATCAATCCTTAATCCATTAACAATTTAAAGTTAACATATTATGTCTATTTTAACATAATTAACTTACTAAGGAACTTATAGTTACATATATGCAACTATACTGATTAATCATAATGTGTTTAAAACTGCCAAATCGTGAAAAGAACGCAAATGTCCGAGAAAGATGCATGAACGTAACTTGACCTCACAGACATCAATAACAGTTATAATATGCCCTTGTTTATAAGTAAATGTTCTAAATTAATTGCAATCATATTGTGTGTTATTTAGGAGCTGCATCTCAAAGTCCGAAGAGTTAGTGTAGCGGGCTACACGACCGATGAGACCTTGGGATGAAGCCCTAAATGCAATGCAATCGAGAGCAAAGCGAGCTTGCACTTGCTTTGCTGAGTGCAGCTTGCCTTATCCAAAGAACGTACAATAATCTTAGAAGCTATATAATATCGGTTAATTTTGAACAGCTACTTATATGGTGTAGTATTCAAGAAAAGGCACAACTTTTCAAAAGCGGTAGAATCCATATATCCGATTCTCACAACAACAAAACATGAACCACATATTTTCAATACACCGCACGAGACACGTGTTTTCTGTTGATTATACCAAATCCATACTAAAATCCGAATCTGTCAACACACTGCCAAAGTCTATTTTTCACATACCTGTTGACTCTTCGCCGGCATCTCGTGTCGCTGACGTAGCCTTGTTTTCCGCTTCTGATAGATGGTGTACGCCACAATTTTCACAAAAACGAAAACCGGTTTGTATGACAACAAGACATAATAAATATTCATTCTGATGCAAATAATGGTGAACATACATATTAATATATTGACATTGATGATTGGAAAGCAAACACACATATATAGGAATATATACAAGCAAATGAGTAGAATTTGAAGACAGAACCTGTAAAATGAGTGATTTTTTACGTACAGGATGAAAAAAGTGAGCTAAAAATTTGTAGGTTTAAAAAAAATGCGTACCTTTGCACCGCATTAAAGAGTTAGTGCTTCGGTGATTCGAAATTAACCGGTATGGAAGTTTGGGTGAGTGGCTGAAACCAGCAGTTTGCTAAACTGCCGTACGTGTTTAACGTACCGGGGGTTCGAATCCCCCAGCTTCCGCATTATTCTTAATAATGCACGCACATGGTGGATTCATCTAATGGTTAGGATACAAGATTCTCAATCTTGGCATAGGGGTTCGATTCCCCTATCCACTACACAAAACACTGAGCAAGGATAACAAGCTGCTCAGTGTTTTTTTATTGTCTTTTTCACAAAGCCATTATAGGGTCAGTAGAATTTTAGTGGGGATAGGCAAATAGGTTAGCAATACGGAATAAGAAAAACTTCTTGTCAACAACTCCCCTGAGATTCGCTC
>OGKG01000055.1_pt1 | contig 113389 bp, 78 predicted proteins | sample 1572201 | NCBI WGS metagenome assembly OGKG01 (sample SAMEA2582146, study PRJEB24529) | metagenome | biome: Human gut stool | place: China | collected 2011 | reverse complement strand
TGCCTGAGCGTCAGTTATGTCCCAGGAGGCTGCCTTCGCCATCGGTGTTCTTCCAAATATCTACGCATTTCACTGCTACACTTGGAATTCCACCCCCCTCTGACGCACTCTAGTCTTGCAGTCATGTATGGCTTTCCCAGGTTAAGCCCGGGGCTTTCACATCCATCTTGCAAAACCGCCTGCACACCCTTTACGCCCAGTAATTCCGATTAACGCTCGCACCCTACGTATTACCGCGGCTGCTGGCACGTAGTTAGCCGGTGCTTATTCTTAGAGTACCGTCAGCAACACCCTTTTTTAAAAGGTGTCTTTTCGTTCTCTACAAAAGTGGTTTACAACCCGAGGGCCTTCATCCCACACGCGGAATAGCTGGATCAGGCTTGCGCCCATTGTCCAAAATTCCCCACTGCTGCCTCCCGTAGGAGTCTGGGCCGTGTCTCAGTCCCAGTGTGGCTGGTCGTCCTCTCAGACCAGCTACTGATCGTCGCCTTGGTAAGCCTTTACCTTACCAACTAGCTAATCAGTCATCGGCCGCTCCGCTCGCGAGAGGCCCCTAAGGGTCCCCCTCTTTCATCCTCGGATCTCATGCGGTATTAGCTCCCCTTTCGGGAAGTTGTCCCCCACGAGCGGATACGTTCCGATGTGTTACTCACCCGTTCGCCACTCGTCGACGGAGGAAAGCAAGCCTTCCTCCTCGTTACCGTTCGACTTGCATGTGTAAAGCGTTCCGCCAGCGTTCAATCTGAGCCAGGATCAAACTCTTTTGTTTAATCTCTGTTGTCGCTCTTACTCTTCGTTTCGGTTTTGACGGAGTATTTCCTACTCCGTTTGCCTCACTAGAAGCGAGCTTCTTAAATTTAAATCTTGCGCTTTCGCTCTTAAACTTAAGTGCCCGCTCTTATCGGTTCGTCGATAAATTTTTAAAGAACTTTACCTAAGATTCACTCTTAAGTCGCTTCCGAATTAACTTGTTTTCGTCAGCGCAGAATTCGAATATTACAGACAATTTTTTCACTCGTCAACTGTCACAACCAAAACTGATGTAAAGAATTGTAATTTTTATTGGGTCAGGTTTTTAGCAGCCAAGCGTCCGAACACTACAGCACAATTAATACCATTGCCTCCGAGTCGGTATTTGCCGTGTAGATTGCCGATTATCTGACCACAGGCCCATAGCCCGGTAATGGGTTTGCCGTGCTCGTCCAACACTTGGGCCGTTTCATTGATTTCTACGCCTCCTAAAGTCAAATGTATTTTAAAAACGACATTTGCCGCCCAGAAAGGAGGAGTCAGAATTTGTTTATCAAATTGGCATTCTTGAATTGTTTGAAACAGGTTTTTCTCTGGAATGTTTAACTTTCTCGCAAGTTCTTCAACGGTATTTCCTCTCCAAACCATATTCTTGTAGAGGCCTTTATAAACATTCTTTTTTCTGTTGAGCTGAATTTCTTGAACCGTTTGATTATCGACAATGGAATAACATCGTTTGAAGCCGCCGTTAAAGTACGCTTCCGAAATTTTTCCCCTCGGAAGCTCTTCATTTACGAATCTTTTGCCGTTTTCATTAACAAAGATGAACTTTCTCGGGTTGTAATCCAGACGAACAGGATTATTTTCGTGCGCTGACGAACCCGGTACGCACTCCACAAAATGCATATTTGTTAATTTTCCGCCTATTGCATAAACTGCATCGTGAAGATCTCCCGTCGCTCCGGGGTTGGAATCTGTTCCTAAATCAGCGGCCCACGGAACCATCTCCCTTAATTTAGAACTGTTTGCGCCAAATCCGCCGGAAGCTAGAACAACTCCTTTACGGGCAAAAACCGTGCTTGGACCTTCTGGCCCCTGTGCTATCACACCGACAATTCTGTTTTCCTCGTTTCCTTTGATTAAGGTGATGACCCGAGAATTTGTAGATATCTGTACTTTCTTCGATAAACATGCTTCTGCTAAGACCTGAATATAGATCCTGCCGTTCCCAGTTTCTGTCAGAAAAGAACGAGGATATTTCCCTCCGTAGACATGATAAGGCGTCGGCAAAAATCGTATTCCCAATTTCTTAAGCCACTCAAGAGAATCACGGCTGTTTTCTGCCAAAGTTCGGGCTAATTTGGGAGAATTTAGGCCTTCGGCCAGCTGGTTTATTTGAGACGTGTAAAGATCAATGCTATCCGGAGGATAGTCTGGGAACCAAGAAGATTCTTCCGGAGTAAGAACAGCGTTGAAATAACCGCCCGATAAGAAAGTATCTCCTCCCAGCTTCGGCATCTTCTCTAAAAGCAGAACCGAAGCCCCTTTCAACGCCGCACTATATGCAGCCGTGAGACCTCCTGCTCCTGCACCGACAACAATGACATCTACATATCGCGGGGAATATTCATCTTCAGACGATAAAGCGACCACAGGAAAACCTGCTATTAAAGTAGTAAAGAGGAAATCCCTTCGCTTCATATACTCCTCACAGTGAATTATCGTTGTTAATTTATTAACGCCACAATTTGCAAGAGGTCGCAGGAAAACAATCCGTTCTATCCTGAAAATCCATACTGAAATCTATCTCGAGTTATTGATTAGGATTGTTCAGCAAATATGCTTTGCGATATCGATTCAAATCGTTTAAAAATCCAGAAAGTTCTGCAGCATTCTCGACTTCCAGCTTTTCATAAATGCTCGACCGATGGGACCGGACAGTTCGCTCCGTAATTTCCAACACAAGACTTATCATATTGTTGGTAAGCCCTTTTGCTACCATATCAGCTACTTGACGCTCCGCCTCAGTTAATGAATTCCATTGATTCATCAAAAATTCTGCAAATTTCCTTCCCTTCTGTCTCTCCCTATGTTCTTCCACTGCCTCTTTTATGTAATCCAGGAGTTTATCAAGGCGAGGAGGCTTTACTAGAAACGTTTTGGCTCCCTTATGAACGGCTTCGACAGCCATTTCTATGTCTCCATGAGCAGACAGAAAAATAATAGGAAGATCGCACCTTCTTCTAATTAACTCATTTTGCAATTCAATTCCAGACATATGCGGCATACGGACGTCCAGGACAATGCAGCCGGTCACAGAAAAATCATCTTTTTCCAAAAAAGATAACGCCGAATTGTATGACTTGACCTTGAAGCCTGCCATTTCTAAAAAAAGAGACTGAGCTTTCAGAACACTTTCGTCATCATCCACCAACCGTATTAATGATTGCGTTATCTTCGTCATCTCCGCCTCCTTCTTTTGTTATAAATTTTTCTACAAATAAACTAGCGATCACTCCCGACGATTCTCCTCTTTCAAACTCTAAATGTCCGCCGGATGATTCTGCAATCGCATTGCATATTGATAAACCGAATCCCAGTCCATCAGGCTTGCTGCTTTGAATGGCTTTTCCCAAATTTTCGAAAGCTAGCTGATCAAGTTTTGGCCCGTTGTCCCTTACGCTTAATTTCCAAAAAGCCCCAGCCTCCGATACAGAAACCGAGATATGAGGAGTAACGACTCCCTTAACAGCGCTTTTGGCATTTCTTACGAAATTAAGAACGATAAATTCCAGTTCAAAAGCATCTCCAAGAGTAAAGAATTCTCCCTTAGGAACATTATTTTCAACTGCTTGTGCGTATAAGCCTTGGCCTAAAGCATTACTCACAACACCTCCCAGATCGCAAATCTTTTTTTCTTTGGGTCTTTTCTTAACTAAACTTCTGACATGTTCAACGATCTGAGTCGATTTTTGCAGTTCATTTTGTAGGAGAGTGATAATTTCTTGTGCTCTACTATCTTTAGTTGGCTTTTGTTCCAGAAGCATGCTCAACGCTCCGGCGTAGTAACCAATGTTTGTAATCGGCTGTTTAATTTCATGCGCAAACATACTGGATATTTGAGAAACGATGCTCATTCTTTCCAGAGCATGGAGTTTTTGTTTACTTTTCTGGGATTCCAAATAAAACTTCTTAGTCTCTTTTAGTGCTTTGCTTAGCTGCCCCGTGCGTTTTCGAACCAAGTAATTAATTTGAAATACATGCAATAAAAGGAAAAACAGCAACAAGACTGCAAAATAAATCCCGTTTTTATATTTCTCCAGTAAAAACTTTACAGACCAAGCCGAGTCATGGTTAAAAGGTCCAAGTCTTAGAGACTGCATCAAGTTGTATGTAGGCAAGAAGTTATTTGTGATCGTCCAGTTGAAATCCAAGCCTACCGAAGGCATAGTCAGCAGCTCAACGGTAACGTCCTTAGTAATACTAGGCGCAACGCCGGCTAAGGAAAAAAAGACAACGTCCGGATATCCCGGAGTACTAACTAAACATTTTTGTGGGTTGAGGCGTTGATTAAGAACCCTAAAATCTCCTTCTTTTATCTGTCCGGACTGGATTGCTTTCTCCAGCTCACAGCTTTCAACCACTCCGACAGTCACGAAACCGTGTTTTAAAAGAAGGAATACATCCGGCACACCATATTTCGTCTCGATGATTTCTGAAAAAAACTTGTCTGGGTTGTAACCTGCGGAAAGCAGCTCTCCTTTGGCAATAAGCCAACCTCCAAAACTTTCCAAATCTGAAACTGCTGCTTTTTTCCCTCTAGCATCCGCTAGAGTTTTTATCGAGCTGTCCGATCTTACGATAATGGTTGAAGCTACTGAATCCGTGAAATTCGAAGTCTCTTTATTCTCTTTAGTGGCGACTTGAAGAGCTCCGTGGGTCTGCATCAAGCTGACATAAGTAAAGGCATTTGAAATTAAAAAATCCGGCTTATACCTCTCTATATCTTCCAGTATGTTGCCGGGGTTTATATCTACTAAATTGAATTGATATTGTGTAAGGCTCTCCATCAAATGATCGACGGTCGGAGAGTAAGACTCTATGAAAAAAGTAGGCGAAAAAGTATCCACCAGTCCGATGGTGACAGTCGGTTTATTTTCTGATGGTAAGCCCTGGCTGGAAAAGACAAAAGGCAATGCCAGAAGGGCAAATCTGATTTGGGATTGCTTCACACCTATTCTCGTTTTATTTTTTCTTATGGTAAGAATTTAATAAACTCGTTTCAATATAACAATAGGTATATTTCTTATGCTTTTCGGCTTGAAAAAATTTTTTCTATTCTATTAACTTTTTTAAACCTGCTTTTCTAAGTAAAAACTTCGCAATCTTTTGAGGCCAATTCACAGGCTCAAGATTCAAGACAGGTAACTCGCAATATCTAATCTTGTTCTTTGTCAACCAAACATCCAGAAGTCTCTCGGAGAGGAAGCCAAAGACACGAGCATCATTTTTTGAATAGTCTGAAATATTTAGAGTCTTCTCTACCTCTTCTAAAACTGAAAAAAGCCACGTGCAATACTCATCGAAGAGTTCCTTTTTCATCACAAACATATTGAGCAAATGAAGCTTCTTAGAATTCATCACTTGCTCAAAGGCCGGAAGATAAGACGGGCAAATCTTCCTGATAGCCTTTTCTAATGCAAGGAGATCTTCTTCATGATGTGCATGAACATATTGACTTCGGACAGTTTCGACAAAGTAATTTCGCTTCACAGGCAAGATAACTTGATTTTCTCGTAAGTATTTCTCAATCTCTTGAGCGTCCAAGATATTTGCAAACTTTCCTTGAACTTTAGAGTTTCCCTTGAAATATCTTCGATAGTGAACAAGGCCAACAACATCAGCATCCTTGATATTTTTCCAGATCCAAAAGTAACCGGTCAGCTCGCAATAATTCGGATTCTTTTCTGAAATATTCAGTCCGGTATTATCTCGAACTCCTTTTAGTCCTAGATCTTTCCGTAATGAAGCCCCGACTTCTAAAGGAATATATATGTCGTCCTCAGGCATCTCATAATTTTTGTGAGCCGCTATAAAAATCTTAATCGACATATCCTCAGACCTAAATATTTCAACTTGAAAAGTTTAATCGATTTCTTCTTTTTGCAAATCGTTCTATTATTTACAAAGTAGAAAAAACGTTTATTTTTTCTAGAGTTAGAAAGAGTATTTTTCCTCCGATGTCCTAGGAATTACAGCCCATCTTGAATTAACCAATAAATTTAGATTAAAATCCCTGCACATCCTAAAAATATGGGATGGCGATTAGGAGGTCAATTTATGGAGAACGACCCGCAAGTCAGAGCTGGGTTATCACAAAGATTACAAGAGCTAAGATTGGAGAACCAAATGACGCAAGCAGAACTTGCTCGTCTTTGCGATATTCCTCAGCCTGTGTTGTCTTTGTACGAAAAGGCTGACAGTAACAGAATGCCCACTCTGTATGGACTTGTGAAACTGGCAAATGTTCTTCGTGTTTCGACTGATTATCTTCTGGGCCGTACAAATGAGAGAACCGGCAGCGCAAGTTTCATGCCGGAAGATTCTGTCTTAAAAGAACTCTCGGTCAAAGACAGACAGATTCTCATCCATATTGCTAAAGCGCTTTTACTTGCCGCGAAAACAAAGCAAGAAATAATGAGAAGCAAAAAGATTCCGAGTAAAGCTGAGCAAACGCCCGATACAGGCGCCTAATCGTTTTTTTCTTTGCAGCTTTAATAATTTTTTAGTTATTTCACTTTTCCAGTGTTAGAATAAAAAAATGTTGCGCCAGTAGCTCAGTTGGATAGAGTACTTGGCTACGAACCAAGGGGTCGTGGGTTCGAATCCTGCCTGGCGCGCCAATGATGGTCCGAGACGCTTAACAGCTTCTCGGACCTCCTGTTTTTTGTTCTCCTCTGCTAGGTTTTTAAGCCTTAATCGGATGCTCCTATAGAGAATCCCCCTCCTGAAAGCTCTCCTCTAAACTACTGCGTTTTTTCTCCTCTCTAGCGAGGCTCTCTGTACCTGCCATTTATTCCGAAGTACTCTTACGGTCTTTTCAGCGGTCAGGACCGCCTCACAGACGTGTTCAATAAAATACATAGGTACCGCTTTGTTTTTATAGGTCGCTCTGACGGCTTCTATGACGTCCTTCATTTCCTCTGACCGTGCCTTTGTCACGTAGTCTGAGCAGATTTGGCGGGAGCTTAGCCATAACCAGAAAATGTAATCCTTATTATTTCCTCCTCTTGCGATGTCGGCACCTTTAGACAAAGTGCAGACCGATGAGACGGTCACAAATTCTGATTGGTCCGGACGGTTAGGTACAAATCTAACGTATCCAATCAGCTTTCTCTCAGCGGCGACCGGTAATCTTACTTCACCGCTGCAAAGCTTCTCAGGCTCATACCCGAAAATAATAGGTTCAAAAAATTCGATGAATGGCAAGCGACCTCTAGCAACAAATGCAGGGTTCTTGGAAGATTTTCTGAATTGTTTCAATGTTCTCATTGCTCGTTCCAACAAAATTCATTAGAAAACAAAGCCGTATGCAATAAATTTTCGGCTCGTCCTTCGGAACACCGGACAGAAAATCGGCACAAAAATAGCCTAATCCTGACCAAAATCAGTGTTCTTTAGATTCTTTGGAACGATTAAAAATTAACCCATTGGTCTCAGAAATTAAATATTTGACACTTTATTGTACACTATTTTGTCGTAAAATTAAAAATGTCTTACAGGTCCTACATCAAGTCGGACTGTTCGCCACATTGAGAAAAATTGCTTCCTTGGGAAAAGCTTGATGAAGGAAGAAAAACTTCCTCTTATGGCACAAGTTTGAACTTTCGAGAGAAAACCTTTTTGAAAAGTCCCAATATGTTGTTTGAGACTCAATAGGAAAATAAGAGTCGGTCAACCGGGACTATAGTAGGACGTCGCTAACGAATAAAACTCCCGAGGATTTTTGAAGATCTTCGGGAGTCTTACAGTTCTCTAATTTGCTTCCGGAATATTTATGGTTACTAAGTTATCCTCCGCTAACTCTCTTGGCAAATAAGTTTCTTCATCAGAATCCTCTTGACGCCATTTAAGGAAGGAGAATTCACCATTGCGGTTAATCACGTCTTTCATTCGGATCACCAAGCCACGATGAGTTCTATCTAGTCCGAATACTTCTGTTACCAGAGAGGAGAAATGCGGAACAACACCGAAGGGGACATCCTCCGCATAAGTTCCCGTTACTCCCTTAATATTCAGGAATCCGTATAGATCAGGGCCGTTTTCAAGCACGTAAACACCTTTACCTAAGACGGGGCCAAAAATACTTCCCTGTCTAGTGACAGCAATCATGCCGGGAGTTTGGAACGTTTCAGCCACGATGTTCCCGTTACCGTTATACAACATAACCGAGCGATTGCTTTCAACGTTTCCTACCTGAATGTTTCCAGTGACGCCGTTGGCTCTTCGATAAATATCTACATAGTCCTGACCGAAAACCGAACCAATATTAATTTCAGCGTTTCCGGAAAGAATGCCTACAGATTTACCATGAACGGTATCGAAATCAATTGCTGAACCTTCTTTGTCATAAAGAGAAGATGAAATTTCAATCCCCGCCTTAGACACAATTGACGACCCGCTAACGGAAGCTGAATGTAGCATTACCTCATTCTTCGCCGATATCGAGTTGCCAATATTCAGCACATTTTCTTCGCCATGAATTGACACATGGCCGTTAACAACTCCGCCTTGAGAGGCATTTACATACACCGTTGTCGCAAAGCCAGTCAAAGCTAAATTGACGTCTTTACCTGCTTCAAGAACAGCTTCTGTAATGTAGTTTCCACCAAACTCACCGGCTTCTCCCATCTTGGTCACAGAGCCTAAGACAATACTGCCATTGGCCGTTGCTTCCAATCTTTCAGCCGTAACACCGGTATCTCCTTTATTCTGTCTCTGATAGACATCGTTACCTGCCTTCAGGACTACTAGATGAGTACTTAGATCAGTTTCCTCATCCCAAGCTCCGATCCTAGTTTGATCCAACAAACGAATATCTCTTGAGGCCTGAATTCGAACGTCTCCGGAGTCATCTGTCGTATACACCCAAGAATCGCCCTGCATCCTCACGTCACCTGCAAATGCAGTAACCTCGACATTAGAGCCTTTGATTTCACTTCCGCCTGCGAGTGTGACATTTGATCCCAAGAGGTCAATGTCGGAATCAGAAGATATATCTGCACGTCCTTGTACAGTGAGAAGGCCCTTAGCTGCCAGAACTACATTTTCTTGTGCTGTAATAGAGGCATCGGAGACAAGAGTCAGATCCCCTAAGGAATCAAGAACAACTCCTCCATTCTCAGAAGACACTTCAGCAGCAGAGTCAAAGCGGAGGTTTCCTCCCGCGATGTTTACATAATTATCAGAAGAAATCTTGGTACTCCCTTGAGCAACAAGGTTTCCATCGGCGACTAAAACAACTTCTTGCGGTGCTTTAACAGAAGCATCGGCAGCAAGGGTCATATCGCCCAACGACTTGAGCTGGACTTCTCCATTCTCCGATAGAACCTCGGAAGCGCCGTCAACACGTATTTCACCGCCTTGAATATAAACTTTGTTCTTTGAAGATATCTCGGTAGTACCTTGGGCAGCAAAGCGTCCCTCAGCGGATATGGAAACGCCTGTCTCTCCTTTCACGCTTGCATCAGAGGCAAGAGTCAAATCTCCCTTGGAAAGAATTTCAACGCCGCCATTGTCCGAGAGAACTTCAGAAGTACCGTCAAGACGTATTTCTCCGCCTTGAATCTTGACGTTCTTATCCGAAGAGATCTCGGTTGTACCCTGGGCAACCAAACGTCCGGCAGCAGATATGGAAACACCGGCGGGTCCTTTGACGCTAGCATCCGACGCAAGGGTTATACCTCCCGTGGATACTAGGTTAACGCTGCCGTCCGTCGTCAAAACTTCAGACGTTCCGTCCAAGCGAATTTCACCGGCATAAACGTCAACATTCTTTTCGGAAGCAAGGTAAGCATCTCCACCAATGGTAAGCTTATCTGCTGCATCCAAATCAACGGATTCTTCTCCGTAAATAATGGCTGTCCCTTCCAATAGGACGGAACCGCCTGTACTTCTCACAGTCAGATTTCCTTCGGTAGGCTCGGCGGAGGGTGTTAAGGCCACAAGAAGAGCCTCATCACCAAATTTCACATCCTTCCCTCCAACTACGGAAATATCGGCCTCTGAAATTATCCAAGCTCCCTCACCAAAAACAGCATTTCCTCCGGAGACAATCGAAACATCAGATCGGCCTTTTGCCCGCCCTTTCTCATCAGCAACCTTACTGCTGCTCTTTTCAGTAGCGATAAATGCGTCGTCTCCAATGACAAAGTCTTTTCCTGACTTGATCGAAAGATCTCCGCTGACATACACATCGGCATCATTGCCAATCCCGACACTTCCTTGTTCTGCTGTAATAGTCGTTAGGTTATCCGCCCCAATTTCAAAACGATCTGCAATAGTGACGTTCCCTGTATAACTCTTAATGTCAACAGTTCCCGATTCCTTGGGAGAATTTGAATCCACTATTGAGTGAATAAATGCGTCAGACCCGAGGGAGACGTCCTTCTGAGCAGAGACACTTATCACGTTGGCATACAAGTCTGCATCCTCTCCGATTGAAAGATTTCCTCCGGACTGCACATTAAGCTTACTTATCCCAGAAGTGTTAATTGCGTGAATTTGAGCTTTGGACCCAATATCCAGATCTCCTGATTCTGTAAACAACGTTGTATCTTTACCGGCGGTTATCGCCAAATCGTGATCAATCGTCAAGCCCTTATTGCCGTATACCTTTGCTGCGCCATTTGGAGTGTTAATGTTAAATGCACCGCCAGTCACTGAAAATTCTTTTTGAGAACCGACTTCTACTTTGGCATTTTCGCCCGATGCGGAAATATTTACATCCCCAACGACAGTCCAATCATTTGCAGCTTCAATCGAAATATTTCCACCCGAGGAGGAAAGCTTGATCGATTTGCTATGAATGGAAGTTGCATCAACATCGATATCCCCTTTTGTTTTGATATCAACGGAATGATCTGCCGAAATATCCTTTGCCTTAACATAAGCAGAGTCGGCAACCAAAGAAGGAAGCTTTAAACTGCCCTCTGTGGTGATTGATGCCTTTTGAGCGGCAGAGATACTATCCGCATTAATAAATGAAAGAGAATCCAAACTTACTGCTCCATTAGCAGAAGTTATCTTTTGAACAATAATGCCATTATTGTCGCTGGTTACTGAAACATCTGTAGAAGCTTCAATGGTTGTGGCTTCCACCTTCTCTTTTCCAACGATAGAGACACCTCCGGACTTACTTTGAATAGTCCCTGTAGCTAAGACCTCTCCCTCAGAGCTTTTAACAAGAATATCTCCATTAGCATCTCCAGTCGAGGTAACTTGTCCAACAGAAACTTTCTTAGTGCCGGCCAGTGTAATCTTTTCCTTGGCCTCCACTTCTCCTATTGAGAGGTCTTCAACAGCGACATTAACCGTACCAGCTGCCTGGACCTTGGCAATCGTTTGAGCTCCTGTCTTGGCAAGAATCTCAACGTTTCCAGCGACTATACTCAATTTTGAAGAAGAGTTAAGTCCTGTGAGTTCTCCCTTTTCAGCGCTAAGACGAAGATCTTTTTTCAATTCAAGGTTGTCGTAATGATTCAACGCACTTACATCCAGATTCTTACCAGATTTCAAATCAATTGAGTCTTCGATGGTTATATTGGGCTTTGCCTCTTCGGATAGTACTTTGAAAGCCACGTCTCCCTCTGTACTCGTCATGTTCAACGAATCAGAGGTCAGAGTATTTGTCTTGAGAAGCGCTGTTCCTGAATCGGAACCAATGAACGTACTTTGTGCCTCCAGTGCAGTTGCAGAGACTGTAGCTCCCGAGTGTCCCTTGACTGTGAGCTCTTTCTCTACTTCAACCTTTTGTTCTACATTCATATCTGCAGAGCCAGCTGTCGATGAGAGTGATAAAGAACCCTCAGCTGTAAGCGTCTGTGCTTTGATATCAATGTTAGAGCCAGCATTTATTTCAGCTTCGGCATCTTTCATTGTTACAGCACCTGCATTAACAGTGATCCCGTGTTTGGCAGATAAATCAGAGTTAAATACAACGTTAGCTGCTTTAGCATTGACTAATACGCTTGATTTTTCGGCAGTGAGCTTATTCAGTTCAAGGTCTTTCTCAGACGTTAAAGCAATTGTTCCGGCAGTTACTTCAACTTTCTCAAGCCCAGAAATAGATTCTGCATCTACGACTAATGCCGAGTCCACATCCAACACTGTCGTGTCAAATTTAGTCTGCCCAGTTGACTTGACATTCAAAGAATCACCCTTCACTTCTCCCGAAATTGTCACAGCATTGCCTGACACATTCGAATCTTTGAAAGTGTTGAGTGAAGCGGTTAAAGTGACATCTCCTTTTTCAGCTGAAATAGTCCCAGCATGGCTTAGATTGCCACTGCCAAGAGATACATCTACATTAGATTCTTTAGCCTTTAACGTCCCCAAAGCAAGCTCTCCTGAACCTGCAGCGATAGAAACCGATCCTGCTGAGATAGTAGAGTTTTCTTGGATTCCCTCAATCCTGTTTGCAGAAATCTTGAAGTCTCCATCAAGGTCAATCTCTCCGTCCAGATCGACTTTAGCGTTTTTTTGGGCCTGAATATCAACTGTTTTTTGAGCAGTAATTTTTGCCGAGGAATTCTCAGTAAACCCTGTCGTAGTTACATTCTCTTCGCGAGATTTAAGAATGACTGACTCAGCCTCGATTGTCTCGGCTTTAACGCTAATATCCCCTCGAGTCTCGATACTAATAGGAGAATTATCGTTGCTGATAACCTTCTTTGCTTTCAAATCGACGCTATCTGCCGTAACGGCAGGAAGTGTCAGTTCTCCTCCGGTATCAATACCCAGCTTACCCTTGGCTGCTGAAATTGACTTAGATTTTACAAACAACGGAGCATTCAAAGTTACTCCAGCCGTATCCGAAATCAAGGTTCCAAGTTCAATTCCATTAGTGTCGCTTGTTACTTCGATATCCTTAGATGCATGGAGGTCAGCAGCCTGAACTTTTTGAGCCCCAGAAATTCCTATTGAACCCTTGTTGCTAACTAAGTTTCCCGATATCGATACATTGCCACTTGTACTGGAAACTGATATAACGCCTTCAGCCTCTGCTGCGTCCATAACCACATCATTCTGAGCAGTTAATGTGACCGCTTCTGCAGAATTAACCTTTCCTGTTGTTGTCAGGGATGTACCAGCGTTGGCAATTATTGAACCACCTTGTGATGTTAAGGCCCCTGTCTTCAGCTCTGTTCCGGATTTAACAGTTATTGCGCCTCCTGTTGAAGTGAGATCTCCTGCCATGACATTGGCCTCAGAACTTGTCAATTGAATTTCTTTCGCCGTTACCTTTCCGACGCTTAAGGCCTCCTGAGCCGTTAAAGTGGCAACGGCAGCTGAATCTACAGTTCCGGTTGTCAGAGTAGTGCGTGCCTTAGCAGTTATTGAACGTTCTGTAGACTTCAAGTCGGTCGCCGTTATATCTGCCTCTGAACTTGTCAATTGAACTTCTTTGGCCTCAACGTCGGATACTTTCACTGCATCCTTCGCTGTTAATTCAGCAAGATCAGCTGAATGTACCTTCCCCGTTGTGGTCAAAGTCGTTCCCGCTTCAGCGGTTATTGAGCCTTCTTTAGACGTCAGTGCACCAGCAGTAACAGCACCGTCTGTACTTGTCAATTGAATAGCTTTGGCCGACACATTGCCAACGGCCGCTGCGTTTGCAGCCTTTACTTGGACATTTCCAGACTCGCTTTCCAAATTACCGCTAACAACGCTTCCCTGTCCGGAGAGTTTAATGTCTCCGCTCAGGGATAAATTAGCGTTACGCTTCGGCTCTTTATGCTTCGACTCTTCGGCATCAACATATCCCTTTTCTGCGGAAGCAACGTCTAATGTCCCGGAACCAGTATCGTGAATATTTAACAGTTTCGGCTTATCTTGCGAAGTTTCGCCGGTAACAAAAGTAAGCAGAGCCTCCCCGTCTTTTTCCGAATGCAGACGAATTGAATTCTTATCACTTCCTACTTGGGATGCATCACGAAGAATGATTTCCTGCGCCTTGATATAGCTTGAAGCTATCGACTCTGAACCAGAAGGTTCTGTCATCAGCAAAGCTTTACCGTTCAAACTAATGTCAACAATCTTATCTGAAGCAACTGCATCAACTCGGAAAGGATCAGTAGAAACACCGTCAGCTGCGTTCAGATACACGCCTGAAGATGCGCTAAATGAACCATAGGCATTAAGGTCATCAGGATTAATAAGCTCAATGTTCAACCTAGACACCGACGTTCCTAATGAACCAATACCGCCGCGCAATGTCACTCTTGAAGACTTAATCAGTGAAGAATCAGCACTTCTCAAAAGACTTTCACCGTTATAAATTCCTTGTTTTGCGGAAAGTCTGACTTCGTAATTTGCCTTATCGCTGATCACCTTTCCTACATATAAGGCAGAATTGTCTTCCGCTTCTACAAAGACATTTCCTTCCGTAGTATTCGCATCAAGATGAACTTTGCCTAAAGACTCCGTTAAGTTAGACGCTTCAACAGAAATTGAACGTTTTAGACCGAGTGTTATTTGTCCTTGGTCTGCATCCCATTTAACATCATGAGCATCGGCTGAGGCAAGTGTCTTATAAACATTTAGTGCTTGATCTCCGCTTAAATCTGAGAACTGGTAAGTCACGGGATCGACTTCTTGCCCTATCGATTTTGCCTTCAGGACTACGGTGTCTGCAACGATGTTTGCCACTCCGTCCAAGATTCGAGTGTCAGAAGCTTTCGGATTGGAAATCACGTCAGAAACCGCATAAATCAGTTCTGATTCAGTCCAAACTTTATAGCTAGACGCCTTGGCCTTTGCCAATTCGGAATCAGAAATCTTTTCGGTTGCTGCAAGATATTTGTTAAACCTATCTTTAATATTGGCCTTGAGATCTTCTCCCTTCTCACCGCTTCGAGTATAGTACCCGCCTAGTTTCTTCCCTAAAGAATCTCGATATTCTTTCTGCGCAGCGCTTAAAGTTGATTCTTCTGCTTCTACGAGTTCAGCATACCGCTCAAATTCACCCTTCATTTGTTGGGTGATTCGTTCGACGATACCTTTCCTAAGTGCTTCATCGCTAGCTGAGTTTGCAGAACCAAGAATTCCGGCTTCTTTCCAACTTTGAAGTTTTTCTTCTAGAGAAACCTGGTCGGCTGTTTCTCTGGGAAGCGCATCCAACAAAGCACCATCAGTTGCGATTTCAACTTTGTTTGCTTTAAGAATTCCAAGACCAAGATCGCCCTTAGCTGTAATGGACACCTGTCCGTTGTTAGCATTTACGTCCAAGCGGGATGTTCCATCAACTTTTGAAATCTGTGTAAGTTCATGGATTTTCACACTTCCTGCCTCGGATGTTAGGTTGCCGTCCTGCGACTCGAATCTCTGCAAGTCAACATTATTCTGTGCTAGAAGTTGTACATCGCCTTGGCCGACAACTGACCCTGACACCGTTCCTAGAACTTGACCAGCGTTCAAGAAGATATCGTCCCCGACAGCTCCGACTAACATATTATTCTTGGAAGTCAGTTTTATTGCGTTTTGTTCTGAACCAATACTCCCGGCTGCCGTCAAATTAATCTCTTTGGCACCTGAAAGTTGAGCCCGTGCGTTGTCGGAAAGAATATCGTTTCCGGCATTGATTGTTATTGTGCCGCCATCCGCACTTAGAATACCCCCTATAGAAATATTCTTGCTGCTCGAGAGCTTAATAGAATTTTGGCCAGTTGTAATAAAACCTACATCGATAGGCTGATCAGCTTTAACAGCGTATTGACGAACTACAAGAGCACCTGATTTTGTCGTTTTTCTAGCCTTGTAATAACCATTAAAGTGAGTCCAGTTATCATACTCAACCCAATCCTCAATACTGTCGACATACGAGTATTGCTTTTCTGGTGTAACCCAACTTTCGAAAACATTGGTTCCCGAAGGACGAGAAGCCAAAATCCCTATGGTCCCTCCTTTCTTCAGGTCAGATTTTTCCTCACTCGTCTCTTTTTCCATCGTCCAGGTCAAAGGAGATTTCTTCCAAGCTCCCCAAATATGGAAACGTTTACTAGTTGATTCAACCTTAACATTTGTGACCTGGGCTCCGTCACTCCACAGATAGGTTAAACCTTTACGAGGGTTGTAAGTCCTCTCCGCAATTGTCGTTGCCTCAGACGTCTTTCCAGATTTATATAACCAGTACTCCTTATTACCCTGGGAGTTGCTGTATTCGGTTACTTTAGCAGCTACCGCCTCTCCATTTTTGGTTTCACCAGCCCAAGCGGTATCTGTTATACGAATACTTCCATGAAGGTTTCCGGTATTAATATCACCAGTAAGTATAGAGTGGGTTCCAGAATTTATATCTATATCTATACTGCCATCGACCGCACTCAGCTTTCCGCCTCCGGTACTGGCAATTTTGCCCGTCAAATAGATACGACCGCCTTTAGGCGAAATATCATCGAGCACAATCTGATCGGTTACCGGGTTATACCAGGCTTTACAGTTTTTATGCCAGTTTCCGTCGCCTCCGACAAAATCGAGGCCGTCTGTCAACAAATATTGGTCTGAATATACATTGATTGAATCCGGAGAACCTTGGGCAATCCAGGAATCTCTAATTGCGGAAATTCTTTTCTCGGACGTTGCGTCCAGTGTCAAATCATAAGAAGCATACCCACTTTGAATAGTACCGTTGACGTTAATCATATCGGCTGCGATAAATATATCACCGCCAGCGTGAATACCTACAGAAGCACTATGAGTCTTGTCTTCGGCACTCGATTGTCCTATTCCGGTCTTCTTAGTTGTCTCCCATTCATCCTTCCAAAACTCCTCAACACTGCCGCCAACAGACAAAATACCCTCGTGATATGATTGAGTGACGTTTCCTGTAGCTTGAAGGTTTACCTGGCCTGCAGCATTGACTGCTGATTGCGCATCAACATAGATATCTCCGCCGGAATTAATAGACAAGTTACCCGACAGATTTTGAATCTTGCCGTAGATACGTACATCCGAATAGACCGGAACATCTACAATATGAATCTCTTTGCTCTGTGTTTCTTCTGACTGGATCTCTCCTCTTGCCTGCAGTTTCCCTGTAAACGAAGTTGTAACTTTAAACTCCGGAGCTTGAGAATCCGTTGAATACTCTTTTGTCCCTGTAAATTCCGGCAGAGAAACATCTGCATTAGTCTTATTGTTGTAGGTAATGACACCGCCCTTATCCAGAATCTGAATATCCTGGAGTTCCAATAACAAGTTGGATTTGTTTTCAATGTTAATGTGCTTGGCTCCTCGGGCGGCAATCGTTCCATTACCAACCACATGAGAAGACTTCAAGTTAACATTGCCTCCAGAGATAGAAAGTCCCGCCAAAGTAAGAATTCCCACTTCAGAAGAGGCCACCGGAACAATTCCATCACCTTCTTTTTTAGCAAAGCCTTTATCAAGCATTTGCTGTAAAAGTGCTTGAGCCTCCGTGGTATAAGCAACTAATGCTGCCGAATCGGTAGATTTATACTCAGCAATCAAAGCTTGCAGCTCAGCATACCGGTTCCAATATAAATTAGAGTATTGCTCAAAGCCTAGATCAATCACCTCAGGCCCTTCGCCTGTAATGGTAATTTCCGGTTTAATTAAAGAAGTAACCGGACTTCCATCTAAGAGCAACTGGAAGGCATCACTCTCTTTTTTCACAACTCCTGATATCACGATATCAGAAGAGACATTCTTACCTGCTATCAAAGAACCTGATACCGAGATCTGATTATCAAGTGTGAAAGAATCAGGTAGAACCTCTCCGGCCTCAGTTGTAGCAACCTTAATGTCTCCCTGGTTAGTACCGGTCCATCTCCATGCACGAGCAGATTCTTTGCTGTTTACTATTCCCTCAGATGCAAATGCGTCAATTTCTCGTGCTGCATAAACGTTACCTAGAACATTAATCTTGTTTGTCAGGGCATAATGACCTTTTACTTTAGTAGATGCAGCAGGCAGAGCAGAATATGCGTAGGCATGAGAATAGGCCAAAAGATCCAGTTTGTTTTCCGACCCGTAGGCATCTTTACCCGAGTACAAACGAACATAACCGTTACTGTCCAGAAGAGCACCTTGTCCGATCGTGACTAACTCAGTTCTTGCTACATTTGCATTCACCGAAGCGCCTGAGCCGCTCAAAGCACCGGCTACTTTGCCGATAGACTCCAGATGAAGGTTCTCTGTAGAGGAAGCTGAAACAACAATTTCTGATGAAGTTCCAGTAGTCTTCAAAGAACTCTTTTCCTTCAAGTCCACAGTGTTGTTTAAAGTAAACTTGTGATTCCCTGCTGCTGTTGCGCCGGTTACCGCTCCATAAGAGTCTGCCAGAACCTTCAAGTCTGCATTGATATCGGTATACGATTGCAGCCTAATGACCTCAGCGGCACTGATTTGAGAGCCCGCACCGATCACCACAGAGTTCGAGTGGTTGTAGTCCGTATCAATGTGAATTCCTGACCCTGCAAAAGCTCCATGAACGCCGGAGTCGACAATATAAGCACCGTCTGTCGCTGCAATATCAAGATAGTCCTCTGCTCCAATCCAAATATCCGAGCCCGCCTTTATTATCGCATTGTCTCCAACCGTGACAGAAGAAGTGCCTGAAAGGGTGTTGACAACAGCCGCGCCTGATCCTCCAGCCAAAGCTCCCTTAGTGTTGTCCGCTTTGAAACGTAAGTTATGATGAGATTCAGCAAAAATAGAAACTTCGTCGGCCACCTGCCAATTACCATTCACAGTGACTTGTGTCTCAGAGTTATCTGTGTGTACAACGCGGGCAGCGTCCCAACTCGTTCCTGTACCCTCAATAAGAAGAACAGCTCCTCCGGCACTTTCCGAAATACCCTTAACGTTTTCTTCGTTAATTGCGCCGATATTTAGATTTTGCAATGTCGTTCCAACGCTTTCAGAAACTGTAGTAGCAACGTTTACACCGTGAGTGATTTCTGAAACACCGCTGCCAATTGCAATGGCTCCGCCCTCTCCAGCTAAAGACTTCACCTCGTAATTGGCTACACCTTGTGACAAGACTTGCAATGTCGGTATTATCTTTGTTTTTGCATCCTCAGCAGGAACAAATTTGTTCCCTTGGAAAGTCGTACTAACAGAGGTTGTATTTACAACAGAAGCAGAATTATTTAGTGACTGAACAGCCGCTCCGCCATAAGAAACAGCTTCTGCTGAGAATTTCAGGATATTGTCATCGCCAGCGGCTTCCTCATCTGAATCCTTTCCTGCGGCTGTCATAACCTTTACTTGGCTGGCTTCATTGATAGTGTTGCGCTCCACCACTGTAGATAAGGCAGAAGAGTCTTCAATCTTCGCTAATGAGACGCCGATAGCTATGCCGGTTCCACCATAACCAGACGATTTGACGGCAAATTGGCTATGCTCATCATTGAGAACCGTCAAGTTCTGAGCTTTGATTACGCTACCACTTAAATTCAGCAAAGAAGATAAAGCAGAACCTGTTGGCTTAGCAATGGTAATTTTTGAATCGGAACCCACTCCGCTTACACCGCCTCCATATCCAGCAATTGCCTTAGCGCTTAATTTTCTGGCTGCGACCGTCTGAATATTTGCATTTAATGCATCAATCTCAGCGTTTTGAATTCTCGAATTCAGACCCGTACTGTCCGTTATGTAAGCTATAGAAGCTCCTCCGGTGATTCCTCCGGCTTGTATACCCCAGCTCTCAAGCTCTGTCTGGGAGTTATTGAGAACAGTGGAAGCAACCATGTTGGAAGCTTTAAGGGCTCCTCCTGATATGTTAACGAGAGCTTGCCCATCCAAAGCCGCATCAGCGACTGTCGCTGCTGCGGAAAAAACGCCACCAGATCCCTGGAAAACTTTCAGATTATTCTTTGTGTCTAATTCAGACTTGAGTTTCAAAGTATCTGTTGCATGCAGAGTACTGTTCGTGACGCTAATACCAGCGTAATTATGATCGCGAATAATGCCAACAGACGCTCCGAGGGTAATTCCGCCTATCGCGATTCCTCCGACCATACCTTGCGTGCCGGACTTTTCTTTTGAATCCTGAAGTGCCGAGAGATCTATATTTTGACCTGACAAATTACTCGATGTGACACTAATCGAAGCACCGCTTTGAGCTCCGATGTTTTTGTTGTCAGAGGTTAGAGACTTTTTGATGGTGTCGCTTTCCGTATCAGAGATATGGGCCGATCCCAAATTACTTGCATTGAACGCTTTCTGTATAAAGTCTAAAGTTCCGTTTGATGAAGCATCATCAATGTATTTAGATTTCGCTTCTTCATAACGTTTGCGAGCACTTTCATCTGTAAGGAAATCCGGAGTCTGAGAGCCGTGCGTGGATACGAATACAGCAGCCGTGCCAACGCCTAAACCACCTGAACCGGAACCTAACCCGATGTTTGTAGATCGATCATCCAGAGCCTTTATCGTTAAATTCTTAGCGGCTTCAATTTGACTATTGTTGATCAACACACGGGCATTTCCGTTTAGATTTTCAACAACTACAGCCGCTCCAATCGCGGCAAGGGCACCACCGGCATCTGCACGTGTTAAATTAGTTGTATTGCTGTTTTCAGCGGTAATAGAGACGTCTTCTGATGATGAAGCCTTCGAGTTTTCAACAGAAACGGAAGCATCCGTCTTAAGATCCGTCCCTGTTACTCCTGCAGCCAAAGCTACAAATTCAGCACCTGCTGCATCTGCATTTATAGAGTTGACCTTGCCCTCAGCTAAAGCTTTTATCCCTAAATTCTTGGCAGCATTTAAAGCCGAGCCTTTAGAAATTGCAAGGTTTGAGACGTTTCGACCTCTTACCCAGTAAACATCCCCGGCAGCTCCGAATCCTTGTGCTCCTGCACCTGATACACCGAGAATCGCGCTAAAGGAAGACAGATCAGAAGAAAGAGCCAAATCTCCGTTTGTTGTCGTAAGCGTGGAATTTTCAACCGCTACTGAGGAGGTTGAATTCTCTCTTACCACCATGACTGAGACCGCACCAGCCGCAGCGGTTGCCCCTGCTCCTTGGATTCCGAAAAGACTGTTTCCTTCTCTAACTCGAGATGCAATGTTCATGCTCTCGCCCGTCATTGCTGAATTCTTTATACCGACGGAAGCCTTGTTTTCAAAACTAAGAACATTAACTGTTGCTGCTGCGGCAGCAGTGGCAGCCCCTGAGCCGGTCAGATACAGCGCATTGACATTGGAATCATTCCCCGCATAAACATCAGCCTTCTTTACAGAAGAAAGTGTGCTTCCTTCAATATTAACCGCAGAATTGGATTGGCTCGTAATTCCACTGCCCGTCCCCGTAAGAGACGCAGAACCCGAACCTGAGCCTGCAGCAAATATTGTCTTAAACGTCTGTGTCGAATCTGCGTGCACCGCAAGACCAGATAGTTCGCTTGCTTTCCTTTGCGCACCTAAATCTTTCACTGAGATTTTAGACAACAAACCGTGAACAATTTCTTCGTTTTCTATGGCATCCTTGCCCGAATAAGATTTTCTGGTTGTGCTTCCGTTCTCAACTTTAATGGTTGAATTCTTTACATCTGCGTGAGAATTACCCTTAATTTCCGAGTATGTAACGCCTAAAGCTCCTGAGGCCGTTCCTGCCCCGGCTCCCTGCACGTTGTAGGTCTCAACATCGGTATCTCGAACGGCTTCGATAAGAGCCACTGAAGAACTATTGATATTGCTGTTGAGAAGACCTGCTGAAACGTCAGAATTGATCTGGTTTAGAGACAGACTAGCCTGCAATGCTCCTGTTCCGGCACCGCTGCCACCGACTCCGATTGCCGTAATCGCTAGATGTTCCCTAGCCGTGATAGATAAGGCGTCGAGTGTCAAAGGTGAAGTCAAATTACCTGCGTTGCCAACTGAAGAGAGTGTCTGCCAGTTTTTAATACGATTAATAGCGATACCTGCGCCGCCTGCTCCGGTTCCCGCTGCACTCGCTGAGATTGACAAATTACCTAGAGAAGCGTCATGTTTGGACTGAACGTCAAGCGAGGCAAGAGTTGATCCACGAAGATTATCAATAACAGCCTGAACTTTTCCGGAGGATTCGAGAACGGAAGCAGCTCCCTGTAAACCAAAGGTCCCTGCCGAGACTCCAACCCCCAATGTCAAAGAGTTAAGTTTTTCTTTACCGTGAGCAGAAAGACTCAGGGCTGTTGAAGAGGAGTTTTCTCCTAGCTCGATCGTATTAAGATGAATGATTGTTCCGTTATCTCCATATTGGCCAAATCCTGCATAAGATACAGCACCTCCGATGCCGCCCGTACCGGCTGAACCTCCAACTGCGCCGGAAAGAGTCCAGAGTGCGGATTCGTCGGACGCATCAAAAGTCGCGCTATTTAACGACGAGAGTATGAGAGTCTCTCCGGTAACCCTAGCAGTATTTCGGACACGGTTGACCGCCACTGCCCCTGCAATTGCGACCGAACCTGTTGTGAAAGATCCGTCAACGGCAGCAGCCCAGGAAGAAGATTTATTAGCGCTTACTGCGTTTAATGCTGAAGCCGCAAACTTGTTAGTATTCTTGAAAAGAATGTCCGCAGTGTTGTTGGTATTCATTACCAAGACTGCTGCACCGAGTCCTACCCCCTCTCCGAAATTCAATCCTGCATTTCCGGCAACATTTACCGTCGTTGCATTATTTCTTGAATCTAAGGAAACCGTTCCTTCTGAAGACAAGATGTTGTTGTCAATTGTCGTAAGCGCATTCTGATTTACATTGGAGACAACAACCTGTCCGGCAGCGTTAAAGCTGCCTTTACCGCCCGCAGCTCCCGCGGCTACGCCGACGCTGGTCACGTTGTTTACAGCTCCGGCAGAAAGACCTTTGGATAGAGTCAGCGTATTGCCGCTTACCAATGAGGAATAAGAATTATCTATCGTGTTGACAACAACACCTGCTGCGCCACTTTTTCCTCCAATACCAATGTCGATTCCTACGGTTACTTGAACCAAAGGCTTACCGGTTACAACGGAACCAATTTCGTTTGTTTTTCCTTCTTCTTGACCGACTTTAACCGTCATGCCGGAAACAGACTTCAGATCGGAAAGAATCTCCTGAGCCTGCTCGCTTGAGCTCTTTCCATCCTCTTTTTGAATACCTTGCTCTTCAAGATAGTCTGAAGCTGCATTCGATGCATTACTGCTCTCGGGACCTTGTTGAGATAACTCTTTTACCTCCTCATTCGTTGCAGTCCTAGATTCAACTTTTAGAGATTTTCCTTTTATTGTGGAATTTTCCAATCCGGCGGAGACGGTGTTGTTCAATTGCCCTACGCCGGCTGCTCCGGCAAATGCGTATGTTGAGTCCCCTCCAACTGCAAGTTGACCGGTAAAGGCATGAGTAATTTGGTTCCCGGAAACAAGAGCTGCTATCCTTACATCACCGGCAGACGTGAAGGTTGCATTTTTAAGTTTAGAGGCAATGTTATTGTTAATTTCAGAAATAGCTACAGAGAAGCCACCGGCAAGTGAAGTTCCTTTAGAAGAAGAAAAACCTGCCGAAGTACCGCCGGTAACTTGAGTCACACCATTCCAAGCAGTCTGTTCATACCCCTGAGCATCTGAAGAGTCAGATGTCAAAACAATATTGTCAGCATCTACTTGGGTGGTTTGATCAATCATATTGACCGAAACCGAGCCATCAAAGGCCTCTGATCCTCTTTTACCTCCTGTTGAAACGGCCAGGGCTAAACCTTCTGCGGTAATTGTTCCTTTAGAGCGAGCAGAGACAGAGGTTTTTCCGGCTTTGATTTCAACGTTATTCAGTAGTACAGAGTTGGTGATATTGGCCTGGTTGACGCCAACAGCTCCACCGATACCCACGCTGTGAGAAGTCTTATCTGACTTCCCTATACTTAAGGCCGCAGCTCCTGCCCATGCCCCAATCCATTTGTCATCATGCGCAGTAATCGAAACCTTTTGAGAGTCAAGAATAACAGAACTCATTTCAACCGTATTGGCAAGGCGGAAATCATTCCAAGCAACGCTTCCTGCCAAATCAAACTGCATTTTGAGTTGTTGAGGCTGATTGTTTACTTGCGCCTGATTCTGATTCTGAGCAAGATTTTGTCCGTTATTCTGAAGCCCTGCATTGTTATTTGAAGCATTCTGGTTAGCTGCATTAGAGGCCTGATCCTGACTGTGTGTTAATTTCTGAGCAGCTGTTTTTCCCCATTCCGCAAACTTGCCGGCAAAGCTCGATGTGATTTTTTCATTAACTACCGTAATAAGGCTTCGTCCACCGGTCGTCAGAATTGACTGGAGGCCGCTGGTCTCTTCCCGAGAGGGATTTGTAGTTGACAGAGCGCCTGCAACGCCTACCGCGTTGACTGCTGTATCTGAAAAGGCAAGCACCTCTAGTCCGTCCTCACCTTTAGCGGCTTCCAACTTAACTTTTTCCTTACCTTCTTCCTTGCTTCCAATCTGAACTTCATTAACAAAGCCGTCCATATTGATGGCAGCTCCGATGCCGAATGCCGCTCCGCCTGATCCACTATAGGCTCCGGCAACGGTCTGAATAGAGTCCTTACGGGAAGCTTCAATGTGAATATTTTTAGCTTTCAGAAGAGCGCCCGGATCAATAACAATTCGGTTTGAAGCATCCACAGAAGAGGCAACAGCCATTCCATTTATGGCAAGAACATTGTCAGTATCACTGCCGCCGACTGCAATAGAGACCGCAGTAACTTTATCCTTGGCGTTTATTCCAAGGTCGCCGTCAGAAATAATCTGTACATTCGGGTTTAAATGAATTTCATTTTTTGTTTCAAGAACCGGAATAAATACAGATCCGCCAATAGACTTTGATTTGGTATTGACATCAATCCAATTAACGAACTCAGTTGTTAATCGGCCTGTAATGCCTACTTGGGCATTATCGCTAGAAGAATCTAAAACTAGATCAGAACCTCCCTTAGTCTCTATAACTGTCCCATTGCCTACAATAATCGAGCTAGATGTACGCTGTTGTGCGTAAGCTGCAGATAACGCCAAATCGAAGGCAGAGGATGTGCCATCTGTACTTGGGGCAATCGTTGCGGCATAAGACTTAATATTGGCGTAATTTTCTGCTCCAATAAAGGCCAAAGCAGACTCTAGCAGCGAGGTCAAATGAGTAAGGTTGGGGATGTCCTTAATCGCCTTATAGACACCCTCTAAATCTTTAACATATTTAAGCATCCCCTTAAGAGATTCACCAACCTTTTTAGTTTTCCCCCATGCAGAAAGGGTGTTATCTCCTGAAACTTGGGCTAAATTTTGTCGAATAGTTTCGGTATCTGTTTTAAAGGCTAGAAGTTTTTGATAGATATCATTCTCTTTGGTAAATTGCTTCAAAAGGAGATCCCAGGATTCGTTGAGCTCCTCGACTAAAGAATTAAACCGATCCCATTCCATCGCAGAGGAGCTCTGAATCCTAATCCCCTTCTTTTCCTCACCTGAAACCTCTTTTCCGTCCACTTCCTCTTTCGGTATATAAGAGTCTCCGTTTGCAATAAGAGAGGCTCCGTCTCCAATAAGCACTTGAGAATCTACTGTAGAAATACTAGAGTCAGTAAAAGACGGTTTTGCCACTACAACGGAAACTGCCGCAAGTCCTTTGGTTCCCTCGTCAGTTGCCCAACTTTGGCCAGTTGCGGAAAATACATAGTCAGAAACAACGGCATTTGACGATAAATCAATTCCGGATCTTGAATACAGTTTTACGCCGTTTCCTACCTTTACGTTAGAGTCTGAGAACCCAAAGCGAAAGTGGTTGCTACAACCCCACGGAAGTTTTCTTGGGCAGTTGCCTTGACAAGATCTTGGTTTGTTAAACCCAAAATCTTGTTCATCACCTCAAGTTTAAAGGCAGAATCAGCTGCACCAACCAAAGCAGTTGAGGCCCAGGTCCATTTGGAATCAACTGCGGAATTAACAAGCCAGGAAGAAGTAGTGTTATCTGAAGAAAGGTTGATATATTTAAGAGGTGCTTCCTGTCCTTTAACTCTCGGCGAGGAATTCAGTTCTACATTCGATGCTGAATTAAACACAGAATAGTTAAATGCTATTCCCCCATATGTTGCAGATTTTTCAGACTTATAAGTGACTGTCGAGTCTGTGGATACATCATTCGTCTGCCTTGACTGTATATCAAGTATTGAGTCGGAGGAGCCAAGATCCAAAATAGCGGTATCCGCAACTGTCACAGAAGAATTTGCGGAAGTGTCAGAGTAGATAAAAGAGGTGGCCGCAACCGATTTTTTATTTGAATTGCCTTTTGCACTCAAATCTAAATTGAATTTACCTTCAGACAGAATTGATAAGTCTTTTTCCGCTGAAATGGAACCTTTTACGTTAACAGCACTTGATTGTGTCGAAAATCCTATTACTGATGCCGTCTGAGGAAACTGATCTACCACCTCACTTATCGGAGATTGATAAATTCCTTTGTCAGCCGCAGAAATGCCAATCTTATCCTTGACTGTAGCTTTAGAAGTCAGGGACACATCTTGTTTAGCCGAAATTTTAGCGCCTTGATCGATATCAATCAGAGCACTTGTTTTTAAATTCGAATAAGCTACCTTTGGCAAAGGAAGATTGATCTGGCCCCCAAGAAAATCGAGCACATATTCCGTAACTCCAGAGAGATGCCCGTTGGATTTTAAATTCGTTGTTGCCTCAGCCGTCACAGAGACATTTCCCGAAGCTGTAATTTTACCCCCTGTCTCCAATTTGACCTTTGCTGAAATATTTCCAAGAAGATTGTCGCTATTTTTAGCCTTAGCCGCTACTTTGACGTTGCCTGTTTTACCCTTAGAAGATACTTCACCGCCTATAGTTATATGGGCCTCACGTTTGCTGTGTTCCGAGGCTCCAATATCCACTGGGTTCCAATCGCTTAAATTCGTCTCGGCAGATGCCAGAAGAACGACTTCACCGTCCACTTCAGTGAGTTTTAGATTTTGCGGATCTAAACCGCTATTAACTTTTATATTTGAACCGTCTTTAATATTTACATAGTCAGAGAAGTCGGTAACACCAGCCTGAACGACTGCATCTTTTGGGATGGTAATATTTGCAGCCGCCAAGGTTAGGTTATTGCCAGCATTAATTTTGCCCTGAACTGTCACCACCCCGTGAGGATTAAGAGGAAGGTCTGTGCCCTTTTCCTTCTGGCCTTTCCTAAGGAGTTCAAGGCCCGATGTACTCAGCCTCCCGGTTAGCTCGCTTTCCATCAAGTTGTATTCTGTTTCAGTCGGAACGATTGCCGTCAAGCCTTTTGCGTTAACCACGCCCGTGGCACCTACTACAAAACCTTTCGGAGAAACGAAATAAAGATCACCATCAATCTTTCCTCCCTTTACTCCGTTAACGGTTCCATCGATTACGATCCCTAAAGTCTTATCATCTACAAAGTTAACCAGATGAGCAGTGTCTTTCGGGAAAATCATATTGGCGATCTCTCCGCCCGAAACTTTAAATTTTTCGAAGCGATTTACGCCGACCACATCATTAACAATCTTATTGGTAGTGATCTCGTGTACATTTCCGTTCGTTGTAATCGTCGTACCCCAGTTTTGAACCGGCGTAATTTCACTACCCGCTGCTTCCAAACCTCCGGCTATAGAAAAGGCCGATGCTGCCAATAGCGTCTCTAAGACAAGTTTTAAAGAATGATGATGTGTTGAGGGAGAACAACCGCTAGCAGAACTAAAACAACCTTCGTGAGCATGATGCGCTTCATCCACTACAACGTGGCTGTTACGAGAAGAGTTCCACAGAACCTTATAGATCTTATTCATATTTCCCCTGGACTTTATTTCTTTTGTCGGTTATTCATTTTTTTCTAGTTCTAAATTCGTTTGAACGAACTACCGGCAGTCTATTTATATTTAGTTAATTTTAAACGGTTCATTAATTCTTACAAAATATCCCACCTATAAAACAACTAATGCCTCAAACCTTTTATCAGGAAGAATATCTTTTCAACTTTATGATTTTTAATGACTTTATTTCATTTTATAGTTACATAAAACATTTTTATATCGAAGTAATATAAGTATTAATACTTAATGAAATATTACGAGTTGTTACATGCTTTTGACTACATCGTCAATTCGAATAAATATAAAGAAAACGCCTAACATAACTAGTGTCATTTTCTCAGTAGATACCGTTACTACAATTAAAAAACAACGTTCCTATTTACGGAAATTTCAATCAAAAAAACGTCTATATGAGTTAACTTCTTCGTCATATTTTTGGCCGTCAAGAATGTGAAATGTTGGAGGAAAACAACGTAACGCTTCAAAGTTTTTTTGGTGACTAAAAGTCGGTTAGGAGATCCAGAACTGCTCTTCACAATCATCCTTATCCCGATACGTCACAAAGTTGACAACGGGAAGGTTAAGCTTTAGAAATATTTATCAGAAAGGATGCTTGAATAATTAGTACTAAATGCCGATGAGGAAATTGGTAACTCAAAAAGAGAAAATCAGAAAAACTAATTACACTGTTAAATTTTAAGTTGCCTCTGACAAAAAAAGCCCCATTGCCTGAAAAAGCAATCTCAAATAAGAGTAAAAATAAAAATGTTAAGAACAAATCGTTTCTCGTCTGATTTCATTCGACCGATATCCCGGAAATCAGACACCTGCCGAATCTCTCTCGCTACTGCTGTGCATATTTCGTTCAGAAAAACCTTAAATACTTCCTTATTGGGTTTAGCTGTTCTGGCCGGTGTTCCTTTTACTTGCGCAGCACAGAACGTTCCAGCCTTCCCCGCCGCAAGTCTGCCGGCAAGAGAGCTGGATCAGGTAATTGATTCTGTCCGTCAGGAAAGACAGATGCAGTCTCTCCAAAGAGCCGAGAAACTTACCAAAGAACAATCGGAAAAGAAACTCCAGAAGAAACTTCCCGCTAAAGACAGCTTTGTGTTTATGCTCAACGGTGTAAAACACACAGGAAGTGAAGTCCTCACAGAAGAAGAGTTTGAAAAAACTGTGTCTCCCTGGATTGGTAAGAAAGTAACTTCCTCCGATCTTATTGACTTGCTTAAGGCCATTGACACGCTCTACCACAGCAAAGGTTATGCAGTTTGCAAGGCCACTTTACAGCCTCAGAAGCTAACCGCTGGAGTTTTAACAGTTACCCTAATAGAAGGCAAAACCGATAAAGTCAAGGTAAAAGGTGCTCCGTACACTAGAGACTCTTATATCCTGCAGGCTTTTGACTTACCGGAAAATCGAGTCGCAAATTACGCAAAAATGGTTGACGACCTCATCAAGTTCAATATGACAAACAGTCTGCAGCTGCATATTGATATTGAACCGGGAAGCCGTTACGGAACAACTTCGTACAATATCATCGCAGATGACCAGCCCTATTGGTATGCCTCCCTGTTTTCCGATACCTATGGTTCTTATTCCACCGGCAAATTGAGAGTAAGCGGAACTTTGGAGCTTCCGAGCATGACGGGAATGCAGGACTCTTTCACCGCAATGGTCATAAAAAGCCAGGGAAGCTTGCTGGGATATACAAGTTACAGTTTGCCTTTATCTGCAACCGGAACCAGACTGATATTTTCTGCCTCCGGCGGCAATGTCAAAGTAAAGAAAGGCCCTTCTCGTGACTTAAATGTGAAAGGACGCTCTTCAAACTACAGCTTGCAGTTAGAAAAAGCTTTTGTGTTTTCTTCTCAGGTAAAAATAACGCCTTACATTCAAATATCTAAACAAAAATCGCACACGGATGTTTTTGGTTCTTTGCGTGTTGCGCAAACCAAAATCGACTCTATGACGCTGGGTGCGGATGCCTTAAAGGTAGGCACACCCTGGACATTATATGGCCATGCAGAATTGAGCCGACACCATTCAACCAATGAGGTGTACAACCAAACGACAAATCCGGTTTTATTTAGAAGTTCAGGGTACGGGCGCTGGGATGAAGGCAAACGCATTTTTGGCATTGTTAAGGGTTCCGTTCAGAGCGTTTTAGGTGGCGGAGATGCTCTCTCCTCCGACTACTTCTATCTGGGTCAAACATCGGGAGTACGAGGCTATCCTATCGATATCATTGGCGCAGAGAATGGATGGACAATCAACTCAGAAATGTATTATCGATTCCAACCTTGGAATCTTAATGCCAAGGCATTCTTTGATTTTGGACGCCTTTCCGGCTATTCGATTAATAAGCAGCGTTGGCTCGCAGGCACCGGTGTAGGTTTGGACTGGTATTGGAGAAACAACCTGTCCTCTTCTTTAACTCTTTCTTTCCCGCTGAAAAGACATCTTCGTGATAAAGAAGTTGAGCATATTTCAAGAGGAAGGCTTGACTTTAGTCTGACTTATGTCTTTTAACCTGCCAAACAAAAGTTTTCCAATCTCTTTTTATTAGCTCACCTTGTCCGGACCAAACGTCGAGACAAGGTTGATAGAAAAGCTTCAATTCGATATTCACAGAAAGAACATGTCGGAGCCTGTGTTGGCTTAGCTCAGAGAAACTTTGGTTTCCTCAACAAAATCAAAAGGCTGTGCGTACTTGAAATTAACGGAGAGGCAGAGGCTATTTATTTTGTTTTGCAAATGGCTCCGTAAATATTCGAAAAAAGAAGTGCTCCTCCATCCGTTGTCAATTATGTAGAGCCGTTCCGTGCTTCCCATTTCGCCGCATGTTGTGAAGGAGCTCCCATTTATTATCAAAGAGTACATTTGACAACAGAATATGCCTGACTGAAAAACTTAGATTCAACCTTTACATCACGCGCCTGAAGAACGGAGCTTTACAGGCCGTACTGGTAAACGACTTACGTATTCAGAAATCTATTTACCTCAATTACCTACTTTTCTATAGTGAAATGTAGAAACGTAGGCTAAATTCCACGTCATGATGTGGAAAAGTCGGTATATAACTCAAATAGATTCAGGCCTACGGAATGTCCAATTTTTAAAACCTCTAGAATGATAAATTCTGGAGACTTTTGTTTTTATTAACTTTTTTTGAATGTAGAGAATTTGTCACAATTGAGGCGAAATAAATTTATTCAGCAGAGATGACAAACGAAAAAAATTTGTATACAATGCTGACTTCTTTACGGAGAGGTGGCCGAGTGGTTTAAGGCGCACGCCTGGAAAGCGTGTAAACCCTTTAAAGGTTTCGGGGGTTCGAATCCCCCCCTCTCCGCCACAATCAAGTCATTTAAAGTTTCTTCATCGTCTTTTTACATCTCATTAAGCGCAACAAAGCCTTAAAGATCATTACGCTTTCACTCACTTAGGATCTTCAAGTCTTTCGTGGGAATGGTAGGGTATTCCGTAAGCCTGGCTTGAGTACAGCATAGCCCCGTTTCATCGTATTCCAAGGCGAGTCAAGCTTGTCTGATAGAACGCCTTTTAACTTCAGCGAGAAGTACTAGACGTCCGGTAACCGTAAGCAGTCTGTTTGAGCACTTTGATCTTGCTGTTCGCCTCTTCTAGCTGGCCCGAGCTGTAGTCGTATTTACCGGCACAGATCATGCTTGCCTTTCTTCCTTTAAGCATAGCCGCAAACTTTTGGCGGAGCCAAGCTATATTTATTGTTGATACAAACAGAAGCTTGCGAGCAAACTTCATCCATTCATCATAGGATTTTGTATCCTTGCACTACATATCTTTATGAGTAAGCCTACGAGAGAATATAGCGCTTCCTGAAGCCATTATCTTCGAGCAATTTGTCCAGTAGTAAGTGTCGTTTCTCGTTAAGGTGTCAAATTGTTTTCATTATCAGCTACTGAGACCAGGTCAAACTGATTATCTTTTCTCTGAGAACTCACGGGAAAGTGATTTCTGTGGGCGATGATGCCTCGATACAAGTCTTTGAGAAAAACATTCAGAAACTGAAACGTCATGTAGACGATTAAGCCCCTGTCCATCTGCAGAGTAAGGCCTGCGGAATTCTGGGGGCTTTCGTAAAAAATCTTTTTGTTTTTCTCTCAAACTAAAAAAGTTGAGAGAGATAGTTCTGCTTCTTACTTCTTAAAAGAGAATTTATTCTTCTTTGTTGTAATTTTTACGCCGTCAGAAGAACCTACGATTAAAACATCGGCTCCTCTCTTGGCAAAAATTCCACAGGTAACTAGGCCCGGTAATTGGTTAATGGCTTCTTCAAGCTTTAAAGGATCTTGGATCTGTAAACCGGACACATCAATAATGTTGTTTCCGTAATCAGTGATGCATTCTCTGACTTTAGGTACTCCTCGAATACCTTCCATAGATTTTTTAATTTGTTCCACAGCCTTGGGAAGAACTTCTAAGGGCAGAGGAAATGCGCCGAGCTGTTTGACGAGTTTTGTATCGTCGGCAATACAAACAAATTTATCGCTGGCCTGGGCAACGATCTTTTCGCCCGTAAGAGCAGCTCCGCCCCCTTTAATCATGTTGAAATTGGCATCAATTTCGTCGCAGCCATCAACATAAACAGGGATTCTTCCCTCAATTTCATTGAGTTCTACTACCGGAAAGCCAAAAGCTAAAAGCTGTCTTGTAGTTGCATCCGAACTGGAAACACAGGCTTTAACTTTTTTCCCGGATTGCTGAAGAGCGGCAATAAAAAAGCTTACTGTCGTGCCGGTACCAACCCCTAAATATTCATTTTCAATAACATAGTCGACTGCAGCCTTTGCAGCCAGCTCTTTCTTTCTTGCCTGCTCATCCATTGTTATTTGTCCTTAAGTTAGGTAAAAACTACATGTGATTTTATCCTCTTGTACGACCTTTCTTTAAAACAAATATTTGTTTTAGCCGTTGGTCTTTCAAATCAGAAGATATTTTGGTTATATACTTTCAGACCTTAGCGAAAAAAAAGTTTCTCATGAGCGAAGCCCACTCTACTTACAGCAGTCAGATAATGGACCGGTTCGGTGAATCTGTCACCGCTCTAAAAAAACAATCTAAGTTATCTACCGGTATCACCCCATTTATTTGGGCGATAGCAGTCCTTCTTATTGTTATCTTTGCCGCTTTATATATCAATGTTCGGACAAATAACGAGACCATCCTAAGAACGAACATTATGAAAAGCACAACCCAGGTGGCAAACAACATTGAGCTGAGATTAACTTCAACCAGCTCAACCATGGCCAGGGTTATTGAGAAATTAGAGCAAGAAGGCCCCAGCAAAGAAGTCTTCGATAAATACGGCCGAGAATTTTTACTCCAAAACCCTGAGGTTATTCTCTTAAGACTCATTGAGCCCAATGGAAAAGGAATCACTGCTCTCGTAGGCCCGCGTATTCGAAATGAAAGTTTCAGACAATATAACTACCTTGATTATCCGCCAGTAGTAAGAGACAGTATTCGGGATGCATTTGCCACTAAACGAGTCGTTTACAGCAGCTATTGGGAGATCCCATATGATTCAACATCTCCTAATACGGTAATTATCTATCCGTTTACATTGAATGAAAAAGAATACGCGCTCCTCGCCCGTATTTCTCTTTCTCGACTTCTTGAGGAATCGGTTCCCAATATTCTTCGGTCAGATTACGAATTTAGCTTGATGCACGGAACAGAATTGATCGCAGGAAAAGCTCTTTACAATCCGCCTGACGACTTCACGATTCCAAGCTATATTCGCTCCGCCGACCCTCTTCCCTCTTCTATTCAGCTCTATGGCTGCAATCTTGTAGAAAGTCCTTTAATTTTTGCCAGCCCTTTACTCTTTTGGCTTGGCAGCTTGATGTTGTTCCTCCTCTTGTTGCTGTTCTTTTTATATAAAAAGATGGTGCAGAATCAAAACGCTTTGGATGCGGCAACAAAGGAAGTTGAATTACGAAGATCAATCGAGCGGTCTATGCTGATGGGAGTTCTGATCACGGATATGAACTCAACCATCATCTATCTCAACCAGTCAATGTGCAATCTTTGCGGTTACTCAGAAAACGAACTTCTCGGAAAAGAAAGTCCCTATCCTTTCTGGGGGGACTCGACTCCTCTTCCATCTACTATTCTTTCAGCTAAAGATTTAAATGCTTCTGAGCTTCCGTATCGGTTCGATATCACTATTCGGAAAAAGAACTCTCAGAAGATAAAAGGAATGCTTTTAGCATCGCCTTTCTATTCGCAAGATGGAGAGCAATCGGGCTGGATTTACTTGATTCGCGATAATACAAACGACTTTAATTCCCAAACATTGATCAATGACGCGATTGCGTCTTATGAAAAACTCCTGAATTCCGTGAATTCCTGTATCTCTGTAGTCACTCACAAGCCTTCGGGAAATATTCTCGGAATGCGCAATGACTTATATGTGGAAACGATGGGCTCTACAGTAAAAGGGCATCAGGACATTTCTCGCTCTTTCCATGAACCTTTTAATGCCGAAGGCAAGCGCACCGGAGATATTTGGGTTTCTTCGATGGAAAAATGGTTCAACGTCTCGGAAAGCAGAATCACGCTTCCCGGAGGTTCTCATGTTACGCTCCAAACGGCGCAAGACATCACTGATAAGAAAATCAGTGAAAAAACCCTCGAGGAACAAACAAACAAAATGGAGATTTCATCCCGCTTAATTACACTGGGTGAAATGGCCTCTACGATTACTCATGAAATTAACCAGCCGCTCACGGCGATTGTCGCTTATACGAGTACCGCTATCGAAGTGATGGACAACGCTTCTGAGGTAAATAAAAAGCAGGTTATTGAAGTTTTCCAAAAAGTTTCCGCTCAGGCTACCCGCATCGACAAAATTATTAAAAACATCCGCTCCTTTGCTAAGAGACGTTCAACTAGCCTTGAACCGATCCTCCTCGGAAATGTTCTTAACGATACGATGGAACTGGGAAAACTTATTGAAAAGAAATACAACGGTGTTCGTCTGAATTACGAAGTTCCAAAAACCCTTCCGACAGTTATGTGCGATCCGGTGCAGGTGGTGCAGATTCTTCTTAATCTCATCCGCAATGCAGCAGATGCATGCACTGAGGCAAAGAGTCCGAATTTAGAAATCACCGTCAGAGTCACAAAAGAAGAAGATCACGTAGCGATTGCTGTTGAAGATCATGGACCGGGAATAAACGACACCATGAAGGCAAGTTTGTTCACTCCATTCTTCTCAACTAAAAAGAACGGACTCGGACTTGGTTTGAGTACGTGTCAGACGATTGCTGAAGCCCACAATACAAGGCTTGAAGTTAGAGATAACCCAGGAGGCGGAACAATATTTTCCTTCGAACTCAAAATCGTTGCAAATAATTAGAAAATCTTAGAGAAAACTACTTATGATCTGAACTTTAGTGAAAATTTTTTGAATTTTTTTATCATTATCCCACGGGTAATACCCGCGGGGTATTTATAAAAAGTATATAATTAGGGTAGCTCAAATTAGTTAGCATTCTAGCGTGAGCAGCGAACCTTAAATTTAAAAATCTTCGTATAAACATTATTGAGAATAATTTCTGAAAGGCGTACAGATGATTCAGATGACCTCGAAAAACTACACTCAAGACAATCCTGAGACATTAGGTGTCGTCTATATCGTAGAGGATGACGAAGCTGTTAGAGACTCTCTTAAGTGGCTCTTAGAAGCATCTAGCTATCGCGTTGAACTTTTCGACGGCGGAGAGATGTTCCTTGCTAAATTCGATCCCAATGCTATCGCAGTTCTCGTATTGGACGTAAGAATGCCGGGTATGAGCGGTCTTGAGGTTCAAGAACACTTGATTGCCCGTAAATGCGACATTCCAATTATCTTCATTTCCGGACACGGTGATGTCTCAATGGCCGTCTCCACCTTAAAGAAAGGTGCCGTCGACTTTATTGAAAAACCTTTCGATCAGGCCGCTTTGCGCTCACAGGTTGAAAGAATGCTCCAGGAAGCAAGACAGAGACGTATCAGAGCAGAACGCCGCTCTCTTAACGATGCCTTGTTAAGTAAGCTCACCCCGCGTGAACAGCATGTTTTAGAGAGAATCGTCAGCGGTCGCTTGAACAAACAAATCGCCTCTGATTTAGGCATCTCAATCAAGACCGTAGAAGCTCACAGAGCATCCATCATGGATAAAACAAACTCTGGCACAGTTGCAGATCTGATGAGAGTGGTTCTTAATGCCAACAAGGCTCCCTTAAAAGACAGCTCCATTAGCTAAGACTTAAAAACAGATTACAAAACGAGAAGGCCTCCCCTTCTCGTTTTTGTTTAGACTTCCAGAACAACTTATGGAGTAACAGATGACCGCACAACTAATTAACGGAAAAGATTTATCTCAGCAGATCAGGAAAAGTATTAAAGACAAAGCCTCTAAATTAACGAAAGAATACCGTCAGCCCTGTCTGGCTGTCATTTTGGTAGGTGAAGATCCGGCCAGCCAAGTTTACGTACGAAATAAAGTTAAATCATGCGGGGACTGCGGCATTAAGTCCATTCTTCACAGACTTCCTGCCGACTCCACGGAAAAAGAAGTTATAGATTTAATTAATACCTTAAATCAGGACAAAGAAGTAGATGGAATCCTCGTTCAGCTGCCTCTTCCTAAACATATTTCCGAACAAAAAATCATCGAAACAATCGATGTTGCGAAAGACGTTGACGGCTTCCATCTTCATAACGTCGGCGCATTATCTTGCGGCCTTCCGTGTTTAAAACCGTGCACGCCTCACGGGGTTATTAAAATGCTTGAATCCGCCAATATCGATTTGGAAGGCAAGCTCGCCCTCGTCTTAGGCAGAAGCAATATCGTCGGAAAACCAATGGCTCAGCTTCTGCTCGAAAAGAACGCGACAGTCATCCTTGCCCACAGCAAAACACGTAATCTTCAGGAACTAACTCTGCAAGCTGACGTCATTATCGCTGCTGTCGGGCGTCCTCTTTTCTTGAAAGCTGAAATGGTGAAGCCCGGTGCCGTCGTTATTGATGTTGGTATTAATAGAAATTCAGAAGGAAAACTGTGCGGCGATGTTGACTTTGAAAATGTCAAAGAAACGGCTGGATTTATCACACCGGTACCGGGAGGCGTTGGTCCCATGACCATTACGATGCTTCTTGAAAACACTCTAATCGCTGCTGAAAACAGTTTCCAGAAAAAGGAAAACCAATGACAAACCAAAAATATGCTCTTTTAGATGTCGTTAAAAACAAGGACAAGCTTATTCCTTTCGATCATTTGGATGAGGAATCATTTAAGCCTGCAATCCTTGAATTAATTGCAAAGGTCAAAGAAACAACAAACGGCATTACTGAATCTAAAAGCGCTCCTTCTTGGAACAACATCATCGACAGACTTGATGATGCTGAAGAAAATTTAAATTTCGGCTGGACGATTATTTCCCACTTAAACAGCGTTAAAGATACTCCCGAGCTTCGCAAGATCGTCAATGAACTTTTGCCCTCTATTTCCGAGCTTTACAGCTGGTTAGGACAAAATGAAGAGCTTTACGCAAAGTACAAAGAGCTCAGAGGCTCTGAAGCAGGTAAACAACTCAACAAAACGCGCCAACGCATCCTAGAAAGACAAATTACAGGGTTTGTTCTTTCCGGCGCTGAACTCTCCAAAGAAAATAAGAAAAAACTCAGTGCCATCAATGAAGAAAGTTCCCAGCTCTCTCAGGAATTTTCTGAGAATCTTCTTGACTGCACCAACGATTTTTCTTTGTATCTCCCCGAAGGAACCAAACAATTAGAGGGAGTTCCGGAATCTGAGAAGCAGTTGTTTAAACAGCAGGCTCAAAAAGAAGGTAAGGAAGGTTACAAGATTACTTTACATATGCCTAACTACCTTCCCATCATGCAGTACGCTGCTGACAGAGACCTAAGAGAACAGCTTTACCACGCCTACAGCACCCGTGCTTCTGAATTCAGCCCTGCGGGTAAAGATAATGCCCCCATTATCGAGAGACTCCTAGAATTGAGATCTCAAGAAGCCGGTTTGCTAGGTTATAAAAATTTCGCCGAAGTCTCTCTAGTGATGAAGATGGCAGATTCTCCGGAAGAAGTTATCAAATTCTTGAGAGAACTTGCCTCTAAGGCGAAACCGGCCGCAAAGAAAGATATGGAAGAGCTTCTGAAATTTGCCAAAGAAGATCTGAAGCTCGAAGATCCTAAGGCTTGGGATCTGACTTATGCCAGCGAACGCTTAAGAGAGAAAAAATATTCTTACAGCGATCAGGAAGTAAAACAATACTTTACTGAGCCCACCGTCTTTAAAGGTCTGTTCGGACTAGTTGAGAAACTCTTCGGAATTCAAGTGGAAGAAACCAAGGCTCCTGTTTGGGCCCCCGAAGTCAAGTATTTTGTCATTAAAGACAAAGCCGGAAAAGAAATCGCCTCCTTCTACGCTGATCTCTACGCAAGAGAAGGTAAGCGCGGCGGTGCTTGGATGAACGACCAGAGATCCCGCAGAGAGGTCGACGGCAAAATTCAAACACCGATTGCTTATTTAGTATGCAACTTCTCCGCTCCTGTCGGGGACAAACCAGCCCTCCTCACGCTTAACGACGTTGAAACACTTTTCCATGAATTCGGCCACGGGCTTCACCACATGCTCACTAAGCAAACGGACTTGTCTGTTTCCGGTATCGCCGATGTTGAATGGGATGCCGTGGAAATGCCAAGCCAGTTTATGGAAAACTTCGTTTGGAATTGGGACATCATTCAATCATTAACATCCCATGTGGATACCGGCAAACCAATGCCGAAGGAATTGTTTGACAAGATTGTCGCAGCTAAGAACTTCGAAGCGGGTATGGCAAATGTTCGTCAAATTGAATTTGCCCTCTTCGATATGCTCCTTCACTGTGACTATGATCCGAAGACTTGTACCGTTCAGGAACTATTGGATGCCGTAAGAAAAGAAGTAGCGGTTGTTTTCCCACCGAAATATAACCGTTTTGCCAACTCTTTCTCTCACATCTTCGCCGGCGGCTATGCTGCGGGTTATTACAGCTATAAGTGGGCCGAAGTACTTTCTGCAGACGCGTTCTCCTTATTTGAAGAAAAAGGCATCTTCAATTCGGAAGTCGGACAGAAGTGGCTGACGGAAGTTCTTGCCGTCGGAGGTTCACGCCCTGCTAAAGAAAGCTTCAAAGCCTTCCGTGGCAGAGATCCTTCTCCGGACGCATTGCTGCGTTCATATGGTCTGCTGGATCGTTAGTCTTTAGGCCTCTGTTCCGGCAGAGGCCGCTGCCTCCGGAAATTCGGCAGGCGTTTTCTTTTGTCTGCCGTTTTCTTAAATAAGAAGGCATTTTTACGAGATTTTTTATGAAATGCAAAATTACCACCTGGAACGTTAACTCCCTTAAAGTAAGAAAGCCTCACGTTCTCCAATTTTTGCAAGAAGAGTCACCCGACATTCTTTGTCTTCAAGAACTTAAACAACCCACCGAGGAAGTAGATGCACCGGCTTTTGCTGAACTTGGCTACCACACCGAAGCCTTTGGTCAAAAGACCTACAACGGTGTAGCCACACTGACGAAAAAGAGCGTTTTCTCTGAGTGTACTGACATCGTCAAAAACCTTCCCAGTTTTGAGGATCCTCAAAGCCGTCTCTTGGCAATGACTTTATCTTTAGACGGAATGCCGCTGCGCATCGTTAACGGATACTTTCCCAACGGAGAAACAACCGAAAGTGAAAAGTTTCCATATAAGCTGAAATGGCTCGACAATTTAACAGCTTGGTTGGAAGAAGAACTGAAGCGGTATCCGAACTTAGTACTGCTCGGTGACTTCAATATTGCTCCCGAAGACATCGATGCCAAGCACCCCGAAGAATGGAAAGGCACGGTTCTTTGTGTTCCGGAAGTTCGTCAGAAATTTAAGAATTTGCTGAACTTAGGATTGGTCGACAGTTTCCGTCAGCATGAACAGCCGGAAAAGATTTATTCTTGGTGGGACTATCGTATGAAGGCTTTCCAAAGAAATCTCGGCCTCAGAATTGACCATATTCTTATCTCTGAACCTTTAGCTAAATTCAACCGCTCAGTTGTCGTTAACAAAAGCTTCCGCGGTCTAGAACGACCAAGTGATCACGCTCCGGTTACTTTGACCTTGGAACTTTAAGCGAATGCCGGGACCTCCCGGCATTTAATTATTCGGGAAGTTCTTCTATTTTTCTGGCTCGAAGCTGACCGCAGCCGCCCTCCACCTCTTGCGCGGCAGAATGACGATACTTCAATAGGACGTGGCCTTTCTTCAGACGTTCCGCTATGGAAAGCATAGCTTCCTCGGAAGGCCTCTCGTAAGGACTTCCTGCAATTTTATTGACGGGAATCATATTGAGAATGGCCTTTTGTCCCTTCCACAAAGAGATAACGTTCTCAACTTCTTCGTCTCCGTCATTCACACCGTCAATCAACGTCCATTGAAATTGCACAGGATAACCGCCAGCCTTGGCATATTCTGCGGCAAACGCCATCATATCCGCAACCGGCATCGGTTGAATATTAGGCATTAATTGCTTTCTTTTTTCATCAAACGTTGAATGCAGGGACAAGGCTAAAGCCGGCTTAACTTTAGAGGCCATAATGGCATCGAAAAGCCTTCTGTCCCCCACAGTAGAAAGAACTAAGTTCTTATAGGAAATACCAGAATACTTTGCCAAGAAGTTAATGGATGAAAGAACTCTCTTAAGGTTGTGGGACGGCTCTCCCATTCCCATAAATACCACTTTCTTAATCTGCTGGTATCGTCTTGCAATTTCAACCTGAGCCAAAATTTCTAAGTCGCTCAATTGACGAATTAGACCTGACTTCCCGGTCATGCAAAACACACATCCCACAGCGCAGCCGACCTGAGTCGAAACACATACACCACCTCGCGGAAGAATTACCGACTCGATTAATTGTCCGTCATGAAGTTTCAAAACCAAACGCGTTCCATCAGAGGATGAAGAGCATTCCTCTACGACTTCTGCAAGCTTATTGAGTTCATCCTTATATTTGTGTGCTGTCTCTTGGACTGAAAGCGGCAAACGAGGAGTACGCGCAGTCGGCGCTTTTCTGAGAATCCACTGGCGCCAAAAATGATCTATATGTACCTGAAGCGCTCCATTTTGGCGGAGCGCTTCTTCAACTTCTCTTATTTCCATTAATCAATAACAACTTTTATTATTTAGTGCTTTATTCTAAGTTGTACTCTTGAATTTTTCTTGTCATGGTGTTGCGGCCGATTCCTAACTTCAAAGCGGCTTCAACTTTCTTCCCTTTTGTTTCAGCCAATGCCGTTGTTAAAACAATTTTTTCAAAGGTTTCCGTCAACTGTTTCATTAAGTTAGGCGTAGCTGCCTCCAATTGCTGGCTGACTGCTAGTTTAAGGCTTTCCGTCCAATCAAAGCCGTTAATCGGCACCTGTGCATCCGGAACAGGTGTATTTTCTTGTGTCCGACAGTCATGGGACTGGACTTCTTCTTTTTCATGATTAAAATCTTCCGGCAAATCCGCAGGCGTGATAATTTGTGCGGGAGCCATCACAGTCAGCCAATTGCAGACATTCTCCAGCTGACGGACATTGCCGGGAAAATCAAATTTTGCAAGAATATCCATGGCTTCTTTACTGATGCCTTTTGGTTCCACGTTAAGCTGTTTTGCGGACTTGGATAAGAAATACGGCACTAATAAAGGGATATCTTCTTTTCTTTCACGTAACGGCGGAAGACGCAAACGAATCACATTAAGACGATGGAATAAATCTTCTCGGAAGCTTCCCTCTTTCACCATCTTTTCTAAATTTTGATGAGTTGCAGCGATCACACGGACATTTGCCTTTATAGGCTGATGACCGCCAACGCGGTAAAAATATCCATCCGATAGAACTCTCAGAAGACGAGTCTGGAGCTCGAAAGGCATATCTCCGATTTCATCTAAAAACAGAGTTCCACCCTCTGCCTGTTCAAATCTGCCGTGCCGAATATTGTTGGCACCGGTAAATGCCCCTCTTTCATGGCCGAACAATTCACTTTCCATCAATTCGCGTGGGATAGCGGCCATATTCAAAGCAATAAAGCCTGATTTTGCACGAGGACTATGATGATGCAGAGCACGGGCCACCACTTCTTTACCGGAGCCAGACTCTCCGGTAAGCAATACGGTGACATTGCTCTGAGAGAGTTTTCCAATCGCACGGAACACTTCCTGCATTGCCGGAGCCTGACCAATGATTTCCGCATCGAGAGGGAGGACTTCAGATGTTTGTTCATCAGCAGTAGACTCCTCTATCGCTCGTTCTATCAGCTCAATGGCTTTGCCGATATCAAAAGGCTTTGGAAGATATTCGAACGCGCCTCCTTGGTAACTCGATACAGCACTGTCCAGATCAGAGAAAGCAGTCATGATAATGACCGGGAATGTCCAGTCCGCATTTTTCTTTATCTCGGCAAGGAGTTCCAATCCGCTTTGATTCGGCATTCTGATGTCGCTAACCAGAACCGAAGGAGTTTCTGTTTTCAGTGCTTCTAGAACTTCATCAGCACTTTGAAAGGTCTGGACAGGGATTTCAGCTTTTTGAAGCGCTTTTTCTAAAACCCAACGAATCGACCGATCATCATCAACAATCCAAACTTTTTTCATAATTCCAGAGGGAACAGCAGACTGAAATCTGTCTTCCCTTTCCTACTGTAAACTTCGATTGAACCCCCGTGCTGCTCTACGAAGGAATGGACTAATGACAGACCAAGTCCGGTGCCTCCCGCTTTACCTGTCACCAATGGAAAAAAGATGCTTTCCTGGAGTTCCGGAGGAATTCCCGGACCGTTGTCTACGATATGAATATTCAGAGCTGTCTTGTGGCGCAATGCACCAATCATGACATGATGAACAACTCGAGTTGAAATAGTCAGCCGGGCAGTATTTTCTCTAATCTGCTCTTCAAGTGCTTCTACTGCATTGCGTAATAGATTCAAAAAAATCTGGGTTAGCTGACCTCGGTCGCCGTCAATGTCCGGAACACTAATATCGTAGTCCCTAACAATGGTCAGGCCGGAAGAAAACTCGGACTCGATAAGAAGCCTTACTTTTTCCAATATCTCATGGATATTGGTTTTAGAGGGTTTATAGGGCTGACGGTACGGAGCAAGAAGTTTATCGACCAAACCTTGCAGTCTATCGGCTTCGCTGATAACCACACGGGTATATTCTTTCTGTTCTTCATCCTTGAGATCGAACTCTAAAAGCTGGGCTGCTCCTCTAATTCCTCCGAGAGGATTTTTAATTTCATGGGCCAAATTCCGCAATAAACGCCTTGTATTTTCTGACAAGTCGTTCATGTGTTTATTATGATTCAGCAGCAAAGAATTCTTCGCAGGCTGCAGCTCGATTATTAAAAGCTGCTCTTCTTCAGGCAAAGGATGAACGGAGGCATAAACCTGAACCAGCGCTCCAGGACGAAGGATGAGCTCGGTGAGTTCAGCACGCACCGAAAAAAGAGAGGAAGTATTCTTCTTATAACTTCCGATCCACTCTCTGGCTTTCGGTAAAAAGGAAGACACCGGAAAACCGAAAAGAATTTTATTAGAACGTCCGAGCAGAGATTCACAAGCAGCATTTACATACTCAATCATGCCGTTCACATCTACAATCAACACACTGGTGGAGAGTAGATTCAATCCGCCGATTTTGTCAGTGTCTAACCTCATGGGTAGCAATCCGAGTTAAAAAAGGGCATCACAAGACCGGATGCCCTTTTTCAGTCAAAAGATTTTAATTATTGGGCGTAGTACATGTCGTACTCTTCCGGTGTAACGGCAAGCATGACTCTTTCAACGTCATGACGTTTGACTTCAATGTAAGCCTGAATCATATCTTCGGTGAAGACACCGCCGGCTGTCAGGAAGTCATGGTCAGCAGCCAGACTATCAAGGGCTTGTTCCAAAGAAGAGCAAACTGTCGGAATCTTGGCATTTTCTTCCGGAGGAAGATCATAAAGGTTCTTGTCAGCAGCTTCACCCGGATGAATCTTGTTCTGGATACCGTCAAGACCAGCCATTAACAAGGCAGCAAAGCAGAGATATGGGTTGGCCATCGGATCCGGGAAGCGGACTTCAACACGGCGTGCTTTGTCGCTAGCTACGTACGGAATACGCAAAGAAGCTGAGCGGTTACGTGCAGAATAAGCCAATTTAACAGGAGCTTCAAAACCCGGAACCAAGCGGCGGTAGCTGTTTGTTGTCGGGTTGGTAATGGCATTTAATGCTCTGGCGTGTTTGATAACGCCGCCGATGTAATAAAGAGCCATTTCAGACAAACCGGCATAACCATTGCCGGCAAACAAGTTCTTGCCGTCTTTCCAAATAGACTGGTGAACATGCATACCGGAACCGTTATCGCCAACCAATGGTTTCGGCATGAATGTAGCGGTATGTCCCCAATTCAAAGCGACATTCCAAACAGTGTATTTGAGAATTTGTGTCCAGTCAGCACGTTTTACCAATGTGCTGAACTTAGTTCCGATTTCGCATTGACCTGCGCCGCCCACTTCATGATGATGTACTTCAACAGGAACGCCTTGTTCTTCAAGAGCAAGACACATTGCTGCGCGGACATCGTTGAGATTGTCTGTCGGAGCAACCGGGAAGTAGCCGCCTTTAACTGCAGGACGGAAGCCGGTGTTTCTGCCTTCCATATCTTCCTTGTTGGACCAGTGTCCGCAGTAAGAGGAAACCTTGAAGAAGGATTTGTCCATAGATGTTTCCCAAGAAACACCGTCAAAAATAAAGAATTCCGGTTCCGGACCGAAGAAAGCAGTATCGCCGATGCCGGTGCTCTTGAGATAAGCTTCTGCACGTTTGGCAACGGAACGGGGATCGCGTTCATAACCTTTACCGTTTGCAGGATCAACGACGTCGCAGGTAAGAATAAGTGTTGGTTCTTGAGTAAACGGATCCATTCTTGCGCTGTCCGGATCCGGCATCAACAACATATCGCTGGCTTCGATGCCTTTCCATCCGCGGATTGAAGAGCCGTCGAATGCATGGCCTTCCTCGAATTTGTCTTCATCAAATGAAGAAACAGGAACGGAGACATGCTGTTCTTTGCCCATAAAGTCGCAAAAACGAAGATCCACGAATTTAACATCCTGATCCTTGATCAGGTCCATTACATCGTCAGCTGTTTTAGCCATCATTTTCTCCTAACTGAGTAGCATGTGTATTAAGAAGTTAATCAACTATATGCAAAAACCGTGCCAACATTTTCAGTGATAACTCTAAACAGCAGTGACCACGTTGGTGCATGAAAGCCGCGGCAAAAATACAGAGCAATCTTCTTCGTACGAAAAGCACCATTTTAGTGCAATTGCGCCTAATTAGTGCATAGGAACTCTTCTTGTACGTAATTTAAAAAGTTCCAACCTGTTTCCGTTGTTTTTACGAGATTTGGATCTCTGACGAGCATACCTTCCTTTTGAAGCTTTTCGACCGTGGGCCGAATGAACTCATAAGACAGAAAAGTTCTTTGTTTCCACAGTTCTGTCGGAACTCCTTCTCTTAATCGAAGAGCATTGAGCATAAATTCAAAGGGTATGTCTTCTTGAGGCGTCTTAATATCTATCACGAGTCCCGTGCCCCCTGACTGGACCTTTTCTCTCCAGAGTTCCGGGTTCATCGCACTGACCGTTCTCCAAATTTCTTTGTCTTGCGTGAGTTTGCCGTGCGCTCCCGGTCCGATTCCAAGATAGTCTCCGTATTGCCAGTAATTCAAATTATGACGGCATTGGAATCCGGGCATTGCATAGCCGGAAATTTCGTAATGCTCGAATCCGTTTTGGACCAGCGATTCAGCAACCAAGTCACCCATATCTGCTCTCATATCGTCATCGGGCAGATTAGCGGGTTCGTATTTACCGAAATAGGTGTTAGGCTCGATAGTAAGCTGATAGTAAGAAAGATGAGTGCTTCCGAAGCTCAATGCTGTTGAGATATCTTTTTCTAATTCTTCAAAAGTTTGTCCCGGCAAAGCAAACATCAAGTCAAGATTAAAATTCTCAAAAATCTCAGCCGCTGCGCCAGCTGCGCGTTTGGCTTCTTCACTTGAGTGAATTCTTCCGAGAACTTTAAGTTTTTGATCGTCAAAACTTTGTATTCCAATTGAGAGACGATTAATTCCGGCCTTTCGGTATCCTGCAAAGTTCTTATATTCAAAGGTTCCCGGATTAGCCTCCATCGATATTTCAGCATTCGGCGCAACAACAAAGTTCCGATGAAGTCCCTCAAGAATCTGAGAAATAGACGATGGAGACAGCAATGACGGGGTACCGCCTCCAAGGTAGATTGTTGAAATCTGCCGACCCCCTCCCCTGTGTGAGAGCCTCTCAACACTTAAGAGGAGGTTTTTCACATATTGATCTTCGGAATCTTTTTCTCTCTTAAATTCATGAGAATTAAAATCACAATAGGGACACTTATGAATACACCACGGCCAGTGAAGGTAGACAGATAATGGAATCATTGTTATTTCCAATTATTGACGATGAGTTCTTTCATCTGCTGCATTGCTTTGCCTCGATGACTGATAGCGTTCTTTTCCTCGGCGGACAGTTCAGCTGCATGTTTGCCCAGCGCAGGAATAAGGAAATAAGGATCGTAGCCAAAGCCGCCTTGGCCTTTTCTTTCTTGGCTAACTTCACCTTCCCATCTGCCTACAGCAATGAGAGGCTCAGGATCATCTGCACTACGAACGGCAGTCAAAACACAAACGTAATGGGCTCGTTTATTGTTTTGAGTTCTCATCAACTCTAGAAGCTTCTGATTGTTTTTTTCATCATCAGCATTTTCTCCGGCGAATCTAGCGCTAAATACTCCCGGAGCTCCCCCTAAAGCGTCTACACAAATACCGGAATCGTCAGCAATTGCAGGCAACCCAGACTCTTTGGAGGCATGACGGGCTTTTGCCAAAGAATTTTCAATGAAAGTAAAAAAAGGCTCCTCGGCAGAAGAAATATTAAGGCTGCCCTGAGAGACGACTTCTATTCCCAAAGGAGCAAGAAGTTCGTTCATCTCTTTCATTTTTTTCTTGTTATTACTTGCTAAAACAATCTTATTAAACATCGTTATTCCTGATTTTGAACCTTCATCAATTCTTTAATACCATTCTTAGCCAGTTGGATTAAAGTGCCGAGCGTTTCTTCGTCAAACGGGTCTCCCTCTGCTGTCCCTTGAACTTCAACAAACTTATTTTCACTTGTCATCACAACATTCATGTCGGTATCGCAGAGATGATCTTCTTCATAATCCAAATCGCAGACCGGCAGCCCGTGAAAGACTCCGACAGACAAAGCTGCAACTTGAGCTTTGATTGGATTTTCAAGAATAAGCCCTTCTTTCAGAAGTTTTTCTACCGCATCTTTTAAGGCCACATAAGCCCCGGTAATAGAAGCGCACCGTGTACCTCCGTCTGCTTGAATGACGTCGCAATCGATCTTAATTGTTCTAGTCCCCAGCTTCTCCATGTCCACAACTGCACGAAGAGAACGTCCAATCAAACGCTGAATTTCTTGAGTTCTTCCGCTTTGCTTACCTTTTACTGCTTCTCTATCGGTTCTAGTTCCGGTAGCACGCGGAAGCATTCCGTACTCTGCCGTGACCCAGCCGCGGTTCTCATCTTTCATCCAACCCGGAACTTTTTCTTCCACTGAGGCGGTACAGATGACTTTGGTGTTACCCATTTCAATAAGCACGGAACCTTCTGCGTAACAAGTGAAATTCTTTGTAATTCGAACAGGTCTGATTTGTTCAGGAGTCCGGCCGCTCGGCCTTACTACAGTCTCCATCTATGCCTCCGAAAAGTATTTACGTTTACTAATAGTGTGATAGTTTTAGAATAGAGCAATTTTAGAAGATTCAAGGACATAAAAATGAGCAACAATATCTACAGCATGACAGGCTTCGGCTCGGTCTCTGCGGATACAGAAATAGGAACTCTTCAAATCGAGTTAAGAGCAGTCAATTCAAGATTTTTAGATTTCTACTACAACGCCGCGACAGACGGCTTGCGTTCTCTGGAACCCAAAGTCAGAAAGCTTATTGGCGATAGTGCTGACATCAAAAGAGGAAAAGTCGAATGCAAAATCTACATTTCCAATAGAACTTGTCCTTTGCAGAACATTAGCTCCGTCAACATGGAAGCTATTAAAAATCTTCACGATCTTTCAAAAAAAATAAAGAAAGTCGTCAAAGTCAAAGACATGACTATCGGGGAAATCTTGAAAGTGCCGGGAATTTTCAACGATCAGACCGATGTCAACGCAAAAGTTGAAACGGCAGTATTAGCCGGTTTGCAGGAATGCATTAACCGTTTCAATACTTCTCGAAATGAAGAAGGAAACAAATTGGCTGAAATCATGCTTCGTCAATGCGATGAGATTGAAAAGCTAGTCAAGGAACTACAGCCGAAAGTCCCTGAAATCATTAATGCACTAAAGGCTAAACTTCAAGCACGACTTGCTGAGGCATTAACCGATGAACTAAGCAATAAGAGCTCTCTGACTGCCGAAGAAGTCAATGACAGAATCAGAATGGAAGTCACTCTTTTTGCAACCAAGATTGATGTTGCCGAAGAAATGGATCGATTGCTGACCCATGTCTTTAAGATTCGTGCCGCTGTTAAGGAAGGTGGATCCTTGGGCCGCAAGTTGGATTTCATTATTCAAGAGCTTAATAGAGAAGCCAATACTTTAGCCAGCAAAGCCAGTGCTATTGAAATGACTGATACAGCAGTAAAACTAAAAGTTGTTATTGAACAAATGCGCGAACAAGTTCAGAACCTTCAATAACACTTTTTGTCATGGAGAGGACCGTCTAAACGGTCCTTTTTTCTTTGAATATCTTCTATGTCACCACAATGGCAATGAACTCCCCCTTTATCCTCCACTTCTCCTTATTATCTGAGTAAGAATTGATAAATAAGAGTGAGAGTAAGTGGAAGGTGGCGCCGTGTTCATGGAGTTATTCACCAATGTAGATTTGTTTTTGAGCCATATGCACGAGACCTATGGTCTTTGGTTGTATGTGGTTCTCGGTCTAATCTTCTTCTTAGAATCCGGCGTGTTTTTTACCGGACCTTTCCTTCCCGGAGATTCCCTACTATTCGTCGCTGGTGCAACAGCCGCTGCCGGCGTTCTTGATCCCTGGGCTGTCATTCTCGGCTCAACGGTCGGAGCGCTCTTCGGCAATATTGTTGGATTCCTCTTTGGAGCCTGGATTGGCAAAAGGCTTTTCACCCACGAATCCAGCAAATGGTTCAATCAAGAAAATCTTCAAAAGGCCAAGCTCTTTTTTGACAAGCACGGCGGCAATGCGGTAGCCCTTGCCCGCTTTATTCCTCTTATTCGCTCTCTTATCCCTGTCGTAGCCGGTTCCTCAAAGATGAACTTTATGCTTTTTAACATTTACAGCGCTTTGAGTGCCTTGGCATGGACCTGTATTTCGACAGCTCTCGGTTACTGGCTCGGCTCAATTCCTTTTATCAAGGACAATCTTTCCTGGTTGGTAGTCGGAAGCATTCTGATTGTTATTGTAGGGATTCTTGGGTCTGCCGTTTACAAGAAAAGAAAGGAAAAGTGAAGGCATACTGCTGATTATCTTCAGCACTATCCCAAGGATGAGATACCATTTTTCTTGAAAGACAAGGAACTTCGTCAAGAGGAAGGTGGCATGAAAGTAGGACCGAACTCGAAGACTTCAAGATATTTGTTTATGCCCCTAAGACATTCCTCTAGCCTTATTCCAGATTTTTTTGAATATCTTGTTCATCATTAGTCCTATAATTGTGTCTACAACGTGAATACGTAATTTGTCAAAGGTGACGTTATGCAAGCTCTTGCCAATGAATTTATTCGAGTTCGTATCAATGAACAGTTAAAGCACGAGGCGAATGCAGTCTTTGAATCCATGGGATTAACCATGTCGGATGCCATCCGTATTTTTTTAAAACGAGTTGTCGATGAAAAGGCCCTGCCGTTTACTCTGGAGATGCCGAGACATTTAGATGCTTCGCAGATGAGTAAAGAAGAGTTTGACTCTAGGATGGAAAGAAGTTTTCGTGACATTGAGGAAGGACGTGTTCTTCCAATGGAAGAGGTTTTTGCGAAACTCAAAGAAAGAACCGGCAAATGATTTTCAGCATTGAAATTACCGCATCCGCTGAGCAAGATCTTTGTGACATATTTGAGTTTATTGCCTACGAACAATGTTTACCGGAAACAGCGGCTGGACTGATTGAAAAACTTCACAAAGGCATTGCCTCCCTCAGTTATATGCCTGAACGCTGTCGTCGTTTTGAACAAGAGCCGTGGTTTTCTCTGGGACTCCGAGTTCGGTATTGTTCGTCGTATGGCATTTATTACACGGTCGATAAAAGTCGTTGCATTGTGCGAATTCATCATGTACTCAGCAACAAAGTTGACGTTGCTCGCTGGCTTAAACCTGATTAAATTCATCTGAATTCGATACCGTTAAAAACATCTGCGGAGAGAAATCGCTTGCACACGTACGGGAACTCCTCCAGCGATTGAATCTTCTCGAGAATTCTGTTTCGATACTTCTCTCCAGTAAAAGAAGCTCCACAGCCTATAGCCAAGTAGACAATAAGTTTTCTAAGATCATCAAACGCGTCTTTAAAAAAATACCTGACAACTCATTCTTTAAGGATGGTAGCAGTATCTTTTTTAACTTCTTCCAGAGAAAAACTCTCTCCAAGCTGCAGGGATTCATATCCTTTCCAAACTTCACTTACCACTTGTTCTTTTGTCATTAACGCTGGAATTAACGGCTCGTTTTTCGATTTCAGATCAAAAGGCAATCTTTGTTCAGCAATTGATCGGATTAAAAATAGTCTGATTGCATCAGAAAGGCTCAAACCTAATTCTCCGAATAAGGCAGCGGCATTTTGCTTTAGGACTTCTGAGACTCGGACTTTAAGATAAGTATTTGACTTATCACCCAACATTTATAGTTCTCCTGTTTGTGCTCACAGTAGATAGCCATATTCTTTTGCGTATAGAGAAATTATTCCTATTTGGTTCTTTTTGATTTTCTCAAATTGGAATCGAAACCGAAAGACTAAGACGTGAAAGACTTTTTGTTATTTCTCCAGAAATTTAAAATTATGAAAGAAAAACTATGCTCTTCGATCACCTCCATGCAGTGAATATAGCGAAGTTGCAATTAAGAGAAAAGCCCGGAATAACAGCGGGCTTTTCTTTGACTTGAAAAAACTAAAGATTAGTTCTTAGAGCGGTCGATGTGCTTGTGAGCAGAGATGAAAGGCATCATCTTGCGCAGACGACTGCCGACCTGTTCGAGCTGGTGAGCAGCTGTCTGGTTGCGGATAGCACCAAGCTTCGGAGCACCAACCTTGTTTTCCAACAAGAATTCTTTAGCATATGTACCGTCTTGGATCTCCTTAAGAGCCTTTCTCATAGCGTTGCGGGCAACGTCAGTAATGACCTTAGGTCCTGTTACATATCCGCCGAATTCAGCGTTGTTAGAAATAGAGTAGTTCATATCAGCCAAGCCGCCTTCGTAGATCAAGTCAACGATAAGCTTGAGCTCATGGCAGCATTCAAAGTAAGCCATTTCAGGAGCGTAACCGGCTTCAACCAATGTTTCGAAACCAGTCTTGATAAGTTCGGCCAAACCGCCGCAAAGAACGCACTGTTCACCGAACAAGTCAGTTTCAGTTTCTTCTTTGAAAGTTGTCTGAATAATGCCTGCTTTACCTGCGCCATTAGCTGCAGCATAAGACATAGCAACGTCACGTGCTTTGCCGGACTTGTCAGCATAAACAGCGATCAATTGAGGAACGCCTGAACCTTCTGTGTAAGTTCTACGGACTGTATGGCCCGGAGCCTTTGGAGCTACCATCCAAACATCCAAGTCAGCACGCGGTTTAACTTGGCCGTAGTGAACGTTGAAGCCGTGAGCGAAGGCCAAAGCAGCTCCTTCTTTGAGGTTCGGTTCAATCTGCTTCTTATAAACTTCAGCAATGTGTTCGTCCGGAAGAAGGATCATGACAACGTCAGCGCCTTTTGTTGCATCTTCGATAGAAGCAACTTTCAAGCCTGCAGCTTCAGCTTTTTTCCAAGAAGCTCCGCCTTCTCTTACGCCGACAACAACATCCACGCCGGAATCATGAAGGTTCAAAGCGTGTGCATGGCCTTGGGAACCATAACCGATGATCGCAACCTTTTTGCCTTTGATCAAAGAGAGGTCAGCGTCTTTATCGTAATAAACTTGCATTTAATAATTCCTTTTTAATAAAAGTAGTTATAAGAAACAAAAATTAAACTCTTAACACGCGGTCGCCCCGGCTGATGCCGCACGCACCGGTTCTCACCATTTCTAGTACGCTTGCCGGATCAATGGCTTTGAGGAATGCGTCAAGCTTGCCTGTGTCTCCGGTTAGCTCAATGGTGTATGTTTTATCTGTAACGTCAATGATGCGTCCGCGGAAAATATCGCTTAAACGCTTCATTTCTTCTCTTTCTTTTCCGACGGCGTGAACCTTGACGAGCATTAATTCTCTTTCGGAATGTTCGCCTTCGGTCAGATCTACCACCTTAATGACTTCAATCAGACGATTCAGATGCTTAGTAATCTGTTCGATCAGTTCATCATTACCGAGGCTGATAATCGTCATTCTTGAAATGGACGGATCTTCTGTAGGAGCAACCGTCAAAGACTCGATGTTATAGCCGCGAGCAGAAAACAAGCCCACAACACGAGAGAGCGCTCCTGGTTCATTCTCTAAAAGAACGGAAATCACATGTCTATTCATTTAAATTTTCTCCGAGCCAAGAAGCATCTCTGTAAGACCTTTACCGGCCTTAACCATCGGCCAAACATTTTCAGTAGGATCGACACGAATGTCGAGAAGCACTAATTCATCCTTGTATTTTCCGAAGGCATCTTTCAAAGCCCCTTCCAATTCACTCGGATGCTCAACAACGATTCCGACATGACCGTAAGCCTCGGCCAATACTTTGAAATCCGGAGTCGGTGTCATATGAGAGTGAGAATAGCGTCCGGAATACTCGAGTTCCTGCCACTGACGAACCATTCCTAAGTAATTATTATTGAGAATAATAATCTTCGGATTGATGCCTAACTGCTTAGCAGTTGCCAGCTCTTGAATATTCATTTGAATAGAGCCGTCTCCGGTAATGCAGACAACTTGCTTGTCGGGATTTGCTACACAGGCTCCGATAGCATAAGGCAGACCGACTCCCATAGTGCCAAGACCACCGGAACTCAGCCAATGTCTTGGTTTAGTGAAGTTCAGGAACTGAGCGCACCACATCTGATGCTGGCCGACGTCGCTAGCCACGATTAAATCCGGGCCTGCAACTTCTTGTAATTTCTCCAGCACTTCTTGGGGCTTAATAACCTTGTCGCTCTTCTCATAGTGCAGACAGTCAATTTTGCGCCATTCATCGATCTTGTTCTGCCATGCAGCCATCTTTTCAGCATCCGGACGTTCCGGAATTTCATCAAGAAGGTTCAGCATGTCTGCCAAAACGACTTTCACATCTCCGACGATTGGAATATCAACTTTCACACGCTTAGAGATTGTTGACGGATCCACGTCGATATGAATAATCTTTCTGCCGGGCTGAGCAAAATTACTTGGCAAGCCGACAACTCTATCGTCAAATCGTGCGCCGATAGCGACCAAGCAATCGCAGTTCTGCATTGCCATATTGGCTTCATATGTTCCGTGCATTCCAACCATGCCGAGGAATTTTTTGTCGCCGGACTTAATAGAGCCTAAGCCCATCAAAGTGGAATTGACCGGAACACCAAGTTCACTGGCAAAGCGCTGGAGCAGTTCGCTGGCATTTGCAGAGATTACGCCGCCCCCAACAAGAATAAGCGGTCTTTCTGCATTGATTAATTGTTGAAGAGCTTTCTTAATTTGCCCTAAGTGTCCTTTTGAAATCGGCCTGTAAGAACGAATATCAATGTCTTTTGGATAAGAGTATTCGCATTTTGCGGCTGTAATGTCCTTCGGAAGATCAATCACAACAGGACCGGGACGGCCGCTCTTGGCGATATAGAAAGCCTTTTTAATTGTTTCGGCGAGATTTCGAACATCTTTAACCAAGAAATTGTGCTTAACACAAGGTCTGGTAATGCCGATGGTATCCACTTCTTGGAAAGCGTCTTGGCCAATTGCACCAGTGTTGACCTGGCCTGTAAAGACGACAAGCGGAATGCTGTCAGCATAAGCCGTGGCAATTCCTGTGACGGCATTCGTTGCTCCCGGACCGCTGGTTACTAGAGCAACGCCGACTTTGTTGCTGGAACGTGAATAGGCATCTGCTGCGTGGACGGCACCTTGTTCGTGCCTGACAAGGATGTGCTTGAATTTATCTTGTTTGAAAATAGCGTCAAAGACGTTTAAGACGCTCCCACCCGGATAGCCGAAGACGTGCTTTACACCCTCTTCAGCTAAAGCTCGGACCAGTATTTCTGATCCGTTTAATACTTCTGCGTTTTTTTCCGCACCGTTCTGATTCATTAAAAATCCTTTCAAAGTCCTTGGGAAATTGATCGGACGGCTCACTATCTTTTTTTGAAAGACGACGAGCTATTCGATTAGTGCTTCGATCCATCTGATTTTGGTAAAAATTCAGACTGTCGAATTGGGTCTTTTTGGTTAAAAGAGTGCATTTAGAATAGCTCAAATCTAACCTTTGTCAGAAAAAACAGAATAGTATTTGTACTAAGTGTGCTTCGTATTCAAAAGCCTTGAAATAGCTTTATTAATTTCGTTCGGTGAAACAGGTTTTTGAAGAATTGTCGGCAAATCAGTTAGGTCAGTACCGTATTCGCTGAAATTTAAACCTTCTGTCTCTTCTTCATAATGTCTCATGACCTCCTCTCTCGGAGTCGCACTCATGACAATGGCAGGAATCCTCTTACCGACAGCGCTTCTTATACGCAGTGTCGCCTGAAGCCCTGTCAAATGTCCGGGCCCTAAGTTAAAGTCAGTCAATATCAGATCCAATGGATTAGAAACCACGATTTCCGCTGCAAGCTGAGCATCATAGTGTTCCGCAACTTTAACTTTTGCACCCCACGCTTCTAATAAAGCCTGAACACTGCGGCGGATTAAAGGATCGTCTTCGATAATTAGTATTCTCTTGCCTTTCAGCGAGAAGAAAGATTTAGAGTGCTCCGGTTTATTAAGTAATTTGACCTGATGCAAATCTCTCGAAAGAGGCACAACGACACGGAATACTGTACCTGAACCTTTCTTGGACCGGAAAGAAATGGAGAAGTCCAGCAAATCACAAATCTTTTTGACAATAGAAAGTCCTAAGCCATAACCCTCTTTTGCCTGGTATCCGGATTTTCCTCGATAATATTCTTTGAAGAGATCTTGCTTTTCAGACTTATCGATGCCGTTGCCGGTGTCAGCGACGATAATAACCAAAGTATCTTTCAACCCGCGTCTTGCTCTCAAAACCACTTTTCCCGATGAGGTGTATCTGAAAGCGTTGGAAAGCAAATTTCGAATAACTCGTTCAAGAAGCTGGGCATCGGTACAGATAGTCGCAGAAATAGGATCAAGAACAAATTGGATTCCCTTGGTTTCAGCGACGGATGCGAACTCGATCTTCATTTCCTCAAACACTTCATCCAAAGAAAAGGTTGTAGGATTGATTTTGATGCTTCTGGAATCCAATTTTGAGAGGATCAAAATTTGATCCACCAAAGTTGCTACCTGATTACATGCTTGGGATAGATTATCGACCAGGGGCTTACTGTCAGGCGGGACTTGAGCTTCCAGCACAGAAATAAAAATGCCCATGGCCTGCAAAGGCTGTCTTAAGTCATGATTGGCCGCAGCGAAAAACTTAGTTTTAGACACAATGGCCATTTCTGCGGCTTCTTTTGCCAGTTCAGCGGCCTGGCGCTGCTGGACTAACTCTTCTACCAAATACTCTTTCTCAAAATTTCTGAATAGAGACAGAGAGTAAATCTCATTGAGGCGCGTTGAGAAGTACCAGAGGATAAGAAGGATAATTCCAACCCAAAAGGCAGCTACTCCAAAAGAGATGTTATAAATCATCGCCAGCTTGACCATCGTCGGCAGCAGTACTGTCGGGAGGAACGCCCAGAATGCAGGAAGCCAACATGCATAAAGAGACATGCTTCCGAAAGAAACACCAATAATTAAGGCGATAACAAGCATTTGAACTTCAGTATTGCCCGGAATCATGAAATAGAAACCGGCAAAACCGAATGACAATCCTGAAACAAAAACCATTTGAAGAGAACGGTTTTTCCAGAACTTGAACTGCTTCTCAACGTCGGGGCACTCAAAAAAATCATCTGTCGATTTAATCCCCGCAAGGCTATGCATCAGTACAAATCCAACCCATAGTGCCATTACTCCCCCGCCTATCGAATCCCAAGTCAGACATGCGAAGAGCACACAAAAAATAAACCGGGTAAGAATTGAAGCGGAGGAATGATGCTTCATTTGCGCTAATTGGCTTAATTGAAGCTTCTTTTTAAGGTCGGGCGCAGTCAGACCCAAGTCTCGGGGATCATAACTTCTAGGACCTGGTTCGAAAATAGTTCGAAATTTCTTGTAGAGATCTTTTAAATTCATGACTAGAAGTTCGGGGCATCCGAAATCGTTAATGTGCAATGCCTAGAGTTTACGCTAAGACAGCACGGAGCCCCAATCACCAGTGTGCAAAGAACATCAACATGCCCGAAAGGGAGCCCTTCGATTACAGGAACATTGATTGTCTTTCGCAAGATTTCTTTTGCATCCTCAATGGAGTAGCCAAAGTCGTGAGCGGAATTTCTTATATGAGAGAAGTGACCCAAAACGATTGCTTGCTGCTTTTGTAGAACTCCTGCTTGAGCTAATTGAAGTAAATTTCTTTCGATTTTATAGGCAGGTTCAGCCAAATCCTCCAGAAATAAAACTCCTCCCTCAATATCGGGAAAATACGGTGTCCCTAGAGCCGAGACAAGGACGGATAAATTTCCTCCCCAAAGAGTGCCTGAAACCTTTAAATCTGCAGCATCTGTTTCAAACTCAATGGCATATCGTTTTGAAGATAAAGCCGTCCGAAAAGATTCAATACTAAAGGCAGAAATGGAAGATTTTCCTAACACGCTTGCTGTCGGACAATGCAAACTTTTGCCTTGATACTTAGCAAGATATGCCAAAGAAAATAATGTGATATCCGAGAAGCCTCCAACCCACACTCCTCTCTTATGAATCTCTTCAAAATCAATTGTGGAAAGGATGCGGTTTAAACCGTAACCTCCCCGCGCGGCTAGGACAAAATCACACTCCCCGCATAGCCGATTGAAATCTTCGGCACGCGCCTCGTCACTGACACCTCCAAATCGTTGAAAGGAAGTCAGGACGGACTTACCGAGCTTCACTTCCCAACCGTCTTCTTCTAAAAGATTAGCCGCTTTCTTTACGTCTTCAAGATTTAATACATTACCGCTAGGGGCTGCAATGCCTGCAATTTTCTTCTTCAATTGCTGCTCTCCTTTTTTCTCTTCTTTTCGAAGAAATCGCGCAGCAATTTAAGGCAGTCTTGACTGCAAATCCCAGATGTAGTCTTTGTATGGTGGTTAAGTGTAGGGTAACTGAAGAGTTTGCATACATTATCAACGACACCCGCCTTTTCATCGGAGGCTCCGTAGACCAAACGGCTAAAGCGGGAATTCATAATAGCGCCGGCACACATTGGGCACGGTTCAAGCGTGACATATAGCGTGCAATTTTCCAGACGGTAATTCTTTTTGACTTTTGCAGCTTGTCTAATGGCCATGATTTCCGCATGGGCGGTAGGATCGGCGTCTCCGATCACTTTATTAAATCCTCGGCCGATAATTACACCTTTCTCGTCAACCACAACTGCGCCTACAGGGACTTCACCGCTCTCTTCTGCGGCCCGTGCACAATCCATGGCTTCCTTCATGTACTTAATATCATCATCTTTGTTGATTTTTTTCTCTTCATTTTCTTTTTCTTTTTGAAGAGCAAAAAGTCTTCTCTTTTCCCGCTCATCCTTTCTGCGTTTCTCAACTCTTTCGAAAAGATGATTCAAGTTGATATGAGCAAAAAGCGGCGGCCGAACCAAATTAGCGGCCTGCACCAACTCATCCGGAGTCAGGCTCAACCAGCTTCCGGCTGTCTGCAAAAAGATCTGAGCCTCAGATACAGTAGGACTTAAAGGATTTTTTGAGGTCGCCTGAAAGGTCATCAAGACGCACGACAAGTTTTCCGGAACTTTGCTAAGAGCTTCAATTGTAGATCCGACACGAATCGAAAGATTCACAAACTTATCAACTATATCCATCCACCCTCCTCCTCATGGAAATGAAACCATGCTGATTTTTGAATTTGTGATTACTCTCCTCTTACTTTACGGCAGATGAGTTGCTTAATCAAGAGTCCATCCTTCAACTCCTTTAACCACCGAGTCTTCTAACGATTTCCGACAAGACGGATTATCTATAGATCTCGTGAGAAATAGCATCAAGGCAAAAGAAGACAAAATGATAGAGATAGCATTTTTGGAATTCTTAATATAAATTTGTCCAAGCGTACTCATTATTTAAAGCCGCCGGCAACTATGAAAAGACAGATCCTTGTACTTTTTAGAGGACCTATGAAACTCTGTTTGGAGCCGGATGAATTCTTGACAATTCCAATTACAGAACTTCTCTGCCGGAACTTTTTCATTTTATTAGGAAAAATCCTGATTAATTAAAAGCAATTATGAGATTAATATTTGCATATTAACTAAACCGGCTAGACGGTATAGTTTATGAGAAAGAAAATGCTAGTTACTTACTGCGCTCTTGATGTGTTGTCAGCAAATCTCCACAAGGAAAACGCGCATAGCTAACTTGGCTAACGCTTTACCAAAGCGTCTAAATGTCCTTCTCAAGTACTCTTATAAACCTCTGCAACTCAAACTAAGGAGATTTTGCAATGATCAAAAAAATTCTTCCTGCCGCCCTTCTGGCCGCATTGTCGTTCAATGCAATGGCAGCCTCTAATGTCACACTCTACGGAGTAATTGACGAAGCAGTCACCGTCACCAAACACAAAGGTGAAAGTGCCGTTGTGAAATTAGATAACGGTATTTACGCCGGAAGCAGATTCGGCTTGAGAGGCGTCGAGGATCTGGGCAACGGCAATTCCGTCGGCTTTATTCTCGAACAAGGATTCAACGCTGATGACGGAAGCGAAGCCTATGGTGGAAAAGCATTCAGCCGCGAAGCTCTTTTGCAGGTTAAAGGCAACTGGGGCGAATTCGCTTTTGGCCGAGCCGGCGGTTTGTCTTCTGACTGCGGCACCTACACTATTCTGCACGGCGGTGCTCTTTGGACGTCTTACTACACAGACGGCAATATGGCAAGTGCTTTTATCAACACAGACCGCATGGACAATCTTGTTATCTACAAGAGCCCGTCCTTTAGCGGCGCAACAATCACTGCTATGTACTCCAACGGCACCGGCTTAAACAGCACGGGAGAAGACGATAAGAAATGGTCTAAGAATTCCCACTACTACGGCATCGGCCTAGATTACGCCCATAACGACACTGTGTTTAGTGCAATGTGGGAAATGCTCGACAACAAAGACCTTGATGCAAAATCAACTCAGCTCTTCACCTTGGGCGGTCAGCAAGGCTTTGGCAATTGGACGGTTTGGGCTGCCTACCAGTATGCCCACAACAGCCAGATGCTTCCCGGATGGAATTATGCCGAACAAGGAAATAAAGGCGTATCTCAGCACGCTGTCACTGCAGCTATTGGCTATAAGATTGCCGGAGGCGAGTGGAAACTTGAAGGCAACTACGCCCACGGGAAGTCTAATTCCACAAACGAGAAATACAACATTTGGTCCGCCGGAACAGCATATGAGTATCCTTTGAGCAACCGCACCTTAGTTTATCTTTACGGCGGTTACGGCAAAGCCAACAAACTTCTCAACACCGGCTCTTATCGCTCAACATTTAACTCATGGACTCTGTGCAGCGGTATTAGCCACAGTTTCTAATAAACCAACGGCTGAAATGATTCATCTTTAATAAGCTGAAAATCATCTTTCAATTAGGTTTTTTGAGGCGCACTTCTAACGAAGGCGCCTCTTTTGCTGCACTAGAAATCTACAGATCGCGGCTCTTACGAAGACTAAGTGAACTGAGAGGTGTACGCAGCGACAGTAATATGAAAATCTGCCCAGAAAAGTTTTCACTAGCCAATTGAAATCGAGTCATAGAGAATTTTCTGGGCACGAGTGCAAGATAGCTAGTACTCGTCGTGATTGCAATCATACAAATCATCAGGAATCTCGTTGCTCAATCTGAATATTCAACGAAACTTCTCCTCTTTACCGGCTAAAAGCGCCAGCGAGCTTCAAGCCGTAAGGTATGGTCAGCCTTACCTTTAGAACCTCCTGTAAAACCGTACAGCAATCCGAATGTGGTACCACCTTTATCAGCTTGAACACCCAAATTCATATTCGTCCCGAAGTTTCCTGCAAATTCACCGCTTATGCTGTCAGAAATGCCGTTTACATCTGTCAATGTTGTCCGCTGATTAGTGCTTCCAACCTGCGGTATGAAAGTGAGGTCAGCTTGCGGACGAATATTCCAGCCGTGAGCAGCCGATATATCGCCGCGAAGTGCAACACCAATCGGAAATTGAACGGCGTTATTTGCTTTGGTCTTGTTTGACCAGATCTTCTTTTCATCAACCTTGGTATCGTACTTCTCGCTCTTAGCGTACAAATAGCGGATTCCTGCATGAGGAACAACACTTGAACTTCTAGCTTTCAAGGTTGTTTCCACACGAATTCCCGCAGCAAACAAATTGGTCTTTACATCAGCATCGGCGTTTCCGAAACCTGCGGCATTTATATACTGGGTAATATCAGAGGAACTTCTAAGATAGGTTAACGTTCCGACAACGTTTAAGCGGGAACTAGGACTGTAAACACCGTAGGCGTGAATTCCGTAGGAATTGTATTTATTTTTCGTTTTAGACACATCTCCGGTTGAATCCAGCGAACCTCGGTTGTAGCTGAAAGCCGCACCCAAAATCGAAGCCGATGTCACTTTGCGGTCAAAGCCCAGCGTAAAACCGAATGCATCAGTCTTATAACCAGCCTCACCGATTCCTGTTGCCGCAAACCTTTTATATTTTTGCTTTCCGGCAGTCAGATCAATCCAGAGATTGTTTCCAAGCGTCCAATCACGCATCAAGCCTTCGTCTGTAAAGGATTCTCCTTTCATTGATACTCGATTCTCTACGGAATCCAAAGCAGTTGTAAGGTCATTGAAGCCTGCAGAAAGAGCGCCACTCGCAAAACTTATATTTGCCGCAGAATTAACAATTGCTGTCTTTTCAGCTGCAGACAAGTCCTTGCGCCTTAAAACGCCGTATGTGAAAGCATCTTTCTGAGCATGACGAAGTTCATCATTGGCAATGTTTGGAACCGCAATATCCGGATACATAGAAAGAACATCATTAAGGATGGCACTTACCCACACCCTGGATGCATCGTTATGCAGTTCCAGTTCCCAATTAATGCCAGTTCCGTCTTGGGCTAAAGCATAGAGCTTGTCTCCTCTCCATCCACCCGTCCAGCCATTGCCGGAAACGTTGTCTGCAGTATCAAAGCCGCTCACAACGGTATAGTCACCGGCTTCCTCGATATTGCCAAGAATAAGAGTTGCCGTCGGGGCAACCGTCAGTGATGCGGCTTGCCCATTACTAGAGAAGACGCCCGTACCATCTTTGAGAAGTGAACAATCTACCAATGTCGTTGTTCCATCCCCGAAAACGAGGCTTGTTGTACCGGATGCCTCTTGCGCAGCAGGATGGGTATTTTCTCCTACAGTAAGGCCTGAGCCTTCTGCAAGAATCACCTTTTGCGTCATGGCGAGATTGGCAGAGCCTTTGGGAGCATTAAGCGTTTCCGCGTAAGCCAAAGCACCGACACCAAAACCGAGTTCTGAGCCGTTAAGGACGGAAATCATCGATTTGATAAAAGCGCTCGAACCCATTTCAACGCTCGCTGAAGCTACACCTAAGGCATCTCCCACAGTAATTATTCCGCCATCGAGTACCGCATTTGCTGTTTTGAACTCTCCGCCTGTTAAGGACACGGCTCCTGCACTTAAAGCAAAGTTTTCTGCTGCAAATGTGCCGCTCGAATTAAAGTCAGCATTTTGTATCGTAACAAGCTTCCATTGGGCTTGCCCGGTTGAAGAGTAAACAGATCCTTCGTTAAGGGTCATGTTCTGGCCGGATTCAGTTCCTTTGTTCTCATAAATGGCACCTTTATCAACCTGGATCTTCTGAAAAGAACTCGATCCCTTGTTGATACGTTCCGCACCGGCAGCCAACGTAAGTGACTCTCCGGATTCAATTCCGCCGTTAGTCATAGTCGCATTTTCTACAACAATAGCGTCCTTATAAGACAGTGTTCCAGCATTCTCTAATTCGCCTTCAACAGTCAAATCCTCAGTCACAGTGAAGTTTCCGCTAAATTCCACGGAACCCTTCTCTTCTACTGAAACGCTGTTCCAAACGGAGGATCCAGATCCTTCATAAGAACCATTTACCGTCAAGCTCTCACCCTGCTCTGTTCCGTCATTAATAAGACTGCCCAAGACAGTCAGATTCTTGAAAATGATTGTACCTTCGTTGGTCAGCTTATTATTCACAACGGAATTTTCAACCGAAGAAGCATCCAATACAGAATTGGCACCAGAATTAGTAAAAACACCGTTAAGTTCAAATTTTGCTTTATCGTCTATGTAATCCTTTAGAAGAAACTGACCTTGATTAATTGTCGTTCCCTCACCTCTTAACCTGTTTACATGCAGAGCGGCATTGGAAGCTATAAATACATTGCCTTCTTCATTATTTAAATCCCAAATCGCAAACTGTCCGTTCTTGACATTGATATGGCCCTCTTGATCCACTGTAGAAGCATTGACCCATCCAACAGAAGACTCGGGCGCCCCATTGGTACCAAGCGTAAGCGTGCCCTTGACTACGAAAATTGTCCCGCCATTATCGGCACTCGTAAGCAGCTTATTCAAGTTCGAGGAAAAGTCAGAATCGGAAAGAGTTCCAGCAATATTACCTACCAGTGCAAGCTCTCTGCCATCGGCAATCGTTACCCCAGTTGCCAATGCAATATTCTTGAAACCCATACTTGCCTCTAAGACCTTCCCCGGATGCAAGTCCGGGCTAGTCTGACCAACATTCAACCAGTCAGGATCATCGTTTTCGTTTTTTCCGTTGTAAAGGGTCACCCCGTTCAGCACGACGTTTGCTTGTAAATTTGAAGCCATCTTCTCTGCTTCTTCGATATTAAAGATAGTCGTCGAAGCAACCCCTAAGAAGTTTACGGTAAGCTTAGTAGCGGAACCGAATGCGCTCGCAAGAGACTCGGTAACTTCCGACACAAGAGAGGTTGAAAAGGTTTTATCGTCTAAAACTAGATTGCCACTCTTCAAAGTAAGACCGGCTTTTACACTGTCCTTAACCGCGCCCACGGAAGAAGTCACTAAATTTCCCGGGAGCTCAACTGATTGAACTGGTTCCTTATCATCCAAAGGAAGGACTTCTTTCTTCGTCTGATAGAAGATCTGATCAGCAGATGTCTGGATAGCACCGCCGTCAAGTGTTAATGTCTTTTTGTTTTCAGTTAAGTCAATACTCTCAACTACTAAAAGACCTCCGGCTTTGATGTTCACAACAGAGTCGGAAGTAAGAGAGCTGATTACAACCTGAGTAAGACCATCTTTGTATTTAATTTTGTCGTCAGGAGGTGCGTTGTTATCTATGGATGGAGTAACGTTATTCCCGGAAATATTGACTGTATTGTTTCCAAGAGTTCCTTCTTTATTGGATTTAGTTACATCCAAAACTCCTCCTTGGATGTTGAGTATGGAATTGCTAAACCATCCGTTTTCGGCTTTGAATGTTCCTTCTGTCTGAGTGTAGGTCGTTCCTTCAGCCGTCAAATACGTAACAATGACTTCACCCTTCTCAACTTTCAAAGTTGCACCTTGTTTAAGGGTGAGATTATTAAACTTCGTATCCGATTGTGCTGTAAATTTGCCTGTGTTTTCGACAACTGATGAAGTACCTTCGGAGAACAACCCACCGTTGTTGACCAACTCACCTTTTACAATTATTCCGTTGGAAGCTTCAATGGTACCGTTTTCTTCATTAGTAAATTGGCCGCCTTGTTCGACCCAAAAAGTGTCATTGGCTATAAGATTTCCAGAACTCGAACCGTTAGCGACCTTTATAGTTATCCCCGAAATGAATCCCTGATTCTTAAGATATCCGGAAATCAAAACGCCCCCTTCGACGAAACCGCTAGGCTTTATTTCGGCATTGGTCACGGAAAGAGTCCCTGCATTGGACAGCTTCCCTGTATTGAGTTTCAGGTTGTTTAATTCAATCGTTCCAGCGTTGGACAAGCCTACATGAGTGCCTGAACTCATGTCCAATTGAACTGTCCCAGTATCTGCGAAATTGCCTTTATTTGTATTTTCAAACAGACCGTCTCCGTTAATATAGATACTGTGCAGATGGATGGTTCCGCTGTTCTTAAGAGTGGCTCCTGTTCCCAGATAAAGAAGCTCAGACTCAGAACTAAAGGAACCTTCGTTGGTGAAAGTACCGACCGTGAATGTGGTTGAAGCTTGACTGCTCCGCGGCCCTTTGATCGTGAAAGAGGCCCCCGAAGTATTTTCTATATTAAAGCCAAGAGAGCTGTTCCCTTTATCAGAGAGGATGGTAAAGTTTCCAGTGTTTATAAATTTAGCGGTTTCGGTCGTAGATACGGCTGTCAAAAACGAAACTTCCATCCCTCCCTTATTAACAAGAGTTCCGTTGGCTGTGAGATAGAAATCCTCCTTGACAGAAACTGTACCTCCTTGAGCATTCTCAAAATCACCTGCAGTTCCTCCTCGTACAGAGATAGTCAGATTTCCAAGATTTTTCAGTCCGCCGCGGTAGTTTCCATCCCTACTGTCACCTTCTAGATAAAAATTGTCTACAGTTAATGTTGAATTGATATTGTTTAAATTTCCAGACGAATTAAGCGTGAGAGAGCCAATCTGTGCATTTCCGGAATTCGTCATCACTCCGGTAAAGTTTGCAGACTTAGCCGTCAGAACATTACGATTGTCAATTCGATTACCGCTGTTTATGCTTGTGATGCTATCGACATTGAAATTACCGTAATTAACGAGAGAGCCACAATCGTAGGATTCGTAAGTAAGAACATTTAACGTTGTTTCACGATCAGTTTCCGAGCCAATCTCAATACCGTTATAGTTTGCATCTTGACTGGCAGTTCCGTTTTTGAGCGTGTCAACCGAGAACTCGCCGTTTCTGACGACAACGATGCCCCCAGCTCCGCCCTGATTCGGAGAGGACGGATTAATACCAACATTGAGTTCCTTCAGGTGCCCTTTCATTATTTTTGCTGAGCTTGAATCGCCCAATATCAGTTGAGACTGGGTACCTTTTCCATCACTAGATCCGACCCACACCGCACCGTCTGCTAGTTCAATCGGATCCGGATTTGAATCATCAACAGACCTTCCGACTAGAACAAAATGTTTACCATTATTGATGAACAAGCCTCCAGCCACGTTCTTAACATTCATGAATCCAAGTTCAGAATCAAGAACATTGGTCGGAGAATCAGGCAAAGGAACAATTTGTTGTGCTTTCTCATTAACACCGATAACTAGAGCCTTAGCATCAGGAACAGAAGTACTTGTATTAACTAAAGTGTCATTAGATAAAATCGTTCTAGCAGATAGCGACTTTGCTTCATCTACACTCACATCTGCAGCTGCCGCAATTATCGGACTCAGAAGTACGAAAAATGAAGCCAAGGAGGCAAAGGTTGAGATGGCTTTCGAATTTTCTGAGGAATGGAATTTTGCTGTCTCGGAGACGACTACGAACGTTTTACGAGTCTTGCTCCAAATGGTTTTATAAACTTTATCCATTCTTTCATTCCTTACTCTTGGGATACTTCCTTCTTACATTTCTCGGTCAGGGAGATCCTCGAAAAACTTTTTGCTAACACGTTGTCAGCGCTCTCAACTTTGACTCTCACTACATGAAAACTCTAATCGTTTAATCCTTTGCACTTCGTTTTTCCGAGGTTGCACTAAAAATTAGCAATCTTCCTTCCATCCTCATCTTGATGAAAAAAACGTAGCATAGAAATTAACAAACTATTACATTCAGGAAAAGAGGAAAAACACTCGCTCAGTTCTCATACGTTTAGCTTCATCAGAATGGTGAATTAGCAGTCGGAGCGATTCCCACGTATGAGTAAAAACTCAAATACCCCTCATCAAAGAGAAATGCTGGATACGGTTCTGTCCTGTCAGAAAATGTTCTACTGGCCGATCCAGATTTCCCCTCTTCGCTCAATCTGCTGGGCCTCATCGACCCCGAAATCATTTTCGTGAGCAGCGTTCTTATGGTTGAACAAAGGAGAGAGGAAATTATCGAAAACTGTCAAAGCTCGCATTCTAAGATCGATTTTTTTTACCGTCATGAAGATGTCATGGCTGGACATTAACCAAAAGCAGAGCAGAAACTGCTGGGAGACAGTTACTTCTTCGACTCTTTCCAGCACCTCTATCTTTCCCAAAGATAGCTACTAAACAAACAACAATTCTTTAAAAGAAGATCGATGACAATCTGAAAAATGAGAATAAAGACCGGAGGATTGGAGCCTCGGATTAAAAATAAATTATCCTCAATAAGAAAATCGAGTAAATAAAGATAGGACATCAGTGCATTTGACCCAATGACAAAACGCAGTTCGGTCTTTGTTATCCGCTCTGATTATTTAAGGAAACCTTTCCGAAACATTAACAACCTATTGCAGAAGAAACTGGAAGTTTCTTTTAAACAGTTTAAACCTCGAATGGGGGATGCCTCCTTGTCGCTGCTGACTCTATCTACTGAGGCAAGCTTGGAGCTCACGTTATTGATCGGTTAATAAGAATGGTACTGATGGGGCGCGGTAAGAACCAGGGAACAAAATTTCTAACAGCTTATTCAAGAGAATAGGAGCTCAGACATGGGTTACCCGGGTGGTTGATTCTCTGGCGAAAATAGTCCAAAAGTACTCGAGCTTTTTGGGCTGCCTTCTCCCATGTTCTTTATGTTGATATAACGCTACTTCATGTTTGTCTAGGATTAAAAATTGCGGTCTTAAATGCCGAGGAGACCTCCGACAATGCCGGAGGTCTGGAGTTGTGAACTTCTATACTAAGCTTGAACTAGAAAGAATAACGAACGCCCAATTGCACGCGGTATTCCGTGCGAACCTTTCCGCCCGCATCGGTCTCAACTTCACCAAATGCTTGCAAGTTCTTTCCGAAATTAACATTTCCGCCAACTTTAAATTCTGCCCAAGTGTCTCCTAAAGATAACTTCTCGTGGCGAGTCGTACCTTTGTTAAAAGAATACTTCGCATCTCCTTTCCAGTCGTGAAGAACAGAGGCTTTGATAAAGGCTCCGCCTCTACCGCTTGGGCATTTTGCTCCGAAAGCCACGCCTGCACGGCCTATTACAGAACTAATCGCGTCTTGATGAACACTGACGTCTGATGAAGTTCTAAAAGAGGCACCATTGACTCTGCCGAACATAAGTTCTGCTTGAGGCTCAACATAGACAATGTTATTAATCGGGAAGATTCTCCAACCGGCTTCTGCTGAAAGAGAAAACGCGTTGTTGTGATAAGAAGTCTTCGTAAGGTCTCCGTAATTGTTGATCTTAAAATCATTGTGTAATCGACCGTACTTACCCGTAACATCTACATAGATGCCGTTATCCCAAATCATGCTTCCATAAATATTGAAACTGTAGAGCTTATTGTCACCGGAGCCAAGATTAAATGAGTTATTGCCATCCGTATAAGAGAAGGCCGCGCCGACAATCAACTTGGACGAATCAGTTACATCAAATTTGCGGTCCGCGCCAAACTGCAAACCTGTGTATTTATTTTTAACGCTCAATGAGCCGTATTTACTGCGGCCGTTGTAGACCTTGGCCCACAATCCGTTGCTCAGATCCAGGTTGTCTCGAACATCACCAAGGCGTTTGGTCATGTCATTGATCTCATTACGCCAAATCATGTAGTTGAGCGCTGACATTTCAGCGACTCCTTTCACAACCGGGTTTCCAATGATTACTATATCTGAGGGAGTATCCGGGGTATCGGGAGTGTCCGGGGTAGTAGGCTTGTTTGGGTTAACATCCACTGCAACGTCTGAGACGGTGCCGTCGGCGTTGGACGTTCCCTTTGCGCCGTCCGTAATATCACCCGGCAATTGAACAAGTTCAACGCCGTTCAAACCATTTTGAATCAGATGGGTTTTATCATCCGATTTGGATACGATTTGAACTACTGAACTTAATTTCGTTAAATCCTCTTCGGCTTTTCCAGTTGCAGAGGTCCCATCTGCTTTCACGACAATCTTCGTTTTGGAAAGGTCTGTCTGGCCCGGTAAATAAACTTTGGAAGCACTTGGATCTGAAGAGGAGATGTTTACAAGAAGCTGGTCGGCATTCACAGCAACATTTGAAGGGTTAGGATCGGCCGCCAGATCCTCTTCGGAGATTTTTATCCCTGCGAAATCAGCCACAGCTGAGCCTGTAATATTAATGGTTAAAGCTTGATTCTCACCCTTACCATTAATAGTGATTGGAGGAAGATTATGTGTACCTCCGCTCTTAACTTCTAATTTTGAATTATTTTCAAGATTTATGGTATCTAAGTTGTAAATAACCTCACCTTTATTTTCTGGGGCAGACCAGGAAGTAAGACAAAAATATCCATTTTCGTTGGCAGCAAGTTCTTTAATGCTGATGGTTGTTACTTGATTCTGATCGTTTGTAGTGCCTTGAATCAAAGGTTTGTTCTTCCCAGCTCCGGTATAAGTCGAATAAACCTTATCTAAATTGAGTGTCGTTCCATAACTAGCTTCAATACGAGCATCTCCTCCTGTCAATTCTATGGGAGCCAAAACAGTTATAGGATCTTTTGACCTGAAAACAAGGCCTGTTCTGGTTCCTCCGCTGACAATTTTAATTTGCTTCACATTTTTAAGCACTTCAGAGCTTTCAATCAAAAGTCCTGTTTCTACCGAAAATGCTGTGTTTTCTATTTTTAGAAGAGGTGTTGAAAGAATTGCCTTAACAGGAAATTCGAGTTGATTAGTTGGGCGTCCCTTGTAAACAATGGATTCAGAAGCGTTAATCACTCCTGAGAGACGATCATTCGGAATATGATTAAAAGTAATGTCCATTGTCTTGGTGTTAATGGTTCCATCGTTAAAAATGTCTCCGCCATTAATCACCACGCTGTCAGAATTTAATACCCCCCCCCGCAGCATTATTGAGCATCTCACCGTTTGCGATCACAACATCGGGGATGTCTTTTGTTGTATTTGACTCAATAATGATGGATTCAGCATTTGCTGTGCCGAGGATCATGAATGCAGACGACAATGTCGCCAGTAAAACTTTATTTTTTATCTTCATATGTTTACCTTGGTTTTAGAAAGTGAGAAAATTTCCCACCCCTAAATATTACGATTTATGAATAAGAGTGGCAATTTAAGAGGATAGGTATTTTTACGAATCAATGTTCAACCGAAACCTCTTGTCTTCAAGAATTCTTTAACTGCCTTAAACGTTGCCCATTAGTCACCAAGAATGAAAATGAGGGTCTTCTTTAAATTGCGTGGTGGTGACTGAGGATTATTCAGAGGAAACGAATCTTTCTTGAATAGCAAAAATCCGACCTCTCCCAGACAAAATCTCCATCTCATCGCTCAGGTAGTTTCAAGTGTCGATACCCTCCCCGGGAAAAGCAGCTTTAAACTTTAAAAAGAAATATTTCAAATCTCTAAAACCAATCCAGCTTGTTAGTACTGCTTAATTGAGTGATTTTAAAAACTTTATTTTTGCATGTGTGATGCCTAACAGTTTAGCCTTCATGGAAAAATTGGAACCATGATAAGAACAAGAACCATGACCTAAAAAATCATGGTTCATAAAATTTTAACTACAGAAACCATGAAATAAACCATGAAATTGAATGTGGTACATAGCTAAACAGTGGGAAACATCAGCAAACGTTTAGAAACTCTAAGTACGTTTAATTTATTGATTTTTAATGTTAAAAAAGGGTGTTTTTTGAAACACCCTAGAACATTGAGAAACGTATTAAAACACTATATTTCTATTCCCACTCGATTGTTGCTGGTGGCTTACCGGACACATCGTAGCAGACCCTATTAATACCCTTGACTTCATTAATGATACGGTTGGAAACCTTACCAAGAAGCTCATACGGTAAGTGAGCCCACTTAGCAGTCATAAAGTCAGATGTCTGAACCGCTCTTAAAGAAACAACCCAGTCATAAGTTCTGCCATCGCCCATTACGCCTACGCTCTTAACAGGAAGGAATACAACGAAAGCCTGACTGACTTTATCGTACCAATCAGCATTTCTAAGTTCTTCGATAAAGATTGCATCCGCTTGACGAAGAAGATCAGCATATTCTTTCTTAACTTCCCCAAGAATTCTGACGCCCAAACCTGGACCTGGGAACGGATGTCTGTAAACCATTTCAGCCGGCAAACCTAATTCACATCCAAGCTCTCTTACTTCATCCTTGAAGAGTTCACGAAGCGGTTCCAAGAGTTTAAGGTGAAGCGTTTCAGGCAGTCCTCCAACGTTATGATGAGACTTAATTGTCTTAGCCTTCTTTGTGTTAGCGGCAGCACTTTCGATAACGTCAGGATAAATCGTTCCCTGAGCAAGCCACTTTGCATTAGGAAGCTTGGCGGCTTCTTCTTGGAAAACTTCAACAAACAAACGGCCGATAATCTTTCTCTTAGCTTCAGGATCTGTAACGCCTTTGAGCTCGTGCATAAAGCGTTCGCTTGCATCAACGACAACAAGCTTCATTCCCATATTCTTGCGGAAAGTTTCTTCAACTTGCTTGCGTTCATGCAAACGCAAAAGGCCGTTGTCAACGAAAACACATGTCAGCTGGTCACCGATAGCTTTATGAATCAAAGCAGCAGCTACAGAGGAATCAACACCGCCGGAAAGTCCGAGGATAACTTCATCTTTGCCGACTTGTTCTCTAATCTTCTGAACGGATTCCTCAGCAAAGTTGCCCATAATCCAGTCAGGTTTGGCTTTACAGATGTCCAACACAAAAGTATTGAGGATTTCTTTACCCTTCACTGTATGAGTAACTTCCGGGTGGAACTGAACGGCATAGAAGCCTCTCTTTTCGTCCGCCATACCGGCGATCGGGCAGCTCGGTGTAGAGCACATGAGTTTGAAGCCTTCAGGCATCTTGGTGACCTTGTCACCATGGCTCATCCAAACTTTTAAGAAGCTCTGACCTTCCTCATTTGTAAAATCAGAGATTTTCTCTAACAATTTTGTATGGCCATGTTCACGGACTTCAGCGTAACCAAATTCTCTCTGGGCTCCGCTTTCAACCTTACCTCCGAGCTGTTCTGCCATGGTCTGCATACCGTAACAGATGCCGAGAACAGGAACTCCGAGTTCAAAAACGGCTGCTGGTGCAACATCAGTAGATTCTTCATAGGCACTCATATGAGATCCGGAAAGAATGATGCCTTTCGGATTGAAATCTCTGATGAAGTCATTAGTCACCTCACAGGAATGTACTTCGCAGTAAACATGAGCTTCACGCACTCTGCGGGCGATCAGCTGAGTGACCTGGCTTCCAAAATCCAGAATTAAAATTCGATCGTGTTTCATTAGCTTTACTCTTCAAATAACAAAAGGGACCGTTTTGGTAATCCGCCACGGTCCTTCGTCTACCTCATGTGAGTTTAATGCTCTAAACGATAGTTTGGAGCTTCTTTTGTAATCTTCACATCGTGGACATGAGATTCTCTCATACCTGCTGAAGTAATTTCAACGAACTGAGCTCTTGTTCTCATTTCATCGATTGTTGCGCATCCGCAGTAGCCCATGGAAGATCTCAGACCCCCAGCCATTTGGTAGATGATGGCTAAGACGCTGCCTTTATAAGGAACCATACCTTCGATACCTTCTGGTACAAATTTGTCAACGTTTCCGTTGTTATTGTCCTGGAAGTAACGGTCGGCTGAACCTCTCTTCATAGCACCGAGGGAACCCATGCCACGGTAGCTCTTGTAAGAACGGCCCTGGTAAAGAATGATTTCGCCCGGAGCTTCGTCAGTACCTGCAAACATACCGCCCATCATTACGCAGTTAGCACCGGCAGCAATGGCTTTAGCAAGGTCGCCTGAGAAACGGATACCGCCGTCCGCAATTAATGGAACGCCGGAATTTGCAAGAGCTTCGGCAACGTTGGAAATAGCGGTGATTTGAGGAACACCAACACCGGCAACAACGCGAGTTGTACAAATAGAGCCTGGGCCAATACCGACTTTAACAGCATCTGCACCGTATTCAACGAGAGCCAACGCAGCAGCGGCTGTTGCAACGTTGCCGCCGATAACCTGAATCTGCGGATAGTGCTTCTTCACCCAAGCAACTCTGTCCAAAACTCCCTGAGAATGTCCGTGAGCTGTATCAACACAGATAACGTCCACACCGGCTTCAACTAGAAGCTCGACTCTTTCTTCTGTACCTGCCCCAACACCAACAGCAGCACCGACTAAAAGTTTGCCGTGAGAATCTTTGGCTGCGTATGGATGTTCTGTAGCTTTGGTAATGTCTTTAACTGTCATCAAACCTTTAAGGTTAAAGTCGTCGTCAACAACTAAAACTCTTTCCAGTCTGTGTTTGTGCATGAGGTTTTTGGCTTCTTCGAGAGTGCCGCCTTCTTTGATGGTGACAAGTCTCTCAGCAGGAGTCATGATTTCACTGATCTTGGCGTCCAGTCTTTCTTCAAATCTTAAGTCACGGTTGGTAACCATACCTAAAACTTTACCTTCTAAGACGACTGGAAGGCCGGAAATGTGATGTTCTCTTGTCAGTCTGAGAACGTCTGCAACAATCATGTCAGGGCCGATTGTAATTGGATCAGCAACCATGCCTGCTTCATGTCTCTTGACCTTGGCAACTTCAGCAGCTTGTGCCTTAGCGGTCATGTTTTTGTGAATAATACCGATACCGCCTTCTTGAGCAAGTGCGATAGCCAACTTGGATTCAGTAACTGTATCCATAGCAGCAGAGCAAAGCGGAAGATTTAATCGGATATTACGTGTGAACTGAGTAGAAAGGACGGTTTCTCTTGGAAGAACGTTTGAGTAAGCCGGAACGAGAAGCACGTCATCAAAAGTGAGTGCCTTTTGAAGGAGTCGCATACTATACCTCTAAACACAAAAAGCGATTATACCTAGACAGAGAACTCAAAATCGAAATTCACTTTTCTAACAAGTTATGGTTTACGATTACCGGCATGCCTTCTTTTACTGACATGGGACTGTCTTTTGATTTCAGCCCTCTTCATTCTTGCAATCTTTGGATCCACAAGAAGCGGGCCGCAGACTTCTACCCTATCGCCGTCCTTTAACTCGTAACCGTCACTGCGGTTTTCGTCCCAGACGCTGACATTCCATCCTTCCTTTAATGGAGAAATGAACTGATCCTTGAATTCGGAAAGATGAAGTCTGTCCGGACAAACAATTTCTTTTTTTATTAATCCGTTGTCTGATTGATTAACTAAGAAAATGCGCACGAATACCTCGGAAAGAAAAGTAATTGGAAGAAATATCTTGTGCAAAACTTTTGATATTTCCAATAGTCGCTTTGGATTTTAGCTCATTCTCCGAAAAGCCTCCGCCCAAAAGAACGGCCAAATGTAGTTGCCTTTCGAAAGTGTGTTCCGATCTGATTACTATGAACTAGAGGTGAGCATACGATTCTGCCGGCGATTTAAACATTTTCAAGTTGATTTATTACACCGCCACTGCCCACCTTTGCTAATTAGCCTAGGATAAGTTCTCGATTTTGTTAAAATTCGACTGTAATTTTTCGACATGAGGCACAATTTTGCGCCGTCATGGATTCATAAGAGGTTTAAAAGTGGCACTTATTCAAAATAAAAAAGCTCGCTTTGATTACACCATTGAAGATAAGTATGAAGCAGGACTTGTGCTTCAAGGTTGGGAAGTCAAATCCATTAGAGAGGGTCGAGCACAAATCACAGAAGCACATATCTTCGTTCGCGAAGGTGAACTTTTTCTTTTAAATGCTCAGGTAGTTCCTCTTGGTACCGCCAGCACACATGAAAAACCCCAGCCGACACGCACAAGAAAACTGCTGATGCATAAAAAAGAAATCATGCGAATTATCGGCTTGATTGAAAGAGCCGGCTATACCTTGGTTCCTTTAGACATGCACTTCAAGGGCGGTAAAGTTAAATTAACTATCGGGCTGGCCAAGGGCAAGAGAAAGTTCGAGAAAAGAGCTGAGGAAAGCAAACGCGACTGGAAGCGCGAACAACAAAGATTAATGAAAAAGAAGATGAGAAATTAAGAGCCTGCGAGCTTTGAACTACGCAGGCCTTCCTTCAAGATTTCAGAAATTAACGCATTAACTCAAAAATCTTGACAATGTCTTCGGAGTGAAGTTTCTTGAAGTTACCTAAGGTTCCGGGAATCTTGACTGCTTTCTCAGCTAATTCTTTAGGATCCAGATTTTCAGCATGGAGCTCTGCTAATGTAACCGGAGCTCCCATTTCTTTAAAGAAATTCTTTAACGCTGCAATGCCGGCTAATACTGTCTTTTCTTCAGTATCTTCTTTCACTCCCATCACGTTCTGAGCGAACTGGACAAAGCGGGCCGGATTCTCCTTCCAAACATAAGTCATCCAAGCCGGAGTCACTACAGCCAGTCCTTCACCATGTGTAATTGTTTCGTCCCAAGCACTGATCTCATGCTCCATGCCGTGGCATGCCCAGTCTTCCTTCTGTCCCAAGCCGTAGAAACCATTATGTGCAAAGGAGCCGGCCAAACCGATCTGACTCCAGGCCTCGTAATTTTGAGAGTCTTTTCTCAAAATAAGGCCGTTCTTCATGATGCTTCTTAAGGCAGCTTCTGCTTGTCCGGAAATAAAATCCGTATTAGGAGTTTGAGTGAAGTATCTTTCCATGATGTGGCTCATCATGTCTATAACACCGGCTCTAACCTGTTTTGGAGGCAGTGTAAAGAAAAGCTCAGGATTAATAATGCTGGCGAAAGGTCTGACAATGTCGCTGCCGGTTCCGAGCTTTCTACCTTGATGAGAAATAACAATGCGCTTGCTCTGTTCGCTGCCGGCTGCAGGAAGTGTCAAGACACAAGCCACTGGAAGTGCTTTTTTAGGCACAACTCCTTTTTCAAAGAAATCCCAGCCTTCGCCTTCGTACGGAACGCAAATTGCGATAGCTTTAGCTGTATCAATAACGCTGCCTCCTCCGACGGCCACGATTGCTTGAATGTTCTTTTCACGGGCCAAAACTACGCCTTCTTTTACTTTTTCATAAGTTGGATTAGGACGCACGCCGCCGAGCTCAACAAAGTTGATTCCACTCGCTTTTAAACTGGAAGTGACTTTGTCAAGAAGGCCGCTCTTCTTTGCGCTTTGACCGCCGTAAACAACTAAAACCTGTGAATCAGTTCCAACTTTTTCAACTAAAAGAGAACCGATTCTTGTTTCTTGACCACGGCCGAAAAACAATTTTGTTGGGTTATAGAACTCAAAATTTTCCATTTTCTTCTCTTTAAAAGTTATAAAGGAGCGCCGGTGTAAAGCATTGCCCATGCCTCAATAAACTGAGAGGCATAAGGCGGGAGCTCCTCGGGATAGGTAGAAAAATTTCCTTCGGCTAAAAAGCCGGAAATGGCGCCTTGAGCTTGATCTTTAAATAATTTGGAAATGCTGTAGATAACTTCTTCATCATCTCCGATGAGCAAGTCCTTGGCTTGAGGAAGGTGTGCTAAGTTTTCTCTTAAAAAGGCCGCCAGACCATTCGGATTCCAATTTTCAGGACCGACTTCAAAGTGAGGGTTCTTTCCGGTAAATGTATCTCCGAGCCACTGTGCTAAAAAAGCATCTTTTTCCAGCATTTTCTCAGTATCCAGTTCTCCCTGGGCATTGGAAATATGCCGTCTCATCATGTTAATAACGGCTTGGCTGAAAATTGATCTGACAACCTCCAGGTTCACTAAAGAAGGACTTTGAGGAGCCTTTGAACTATGGTCGGGTCTGCATGATCCGCATGTGCCGCATCCTGCCATTTATTGTCTCTCCAAAATAGAACTCCAGCGTTCTAAAAGATCATTCAGAGCTTTAGCTCCATTGGTTTCGATATTGTCCGGATCTTTGGACAATTCATTGATTAATTGATGTACTTCATTAGTGAAGATATAACTGGCAATTTGGAACAAAGCTGTCCTATCTTCCAGGTCTTTCTCACTAAATCCGGTCTTTTTAAGTTCCTCCGCCAATCCGGAACGAATATTTCTTTCAAACTTTTCAGGAGTATTGACGACAGGCTTTTCAAACGCGGGGTTCAGCCCCAATAATGTTGAGGCCATTAATGCCGCTGCCTTCTTATCTGTTTCTACAACCTCACTGCGCGCAACGTTTTTTCTCTGCGCTTCACTCAATCTATTGGCAATTGCATGAGCCTGTGATTGAAAAAGGGCTTTTAATGTCTTTGAGTCATCCAAGCTAGGCAAGCTCGCCTGCTCGGGAGAAAGTTTTTCTTCCATAGCTACGCTCTAATTAGGACAAGACGGTTAGGTAATATTTTCCAAATCTTGTATTGACCGGGAGTCAGAGATTCTCCCGAGGTATATGCAATTTCTGCTTCCCAAACTTTGCCGTCAAATTGAACTTTAGCAAAGCGGTTGTCCATCCATTCGTGAACCACAACTTTCTTGCCAATCTGCCGCTTTAATCGTTCTGAGGCCGGGACCTCATTTCTATCTAAGGAGTTAACTGTCAGCAGAATTGCAAAGAAAAGACCTGAGGACAAAATCAGAATGGCCAATTGAACGAAGACGGAGGTAAAAAACAGACTTGAGAAACCTGCAATGAAACAGGAAGCAGAAATAATTAAAAACAGGATGTTAACGAAATAGAGATCCAACATTCCAATAATCGCTGCTGCAACAAACCAAAAAAATGTCAGACTCATAAATTTCTTCTCATATGCTAAACGGCTGTCGAGCATTCGCTGACAGCCGTTTAAGTATATCTAAATTAGCTTAACTAGAAATATTATTTCTTAGCGGCGGCTAACTTTCTCCAAGTATTGACCACTGTGTCAGGGTTCAAGGAGATGGATTCAATGCCTTCTTCCATAAGCCACTGAGCCAGATCCGGATGGTCGGAAGGACCTTGACCGCAAATACCAACGTAAGCACCTTTTTCACGGCAAGCTTTGATTGCCATCGAAAGAAGCTTCTTAACAGCAGGATCGCGCTCATCAAAGAAGTGAGCAATCAAGCCAGAGTCGCGGTCCAATCCAAGTGTAAGCTGAGTCAAGTCGTTGGAGCCGATGGAGAATCCATCGAAGTATTCCAAGAACTGTTCAGCCAAAACGGCGTTGCTTGGGATTTCACACATCATGTTCAGACGCAAACCGTTCTTACCGCGCTTAAGTCCGTGTTCTTCCAATCTGTCGTTGACTTCTTTAGCTTCTCTGAGAGTTCTGACAAACGGAATCATGATTTCAACATTAGTCAGACCCATTTCATCGCGAACCTTCTTCAATGCTTCGCATTCCATTGCGAAACATTCTTTAAAGTCGTCAGAAACATAACGGCTTGCACCGCGGAAGCCAAGCATTGGGTTCTCTTCTTCCGGTTCATACTGCTTGCCGCCGACTAACTTACGGTACTCGTTGCTCTTGAAGTCAGACATTCTGACGATAACTTTCTTCGGCCAGAATGCGGCACCGATAGTAGCAACACCCTCAGCAAGTTTTTCTTTAAAGAATTCACGCGGACTTGCATAGCCTGCGCTGGCTTCTTCTACTGCTTTCTTCAAGTCTTCAGGAAGATTCGGATAATCTAAGCAGGCCTTCGGGTGAATTCCGATATTGTTGTTGATGATGAACTCTAAACGAGCCAAACCAACACCCTTGTTAGGAATGCTCTGGAATTCGAAAGCAAGCTGAGGATTGCCCACGTTCATCATGATCTTGACCGGGCATTCCGGAAGTTCACCTTGCTTAACTTCTTTAATTTCGTACGGAACTAAACCGTTGTAAATGTAACCTGTATCGCCTTCTGCGCAAGAAACGGTAACTTCTTGGTCGTCTTTCAGAATTTCTGTGGCGTTGCCGCATCCGACTACGGCTGCGATACCCAATTCACGAGCAATAATAGCTGCGTGGCAAGTACGGCCGCCGCGGTTTGTAACGATAGCAGAAGCCTTCTTCATGACCGGTTCCCAGTTAGGGTCTGTCATGTCAGTAACAAGGATATCTCCCTCTTGAACCAAATGCATCTGTTCAGGACCGTCAACAATCTTGACCTTACCGGAGCCAATCTTCTGACCGATAGCACGGCCGGTTACTAAAACTTCGCCCTTTCCAAGGAGAACGAATTTTTCCTGAACGTCTTGGGATTTCTGACGAGACTTAACTGTTTCCGGGCGAGCCTGGAGAATATAGAGTTTGCCGTCGATACCGTCTTTGCCCCATTCAATATCCATCGGGCGACCATAATGCTTTTCAATGATTCTTGCGTACTTAGCAAGTTCAATGATTTCGTTGTCATTCAAAGCAAACTTCTTGCGTTCAGCTTCCGGAACGTCAACGACCTTAACGGATCTTCCGGAGGCTTTGTCAGTATCGAAGACCATTTCGATCTTCTTGCTTCCAAGTACCTTACGGATGATTGGGAAATTGCCTTGCTCAAGCATTGGCTTATGAACAAAGTATTCGTCCGGATTAACGGCACCCTGAACAACTGTTTCGCCTAAACCGTAGCTAGCGGTAATAAAGACAACCTGATCAAAGCCGCTTTCTGTATCCATTGTGAACATAACGCCGGCGCAGCCTTTGTCAGAGCGAACCATTCTTTGAACGCCTGCGGACAATGCAACTACGGAGTGATCAAAACCTTTGTGAACACGGTATGAAATAGCTCTGTCGTTATAAAGAGAAGCAAAAACTTCTTTCATACGGGCAAAAACTTGGTCGATTCCGACGACGTTGAGGAATGTTTCCTGCTGACCGGCAAAAGAAGCATCCGGCAAGTCCTCAGCTGTAGCGGAGGAACGAACGGCAACGGAAATCTGTTCTTGATCGCCTTTGAGCCATTCATAATGTTCACGAATTTCTTTCTCTAACTGTGCAGGGAAAGGAGCCTCTTCAATCCATTGGCGGATTTCAGCGCCGGCTTTTGCCAATTCCTTGACATCATCAACATCTAAAGTCTTTAATCTTTCTTCGATTCGCTTATCTAATCCGCCTTCTTTAAGAAATACTCTGAAAGCCTCAGCTGTGGTAGCAAAACCATCAGGAACACGAATACCTGCTTCTGTAAGCTGACTTAAAAGTTCGCCTAAAGACGCATTCTTACCGCCGACGATTTCAACGTCGGACATACGTAATTTGCTAAAGGGGATGACAAAACGTCCTTGTTGCATTTTTACCTCTAAAAGGTTTAGGAAAATTTGGTAAATTTTAACTTTATTTCCTTATCTTTGTGGAAATTCCTTGTAAACACAAATTGGGCTGAAAATGACAACCGAAGAAACACCTTCTCAAAATAGTGAGCACATTAGAACCGTCTTTTTTGTTTCAGACGCTACGGCTATTACGGCAGAAACTTTAGCTAATTCCGTCTTAGCTCAGTTTCACGGTTTGAAATATTCCCGTTACCGCATGCCCTTTATCAATACAGTGGATAAAGCTAAAGAAGCTGCATTAAAAATCAATGAGGTAGGTAAAGAGACCGGAATTCGTCCTCTGGTATTCTCTACATTGGTGGCCAGAGAATTGGCCTCCACATTCAACGAATACTGCAATGCATTTGTCATTGAATTATTTAGATCTTTCGTTGGACCTTTAGAAAGAGAACTGGGTATTCCAAGCGACCATTCCGTTGGAAAGAGTCATGAAATTGGAGACCAAGAAAGATACAACCGCAGAATTGATGCAATCAATTACACTTTAGCTCATGACGACGGCCAGACAAACAATGGCTTAGATCAAGCCGATGTCATCTTAGTCGGGGTTTCTCGCAGCGGTAAGACTCCAACTTCTCTTTACCTGGCCATGCAATACGGAATCAAAGCTGCAAACTATCCTTTAATTCCTGAAGATTTTGAGCGTGGCGTCCTGCCTCCCGCTTTAGAGGCTCACAAGAACAAGGTATTCGGATTATCAATTTCACCGCAAAGATTGTCTCAAATAAGAAACGAAAGAAGACCTGACTCTAAATATGCCTCTCTGGAAAATTGTCAATATGAAACGAGAGAAGCGGAACAAATGATGTGGAGAGAAGGAATTCCTTTCCTTTCTTCTACATCTAAGTCTATTGAAGAAATCTCTGCCACGATTCTATTGAAACTTAAAATCAAAGCAGACCCGCATATGGGAATGTAAATTTAGAATTTTCGACGAGCCTCATTTTCGAGGCTCTTTTGTTTTGTCTAGGAAAATTAAGCCTCACGTCGTCTCTTTTGTTCAAAAAGACACACTGTCGCAGCCATCGCAACGTTAAGAGACTCCACTGCCGGATTCAAAGGAATAATCAGACGTTTGTCAGAGAGCTTTAGGGTTTCCTCACTGACGCCTTGGCCTTCATTTCCAAATACCCAAATGGTTCTCTGACCGTTCTCACCCCATAAGCTGTTAAACAAAGACTGACCGCCTCGTGCATCTGCTACTAAGCAAACATTCTTCGTCTGTTCTTTGATATCTTCTAGGGATAGAGAGGTAAAAATCCTCATTCGAAAATGTGCGCCCATCCCCGCTCTCAGCACTTTTGGCGACCATGGATAGGCACTGTTTTTACTTACTGCCAAATTAGAAACATCGGAGGCAAGAGAACTTCTGGCAATTGTTCCTACGTTGCCCGGATCCTGCACGTCATCAAGAAATACCCAATCGGAGTCCTGAGGTATCTCCGGCTCAGAAGGAATTCGAATCAGACAAAGAATCCCTGCGCTCTCTTCAACAGGACAGACTTTATTAAAAACGCCCTGACTAAACTCGTAATGCTTTATAGAAGAATCATGCAATTGAGACAAAATCTCTGAAATTTCGCTCTTCTCATGCGCCCCCTCTTTGATGACTACTGCCTTGATAAGATCTTGACGATGAATTAGTTCTTTAGCCAAATGGACCCCCTCGGCAATCGTCAAACCTTCTTTCTTACAAAACCGATTTGACTGATTAAGCCTTTTGAGCTGTTTCACTAATTCATTATTTTCAGATGTGATTAACTGCATCTTCCACTCCTTTACTATTTGAGCGGGTTAGAACATTGGTTACCGGACGGAACGTCTTTCTATGAATCTCACAGGCGCCGAACTTTTCCAAAGCCTCTAAATGTTCTTTTGTTCCGTACCCCATATGATGCTCAAAACCATACTGCGGATATTTCTCTGCGTACTCAAGCATCAACCGGTCACGATAAGTCTTAGCCAAGATTGATGCGGCCGAAATTTCAGGAATAATGTCATCTCCGCCGATAATCGGTTCGCTTCGGTAATTCCAGCGGGGAAGCCGGTTTCCGTCAACAAGAACGAAATCCGGCTGCGGATTCAATCCTTCAACAGCCCTTTTCATAGCTAAGAAGGTAGCTTGCAGAATGTTGAGAGAGTCGATTTCTTCTACGGAAGCAGTCCCGATTGCCCAGCAGAGAGCTCCTTTTTTAATTTTGGCTTCGAGATCATTTCTTTGATGTTCGTTCAACTTTTTAGAGTCTCGAACATGTTCTACAGGATGAGCTTTTTGAAAGATGACGGCCGCCGCTACCACGGGACCGGCCAAAGGCCCCCTTCCCGCTTCGTCTACTCCGCAGAGTAAATCTTCATCAAAAGAATCAAAAAGATAGCCCATTAGCTTTTGTGCAAAACTTTCGCAATAGCTTCGGAAGCAAGTTTAGGTGTATCTCGAAGCAGAGAATGATGCATTTCAGTAAAAACATCACGAAGCATTTCAGCTCTGGTAGGCTCAAGTGCATGCAAGATATGAGACGCCAAGATATCAGGATTGCAGAACATCTGCACGCACTCGGGAACCAAAGTCTTTTGCGCAAGAATATTTGGGAGGCTGATCCACTTCGTCTGGCCCTTTGAAAGAATAAGCATAGCCGAAAGAGCAGGCATGGCATAACCGACAACTAAAGGCTTTTTGTAGAGAGCGGCTTCCAGCGTTGCCGTACCGCTTGCCACTAGAATGGCGTCAGATGATTCCATTGCCTTATGAGAATTTCCTAAGGTCAATACCGTTGCCTCTTTGACTTTCGGGAAAGTATCCAAAATTTTGGAAATTTCCGCCTTTCTTGCCTCATCAGCGGCCGGAACAATAAATTTAACCGACGGATCTGATTTCAGGATCACATCGCAGGCGCCAAAAAATTGAGGACCGCACCATTTGATTTCATCCTTTCGGCTCCCGGGAAGAACTGCCACTACAGGGCCCTGAACAGGAAGCCCCAGCTCTCTTCTTGCTTCTTCCGTCTTAGGCTCTAACGGAATCAGACGTGCCAGAGGGTGGCCGATATAAGTACTGGGAATGTCTGCCTTATCAAAAATCTCTTTTTCAAAAGGGAAGATCAGTAAAAGATGATCAACAGCTCGTTTGATTTGGTGAATACGATTAGGACGCCATGCCCATACTGCAGGCGCAACCATATGAATTACAGGAACTCCCTTTGATTTAGCTCTTTCTTCAATAGCTAAATTAAAGTCAGGTGCATCTACTCCAATAAAGGCGTTAGGAGGCATTTTGGTCACACGCTTCAACATCTGAGAACGAATCTTTAAGATTCTCGGCAGATGCTTGATGACTTCGATATAACCTCTAACTGAAAGGTCTTTTGCGTGAAACCAAGGAGTAAGACCGGACTGAATCATCCGGTCTCCGCCGATGCCGTCCATTTCAATTTCAGGAAATTCCTGCATCACGGACGGCAGTACTTCGGATGCCAGGAAATCTCCGCTATTTTCCCCGGCTGACCAAATAATGTTGGGTGCAGGCAGTTTCTCCATTACCTTGCCAAACCTCTGGGAGAAGTTTCCATAAATTCTCTCATTGTGTCAGCAACCATGACCGACTGCGGGTCTGTTATTTCAGCGCATAAAGTCTTGATAGCTTCTGATGCCTCTGAAACATTCAAATTGCTTCTGAAAATCAATTTATAGACCTCTCTCGCAGTATGGATAGCATCGCGAGAGTAACCATGGCGTTTCATGCCTTCAATATTGACGCCGAAGGGAGCTCCGGGATAGCCTTGATAATTACAGAAAGGCAAAACGTCTTGTCTCATCATGCTGCCGCCGCTGAGCATCGCTCCGCGGCCGATGCGCACGAACTGATGAATACCGGACTGGCCGCCTATGATGGCATCGTCACATACCACTACGTGGCCGGCCAAACCGACGTTATTAGCAATAATCGTGTTGTTACCGACTCTGCAGTCGTGCGCAATATGCACGTTTGCCATCAGCAGATTGTTGCTGCCAACTTCCGTCAGACCTTTGTCCTGGACAGTACCAACGGAAAGTGTGCAGTGTTCACGGATAACGTTGTTGTCTCCAATTACCAAGCAGGTGTCTTCGCCTTTGTATTTTTTATCCTGGGGCTCAATGCCTACAGCAGCAAATGCATAGAACTTGTTATTAGAGCCGATAGTGGTCTTGCCGGTTACGACAATATGACTCTGAAACCAGCAGCCATCGCCGATTTTGACTTCCGGACCGATAGTACAAAACGGACCCACATAGACAGAATCTGCAAGTTCTGCACGCGGATCAACAATAGAAGTCGGATGAATTTGCGCCATAGAGATTTTCCAAAAAATTATCTTGAGGCCTTATAAGAGCACATCATGTCAGCACAAGCTGCTAAAACGCCGTCAACTGTAGCATCGCAGTGCATTTTGATCATACCCGCTTTCTCTCTAAGGAAAGTGCATTCAAAACGGAGCTGATCGCCGGGGATGACGACACGTTTGAATCTGGCGTTATCGATAGCTGCGAAATAGAAGAGCTTGTTCGGATCTCTTTCGCCGCCCATGCGTGCAAAAGCCAGCATTGCACAGGCTTGAGCCATCGCTTCAATGATTAAGACACCAGGCATTACAGGGACGCCCGGGAAGTGGCCGGTAAACTGGGGTTCGTTTACAGTAACGTTCTTAATTGCAATTAACTTGTCTACACCGTTTGTTTCTAAAACTCTGTCAACCAGAAGGAACGGATAACGGTGAGGCAGAAGCCTCATAATGTCATTGATATCTTGCATTGCTTACTCAGTTTTATTTAATGAATCTAACTTTGCTTCAACTCGCTTGAGGGATCTTCTCATTTCCGGCAAACGTTTGATAACAGAAAGAATGTTAAAGAATTCTTTATGGGGCAAAGCAGGCATATATCCTGCGTAGTATCCCGGGGTGTCAATTGTACCTGGAACTCCGGCACCGCCTCCGATAATTGTACCTGCAGGAACCGACAAATGACCTGCAAATCCGGCGCCGCCTCCGGCTTGACAGTTATCGCCAATCGTAGTGCTTCCTGCCATCCCTACTCTTCCGGAAAGAACAACGTTATTGCCGACTTTACAGTTGTGGCCAATCATAACCAAGTCATCAATCTTGGTACCGTTTCCGATAGTAGTATTGTTCAAAGCACCGCGGTCAATACAAGTGTTAGCGCCGATTTCAACATCGTCTCCTGTCACAACTGTGCCAACCTGCGGAATCTTTACATACATCTTATCCAACGGAGCAAATCCAAATCCGTCAGCCCCGATAACTGCCCCGGAATGGATAACGTTTCTGCGTCCAATCTTGCATCCGTAGTAGATGTTGACGTTCGGATAAAGATGTGTTCCTTCACCAATTTCAACGCCTTCGGAAATGACGGAATTTGCGCCGATCCAAGCTTTTGCACCAATCTTTGCACCGGCTTTGATAACTACACCGGGCTCAACGGTAGCCGTCGGATCAACGACAGCGCCGTCTTCAATAGTAGCTTTTGGGCTGATTCCCGGTTCAGGCTTGACTTCAGGAAGCATGACTTGGAGAGCGTAGGCAAACCAAGCGTACGGATTTTTTGTAATAACGGTGATTCTTTCCGGGTCTTTATCGCCCCAAATAGCGTGCTTGTCTTCTTCAGTCAGAACAAGAGCCGTAGCTTTGCAGTTCTTTGCCTCTTCTCTGTACTTCGGAGAAGCCAAGAAAGCAACGTCTCCGTGGCCTGCGGTCTCCAAAGGAGCAATCATATTGATTTTTTCATTCTGGCCATTAGCAGAGATGGTACTAAGCAACGTATCGTTGCTTAACTCTTTAATACGATCGACTAAGTCAATCAGAGTAATTGGCCCTGTTTTATGAATCATGATTTAGAACCTCTAAAAAGAATCTTTTGCATTCAACTTAATGTCGTGCAAAGTTGAAACATCCGTTACTGAAAGACATAAGCCGAGGGAAGCCCCCGGCTTTATACACAATTGGCAGACAAGAGTCTGCCAATTGGTGAGAATTACTTGAGTTCTTTAAGAACTTCGTCCGTTATATCAATCTTCGGATTAACGTAGATGGCTTCTTGAAGAATTAAGTCATATTTTTCACGCTGAGCGATGTTCTTAATGACTGTATTAGCTTGACGCAAAAGCTTCTGGAGTTCTTCGTTGCGTCTCTGATTAAAGTCTTCTCTGAGCTCTCTTTGACGTCTCTGGAAGTCTCTGTCACGTTCGCCGAGGTCTCTCTGCTTACGGATTCTTTCCTGCTCGGTCATTGTGGAAGCGTTCTTTTCGAATCTTTCGATGTCGCTCTTAAGTCTCTGACCGGCTGCATTAATGTCTTTGTCGCGTTTAGAGAATTCTTGCTCCAACTTCTTGCTGGCTGCTTGGGCAGCAGGAGAGTCACGAAGAATAACTTCTGTATTTACAACACCAATCTTCATTTCAGCAGCTTGGACGGCTGTTGCACCAACTGCAAAAAGTGAAGAAACCAATGCGAGTGTTAACAATTTTTTTTGCATGAATATTATCTCCAACACAATTATTGAATTGTGCCATAAATATTAGAAGCCTGTTCCGATTTGGAACTGGAATCTTTCAAGTTCGTCGTTATCTTTCTTGTTAAGAGGTATTGCGAAACTCAACTTAAGCGGACCCATCGGTGAAATCCAAGCTAGACCAAAACCTACGGAGTATCTGAGATCACCGAAGTCTAGCTTATCTTTCTTGTATCTAACAGTACGGTTAGCACCTGAGCCAATATACTCGGCTTTTCGGCCCCAAACCCATCCGCCGTCCAAGAAGGTAAACATTCTCAAAGTTCTATCAGCACCCGGTATCGGCGTCAAGAGTTCGAGCGAGAAGTTGAACTTTCTATTACCACCGGAAGCATCACCGTCAGAATCTCTAGGTCCGAGAGAAGAAGATTCAAAACCTCTGACAGAACCGATACCGCCGCCGTAGAAGTTCTTGAAGAACGGATATGGTTTGCCGGCATATCCGTCTCCATAGCCGATTTCAGTATTAAAGGCAAAAGTAATGGACTTAGTAACCGGAACGAATTGCTGGAATTGATAAGTCGCACGGTAGTACTTCAGGTCTAAAACCGGCAGAGAAACTTCACCGAACAATCTCTGGTAACGGCCTCTTGTCGGAGCCAACACATTGTCTCGACTATCCCTTGACCATCCTAATGTAGCAGCAACAGATTTCGGTTTGTCGCCGTAATCACGCACATATTCCCAATATCTTTGAGGAGCCCTGCTTCCGACCTTAACATCGGTCATTTCAACTTTGCCGCCTAAGAAGATTTGGTCATTTTCGGTAATTGGAATACCGTAGGTAACACCGGCACCATAGGTCTCGTACTTAACGTCGTCAGTAATTTCGAGCTCATCCAGGTCCATACGTCTGTCGTAAATTTCGAAAGACTGGCTGATGCCGGAAGTAGTAATGTACGGCTGAGTGAAGGTCGCAGCATAAGTGCGAGTACTCTTAGACGTATTGACTTCAACGGATAAAGAATTACCGGTACCGAAAATATTGTTTTGAGCAAAACCACCGCTCAAAATAATACCTTCTGAAGTGGAGTAACCGGCACCTAAAGAGATATTACCGGTCGGTCTTTCTTTAACCTTCACTTCCAAATCAACTTCGTCCGGAGATCCTGTTACAGGATGGGGCTCGGCTGTAACGGTTTCGAAGAAACCAAGTCTGTCGATTCTGTCTCTTGAAACTGCAACCTTATCGCTGTCAAACCAGCTGGATTCATACTGTCTGACTTCACGGCGAATAACTTCATCGCGAGTTCTGGTATTGCCGGTAATGTTGACTTTACGAACGTACACTCGGCGCCCCGGGTCAATGGTATAGACCAAGGAAACTTCATCGCTGTTAGCACCCTCTGTTAAGGGCTCCGGAGTGGCACGCGCAAAGGCATAGCCTAAAGTAGAAAGCTTGTCGATAAACTTTTTGCTCAGCTCATTAACTTCAGAAGCGTTGTAAACACTTCCCGGCTTAATATCAATTAAAGACTCAAATTCCGGTTCCAACCCAAGCATATCGCCTGTCAAGCGTATATCTTTGATTTTGTACTTTTTACCTTCAGAAACGTTAATGGTGACATAAATACTGGATTTATCCGGGCTGACGGAAACTTGAGTAGAGTCAATTCTGAAATCCAGGTATCCGTTGTTGTTATACAAAGCTCGAATAGCGTCTAAGTCAGCCTGCAGTTTTTCTCTGGAGTACTGATCGCGTTTGGTGTACCAAGAGAACCAGTTAGGCGTGCCTAACTGCATTTCGTCACGCAAATCGCCTTCGTCGTAAACAGTGTTGCCGAAAAAGCGGATTTGCTGAATCTTCGAAACGTTTCCTTCATCAACGTCAATATTGACACGGACCCTGTTTCTTTCTAACGGAGTGACGGTAGTCTTGATTTCAACTGCATAACGACCGCGAGCCAAATATTGTCTTCTCAATTCCTGAGTGGCTCTCTCCAGAGTGGAGCGGTCAAAAATCATGCCTTCAGCAAGTCCGACGTCTCTCAACGATTTTTCAACGCCTTTTTTATCGAATTCCGAAATGCCGGTTGTAGCAATACCCGCAACAGTAGGACGTTCCTGAATACGAACAACTAACACATTGCCGTCCATATCCAGCTCGATGTCGCGGAACATCCCGGAAGCATAGAGAGAACGCAAGGCCTCAGCACCTAATTCCGGTGTGTAGGTATCGCCTACTCTAATCGGCAAGTGAGAAAACACGGTACCTGCTTCTGTACGTGAAATTCCTTCTAGTCTTATGTCTTTAATCACATGTCCTTGAGCAAAAGGCGAAGACATCGCCAGAGAGACCAGACAAGCGCAGACTGTTTTTTGAGGTATTCTCATCATGTTAAAAGAATTATTAAATTTTTAGTTTGTAAATCAAGGCATTAAACGATTTAAGTCGTTGAATAAAGCTAAAAACATTAAACCGCATAACACCGCGATTCCAACCTTCTGGGCCGCCATTTGTACTCTTTCAGAGACCGGGCGCCCCGTCACTATTTCAACGGAATAATACAGGAGATGGCCGCCGTCTAACATAGGAATAGGTAGCAGATTTAATATTCCTAAGCTAATAGAGACAAGCGCCAAAAACGAAATAAACGGCTCCAACCCTAGGCGGGCTGTCTGTCCCGCGTAATCCGCAATGGTAACCGGGCCGGAAATATTTTTTACGGATACTTCACCGGTCAGCATTTTCCAAATCATTTCAACGGAAAATACCGCCGTATCCCAAGTTTTCTTAGCTCCTTCCCAAACGCTTCTAAAAAGGCCGTACGAAACGGTAGTCTTGGGTAGATCCACTCCGAAAACCGCTCCGATCCTGCCGATTTGTTTCCCGTTTTCATCTTCAACAGCCAAGGGAGTGAAAGTTACATCGTGTTTCTTCCCGTCCGCAGACAAAACAGTAAAAGTAGCTTCTCTATTCGGATACTCTCTAATGAGATTTACCAGCTGTTTGATATCTGTGATCTTTTTTCCATCAATGGCAAGAACGGTGTCTCCCTTCTTTAAACCAGCTTTTTCAGCAACTGATCCGGAAACGAAATCTCGAATGTAAGGATCTCCGACTTTTAACTCAACACCTAAATCAGCAAAAGAATCTTTACCCGGTTCCTCTTCTTCGAGCTTCAATCCAGCAAGGTCAATTCTTTTTTCACGGACGTTTCCATCGGAAGATTCGACCTCAAGATTAATTACCTGCCCGGCATGCTTAAGCATTTCCAAGCGCATATCACTGAAAGTACCGACAGGTTTTCCGTCAACAGCGAGAATTTTATCTCCGTCCTCAATGGCGGCATAAGCAGCCGGAGTTCCCTGCAAAGGTGCCTTAACAACCGGAAGAAGATCGGTAGTACCGACAAAGAAAATGATCGAGTAAAGGAGAATCGCTAAAAGTAAGTTAGATGCAGGCCCGGCGGCAACAATGGCAAATTTCTGCCACACATTTTTTGAGTTGAAAGTTCTCTTAGCGTCTTCAGGCTTGATAGGCAGGCACGACTCATCTCTCTCATCAAGCATGCGGACATATCCGCCGAGAGGTATGGCAGATACTCTCCACTCGACTTGATCCGGGTCTTTGGGATTCTTCCAAACAAAAAGAGGTTTTCCAAAACCTATGGAGAAATTAAGGACTTTTACGCCGCACTTTCGAGCGACCCAATAATGACCAAACTCATGAATAACAACTAAAATTCCTAAAGTAACGGCAAACGCAAGAAGCGTTGTCAACAAATTCAACTTCTACTCTCCTGTATAACCACTGATGTATTCTTGAGTCAGAATTCTTGCCTCTTTGTCGGCCTCCAAAACATCCTCTAATGACTTCGGAGCTTGTTCAGAAGCGCTGAGCATCATGACTTCACAGATTTTAGGAATATCTATAAACCGTATCTTCCCTTTCAAGAAATTCTCAACGGCAATCTCATTTGCGGCATTGAGCATGATGCAGCTGCAGCCTCCACGTCTGAGCGCTTCATAGGCGTACGCTAATTGAGGGAATCTCTTGGTATCGGGTTTTTCAAAGGTCAGCTCATGAATGGAGGAAAAATCCAGAGGCTTTACGCCGGCATTTAAGCGTTCCGGATAGCCGAGGCAATATGCAATAGTATTACGCATATCCGGCGCTCCCAACTGAGCTAAAACCACCCCATCCTCGTACTGAACCATGGAATGAATAATACTTTGGGGATGAACCACGACATCTATCCGATCTTCGGGAGTATCAAAAAGCCACCTTGCTTCAATAACTTCTAAACCCTTGTTCATCAATGTAGCACTGTCGACGGTAATCTTTTTGCCCATAGACCAATTCGGATGATGGGTTGCCTCTTCGACTGTCACCGTGGAAAGATCCATGCGTTTGCGGAACGGCCCTCCTGAAGCAGTCAAAATAATACGGTGGCTTTGGCGCATTTTTTCAGAGGCGCTTTCCAAACATTGAAAAACCGCATTATGTTCGCTGTCAACGGGAAGCAGTTGTGCTCCGTACGCTTTAATGGTGTCCATCAATAGCCGGCCTCCGCACACTACGCTTTCTTTATTGGCTAAAAGAAGACGTTTCCCTGCCTTCGCAGAAGCGAAAGTAGAGGCAATACCTGCCGCCCCGACAATTGCACCGACAACGATTTCTGCTTTGGGATCGGCAGCCTCTTCTACGATAGCTTTTTCTCCGGCTTTAGCTATGGTCTTTAATTGACGGGCCCTAAGGGCTTCTTGAAGCTCCCCAAATAGTCGGGAGTCACCGATCACAGCTACTTCCGCATTTGTTTTTTTAGCCGCATCGGCTAATTTCTGGACATTGGAATAAGCTGTAACTGCTCTAACAGCAAACTTTTCGGGATACCTATTTAAAACATCAATGGTGCTGGTGCCTATGGAACCGGTTGCTCCAAGAATTGAGACTTTTTTCATCTAATTACAAACCTTGGATAAAAAGCAAAATAAAGACGGCTAAAGGAAGTACGGCAAACTGGGCATCCAATCTGTCGTAAACACCTCCGTGTCCGGGAAGCAAATTGCTCGAATCTTTTACTCCGGCAGTACGTTTTACTGCGCTTTCGAAAAGGTCTCCGGCAATAGAGAAAAGAACGGTAATGAACAAAATGGCAGCTGAAGCAAACACAGTCAGCTTAGAAATAATAGTGTTTGTCCAGAACGGGGCTTGCGGAGCAACGGCATACAAAACGTAACTCAGAACAAGAACACAAATGACTGCGGTAAAAGCTCCCGACCATGTTTTCTTGGGACTAATTCCGGTAGCCATCTTAGGGCCTTGTAAGGCGCGTCCGCCAAAGTATGCTGTAATGTCAGCAACCCAGACGATAGCCAAAACGGAGATCATATAGACGGCACCGAACTCGCGGTATAAGAACATTAACGAGAACCAAGCGCAAGGAACAAAAATTAGAGCCGAAAGCCATGCCAAAGGATTCGGAACGTTCCAGCCGGACATTCTCTTAAAGAAAACTACACAGGTTATAACCGTCCAAATGACAGTACCGACAGAAGAAATAATAAGCAGACCGTTTCCCGACTGAAGCATATTCACATCAATCGGCTGGAACATTTCGAGCCAGTAGAAAAATACAGCTGCTACGAAGCCGATCAGAAGGCACAGAGCGTTATTCCATTTTGCCAAGCGCAGCCACTCCCAGAGACAGGCTCCCATGGCGATAGCTGCAACTGCCGTAAAAGCCCATGGGCCCATCCACAAGGCCGCGATGATGACGATAAATAAAATAACAGCCGTAATTATTCTTTGCCTAAGCATGTTATTACCTCCTATTTATTGGCATTTTTCTCCGAGATTTGCTCTGAGGTCTTACCAAAGCGTCTTTCTCTTGATGCGTACCACAATAATGCTTCTTTAAATTCTTTTTTACCAAAATCCGGCCACAAAACGGAGGTAAAGTAGAGCTCACTATAGGCAAGCTCCCACAAGAGAAAATTACTAATGCGGCTTTCAGAACTGGTTCGGATAAAAAGGTCTACGTCTCCTGAGTCTCCGATTTGAAGATTTCTTGCAAAAAGTTCTTCAGTAACATCTTCAGGAGCTACGCCTTTCTTCATCATTGCTTTACAAGCTTCAATGATTTCCCACCTGCCGCCGTAATTGACGCAAATATTGAGCGTCAAACCCGTATTGTTTTCTGTCAGCTTATGCGATTCTGCAATTTTTTTCTGCAGCTCTTCCGGAAAACGAGAGAGGTCGCCGACCATACGAATACGGACATTGGCCTTGTGCAGAGCAGAGGTTTCTTTTGCCAAAGACGTCAGAAACAAGTTCATGAGAGCAGAGACCTCATCTGCTGGCCGATTCCAGTTCTCACTAGAAAAAGCAAACAAAGAAAGATGCCGGACACCTGATTCAGCGGCCGCTTGAATAACGGCTCGGACAGAATCCACACCTTTTTTATGACCTGCTACGCGAGGAAGAAAACGTTTTTTTGCCCATCTTCCATTGCCATCCATGACAACAGCCACGTGGCGTGGAATCGCTTCACGTGGCTGAGCGGATAATTCTTTTATATCCATAATCGAAAGAAATTAAACAGTCATAATTTCTTTTTCTTTTTCAGCAACTAACTTATCAACTTCAGTGATGTATTTGTCAGTTAACTTTTGAATTTCTGTTTCGGCTCTTCTCTGTTCATCTTCAGAGATTTCTTTTTCTTTAACTAAGGCAGCAATCTTGTTGTTAGCGTCTCTTCTAAGATTTCTAACGGCAACCTTCGCTTCTTCACCTTCTCCGCGGACGACTTTTGTAAGGTCGCGTCTTCTTTCTTCAGTAAGAGGAGGCATCGGAACTCGAATGATGTCACCGGAAGTAGCAGGATTCAAGCCAAGATCGGAGTTACGAATAGCTTTTTCAACCACTGCAACCATTTTCTTTTCCCACGGCTGAACGGTAATTGTTCTGGCATCGGCCAAACCGAGCTGAGCCACCTGAGAGATTGGTGTGGGTGAACCGTAGTAGTCAACAGTGATATGTTCAAGAAGACCTGTGTGAGCACGGCCGGTGCGAATCTTCATGAAGTTTTCTTTGAGCGTAGCAATAGTACGCTGCATATGATGTTCAGATTGAGAGTAAATATCTTTTGTGGACATAGTTAACCCATTAAAAATCTTGTTGTTTCCCTTGAGGGAATCTGCGTTTTAAAAAATGAAAGCTAATTTATTAAGTTTACCACGAGAGAGAAATAACCATTCCGGAAAAATTGCTCTAAAACATTTGATTACGGGCACCTTGCAGAAAAGCTTTGTTCACCAGCAGATTCCATCCTCAGTTCTTTCTTTTTTCGAAGCACTTCATCAAAATTTCCAGCGAAGGAGCTCTGTTTTGGAAGGGGAAAAATTTTGGAGCTCTTCTTTCCTGCGTGCAAGGCATTGAAAAAAGAACTCCGAAATTGAAAAAGGCCTTGAAAAAATCAAAGCCTTAAAGTTTTTTAGACGTGAACTAAAGTTCCTTCATCTTCTCCGAGAACAACGCGTTTTAATGCGCCCGGATTGTGAAGATTGAAGACTCTAATCGGCATCTTTTGGTCGCGACATAAAGTAAATGCTGTCGCGTCTAAGATCTTTAACTTCTTCTGAATAGCTTCATCAAAAGTCAAGCTCTTAAACATCTTAGCAGTCGGATCTTTTTTCGGATCTGCGGTAAAGACGCCGTCTACCTGAGTAGCTTTCAAAACCACTTCAGCACCGATTTCAATACTGCGCAAGGCAGCAGCGGTATCGGTTGTGAAGAACGGGTTGCCGGTTCCGGCCGCGAAAATCACCACTCTGCCCTTTCTTAAGTGGCTGAGAGCTTTGCCGCGAATGTACGGTTCGGCAACCTGATCAATGTCCAAAGCACATTGAACACGTGTTTCAACGCCTTCATTTCTGAGGCAGTCTTGAAGAGCCATTGCATTCATGCAAGTGGCCAGCATACCCATGTAGTCGCCTGTAGCGCGATCCATACCGGTACTGCCGAGAGCAACACCGCGGAAGATGTTGCCCCCGCCGACGACGATGGCTAATTCCACACCCAAATCAACGATGCTCTTAACCTCTCCGACAATGGCTCTAAGCGTATCGCGATTGATACCGAAAGCCGCGTTGCCCATCAAGGCCTCGCCGGAAAGTTTGAGAAGGATTCTCTTATATTTAGGTGTTTCGTTTTCAGCCATCATAGTCTCCTAAAAATTAAGCACGTGCAGCGGCGGCCTGAGCAGCGACTTCAGCAGCGAAGTCGTTAGAACGCTTTTCCATACCTTCGCCAACAACGAACAAGGCGAATGCAGCAACTTCAGCTTTGTGTTCCTTAAGAAGCTGGCTGACAGTCTTCTTGTCGTCCTTAACGAACGGTTGAGACATAAGTGTAACTTCTTTGAGGAACTTGTTGACAGAACCTTCTGCAATACGTGCAATCATTTCTTCAGGCTTGCCGTTTTCGCGGGCCTTTTCAGAAGCGACGCGGCGTTCTTTTTCAATCAATTCAGGATCAACGCCTTCAGCATTTAATGCTTTTGGCTTGGAAGCAGCAATGTGCATTGCAACATCATGAGCAACTTCGTCGTCACCGCCAACGATATCAACGATAGCGCCGATCTTGGCACCACCGTGGATGTAGTTGTGGAGTTTGCCCTTAGCTGTGAGAAGCTGGAAGCGGCGGATAGAAATGTTTTCGCCAATCTTGCCGATAAGAGCTTTACGAATAGCTTCTACTGTAGAACCGTTGAGCGGGAGTTCAGACAAGGCAGCCAAATCAGCCGGCTTAGCTTCAGCAATCAACTTAGCAATGTCATTTGCGAAAGCGATGAAATCAGCGTTCTTGGCAACGAAGTCTGTTTCAGAGTTCAGTTCAACGATAGCACCGGTAGTCTTTGGCTCGTCGATATAGATAGCAACTACGCCGTCAGCTGTTACACGGGAAGCAGCCTTAGTAGCTTTGTTGCCAAGCTTAACGCGAAGAATTTCTTCAGCTCTGGCCATATCGCCTTCAGCCTCTGTAAGAGCTTTTTTGCACTCCATCATCGGGGCATCAGTCTTTTCACGGAGTTCTTTAACCATTGCGGCACTAATAGCAGCCATTATGTTTATCCTTTAAGTAAAAGTTTTAAAAGAAAGGGGCTGAATACGCCCCCTCCTAGTTAGATTGCTAAGATTGATTACTGAGCAGGAGCTTCTTCAACTTGAACTTCTTCTACGAAGTCTTCGTCTTTACCGGCAGCCTTAACTGTTTCGTCAAGTCTCTTGTTCTTGCCTTCCAAAATGGCGTCTGCAAAACCCTTGGCATAGAGCTTAACAGCACGTGCGCTGTCGTCGTTGCCAGGGATGATGTACTGAACACCAGCTGGGTTGTGGTTTGTATCAACAACACCAACAACTGGAATACCGAGCTTGTTAGCTTCTTGAATAGCAATCTTGTGATAGCCGACATCAACGATAACCAAAGCGTCAGGAACAACAGTCATTTCCTTGATACCGCCCATTGCTTTGTTGAGCTTTTCAAGTTCACGAGTGAAGTCAAGAGCTTCTTTCTTAGTCATCTTGTCGAGACCACCATCAGCAACAGTCTGTTCCATTTCTTTGAGACGCTTCAAAGAAACCTTAACTGTTTTGAAGTTGGTGAGCATGCCGCCCAACCAGCGCTGATCAACGTAAGGCATACCTGCACGCTTAGCTTCTTCAACGATAGCTTCGCGAGATGTGCGCTTTGTGCCTACGAAAAGGATAGTACCGCCGTTAGCAGCTAAATCTGTCAAAAACTTAGCGGCGTCATTGAAGCCTTCAACTGTTTTTTCGAGATTGATGATGTGAATCTTGTTGCGGGAACCGAAAATGTACTGTGCCATTTTTGGAGACCAGAAACGTGTCTGATGGCCGAAGTGTGCGCCTGCTTCAAGAAGTTCACGCATGCTCAATGTTGTCATGTTTTTTTTCCTTTAGGGTTTAATTCCAACACCTCTTCCCTCGTCCGAACGGAACCCTAGTAGAGGAGGTGCGCTATTTAAAAATATTCTTGGCTTATGCCAATTGGGGCAGAATTCTATCAGAAACAAGACACTAGAATCGAAGGTTTTACAAAGAATTGTAATTATCGGAACCTGGCTTCATTAATTGACTCTCTTTGGATTTGGATGAGCTTTTTGAGCCTTTCATCGTCTGACCTCGGCCTTCGCCGTTATAAATATTTACGAGCTCTTAAGAAAATTATGCACAATTTGCAAACGAATCACTTTTTTCTTTCTTAGGATGACTAGAATTCAGAAAACTTGGAATTAAAAATGTCACTTAAAAAAATCGTTATTAAAACTCCTGAAGAAATTGAAGGAATGAGAGCTGCCTGCAGAGACGCTGCTCTGGTATTGGATTTCATTGAACCTTATGTTAAGGCGGGTGTCACCACTGAAGAGCTCGACGATCTCATGCTCAAATACATGACCGAAGAACTCAAGGACATCTCTGCCTGTCTTGGATATTCATCCGGCGCTGAGACTCCTTATCCAAAAGCCACCTGCATCTCTGTCAATCATCAGATTTGCCACGGAATTCCTGACCAAAAAGTTCTTAAAAAAGGCGACATTCTCAATATCGACGTCACCGTAATCAAGAACGGATTCCATGGCGACACGAGCAGAATGTTCAAAGTAGAACCTGTGTCTATCGCCGCATCGCGCCTTTGCGAGATCACATTCAATGCGATGTGGAAAGGCATTTGCATGGTTAAGCCCGGGGCTCATTTCGGCGACATCGGCTACGCTATTCAGCAGTATGTTGGCCCTACCGGCTGCTCTATCGTTAGAGAATTCGGTGGTCACGGCGTAGGAAGAGGTTTCCACGAAGAACCTTTTGTCGCACACGTTGGGAAGATGGGAGAAGGTCCGGAAATGAAGCCGGGAATGATTTTTACCATTGAACCAATGATCAACGCCGGCAAACACGCTTTAAAAATTATGCCTAATGGCTGGACCGCTGTGACCAAAGACAGAAGCCTCTCCGCACAATGGGAGCACACGGTTTTGGTTACTGAAACCGGTTATGAAGTCTTAACTGTTTCTCCGGGATGTCCGCAGCCTCCTAGCTGGGTTAAGTAATTTTCCACGAGCCTCCGAAAACGGAGGCTTTTTTGTACCCGATTTCATATGTTAGTGAGAATGCTAAATATTGTTGTCAATACAATGGTCTAGAGGATAAAAACTTTGAAAATACCTAACATTTAACGCAGAGGTCCCGACACATGTTTTACAACATTATTGTTAACGATATAGCTCCGATTTTTGTGATCATGATGTTGGGATACGCCGGGGCAAAAATTCATGCTTTTACACCGGACCAAACTCAGGCGTTAAACAAGGTCGTCCTTGATATTGCTTTACCTGCCGCTCTTTTTGCCTCTATTACTAAAGCTAACCGTGAATTAATTTTCGGAGATTTGCTTCTCACAGTCATCTCATTCGCAGGTCAAGTGGGAATGTTTCTTCTGTGCTTTTATATCTGCAGGAAGTTTTGGAAACACTCCATCCAGCAAGCTGCGGTATGTGCGCTGATTACCGGGGCTCCGACGGTTGGTTTCCTAGGATTTGCCGTTTTGGATCCGGTCTTCGGTACCTCCACTCAAACGGGCTTAGTCGTAGCCATTGAAGCCATCCTTTCTAATGCTGTGTTGATTCCAATCGGATTCTTTCTAATGAATATGGGGCAACCGGCAGGTGCGAACGGTCAGCAAGCAAACTCAAGTATTAAGGCAATCATCAACTCCCTTAAGCAGCCCGTAGTTTGGGCACCTATGCTTGCCGTCGCTATTGTTCTATGCGGCATTCGTATGCCCGACGCTTTATATCCTTCTTTAGATTTGATAGCAAAAGCAAATTCAGGCGTAGCGGTGTTTGCAGCCGGTTTAGCCTTAGCGACAGTTAAATTCAGCGTAGGTCCTGAAATTATTTGGAATGTTTTCTTCAGAAACTTTTTAAGCCCTTTGGTTGTTTGTCTTGCAGGAGCTTTCTATCACCTTCCTCTCGAAAGCCTCTCTATGATGGTTCTCGCCTGCGCCCTCCCTCCTGCCTTCTCAGGTTTGATCATCAGCAGCAGATACAACATTTACGTCAAAGACGGAGCATCTACTTTGGCAGTCAGTACATTGGTGTTTGCCTTTTCTGCTCCCTTCTGGCTCTGGATTACGCCTATTGTCGGTAAATGGTTTTAATGCGAAATCCTTTTTCAGAAACTCAGAAGATTCCTATCGGCAGATTTGCTTCTTTTGCTAAGACTTTTCTGAGGTCTTCTGATTCGCCTGATTTTTCCCAGTTCATTCCTCCTTCTAGTTTTCTCTTTCTTCTGGAAGATTCTTACCTCAACAAGCAAAACTATCTTTCAGTTAAAACAGAAAGCCGGAAATGTAGAATCAAAGAAAGAAAACTTTGGAAGTCAAAAAAATGAACCAACAAGCCGTCACTGACTTTACTAACGAACGACAAATTCTTGCCAAAGAATTCAAAGAACATTCTGATCCCTTTGAGTATCTTCTTAAGCACACCCATGCAGCGGACGAAGCCATAGAGGCCATCTGCACGGACAACAATCTTTCTCCCAGAATTGCGGTTGTTGCCGTGGGCGGTTACGGCCGTTGTGAACTGTTTCCGTTTTCTGACTTAGACCTTTTATTTCTCCTGCCGGAAGATATCAAAGACTCAGAGCTAAAAGTCATTGAACAAGTCTTAAACGATCTATGGTCACTCGGACTTACGGTTGGACATTCCGTCCGGACTATCGACGAATGTATATCCCAAGCCGAAGAAGATATCACCGCCCAGACAGCCATGTTGGAATCACGTTTTCTTATGGGCGACGCCGGCCTATACAAGAAATACACCGAAAGGATGGAAGTCCAACTGAATTTTGTTGACTTCTTCAGAGCCAAATTCATCGAGCAGCAGCAAAGGCATCTGCGTTTCCAGGAAACGACCTATGCACTCGAACCGAATATCAAAGAATCTCCGGGAGGTTTGCGCGATCTTCACATCGTAACGTGGATTCTTAAAGCCGCCTACCTTGATGCCGCTAAAAAGAATAAAGAAATACCGAGTCTGCTCACTAATTATGAGCAAACAAAAATTCATGAAGACATGAAAACTCTCTTTTGGCTGCGAATTCATGTGCATCTTCTTGTAAATCGTCATGAGGACAGACTGCTTTTTGAAATTCAAGAATCTTTAGCTAAAGAGCTTGGATTCAAAGCGGACGCCGACAGAAGAGCCAGCGAAAAACTGATGCAGCAGTACTACGCCGTTGCTTCATCGATTGAACTATTAAATGACGTCATCCTTCAGGCACTAAAAGAACACTTCGTCTCAGTCACGAAACAAAAAGGAGTCAGCATCGGCAACGGCTTTCTAGTTAAAGGCGACGTTCTTGACACTGAAAATGAAAACTTCTACCAAAACGATCCGGCCATGCTCTTAATGCCTTTTGTTTTGGCTACCGAACATCGAGAAATCAACAAGTTTTCTACGACTATTCATCGAGCATACGGAAACTTGGACAAGCGTATTCCCGACAACTTTGCTTCGCTTGATGAAGTTAAGTCCAGCTTTCTCAAAATTCTAAAAGCTAAAAAAGGTGTTTACCACTGCTTAAAGGAGATGAACAAACTCGGAATCCTTTCCAAACTGATTCCTCCATTCGGCCGCATTGTAGGCCAGCTTCAGCATGATCTATTCCATGCCTACACTGTTGACCAACATACGATTTTAGCCATTAGCTATTTGAGACGTTTTACAAAAAGCGAGAACGCTCATGAGATGCCGCTTATGACTGAACTGATGATGTCATTGGAAGACAATTGGCGTCTCGTAGCAGCCCTTCTCTTCCATGATATCGGCAAAGGCCGCGGCGGGGACCATAGCCGCATAGGTGCAGAAGAAGTAAAGATTTTTGCTAAAAGCTATAACTTAACTCCGGAAGAAACGGACTATATTGAATTTCTCGTTAGAGAACATTTGACAATGAGCAGAGTTGCGCAAAAACAAGACATCTCTGACCCCGAAGTTATTAAAAAATTCGCTGAGAAAGTCGTTTCATTAGACCGCCTCACAGGGCTCTACTTGATTACCGTTGCCGATATCCGTGCAACAGGTCCGAAAGTCTGGAACAGCTGGAAAGCCAAATTGTTGGAGGAACTGTTCTACGCCACCGCCAATTTCTTGCAAGGGAAATCCTTATCTAAGACCATGTTGGTCAATAACCGACGGGAAGATGTCCTCAAAGCCGGGAACTTCAACGCCAAAGAAAAAGAAAAGCTTGAGCAATTCTGGGAGGACTTTGACGTCGGCTATTTCATGCGGCATTCCGTCGACAACATTCTTTGGCAGTCAAAAGAACTTTTGGATCACATGGACAGAAAGAGTTCCTATGTAATTTACAGACCGGTCAAAGGCCTTCCGAATGCCTATGAGGTTGTCGTTTTGACGGAAGACCGGAACGAGCTGTTTGCCCGCATTGTTTCCACTTTCCAGAGCTACCGCCTTTCAATTCTAGAAGCAAGAATTTATACCGGTAAGACCGGACGAGTCTTAGACCATTTCGTGGTCATTGACAATAACCTAAACTCTTCAAGCGAGGAAAAATTTGAAGAGCTGAAAGCCGATTTAATTAATAGGCTTGATAATCAGCTGCCTCTGCAGCCTCCGATAAAAGGACGTCTGTCGAGACACTCTAAAAACTTCCCGATTACGCCTGAGGTTCAGCTTAGAGCCGACGCCGGCGGAAGCCACTATTTGTTATCGGTGGCAGCCACAGACAGACTGGGCATTCTGGCCACAATCGCCCGCGTCTTTATCGAGTTTAAGATTAACCTCATCACCGCAAGAATTGCTACATTGGGAGAAAGAATCGAAGACGTTTTCGTAATCGAAAATCCTCGGCTGGCTGATCCTCAGTTTGCCGCAGAATTTGAAACGGCTTTGCTAAAAATTTTAGAACTGAGACCGTCTTAAGACACGGTACTTCTTGGGAACTATCAGAAAGCGCAAAACTCCTTGAGGCCTCTTCTGCAGAGGCCTACTTTGAAAGCATTAAAAGCTTTCAAAAGCCTTTAGTGCTATCTTGAGACTCTTCTTGGTCGCTTCTTCACTCACATCTGAAAAGGCCTTAATGTCAATCTTAGAAGACGAAAGGCCGATTCCGGCAGCAGGGTTGACGATTTGGCAGATAGCCGCGTAATTGAGTCCTAACTCTCTGGCCAAACAAGCTTCCGGCATCAAAGTCATACCGACGTAATGGGCACCGTCTTGAGCAAGTTTCTTGATTTCCGCCGCAGTTTCGAGTCTCGGACCTTGTCGAACCGCATACGTTCCGCCGTCTATAACCGGTATTAAAAGATCATCTGCCGCATCTAAAAGTTTTTCCCGAAGCTGTCCGCTGAAAGGTTCGGTGAAATCGATAAAAGTAATAGTCTCTGAGTCACCTTTGTTATATGAAGTTTCTCTTCCCCAGGTATAGTCGATGATTTGGTCCGGAACAGCAATAGAACCTGGCTTGTCTTCTTCCACAATCCCGCCAACCGAACAAAGAGCAACAACCGCTTTTGGAGCTAATTGTGCGATCGCCCACATATTTGCACGATAGTTGATTAGATGCGGAGGCTTCCGGCAGGCTCGGCCATGCCTGGGAAGGAAAATAATTTCTTTATCTTCTACTTCAGCAAATTCAAAGGGCGCTGAAGGCTCGCCCCACGGAGTAGGAATAGCTTCAGTTCGAGTTATATTCAGCTCTTCTTGAGAAAGCTTTACGCTTCCTCCAATAATCACAAACCTCTCCATTATTCTTCTTTTCCTTGGACCAACATGGCCATAAACTGCTCTTCACTAATAATCGGAACGGATAAAGCCTGCGCTTTGGCAAGTTTGCTTCCGGCGGCTTCCCCGGCAAGAACATAACTTGTTTTTTTAGAAACTGAGCCGCTGACTTTCCCTCCGGCTTTGCGGATCATATCGCTGGCTTCATCTCTGGAAAGGGTCGGCAATGTTCCCGTCAACACAAATGTCATGCCGGCAAATACCAATTCAGAAGCATCAACTTCTCCTTTTTCTTCCCAATGAACGCCAAGATCCTGAAGCTCTTGGATAACCTGCAGGTTTTTGGGCTCTGCAAAGAAGTGGAGAATTTTCTCAGCGGTGGACATTCCGACATCGTCAACTTCTAAAAGCTGTTCCAATCCGGCGTCTTCACAAGCTTTTAACGTTCTAAAGTGATTTGCTAAAGTTCTCGCGGTGGATTCTCCGACATCAGGAATACTGATGGCATATAGAAATTTTTCTAAGGTAGTACTCTTCGATTTCTCAATGGAAGCTAGAAGATTATCTGCTGACTTTTCTCCCATTCTGTCTAAAGAGACGAATTGCTCCTTAGTCAAACGGTAAATATCGGAAATATTTTTTACCCAGCCCTTCTCAACTAATTGTTCCGCCAGTTTTTCTCCAATTCCGTCTATACCCATGGCTTTACGTGAGACAAAGTGAAGGATGGACTGGACACGTTGAGCTTGACAGAACAAACCTCCCGTACACTTCCTATCTTTTTCCCCTTCTTCTTTGTAGGCATGAGACCCACAGACCGGGCAGAACTCAGGCATGACAAAATCGCGGGCATTATCCGGACGAAGCTCTTTAATGACTCTGACAATTTCCGGAATGACATCGCCGGCGCGTCTTACGACGACCGTATCTCCTATCTTCACTCCCATGTTTTGAAGGAACTCTTCATTGTGAAGAGAAGCGTTGCTGATGGTGGTCCCTCCGACAAAGACCGGTTTTAAACGGGCAACCGGCGTGAGCTTGCCGGTTCTGCCGACTTGAATGGTAATGTCTTGAACCACTGTTTGAACCTCTTGGGGAGGATACTTATGCGCACACGCCCAGCGAGGTTCACGAGATACGAAGCCTAAAGATCTTTGCAAAGCAAAGCTGTTGACTTTGTAAACCACTCCGTCAATATCAAAAGGCAAATCATCTCTGATTTTTTCTACTCTCACATGAAAGTTTTGAAGTTCTTCCGGCCCATATGCTAGGACTCTTGTATCAGCAACCGGGAATCCCTTAGATTTCAAGTAGTCCAAAAGTTCTGATTGCTTATTGGCCACCGTTTCAGAAACCTCTCCATAACCATAGGCATAGAAAGATAGGTTTCTTCTGGCGGTAACCGAAGGATCAAGCTGTCTTAAGCAGCCTGCCGCCGCATTACGAGGATTGGCAAAAAGCTTTTGCCCTTCTGCCTTCTGCTCTTCGTTAATTCTCTTAAATTCTGACTTATGGAGAATAACTTCGCCTCTTACCTCAAAAATTTCGGGGAAGTTTTCAACTTTCAGCGGAAGGGTCTTGATGGTACGAACATTGGCTGTGACATCTTCTCCCTCATATCCGTCGCCGCGGGTTGTTGCTTGAACCAAAATGCCCTTTTCATAACGAATATTGACAGCCAAACCGTCAAATTTAAGCTCGCAGTCGTATTCAACAGGAGGATCTTGCGGCGTCAATTCGAGCTCTCTTCTTACGCGGCCGTCAAAGTCGTAAGCACCCTGGGCGGTGTAATCGGTTTCCGTGTGAATGGAAAGTAGAGGTATCTTATGTTTGACCTTGACTGCCTCAGTTCTTACGGCAGCTCCGACTCTTTCCGTCGGAGAAAATAAGGTTTTAAATTGAGGATATTGCTGTTCAAGCCTAACTAATTCCTGAAAGAGAGAATCATAAAGTTCATCAGAAATAGTGGGGTTGTTATCGACGTAATAAGCCTGGTTATGCTTATTAATTTCATCGGCCAGCTGCTCCATCCGCTTCTGAATTTCCAAATCTTTTGCTGAGTCTTTTTTGGCGCTCATATTCATTCCCAAAAATCTATCTGCCTAACAAAAGAAGCCTTCAACTTCGAATGAGTGAGGCTTCTTCTATGGTTAACGTTTTTTCCAATACTCCGCTACGCCAGTAATTTATGCGCAGTCGGACTTCCCGGTTCTAGACCCTTGTCTCTCATTTGCTGGTAGAAATTATCAATCTCTTTTTTGACCGTAGTAAGAATCTGACCGTTTATTGGGTAACCCTGATTGTCCACGATTTCTGCTTCAAAAGGAGCAGCGAAAGCATTTGCAGCTATCATCAAAGAGCGAAGCGGCTGAGATTCCGGAGTCATCAAAGCGACGAATAAGGAAATAACAACGTAGTTCGGTGAAACCCAAGCTGCCGCAATCGCACCTTTTCTGTTATGGCTTCTCTTTCCGTCAGCTGTCTGCACTAACTCCCCAACTTTTTCATATAGTTTGGAATTAATACGTTTCATGCCTAAATCGCTTGCCACTTTTTCAAACTCATCCAAGCTGACTTCGTTGCGGGAGCGTAAAGTAACGGAAATCTGAGCCCCAAATTGCTGAAGCAAATGAGTAAGATTTTTTGATTTGTTTGAAATCAAAGACTGTTCCACTTCGTCGCTGCTTCCGTCAAACATCATTTCCAAACGCTGCTTAATCTGCAGAACGGATGAAATGGAAACTTCACTTACCACGCCTCTGGAGGAAGCCAACTGAACAAAGATGATGATGGAAGAATAGAGGCCGATAGCTTCCGGGACGTACCAGCTCTTGGTGTAAGAATCGTACCCGTAAACCCAATAATTGCCTTTCGGCTGGAGGTTTTTCAGCGGAAGAAGCTCATTTAAAAGCGCACTGCCGGTAACCGGGTTCTTAAACTGGATTTTGAAAGAAACCTCAAGCATCGGATTATGAGAAGGACAGCCGTTTTTTTCAACTTCTTCAAATCTTAAGACCTCATCAAACGGAAGACTGTTTTGTTGAAAATCCAACGCAGAACCGGAAGTGTCAACCCGTGCTGCAGCCTGAGCCTGCATTTGTTGTTTTTTCGATTCTTCAAGAGCTTTGGCTGTTTTTTCAAAAGAATAGACCTCAGGGACTTTATCCGCAGTAGGTTTTTCTTCAGGTTTAGCCGGCTTAACAGGCGCAGGAGAAGGAGTAGCCTGCACTGGAGCGGTAGGTTTCTGAACAGTATCTTTCACGGGACTCTGGGAGGAAGAAGGGTTCGCCGCTTCCGGAGATTGGCGTACCGACTGAATCTCTTTTTCTTTCTCAGAACGTAAGAAAGGCTCTTTTTTGTTTCCCGCCAGAGGTGAATTATCCTGCTTAATTTTTTTCGGGGCTTCTTTAATTTTCAACCAATACCAGATGCCACCGCCCGCGCAGCCGATAAGCAAAATAGCGGTCAATGTCATCCCAAGAACAAAGCTCATCCGATTTCCCTTCTCTTTAAATCTTATGCATTACTGGATCGGATATTTTATTGTTTAAAGGTGCTGTTGTGGTAATGAATTTCAGAATTAATTAGATAAATTTTCCTAATATCGAGAAAATTATCAGTATCCGGCTGAAAATACAGACTTTCCGCAGAAAAACAGCGACTGGCGGGTTGGCCGGAAATGAGCATATACGAGATTTTTAATTGTCTGGAAAGTCTCAAAAAGCCTTGTTTGAAGCGGCGAATGATTTTGACGTCGGCTATCAGGAATTCCTGCTCAATTGAACTTCTTCTTCCAACTTCTTACTCATTTTTCTCAGTCTTTTGGGCACTAATAGAAAATTCGCTTAGACTTAAAGGTTTAATAGTTTGTTGCTTGTAACCTCTCTATTTGAAAGGCTCCGAGCTGTTTATAGGAGTGTTCCTTTAATGCCTACTCAACCTAGTAAAACACTAGAAACTTTTGATAACCCTCAGCCGAACAGAGATTACCTCATTCATATTGAGATTCCTGAATTTACATCTCTCTGTCCTTTGACAGGGCAACCTGATTTTGCAACGCTTTTTCTTGACTACATTCCTGATAAGAAAAACGTTGAATTGAAAGCCCTTAAGCTTTACATCTGGAGCTTCCGTGAAGAAGGCGCTTTCCATGAAGCCATCACCAACAAAATTCTTGATGATTTAGTTGAAGCTCTTCAGCCGCGCTACATGAGACTGAAAGCCAAATGGTGGGTCAGAGGCGGCATCTATACCACGGTGGTTGCTGAACATCGCAAGCCCGGTTGGGCCCCGCAACCGATGGTAGAACTTCCTGAATTTGAAACAAACGACCCGACAAGAGGTTAATCAATTTCTCAATCCCAAGGAACTTCCATGAATCCAGATTTAGCGCTGACCAGACCTTATCCTTTTTCACGATTAAAAAAATTATTGGAAGGAGCTCAGCTGCCTGCCGGCAAAAAACATATTTCTCTTTCAATCGGAGAACCAAAACATCCGGCTCCTTCATCTGTATTAAATGAGCTCTACCACAACTTCGAACTGTTTGAAAAATATCCTTCCACCAATGGAATGCCTGAACTGCGGGAGGCAATTGCCAGTTGGAACTTGAGACGGCATGGGGTAAAACTTAATCCGGCCACTCAAATTCTGCCGGTTAACGGGTCCCGAGAAGCTCTATTTTCTTTTACTCAAGCAGCCATAGACTCCTCCAAGAACCCAACGGTTTTAATGCCGTGCCCCTTCTATCAAATCTATGAGGGAGCGGCCATCATGGCAGGAGCCAAACCCGTTTATATCCCGACAACTGCTGAAAACGACTTTGTGATGGACTTAGAGTCCTCTGCCTCTGAAGAAGAACTCCAAAGCGCCCAACTGGTTTTTGTTTGCTCCCCGAGTAACCCGACTGGGAAAGTCCTCGGCCTGGCTCATTGGAAAAAATTATTTGAATTGGCCGATAAATACAACTTCATTATCGCCAGTGATGAATGTTATTCGGAAATTTATTTTGACGAAAATAATCCTCCGCTTGGAGCTCTACAAGCCGCGAAGATTCTAGGCCGAGATGATTTTGACAAGTTGGTGGTTTTTTCAAGTTTGTCCAAGCGCTCAAACATTCCGGGCATGAGAACGGGATTCGTGGCAGGGGATGCAAAGCTCTTGAAACCCTATCTTCTTTACCGAACCTATCACGGCTGCGCCATGAGCGGCCCTTTGCAAAAAGCAAGCATCATTGCTTGGAATGATGAAGAACACGTTAAAGAAAACAGACGTCTTTACCGTGAAAAATTTGAAGCCGGTCTGCCGCTTGTACAGCAGACCCTTGAAGTAGAAATGCCGGATGCCTCATTTTATCTTTGGGCTAAGACCCCAATAGATGATAAAGTTTTTACTAGGAGGCTCTACGAGGAAGCAGGCATCACGGTTCTTCCGGGAAGTTTTTTAGGAAGAGAACTTGCAAACGGCATCAATCCGGGCTCCGGATACGTGCGCATTGCACTCGTAGCGACAACTGAAGAAGTGAAAGAAGCGACGCAACGAATCGCTGAATTTAAGATATAGGAGTAAAAATGCAATATATAAAAGACATTATCGAACGCGCTTTTGACCTCAAGCCGGAACATTTAGGCCCCGAAGTACACAACGCTGTAGATGAAGTTCTTCAGTCTTTGAACAAGGGGAAATTAAGAGTAGCCGAAAAGATTGACGGTAAGTGGGAAGTCAACCAATGGATCAAAAAGGCCATTCTTCTTGAATTTAGAATGAATCCAAGCCGTGTTTCCAGAGCTGGTGAGTTTGTTTATTTCGACAAAGTTCCTCTTAAATTTACTCTTTACAATGAAAGAATGTTCAAGGAAGGCGGCTTCCGCGTAGTTCCGGGAGCTATCGCCCGCGAAGGCAGCTTCATTGCTCCGGGAGCTGTTTTGATGCCGTCTTATGTCAACATCGGTGCATACGTCGGTGAAAACACAATGGTCGACACTTGGGCAACCGTAGGCTCTTGTGCACAAATCGGCAAAAACTGCCATCTCTCCGGCGGTGTGGGTATCGGCGGCGTTCTGGAACCTCTTCAGGCCAACCCAACTATTATTGAAGATAACTGCTTCATCGGTGCCCGCAGTGAAATTGTCGAAGGCGTCATCGTTGAAGAAAACTCCGTCATCTCTATGGGTGTGTTTATCGGCCAAAGCACGAAAATCTATGACAGAACTACAGGCGAAATTTTCAGAGGCCGCGTGCCTGCCGGTTCCGTTGTTGTCCCGGGAAGCCTCCCGAGCAAAGACGGCAAATATAACCTGAACTGCGCCGTCATCGTTAAGCGTGTCGATGCCCAAACAAGAGCCAAGACCAGCATTAACGAACTTTTAAGAGACTAAGCATGACTGCCGCCTCAGACAACTTAACCCTTCGGCTTTTGAAAGAAGTCCTCTCTTGTCCTTCCGTCACACCGGAGGATAAAGGATGTCAAAACTTAATCAGCGGTTTCCTTAGTGACGCCGGGTTCGAATCAGAAAATATTCACCGTGGAAAAACAGACAATCTTTACTGTTGGTATGGATCTGACGGACCATTGTTTTTATTTGCCGGTCACACTGACGTCGTTCCTCCCGGTTGCGGCTGGAATACAGACCCGTTTGCTCCGACAGAAGTTGACGGGAACTTAGTTGCTCGAGGCGCGCAGGACATGAAAACCTCTGACGTTTGCTTTGCAGCTGCTGCAAAGCAATTCGTCAAAAACTTTCCAAACTTTGAAGGCCGTATTGCCCTTCTTCTCACAAGTGATGAAGAAGGGGACGGCAAAGACGGAACGGCTTTTGCCATCGAGGAACTGAAGAAGGAAGGAATTCAGCCCGACTTTTGTATTGTCGGAGAACCGACTTGCTCTAAAGAATTAGGCGACACCATTAAGAACGGCCGCAGAGGCTCTTGCAACTGCCGGGTTACTATTTATGGGGAACAAGGTCACGTCGCCTATCCGTTAAAGGTTGAAAACTCAATTCATACAGCGTCCAAAATTATCAGCAAGCTTGCTCAAACTCAGTGGGACCAGGGCTGCGAAGGCTTCCCCTCCACTTCTTTCCAGGTAAGTAATATCACTGCCGGAACAGGTGCCGTCAACATAGTCCCCGGTTCCTGCAGTTTTGTTTTTAATTTACGTTATAACCCGGCAACTTCCGGCCAAGAAATTGAAAATAAAGCTAATGGCATTATTAAAGAATTTACAGAAAACGCTGATATTTCTTGGGAACACAGCGCTTTTCCTTTTAAAACGGAAGGAAAGAAATTAACCGGATGCTTAGAAAAAGCCATCTCTAAGGTTCAAGACATAAAACCAACGCTTTCAACTTCGGGAGGAACCAGCGACGCACGTTTCATCAGTCGGTGGTGTTCGGAAGTCGTTGAATTCGGTCCTGTCAACAATCTCATCCATAAAGCGAACGAATCCATTCCTTTAAAGGATATTCCGAAGCTGACAGAAATCTATTACCAAACACTTGTCAATCTTTTTTCGGTAAGTTCAAAATGAATTTAGAAAACACTGCCCCTCTAAGAACAATTAGAGATTTTGTCAGGTACGCTGCAACTCAACTGTCAAAAGCAAACATCTCTTATGCTCACGGATATGACAATCCATACGACGAAGCAGGCTTTTTAGTGCTCCGGTCCTTGGGAATCGAACTTGAATATGAAAATAAGTTTTTAGACGCAGCGTTAACTCAGGACGAAAGGCAGTTCATTCTCAACCAGATATCCCGCAGATGCGATGAACTGGTACCGACCGCTTATCTAACTAAAGAATGGTGGCTGACCGGCCATCGTTTTTTTGTAGATGATCGGGTCCTAATTCCCAGAAGCTTTATTGCCGAATTAATTGAAGAAGAATTTCAGCCGTGGGTACAGAACCCTGAAGAAATTGCTTCCGTATTAGATATGTGCACCGGCTCCGGATGTCTTGCCATTCTCGCCTCCGAATGCTTCCCGAATGCTGAAGTAGATGCGGTTGATATCAGCGAAGGCGCTTTGGAAGTTGCGGAAAAAAATATCGCCGACTACGGTTTAGAAGGTATTGTAAGACCTATTCAATCGGATTTATTTACCAACTTAGCCGGCAAAAAGTACGACGTTATCATCACAAATCCTCCCTATGTCACCACAGAAGCTATGGAGCATTTGCCCGGTGAATACCGACACGAACCTGAGCTGGCTTTAGTTGCGGGCGATGACGGGATGGATTTAATTAAAACTATCCTTGAGCAGGCTAAAGAACATTTAAATGACGGCGGTTTAATGTTCATAGAACTCGGCGACGGCAAAGAGGCTTTTGAAAACAGATGGCCCGAATTAAATGTTGTATGGCTTCCCACCAGCGGAGGCGATGATCAGGAATTCATGATCAGAAAGGAAGATCTTCCGTAATGCTTAGACTCCAAAACGTATCTGTTGCCCGCGGAACAAGAATCCTTTATTCCGGGGCAACACTCATCAGCAGCCCCGGAGAAAGAATCGGATTAGTGGGACCTAACGGTTCAGGCAAATCAACATTATTTGCCGCCATTCTCGGAGAAATCGGCACAGAAGCAGGTGACATCACAACTCCGGAATACAACCGCATTTCGCACGTTGCTCAGAGAATTGAAAACCCTGAACAGCAAGCCATGCATTACGTCCTTGAAGGACATAAGCCTCTCATCGAAGCTAAAAGTGCTTTAGCCAAGGCTGAACAGTCTCATGATGATTTAGCTTACGCCTCAGCTCTAGCCGCTTACACTGAAATCAACGAAGGAGCAGTGGTTGCCAGAGCAAAAGAAATTCTTCACGGTCTGGGATTCAAGGACGAAGACTCCGAAAGAAAGGTGTCAGAGTTCTCAGGCGGTTGGAGAAACAGACTTTCTTTAGCCCGTGCTCTGCTTACACCGGCCGAGTTAATGCTGCTTGACGAACCGACCAACCACTTGGATATCGACTCCGTCATTTGGCTGGAAAGTTGGTTGAAGGCTCAACAAACCACTATCGTCGTCATTTCCCATGACAGAGAATTCTTAGATCGGATTTCCCAAACAATTTGGTCTATTGAAGACGGCACCATTCATCGTTATTCGGGAAACTTCTCCGATTACGAGAGAATCAGAGCTGAAAAGATTAAACAGCAAGCGGCGGCTGCCAAAGCTTACGAAAAAACCGCCAGTCATCTGCAAAAGTTTATCGACCGTTTCCGCTATAAGGCTACCAAGGCCAAGCAGGCTCAATCCCGTATCAAGATGCTGGAAAAGCTGCAAGCCATTGAGCCGATTAAAGGAAGCAATGAATGGCGCTTTAATTTTGCTGAACCTGAGAAGATGCCTCAGCATCTCATCTTTGCACAGGAGTTGAACTGCGGCTATGATGGCAAGCCAATTCTGACTAATGTCAAAGTTAAGGTTGAACCTCAAGACCGAATCGGCGTTTTAGGCGTCAACGGAGCGGGTAAATCTACATTAATTAAAACGCTTATCGGAGAACTTGCGGCGATATCCGGAGAAATCCGCTACGGAACAGGCTTAAATATCGGGTACTTTGCACAGCATCAGCTCGATCAGCTCAGAGAAGAAGAATCCCCTTTGCAGCATCTTACCCGCATCGCACCGAATGTCAGAGAACAAGAACTGCGAAACTATCTTGGGGGATTTAAGTTCAGCAATGAGATGGCCTGCAGACCTGTCGGTCCAATGTCCGGAGGAGAAAAAGCCCGTCTTTGCCTTGCCTTGATAGCGTGGACTAAACCTAATCTTTTAGTCCTTGACGAGCCAACCAACCATTTGGATATGGAAACTCGCGATGCTCTCACCGTAGCCTTGTCCTCTTTCGAAGGTGCGGTCTTATTGGTTTCTCACGATCGGCACCTTCTGAAAGCTGTATGTGACGATTTATGGATTGTTCATAAAGGTCAGGTCAGTGAATTTTTAGGAGATTTGGAAGATTACGCACGTATTGTTCTTGAAGACAAAAAGGACAAAGTCAAAGAATCCGCCTCCGAAGACAAAGAAGCTCCTACGGTAAATAAAAAAGAGAAACGAAAATTAGAAGCGGAAGAAAGAGCACGCATTTCCGCTTTAAGAGCTCCTCTGCAAAAGCAGCTGAAACAGGTTGAAACCGCTCTCGATAAAAAGTCAAAGAAGTTAAAAGAACTCAACGCCCAGTTAGCTGAGGAAGATTTTTATCAAAAAGATTCCGCGCTTGTCAGCAAAACCATCAAAGAACAAGGAGAGCTTGCCTCGGAAGTGGAAGAACTTGAACTTCAGTGGCTGGATTTATCCGAGCAAATTGAAAGCATCGTTTAAACCAAAACTATCAATTAACCTTCCGATCGTTCTTTACGCCCAACGGGACGATCGGAACGCCTTCTTCAATCAATTCGACGACTTCTTCCGTTTTCGCAGTCCCCTTAATGGAGCGCTCGGGACTGTCACCATAATGAATAGCTCTCGCTTCGGCGGCAAACTTTTCTCCGACATCCTCAGCCGAATCAATTTGTTTGGCAACTTCTTTAATCAAGCTTTCTAAACGCTCTTGAGCTTCTTTTTCACTGGCGGAGACGGAAGTGCTTCGGCTGCGTGCAACATGCGGGGCCGAAAGAACTCTTTCTACCTCTCTGCACTCACAAAAAGGACAAAGGAAAAGACCGGCGTCCCGTTGCTTTTCGAACTCCTTAACGCTTGGAATCATCGCTTCAAATAGATGCCCATTTTTGCATTTGAAGTTAAATACTTTTAAAGCCAATCCAAATTCCTTTTTGTTAGTCCGCTTGTTATGTTAACCAGGAAAAGCGGCATATTCAAATTTGAAGCCTGTCGTCTGACAGCTCTTGGGAAAAACTTTCACAATTCCAGAGACCATAATGGTAAATCTCGACAGTTTCTTTGCCCCGCTATCACCCAATACATTTTTGTTATCTTTTCACAGAAGATCAAAAGGAGGCGAACACCTGCTCCATTTTGCGCTGCCCCGGCATTTTCTAAATTTCGTCTTCTGCCAATATTCTCTTTGCTCTGTCTAACGAAGAAATTTCTGAAGAGTTTTTGCAAAAATTTACAGTTAGAGAAAGTCTTTAGGCTTGAGTTTGCATTAGTTTTTGTTATCGGAAAACATTAAAAGAATCTTTAATAAACAAAGACATATACACCTTCCTTACTTAATCACAATATAAAAAGAAACTTAACTTATGTCGTATTTTTGCAACGATCGCAAAATATGCAAAAATTTTTTTGAAGGCCTAATTTGACAAGCAAAAATTCTGCCTGTATAGTTCTGTTTCTCTCAGCGCGGGAGTAGCTCAGTTGGTAGAGCGCAACCTTGCCAAGGTTGAGGTCGCGAGT